>Ga0182024_10016911_pt1 | contig 13762 bp, 6 predicted proteins | sample P32metaG_FD_120480 | JGI IMG/M metagenome (GOLD analysis project Ga0182024, IMG submission 120480) | Permafrost microbial communities from Stordalen Mire, Sweden - P3-2 metaG (Illumina Assembly) | ecosystem: Environmental > Terrestrial > Soil > Wetlands > Permafrost | place: Sweden: Stordalen... | reverse complement strand
CGGAGATCGCGACTCGACCCATAGCGCCGACGTCGATTACCTGGGTCTGCTGCCGGCTCTGCTGCGCTTGAATGTCGGACGATTCTACATACAGCTTGCCAGCGAAACCGATCGCCGCCGGGTGCTGAAGACCGTGCAGGAACTTCTGAAACCCGGACAGCTTCTGTTCGTTGGTGTGATAGACCCGATTCGTCCAAGAATTGAAACGCCCGAAGAGGTCAGGGATCGAGTGCTGGAGGCAGCTGAATTCATCGCGCTCGATTCGCTGGGTACGACAGATGATTGCGGCTTCTCCCCGTTTGCCGACGACACTTCCACGTCGCGCGAAACGGCGTTTGCGAAGATTCGCAGCCGTGTGGAAGGAACCCGGCTGGCTTCCGTAGTTCTGGGGGTTTAGTACAGGCTGGCCGGCAGGTTCCGGGCTCGGCCCCCCGCCGAGCGGGACGACGCCACGAACAACACTTCCACGCGTTTGCCGCTACGGACGAATGTGGGCTGCCCAGCCGCCGCCGGGCGCTAATTTAATCTTCAGCTTGGTGGAGTTGTTTACTTTGGTTTCGATCATTTGGTAATCGCTGGCGTAGCGATCGGCGTTCACTCCGTCCTGGTAAGAGTCCATGGAAAATTCGCCGACCGGCAAGAAGGATAAGTCGACCTCCAGATCGCGAGCGGTCCAGTTGTTCATCGCGCCCACGTACCATTCCTTGCCGCTTCTTCTTGCGACCGCCACGTACTCGGCGATTTTTCCGTCGAGCGCCTTGGTGTCGTCCCAAACAGAAGGAACGGGAGAGAGAAACTCCATGGCCTCCGGTTCGCGCATGTAATTGGAAGGACTATCCGCGAGCATCTGCAGCGGGCTTTCGAAGACCACGTACATGGCCAGCTGGTGGCAGCGTGTGCCGAGAGCCATGGGCTGGTGCATGATGGGAGCGAATGTGGATTTGGTGGCATTGCGCATCGCGCCGGGTGTGTAGTCCATCGGGCCCAGGAACATTCTGGTGAACGGAAGGGTGACGTTGTGCTGCGGTTCGGCGTCCCCACTCCACTTGCTCCACTCCATACCGCGAACACCTTCGCCGCTGATCATGTTGGGCCAGGTGCGGGTCATGGTGATCTGCTTCTGACAGCCATGAAAATCAACGAGCATTTTGCGCTTGGCCGTTTCCCTGCTGACTTTGTGAAAGAAATTGATCATCAGCTCATCGTCGCGCTGCATGAAGTCAACCTTGATACCCTTGATTCCCCATTTTTGGTATTGGTCGAGAGCGGGGATCAACTGATCGTCCAGCGATTTCCAGAAAACCCAGAGAATGATGCCGACGTTTTTTTGTTTGGCGTAAGCGGTGAGCTCTTCCATGCCGATGTCGGGAACCACATCCAGCACGTCGGCCGGTTGGGACCAGCCCGCGTCCATAATGATGTACTGCAATCCGTATTTGGCGGCGAAGTCTATGTAGTATTTGTAGGTTTCGGTGTTAATGCCGGCTTTGAAATCCACTCCATAGACGTTGTTGTCGTTCCACCAATCCCAGGCAACTTTGCCGGGCTTGATCCACGAGGTGTCCTGGAGCTGCGATGGCTTGGCCAAGAGCCAGACCAATTGATTGGTGAGCAGGTCGGCATCACGGTCGACGATGCCGGCGAGCCTCCACGGGAAAGTGCGCGTGCCGGAGGTGACCGCGATGTAGTCAGCAGCTTCAACCACCCGGAAATTGGCGTCGTTCTCGCGTGTTTCTTTCAGAGGATATGGAGGGAACGTGCCGGCCAGGCCGGGGCCGCCGGTGCCCCTCAGCCACATTCCGGGATATTCCTCCAAATCGGATTCGGCGATAGCGATTTTTGCGCCCCGGCCGGCATCCAGGACCACCGGCATGGTGGCGATAAATTCGGGAGCGATTTCGCTCAAGAGCTGCGGCACATAGTGCCGCTCGTTATGAGAAAAGAAACTGTCTTCCTGCGGATAGTACGCGATGACGTTTCTGGGGAAATTAAACTTCGCTTCTTCGCCGTAGATTTTCACTTGTTTCTGGGGGAGCGAAGTTTCAAAGCGGTAGGCGACTCCTTCATTGTAGGCGCGGAAAACCACCGCGTACCCGCCTTCCATTTCCAGACGAACTTCATTGTAATGCTCGCGAATGGTGGCGGACTTCTGGCGCACGGCGGGTTCGACGACCTGGTCGTAGCTTCGTTCCTTGGCGGAGACGACTTTGGGATTGTGGACGCCTAGAATGACGTGGTCGACGTCCAGAGACAGAGTGCAATCCTCCATCACCGCCGCGCCATTGAGGACCACGTCGTAGCGAAGTCGCGGCGCAGTGCGGATTCGGATTTCGATTCTCTTGTCCGGAGAGCGCAAATCGTAACTCGATTGCGCCGCGGCCGGACCAGAGATGGCCACCGAAGCGATGAGCAGCATCAGCCAAGGCAAAACTCTGTTCATTAGATTACCCACGGAATAAATCTCCTCTTCGACAAATCGTTTGCTCACGGCAACGCGCAGGGACCAAACTCCCTGACTTGCCTGCAGCGGTTAGGCGAGTTCGGGAGCAACCGCAGCGAGTTCAAATTGAATTTGTTGCTGGCCCAACTGCGGGTGAGTAGCGGTCAGCGTCACCGTGCCCCCTTGTTCCTTGGCGCGAATCCAGATGGCACCAGTGCCGCCAATCAGGGCGAAGGGATTGTCTCCGATAATTTCCGCGGGGCCATCGAGCTCGAACTTAATGGCGTCGGCGGCGAAAGGCCGGATCGAGTCGAACTCGTCGGTCACCCGAAGGACGACGCGGGTGGTGTCGGCTCCATCGGCGTTCAGCTTGGTGTGGTCCGGGAGCAGCGCAAATTTCTGATCCACTCCTCGGCCCGACATCGTTTTGGAGATTGCTTGTTTGCCCTGGAGGTAGCCTTCGATGCGCAAGTCTCCCCAACCGTGGACCGCGGTCGACAAATCAGCGACAAACGGCGCATAGCGGAGGTGAGCGAAGTCCTTCTTGTTGGGATCCACTTCCGCGACCAATTTATCGGCAACGTAAAACTTGAGGTGATCGCAATTGGAGCTGACCACGGCCTTGGTGAATCCGACAGACTCGTCGCCGCGCGCCCAGTGGAAGGCCGGCTCGAGCACAACTTCGTCGGCGGGATCGCACTGCGATTTGTAGAAACCTGCGGCGGGCTTGAACTCGCGGAAAATATCGGTTACGCCGTGATAGCAGATGCGGTCTCCGCTGCCGAAGTCCGCGTGAGTGTTGTAGTCGAACGCGCACCAGCCGATGCCTCCGGCGTATTGCGGATGGGAGGCAAGCTGGTCGTGAATGCGGGCGTGGCGCAGCATGTGTTCGGTAAGGCGCTCGGTCTGGTCAATGGTTTTGGTGGGGTAAGTGTGACCGACGAATTCGGTGTTCAGGTAGCGGGGATGATTCGGCGGTTTCAATGGGAAACCGAAATCGTTCATGGTGAATACATCTTCCAGAAACTCGGATTCCTGGAAGTAGCGAATGCCCCCGGTCTGGCGTGTTGGATCGAGCCGGTGAGCGAGTGCGTTGGTACGCGTGTAAAAATCGTGATCGTCCAACGACTCGTTGATGCGTACTCCCCACAGGATGACACTGGGGTGGTTCCAGTCGCGGCGCATCATCCGGCTGACGTTATCGATGGCCATCAGTTTCCAGGGTTCGTCTCCAATATGCTGCCATCCGGGAATCTCCTCGAGCACCAGCAGGCCCATTTGGTCGCAGGCATCGAGAAAATGGCGGGACTGCGGATAGTGCGAAGTGCGGACGATGTTGCACTTCATTTTGTGACGCAGGATATGAGCATCGCTGGCCTGGACGCGGCCGGGCATGGCCTGGCCGACAAACGGAAAGGTTTGATGACGGTCGAGGCCGCGCAACTTGATGACGTTGCCGTTCAGCTCAAAGCCATGATCCGTGAATTGCGCTTCGCGAAAGCCCACGGTGCGGGTGTCGCGATCTACCAACTGGGTTCCGCGCACTAGGCGGACATGCACGGAATAAAGCTTGGGGTTAGTGAGGTCCCAGAGTTTAATTGCGCCGAGATTTTCCAAGTGAATGGAGTGGGTCACTGGCTCGGTGGCCCCAGCCGAGGGCGGAATCGACTTGGAGCCTTTCGCCACCACCCGGTCCCCGTCGCGAAGTTCCGTCTGCAGGGTGAGCAGTTCCCTGGAAGCTTCCAGACTCATGAGGAAGCAGTCGACATCGAGAGATGGATGAGGAGTGAGAACGTCGTTGGGTTTGGCAAAAATATTTTCGATGAACACGTCGGGAACGATGCGCAGGGAAACCTCGCGATAGATGCCGCCAAACGTGAGGTAGTCGATTTGGTAGCCGAAGGGAGGAATATCGGGCCGCTCGGTGGAATCGACATCCACAGCTAATACGTTTTCGCCGTCGAAGTCGATGTGCGGAGTGAGATCGAACGAGAACGGCGTGTAGCCGCCCTTGTACTCGCCGAGGCGCATGCCATTGATCCACACGGTGGAATCGGTCATCACGCCTTCAAAATCGACGAACACGTGATGGCCTTTTGCTTCCGCCGGCAATTGGAAGCGTCGCCGATAGAGCGAGACGAACTCATAGGATTTGTCGTCGAAACTGTGCCACGGTTCGCGGGCATTGGTGTGAGGAATCACGACGCGGTCAAATCCGGAATCGTCAAACTCCCGCAGGTGGCCACCCTCCACCACTGACTTGCTGTACCTCCAACTGCGATTGATGGGGATCACCAGCCGACCGTCGGCCTGGGAGCCGGCCGCGAGAGGCGCATCGCCCGCGAATGTCCGAGGAGCGAGGATTGCGCCAGCGATCACGGTGCTAGTGGTCTTGATAAAGTCGCGTCGTTGCATGTTTATCCCTTTCGAATGTTGCAACCCGTTCCACTTCTTCACGCCGTGCCCGTGGACTGGCAGTGAGCCGCGCCAGAATCATTCGATCGCGGTCAGCTCGCCCAAGCCAACAATTGACGCAAATCGCCGGCAGCACTGGATTTGGTGCCGGCTTCGAGCGAAGGACCGATGGCAACCGCCTCGTTGTGGCCTTCGAACCAAACCACGAATGAAGAGCGCTCCGCACCGGTCAGGCGCTGCTGATTCAACCAGTTGTAATAAGCGCCCAAATCAGCGTCAACCAGAGAGCCCACGAAATCCAGCTCAACCGAGTTCTGGTTGCCGTAGAGCAGTTCGTTCATAGGTTTCTGGCGTTGACGCGGCGCGAATCGAACCAGCAAGGTGAGCGGTTGTGCCCGGCGCAGCGCTTCGCGTGCAGCCCATTGGGCAAAAGTGGTGCTGAAAATCTGCGTTCCCGAACCTTCGGTTAGCAGCTTCATCTGGAAGCGGCCGAGCACCGCGTCGCCGGTGTTGCCAAGCCCCAGATCGGCGGGACGCATCTGCGCCAAGATTGTGCGGAGCGCCTCGGGGCCCATTCCCGGACGTTCGATTTCCACGCGCAACTTGGAGGACAGCGCGGCGCGTGCCGGCTCGAGAGCGTGGTAGGAGACGCAGGTGAGCCAAGGGTCGTGGGGAGCGGCTTCCCCGCCATCAATGTACCAATGAGCGTAAGGCTCGGGATGAGCTTTGGCGCGGGCAGCAACGGCGTCCAGGAGCTGCTGCAGCCCATTATCCGGATTGAGATGGCTGAAATGGGCTCCGTGCGAACGGAGCTTGCGAAACAGAGGCTGGCCGTAGGTACCAACGCCCTGCCCCACAACAGCAATACCCAGCCTGGGCATGGCTGGCGGCTCGGGAGGCACGACCGCCTGCAACCGGACGGCATATTCGGTAGCGGCCGCGCGGAAAGCGTCCAGCTGATGAGTGGCCCAGAGGTGAGCCGAAAGCTGTTCCACGAACAGCGCGGGCGCGTTTACCCAATCCAAACTTTCGAGTTGGGGCGAAAGACGAATATGCGCGAACCCGCCAAACCATTCCTTCGCTTGTTCCGGCGAGAGAGCACCTAGATTGGCGAGTTCCTTCTCGAGGGCCTTGCGTTCGGCCGGAAACCTGAAATCGAAGTCGATAACTTCGCGCAAAAGGCTGGGAACGAAGCTCAGCGGCAAACGCTGCAGGGCTGAAATGTAGTTGGTGGCCAGCTTGTTCGCTTCCGGCGGGTAGCCACTGAACTGCTGCGGTTTGAGGTCGCTTGGAATCATGAACGCTGCAAGAGTTCCGAAATCGGAGTGCCTTGCGCCAGAGTTGCCGAAAAACCAAGCATGGAACCGATGGTTGGAACCAGATCGGTGGGCTGCAAGGGGCGGTCGAACACCATGCCCTGGCGAATGCCCGCGCCCAGAGCCATCATCCAGGTGGTGCGCGAGAGGGCGTCGCCGGTACGGTGATGCTGAAAGCCGTTGCCGCCAGAGTCTTCGTCAGAATCGCGGCCAAAGTCAGGGAGAATGAAAAGGGTGGTGTTGCCGGCGTATTCCGGTTCGGTCTCTATGGTCTTCCAGATGTCGGCGCACAGGCGGTCGGTACGGCGAATGCCGTCGATGTAAAGCGAATAGGCGCCAGCGTGGGCTATATCGATGTCATGCATGGTGATCCACAAGAGGCTGGGAGCCACCTGGCGCATCAACTGACGCACGATGTAAACGGATAGCTCGTCCGGGCTGGACAGCGTGCGGGCGCGGCCTTTGAAATCGTCCACGGAGAGCTTGAGAATCGATTCCAATTGCTCAAGCTCGAACTCACTGCCGCCGAGTTGAGGGGTGTAGAGCGGCGTCTCATAATTGTCGCGCAGCAAATGTTCGTAGTCGGTGCTGGGGCCAGTTGCGGCGGTGAGCAGATGCTTGGGGAGAATCACGTTCGCGCCAAGCGAGGGACCGAAAGAGCGATGGTTGCTGCCGCCAATGCGATTGAAGCCATTGCTGGGAGCAACCACCCATGCATCGGAAGCAGGTCGCTTGAGGTCCTTGCGGAAGTACTCGAAAACGGTGGGGTTTTCGGGAGGGACAGCGGCAAAGTTGTTAAACGTTTCGTAGACGCCGGTCGCCAGACTGGCGGTGGCAACATAGTGGCCCAGAATTCCCTTGTTGATGACCTGTGAGAAAAAAGTAGATTGCGGAATTAGCTCGGTCATCAGGTTCGGAATGTTTTCCTGGCCCTCTGGCGCGAACGTTTCTTGATCCCGAGCACCGCCGCCGAAGGTAATGACCACGACCTTTCGTTTTTTAGGGGCAAACGCGGCGCGGACCAGCGGGCTGGAACCGAGAAGGGTGCCGCCGAGTGCGAGTCCCGCTGCGGTACGGAGAAAATCGCGGCGGTTCGAGGCGAGTTGGAGGGCGCGCTCTTGTGGTGTAGATGCGCTGCCGCTGCGCTTTGAAAGCAGGCCTGCCGCAGCGTCCAGTAAAGAAGGAGATTTCATGGTTTTATTTTTTGCAATTTGTATGGATTCAGAATTAATATCTCTTTTACAATCATATACATCCGATTTCTAACCCCCACAGATGCCTCGATTCAGATTTCTTACTTTTTCCGGTGAAACTTTGCCGTGGCGTGGTCACAGATTTTGAACTCAGCCAAGGCAGCGATCCAAGGAGATTTCACTGTTTTATTTTTTGAAATCTGCATGGATTCAGAATCCTTATCTCTTTTACAATCATATACATCCGATTTCTAATCCCCACGGATGCCTCGATTCGGATTTCTTACTTTTCCCGGTGAAACTTTGCCGTGGTGCGTTACAGATTTTGGACCCACCGACCGCAGCAATCAACCGATAAACCCTGTGGGGAAGATCCCTCCAGCCGCCTGTACTGCTGAACCGTGCCTGTTCCCCGCCATGCCGAACTAATCTTCCCAATCTTTGCACCGGCGGTATGCGGCGGCCAGCGATCCCAACTGGAATCAGGGCTTCGCGGAAGGAGAATCCTTCTCCGAAAAAACAAACTGGCGGATATCGGCGCGCTGCTTATCGGTTTCGGCGAGGTGCTGTTCGCGAAGCGTTTTATAAACGTCGAACTCTTTTTGGGCGAGCTCTTTTTGGCCGGTGCGCACGTAGGCCTGGCCCAGACGGTAACGGACGTCGGAAAGGTCGGGACCTAGCTCACGAGCGCGGAGGTACTCGGGAATGGACTCGTTAAACCGGTTCTGGTCCGAATAGAGGTTGCCCAACTGGAGGTGCGATTCGGCGATGTTTGGATCGAGTGTGATCGATTTCTTGAGCAAGGATTCGATTTGATTGAGATCCTGATTGGGATCTTTCTCGCGCTTTCCTTTCCAGAGACTCAGGGCGTAGTAATAGAGGGCGCGAGCGTTGTTGGGCTGAAGTTCGGCGAAGCGGCGGAAGCGCTCAATGACGTCAGCGGCCTGGGCGGGGGAGCTGTCGAAGGCCCGGGAGAGAAAGAGATAGCAACTGGGATCGGAAGGATTGAGATCGGCACCGCGAAGAAGCGCCTTCACTGCGTCGTCGTAATTGCCGCGGGCGTACAGAGACGTGCCGAGACCAATCACCAGGCGCGGCGAATTGGGGTAACGCTCGGAGGCCTGCTGGAAGACCTGCACGGCAGGGTCCAGGGTGCGATGAAGGAGAAGTTCAGAGCCCCAGTCGAAAAGATTGCTCTCGCTGGGATCGGCATGGGCGGCTAGTTCGAATTGATTGGCGGCAGCGACAAAGTTGCCGTCTTTTTCCTCGATTTGGCCGAGAAGATTGTGCAATTCCGCGGTGTCTTTTTGGAGCAAGAGCGCCGCCACTGACTGGCGAGCCTGTTCGAGCTTACCGGTGACGAGGTAGGCGAGAGAAAGATCGTAGGCATTGTCGTAGGAACTGGAATTGACGCGCTGGGCTTGCTCCAGGTAGGGAACGGCGTCAGCGATTTTTCCAGACTGGACGTATAACTCGCCCAAGTCGTGGTTGGCCTCGTAATCGCGGGGCTGCAGCGCTACGGCCTTCTTGAACTGGACCTCGGCCAGATCGAGTTTTCCGGAGCGGGCTAGATTGGTAGCGTAGTTGGTTCGGGCCTCGGGGGAATTGGGGTTCAGGCGAACGGCCTTCTCGAAATGCAATGCGGCCCTGGCGTCTTGCGATTGCTCCGAATAAATCAAGCCGAGGAGTTCGTGGACTTCAAAGGTTTCTGGAGATTCGAGCACTAGCTTCTCCAATGCTGCGGCAGCTGGCGCCAAACGGCCGGCGTCATAGTCAGCGACGGCGGCTTGAAACCTACGGTCCAAGTCCTGGTTCTGTTTCGATTGAGCCTTGGTCAGCGACGAGCAGAGCAGCAGGGTCAGGAAAACAGAACATTTGAAGCAGTGTTTCGTGGTCACAGTATCTTCATGTTACCACCGCGGCGCGGCAAGCAAGAGCACTGACCGGGACCTGAAGATTTGCGGCGAAGGGCTTCTTTCGAAGCGCCCTCGCCGCCGGGGTGTAAGGGGTCAACTAAAAATAGAGCTTAAGGGCGAACTGGATCTGCCGCGGATCGTACGGATTGTCGCGAGTGGACCCGATTTCGCCGAAGTTGGAACTGCTGTAGTTAAGGGAGTTCGGAATTGCAACCACACCGTTGCCACCAAAACCTGGGGCGTTGAAGTTGGCATGATTGGCGACGTTAAATATGTCGGCGCGGAATTGAATGTACCGGCTTTCGGTGATCGGGAAATTCTTGAAAAATGAAATGTCCGCCCGGCGGAAGACGGGCCCTTCGACTTGATTTACTTTGCCCAGGACTGCGTCACCGGATAACACCACGCATCCCGTCGGCGTTCCGGCCTCGGGCTGTCCGTTTGATCCGATCACGCAAGGCTGATTAAACGCTGCGGGCCCGTTTGAGAACAAGCTCAGCTTGCCATTGGTGTCTGTGTGTAGTCCGACCTTCAAGGCCTGACCGGTAGCCACAGCGTCGCAGCCCAAACCTGCTGCTGTAGGCTGCAGACAACCGATGGTTATGGGCTGGCCGCCTTCGAAGGTCATATTCCAGTACACGACATAGCCACCAATGAGCTGGTTTTTGAGCCCAGTGGCGTCCCCGGCGTATTTCTTCCCCTTGCCGAACGGAAGTTCATAGCCGCCGCTCAAGTGGAAGACGTTCCTGATGTCCGAGGGAGCCAGTGAGTAATCCGCATGGATTCCGAAACCAGGAAGGGCCGGCGCGCGGTAGCTAACGATGGAACTGCCTGTATTTAGCGGATCGCGTGCATCCGTAAGGGTCTTCGAGTAAGTATAGTTTGCAAGGAAGTTCAGACCATTCGCCAGCCGCTTCTCGATCTGGGTCTGCAAACCGTTGTAATTGCTGTTCCCTTCGGTGGCAGCGTAGCTGGCGCCCGTTCCGAAATCCGGGAAAGGAACCAGGGCTGGAGAGGCAGGAGTGCTGCCGCTCGCTGCAGCTCCAAGAATGGGAGCGTTATTGTAGTTGAGGGTGGAAACGATGTTGGAATTCGGAAAGACCTCGATATGGCGTCCGTTCGAAAGCACGTATCCCGCCTGAACGGCAATGGTGGGCGTGACCTGATATTGGACGGTTATATTGGCACCCAAAGTGTATGGGGTCTGGTAGTGGAACTGAATCCCGGGCAAAGACAAGCCACTGGCATTGACGTCGATTGGATTCAGTGGGGTGCAGGAGAATCCGGTCTCAAACGTTCCGACGTTACCTGGGCCCGCGGTGCTGCAACCGGGAAAGGTGAGCGGCGTGGAATCGTTGGCCGGGAAATAGTTGAAGCTGTACTGGAACGGATAGCTTTCGCCAAGATTGGGCGAATATCCACGGTTTTCAAAACCGTTGTAGAACATGCCGAATCCGCCGCGTACAACCAGCTTTTGACTGGCCTGGTAGGCAAAGCCTACGCGTGGGCCAAAATTGTCCTTCTGGGAAGTTCCCAGCCCGCCACCGTACTTGTTGGTGATATCCAAGGCGATGCCGTCCTTGGCAAGCAGCGACCGGTAGCTCGGGGAGAGATCGGCGAGTAACGGGTTCCCCTCCGGAATTACCTCGGTGGGGCCACCGATGGCATCGGGCACAAAGTTTGCCTGAGCGTGGTGGTGTTCGAAGACGAGACCGAAGAAGTCATACCGCAAGCCAAGGTTTATGGTGAGCTTGGGAGCGATCTTCCAGTCGTCATTGATGTAGCCTCCATAATAGTTTTTGCCGTCGTCGGTCTCACCAATATTGGAGGCGCGGATGTCACTGGACCCTCCGACGTAATTCACGCCGCCTGCGACGGTGGAAGTAGTTGGAGTGAGAAGAAAGTCGGCGCGACCGGTGCTGCTTGAATCGGTGCCGCCGGCGATATCCGTGAAATTGCCATTGTAATCAAACTCACCGTGAGACCAGGACGGCTGCAGGGTGGAGAACTTCACGTGCTGCCATTCAAAACCCATTTTGAAGGTGTGTTTGCCGTAAATCTTGGTGACATCTTCGGTGAGCTGGAAGGTGGAGCTAATCTCGTCGGAGGGCAAGAAGTTATTGCTGCCCAAGGTAGACAGACCGTTGATACCGAAGGCGGGAAGGCCGCCGTTCAAGTCTCCCTGCGGGATGTCCTGAATACCAAATTGCGCCGGAAGACCATTCACGGACGCCTCGGGAGCCGCGCGGGTGGTATGGAGATAATTCAGGCCGACACGCAGGGTGTTGATGAGGGTCGGCGAAAACTCGTGGGTGTAGCCCAATGCGCTCTGCTGTGCGTTCGCAGTCTGATTGCCCTGCTGGAAAGCGCCGCCATCGGCTATTCCGCCAAAGATGCCGGGAATGAATTCCGGATCGTCCTTGAGGCTGAAGCGGAAAAAGAGCTGATTGGAGTCGTTGGTATTGAGGTCCACGCGGGCATCAAAAGCGTTGGTATGTTCGAAGAGCTTGGGCGAACTGGCGAAGTTTGAGAAGAGCGAGCCGTTGGTCGGGTTCGGGTAAAGACTCAACAGTTTGATGGCGTTGGCATCCAAGCGTCCTGCCGGGATCTGATTCAAAGCACTGGCCAGAGGAACGAAATTGCTAATTCCGGCAACGCTGCCGCCGGTATAGAACGGATCGCGAACATCGCCGGTATTGGTTGCCGTCAAACCTGAGACGGGATCCACGCTACCCGCGGTCACTGGCCGGGTAGTGGCTGGGTCCATGATCGTGCCGGTGGGGATGGTACGGCCCAGATTGTCGGTTGCGGTGCCGGATTGGCCGGCGAGGAGATCCGTGAAATTGGTGAAACCGCTGTTGCGTTCGGCAACCGTGGGCACGCTACCGGTGGAAACCTCTCCCTGCACCCTGCGGAGTCCTTCGTAGTCGGCGAAAAAGAAGAGTTTTTTGCGGCCGTTGAAGACGTGCGGGATCACCACCGGGCCGCCAATTGCCACGCCAAACTGGTTCTGCTGCAAATCTCCCTTGGGGATGCCGTTGGCATTTTCAAAGAAGTCCGCCGCATCCAATTTGTCGTTGCGGAAGAATTCCCAACCGTCGCCGTGAAACTCGTTGGTACCGGACTTGGTGGTGGCATTCAGAATGGCTGCGCCCGAGCGTCCAAACTCGGCGCTGAAGTCAGTGGTTTGCACCTTGAACTCCTGAATGGCGTCCAAGGGGGGAAGAACGACGAAGTTGGTGCCGTTGAGGAAGTCGACAGTGTCGGAGTTATTGTCGATGCCGTCGAGGAGGTAGTTATTCATCGAGGGGCGCTGACCATTGGCGGCAAAAGCACCGCTGCCGGCGTTGCCGCGGGTGTCTGACTGCGGAGTATTCACGCCAGCGGCGATCTGAGCGAGAAACGTAAAATTGCGGCCGTTCAGAGGAAGGTTGTTCACTTCCTGGGAGTTAATCACTTGGCCGACAGAAGCATCCTGAGATTCGAGGAGAGGAGCGGCGGCGGTGATTTCGAGGGTCTGAGTAACACTTCCGGGTTTGAGGGCAAAATTCTGGACAACATCCGCGCCAATGTCGACAACCACACCTTTGGTGGTGCTCGACTGGAAGCCCTGATAGGAGACGTCAATCTTGTAGCGGCCAATCTTGACGGGCGTGAATTTGTAGACGCCGTCCGAACCGGTGGTGGTAGACAGGGTGGCGCCCGTCCCCTCACTGGTGAGGGAGACCTTGGCGCCAGTGAGTACGGCGCCGCTTTGGTCGGAAATCGTCCCCAGGATGGAACCGGCGTCAAGCTGAGCGTGGAGCGGCCCTGCCGTCAACAGCACAGCCAAAAGGGCGACCACCACCAATGTGAAGCTCCGGCCGCAAGTAAAATTTGTCCTGGCCTTCATGCCTATTCCTCCTCAGTTATATCTACGCGAACACGGTGGACGTTTGCTCAGCGGGGTTTGCGCACAAAGGGCGCGCACGTCGAGCCCGACGGGCCCCGTCGAACCGAACCGCAAAAACGTCATGGCATTGTACGAAGTAGACTGGGAAGCAGGGAGCGCGAAAGGGCAACGAAAGAAGCAAGCCTCTCACCGACCCAACCGCTTGACAGCACCCCAAAAATTAAACCCAAAAAGATTAACCGCTTAACCTTGCGGCACTAAAACATATTCTTTCGATTGTTGTCAAGAGTTTATTTTGATAGCTTGCATTTGTTTATCGAAGGAAGCCCGCTCCGGACAATGGGTGTAAGGTAGGTTTGTGCCGACATGGGTCTAACGATTCGAGATGTGGCGAAGGCTGCAGGCGTATCGACGGCGACGGTTTCGAACGTGTTGAATAAGAGAGGCAAGGTTGGGCGGAGGACCCAAGGCCTGGTTTTCTCGACGGTGAAGCGCCTCGGTTATCTGCCCAACATTCATGCACGCCGCCTGGCTTCGCGCGATACGCGCATGCTGGGAATTATCGTTTCGGATATCGAAAATCCCTTTTT
>Ga0182024_10016910_pt1 | contig 13762 bp, 13 predicted proteins | sample P32metaG_FD_120480 | JGI IMG/M metagenome (GOLD analysis project Ga0182024, IMG submission 120480) | Permafrost microbial communities from Stordalen Mire, Sweden - P3-2 metaG (Illumina Assembly) | ecosystem: Environmental > Terrestrial > Soil > Wetlands > Permafrost | place: Sweden: Stordalen... | reverse complement strand
TCTGCGATCCTCAGCCACCCGAACCTGACCACGCTGCAGGACGACTGCAACCAGGCCGACTCGTTCTGACCTGACGGAAGGTGAGCGACCGGATTCGAACCGGCGACCGCCTGGACCACAACCAGGAGCTCTACCAACTGAGCTACGCCCACCACGGGGCTACTGAATCTAACAGCGCCCGGGTGGTTACGAGCGCTGAGCCGCCGCGATGGCGCGCCGCAGGCGTGGCAGCGAGACGTTCAGATCCAGCGGTAGCAGGCTGACCAGGATGCCCGCCACCAGGGCGAAGGCGCCGAAGATCTGCACGGGGCCGACCGGGTCGGAGAACGCCACCCAACCCAGCAGCGCGCCCACGAGCGGCTCGAGGTTCACGAACGCGCCCGCCAGTTCGGCGGCCACGCGCGCCTGGCCGTAGGCGAACAGCCAGAACGACAGGACCGTGCCGGCAAGCGCAAGCGCCACGAACGCGAGCACCGGCCCGGGCGTTGTGGGCGCGTGGGGAAGGCCGCGGCTGAGCAGCGCTACCGGCAGCGAGATCCCGGCTGCCGCGGCGAACTGGACAGCCGTCACCGCAGCCGCATCACGTCCCTTCAGTAACCGCGGCTGTACGGCGATGAAGATCCCTGACATGACCACCGAGCCGAAGACGAGCATGTCGCCAGAGACGGTCGCGCCGCCGCCACCACCCTTGGCGACGAGCATGATCCCGACCAGTGCAACCGCGTAGCCGAGCCATATGAGCGGCGAGGTGGCGCCGTTGCCGAGGCCGGCTGCCACGAGCGCGACGACCACCGGCAACGCGCCCACGATGATCGCCGCGTGGCTGACGCTCGTGTGCTCGATGCCGGCGTTCTGCAGCAGCAGCACGACGCCGTAGCCAAGCGCGCCGGAGCCGAGCACGCGCGGTGTGAGCGCCTCGCGCAGCCCGCGGCGCCCAAAGAAGGCGAGGACCGGCGCCGCCACGAGGAACCGCATGGCAGAGAGCCAGCTCGGGTCGAGCCAGCGCAGCGAAAGCTTCGAGAGCGCGACCGTGACTCCCCAGAGGGAGCCGGCGGCGATCAGTGCGAGGATGGCGTTGCGGTTCTTCATCACCATCGATAGTGCCCCAGCAGAGCTGATTTTCGGCTGGTGATTTGACGCCTTGGCGTATTTGCGATGCAATATTGCGTGCTATGGCGATCTCACTTGATTTAATTGATCTGACACTGCTCAGAGAGCTCCAACTCGACGCCGACCGCTCCAACGTCGAGCTCGCACGGGTGATCGGGCTGTCGCCGGCGGCGACGCTGCATCGCGTGCGGCGCCTGAAGACCTCAGGCATCGTGCGCGCAATCGTCGCCGAGGTCGACGCGACCGTTGCCGGGTTTCCGCTGCACGTCTACCTGCTGGTGACGATCCAGCGCCACGACGACGCCGCGCATCGAAAGTTCACAGCAGCTGTCCATTCGATGCCCGAGGTGATTTCGGCCGACTGGGTGACGGGCGAGATCGACGCGATCCTGGTGGTCGTCGCGCGAGAGGTGGCGGAGCTTCAGCGCGTGATCGTGCGCCTGTCTACGCGCGGCGGCGCGGTTCGCGTCACGACGCTCCTGCGACTCGAGGAGCTCAAGCCGGCCTCACCGCTGCCAATGGAGACGGCGGGCGCCTAACGGCCAGGCGGCTAACCGCCGCCGGCCGATTAGTGGAACCTCCTGATAGCTACCGTGATTTTCGGAACCCCCTGAATTGGGGGTAATCTGAAGCGAGACCGTCGCGATTCTTAGGTTTGGTTGATTAGGATCCCGTTTGCCGGTGCGGGGGCGGGGTAGGATTTCGCAGTGGCCGGGTAGCTATGGCTGCCGACATTCCGGAGGATTGCATCGAGATGCCGCCGAGTCTGCCTGCCGAACCTCACGATCCAGTGGATCCACCCAACGACCGCTTCCACGCCGCGTTTGAGCAAGGCCTGCTCGCGGCCTGGATCTGCGATCTCGACGAGCGCTACACCGACGTCAGCGATGCGCTCTGCCGGCTGCTGGATCGCCCCCGCGAACTCCTGGTCGGCACTCACGTGTCGGAGTTCACGCATCCGGACGAACGCGCCGCGGAAGCCGAGGATGCCGGCGACATGCTGGCCGGCGAACGCGACCGCGCCACGCGTGAGAAGCGCCTGCTCGGCGCCGACGGCAGGACCGTCTGGGTACTCGCGGCGACGCGGCTGATCCGTGACGCAGACGGCGAGCCGCTCTACTTCGTCGGCCAGGCGAGCGACCTGACCGAGTACCACACGCGCGAGCAGCGCCTGCGACACCTCGCTGACCACGATCCGCTGACGGGCCTGCTCAACCGGCGCGGCTTTGGCCGCGAGCTGCGCCGCCACGTGAGCCGGCTGACGCGCTACGGCACGAGCGGTGCGCTGCTGATGCTCGACCTCGACAACTTCAAGGCCTACAACGACGCCCACGGCCATTCCGGCGGCGACAAGCTGCTTCAGGCGGTGAGCAGTGGGCTCAGCGCGCGGCTGCGCGGCAGCGACCTGATCGGACGCATCGGCGGTGACGAGTTCGCGGCGCTGCTGCCGGAGGTGAGTTCTGAGCAGGCCGAGGTGGTGGCCGCCGCGCTCGTCCAGTCGGTCCGCGAGCTCAGCCGCCCCGGGGAGCCGGGGGTCACGATCAGCGTCGGTATCTTCGTCTTCGACGACGTCGACCGCCTGTCCGAGGACCGCGCGATGGTGGGAGCCGATCTGGCGATGTACGCAGCCAAGCACGGCGGCCGCGACCGTCATGCGCCGTTCAGCGCGCGCACGCTCGAGGAGGCAGAGGCGATGCTGCTCGCGGCGCCTGTCGCGCGCCCTACCGACCCCGCCAGTACTAACGTTCCCAGGCACTAGCGACCGCGACCGAGCGGGCCGCGGCGACGGCATCCCGGCGGATGCCGTCGCCCGTCCCAAACGAGGAGAGGGTGAGCCAGCATGGCGATAGGTGAGGCGGTGACCACACCGCTTGTGATCGACGGTCAGGAGCGCTCGACGACGGAGAGCTTTGCCGTCCACGATCCGCACGACGGGTCGTTGATCGGCAGCGCAGCCAAGGCGACGACGCAGGATGCGCTGGACGCCGTTGCCGCCGCCGAGCGCGCCTGGCCGGCGTGGGCGGCGTTGTCGGCTGCCGAGCGGATCGACGTCTGCCTGAAGGCGCTCGAGACGCTGCCCAACGACCTGTCGGAGCGCGCCGAGGTGCTCTCGCGCGAGAACGGCAAGGTCCGCTTCGAGGCGGAGATCGACCTCATGGTGTTCGTCGGACGCTTCCACGGCGCGGCCGAGTACGCGCGCGAGCTCGACAAGGTCGAGACCATCGCCGGCCCTCCGTACAACACGACGATCCAGCATCTCCCGCAGGGTGTCGTCACGATCATCTATCCGTTCAACTGGCCGCTGGCGATCCTCGCGGCCAGCCTCCCGCATGCGCTGATGGCCGGCAACACGGTGATCGCGAAGCCGCCGCCGACGACGCCGCTGTCATCGGTGCTGACGCTGCGCCAGGTCGCGCAGAAGCTGCCGCCCGGCGTGCTGAACGTCGTCACCGGTGATGACGCCATCCTCGGCCCGGTCGTCGTCGGCGACCCCCGCGTCAAGCACGTGTGCTTCACGGGCTCCACCGCCGGCGGCAAGCGCATCATGGAGATGGCCTCGAAGAACGTCACCAACGTGACGCTCGAGCTTGGCGGCAACGACCCCGCTGTGATCCTCGACGACGCCGTCCTGGACGACGGCACGATCGCCAAGCTCGGGATGGCGACCTTTATGACGACCGGTCAGGTCTGCATGGCGGTGAAGCGCCTCTACGTGCCCCGCGCCCGCTACGACGAAGCGGTCGAGGGACTCCGCGGCTTCATCGAGGGTCAGAGGATCGGCGGCGGCCTCAACCCCGAGGTCACGATGGGGCCGCTCAACATGGCTCGCCAGCGCGATTACGTGCAGGAGCTCCTGGCCGAGTCGCGCGCCGGCGGCACCGAGGTGATCGACGGCGGCGAGTTCGTCGACGCTGACCCGAGCGAGGGCAACTTCATGAAGCCCGCGCTCGTCCTCGATCCGTCCGCCGCCGAGCGGATCGTGACCGAGGAGCAGTTCGGCCCGGCGCTGCCGATCATTCCCTACGACACCGAAGAGGAGGCCGTGCGCCTCGCCAACGACACCTGGGCCGGCCTCTGCGCCTCCGTCTGGTCGGGCGACGACGAGCACGCGATGCGGATCGGCAGGCAGCTGCGCGCCGGCCACGTCTTCTTCAACAACCACAACGCGACGGCCGTCGACGAGCGCGCCATGTTCGGCGGCTTCAACCAGAGCGGCATCGGCCGTGAGCTCGGGCGCGAGGGCATCTACGGGTTCACCGAGACGCAGGTCTTGGCCGTACCGGACGGTGAGCAGGCCCACTGAGCTCTGCTCAGCCGTATTGGTTGGGCGCCGTCCCGCTGGACGGCGCCCGGGCTGTCGCGTCCGCCGGGCCGCCCCTACCGGTAGCTGTCCAGTGAAACGAGCGCGGTAGCCGGCCCGGAGGTGACGCTGACGGTGGCGCCGCCGGTGCTGGACGGGGTCCCGCTCGTGATCGACACGCGCGCACCGAGCTGGTTGCCCTTGCTGGCCCTCAGCAGCGCGTGCCCCTTGGCGGTCAGCCGGAACGTGAGGTAGCCGAGCTCGCCGGCGCCCAGCGTCTGCGGTTGCGAGGTCGCGATCGGAATCCCGGCGCGGGTGACGGTCGTCGAGGCCACGCAGGGCTTGCTCGCCTTACAGGCCGCGAGGATGCCGCCGACCCAGCCGTTGGATACGAAGTTGGTCTTCCCCAGGATCCGCACGGCGGAGCTGGCCCAGATCCTGTGCGCCGGGGCCTTGCCCGACGCGGCGAACGGGACGAGGCTCAGCGAGCGCGTCGCCTTCTGGCCCGTGCTGCTGGTCACGGTCACGGTCACGGGCAGCCGGCGGCCGACGGCGTCGGCGACGAGGCGGCGGGTCTTTATGCTGAGCGGCACGAGCAGCACGCCGCCGTGCCGTGCGATCGCTTCGGTCGCGGTGTGGGCGAGGCGCTTGCGGCCGTCGTAGATCACGGCCTGAACCTCGCACGGGGAGGCGTTCAAGCATGCGACCGGGACTCCCGCCGGTCCGGTGGACCCGACGAACGCGCTGTTGCCGAAGATCGCCACGCTGGCCGGTGTTGCCACGGCGGTTGAGCTGCCGACGACCTGGCCGGTTGAGTTGAGCGCCGTCACGCCCCAATACGGGTAGACGGCGCGGATGGCGATCGCACCCGAGCGGTTGGCAGCGACGGTCTCGATCGCCGTCAGCGCCTGCGGCGAAGAGCCCGCGAGGATCTCGAACTTGCTGATGCCCGGCTCCCCTGCCCATTTGGGGGTCAGGTGGACTGAGCCGTTTGGCTGCGGGCGAACCGTCAGCGACGGTGCGGCGGGGACCGCCGGGACCAACGATGGCCCAGTTCCGAAAGCTGCGGTGGCCGCATCTATGTAGTCGTTGTCGACGGAAATCGTGACGCCGCCGTACTTCTCGTTGTGCCCGCCGCGGTACTGGAGCAGTTGCTGGTTGTTCGGCCAATCGCCGCTGGGCACGTAGGCGTTCGCAGGGCTGGTCGGCGGCGTGGCGGGTGGCGATGAATCCCATGCGGCGGTCCACAACTCGTCGGGCTCGGCGTAGCCCGTCCCGTACTGGCCCACGAGGTCAGTGATGCCGGAGGCGCCGCTGCTGTACACGCCCGACAGGTAGCCGCTGGCGTGCAATTGCACTGTCCAAGCCTCGATGAAGGCCAGCACCGCCGCCGTCGTGGCAGTGGAGCGCCTGTAGCCCTCCATGTCCAGGTAGATCGGGTTGCCGGTGCCGATCCCGAGCGCCTGGGCCTGGACGACCGCGTCCTGCGCTGCGGCGGTGCCCTGGCCTGCGGCAAGCGACGGGGTGATCGCCTGACAGCTGCAGGCGCCCGGAGCCTGCAACCCGACGTAGATCGGGACCATGTGCCAGCCGGTTGCCGACTCGGCGCTGACCCACGAGTAGGTCAGGTTCTTCTGCAAGCAGCCTCTGTTGATACCGCCGATGTAGATCCCGACTGCTGCATATGGCGAGTAGTTGGCCCACGCCGACATCGTCGCCTCGGACGGGGCACTGCAGGCATCGAAGCCGAGACCGATGTCAATGGCGCCGGGCAGTGCCGGCGTGGCCGAGGAGGTCGTCCGGGCGATGGACTGCGGCCGCAGAGATGTATCGGTTTTGGGTTGGCGATCGTTCGTGGCGAGCATCGCCCGGCGGAGTGAGCGCACAGCGAGAGCCCTCCGAATCGTCGCGGGATGACGGCCCCAGGTCGCGGTGATCACAAGGTGCTGCGCCTTCTCGACCAGCGTGGCCGTCGAACCGCCGCCCAGCGCCGCACCAGGGGTACTCGTCGGCGCGAGCACGCTACGAGTGTCTGGTGCAACAGCAGCGCCCGGCGCTTCCGGTGCGATCAGGATCGCCTCGGTTCGCCCAATCGCCCGCACGGGACAGTTCTCGTTGGTACCTGGCGTTCCCAGATACACGGCATGACGGTTGAAGCGCACGCACACGCTGGAGCGGGCGCCGAGGCGGAGCACCGGCCAGCCGGCTGGGACCTGCACGCTGACGCCGCGGTAGCGCACGATCTTCGTCGCCGCGCGCGTGTTGCCGGAGGCGGCTGCGACGTCCCCGGGCGCAATCGCCACGCCGACCAGTGCTACGAGGATCGTGATGGCGGCCGTGAGAGGTAGATGTGGCTTGCGGGCTCGGCTCCTGATCACGACACAACTCACAACAGCCCTTACAGCCGAAGGTTGCGTAGTCCTCCTCTGCGGGCGCGCTGTTGCAGTCGCGCGGGTCCCTTGCACCTTGCGGAGCGACACCACTCCGTACCGACTGGCGGAGACGACCCGACTGGACATGATGTCGAGGTTTCTCGACTGGGGCTTTCGTCACCCCCGTTTTACCGCCGATAGCGCTCGTGCCGGTCCCATCGCTGCGCGAGCCCTGGTTCTGGGTGGTCTCGGCGAACTGAACACAGCTCGGAAGAACTGGACCGTCGCCAGCATCAACGGCAACATCGTTACAACGGGAACCTGAATGCCGCGGAGACCGGAGCCGGCGGCGGGATAAACGGGTCCGGGAGCTACGGGCTTGGTTGTGGGAGCAGCACCACCGGCGGCAACCACAACCCGTGGAACACGTCAAACCCGAGCGCGGCAACAGGCACCGTCACCTGGCCCATCGACTACAGCCAGGACTTCCCGGCCTGCGGCGCAAGCCCCTCTCCGCCTGTGCGGCAAGCGGCTACCCCACCTGGTGCACAGCGGGCCAGACCTCGTCGCTTGCGTCGGCTCCAACTCGACCGCGCTCAGCATGACGCCACCGGCAACCTCACGCTGAGCGGGGACATGTTCGTGCCGAATGACACCGCAGCCCTTTCATTGACAGGGAATCAGGGGGCCTACGACACCTTCGTCGAGGCCAACGCGATCAGCGGTTATTTCAAGGGCAACTTCACTGGAGACGGACCCGAACTGAGCGGCGGAAGCGGAGGCGCCACCGTATCCGGGGGCGACTCGCTCACGGGGTAGCGCCGCTGGCGTGCTCGCCGCGTGGCGCCCCTGGGCCGAGCGGGAGCTCGATCTCTCCGCGGGCAGCGTGTTTGCCACACCGGTCGCAGCGGAGGTCTGGGCCGATGTTGCCTCCGCAGCCGGCGTGGACCGTGAGTCGCGGCGGGCCGCCCGGCGTCGGGTAGTGGCGGTCGCCCCATTTCATGAGCACGATCAGGACGGGAGCGAGCTCGCTTCCCTTGTCGGTGAGCTCGTACTTCGGCCGGCCGGGCCGCTCGGGGTCCGGAACGCGTTCGAGCAGCCCCTCGTCACATAACCGCTTGAGCCGGTTGGTGAGGACGTTGGAGGCAATCCCGAGCTTTGCCTGGAACTCCTCGAAGCGCGTTAGGCCGACGACGGCGTCGCGGAGGATCAGCAGCGTCCAGCGCTCCCCGATGACCTCCAGCGATCGGGCGATCGAGCAGACCTGATCTGGATAGTCGCGCTGGAGCACGCTTCGAGCGTAGCTGACTTGCTTGACAAAAGCCAGCGTCGGCGTGTAGGTTGACTTGCATGACGAAAGCTAGCTACGGCGCGATGCCGGAACCGACCACCGTTGAGCCTCACTACACGACTGGTCTGACGCGGGAGCACATCGAACGAGCGCTCCGTGAGGCCGGGAAGAACCCCAGCGAGCTCTCACCCGCGGACCTGGTGCCGCTCGAGGACTTCCATTCGCTCGGCCGGATCGCAACGATGCAGCTCATCCAGCTCGCCGGTGTGAGCGGTGCAGACCGCGTGCTCGACGCAGGCACTGGAATCGGCGGAACCGCTCGTATCCTCGCCTCGGACACCGGCTGCCAGTCACTGCTGTCGACGTCACCGCCGAGTACTGCGAAACCGCCGACTGGCTCAATACCGCCGCCGGCCTCAGCTCCCGCATCGACGTCCGCCGCACGGATGTGACCGAGCTCCCCTTCGCCGACGGCACGTTCGACGTCGTCATCAGCCAGCACGTCCAGATGAACATTGCCGACAAATCACGCCTCTACGCCGAGGCGCGGCGAGTCTTGACGCCGGGCGGGCGCCTCGCACTCTGGGACGTCGCCGCCGGACCGAAGGAGCCGATCCGGTTTCCCCGTCCCGTGGGCGACCGATCCCCGGGACAGCCACCTGATCACACCGGCCGAGCTTCGCGAGGTGACCACACAGGCCGGGTTCGAGATAACAACCTGGAACGACCTCACCGACGTCGCCGCCGAAACCATGCGCGCGTTCTTCGCCGCACCGGCAAACCCACTCGGCCTGCATGTCTTCGTCCCCGACTTCACAACCAAGGCGGCCAACCTCATCGCCAATGCCGAACAGAACCGCATCCGCCTTATCCAAGCGGTACTGACCGCAGCGTAAAAGGCCGATGACCTCAAACCCCCGCAACCGAGGCAGCCCACCATGCAAATCAGCACCAGTCGTCCGGTCAGGCGGATGGCCTCACGCGTCGCCCGCGCCTATCAAGACCAGATCAGGCGAGACAACGAGGCGACCCTCACACGCCGGCATGATGCAATGACCAGATGAAGATCTCAGAAGCCCACTCGCTGTGGGAGCCACAGGGGGTGTTCTGCAACACCGCGAGCTATGGGCTGCCACCACGGCCGGCTTGGGAGGCGCTGCAGTCCGCGCTGACCGACTGGCATGGTGGGCGCACGAGCTGGGAGCATTGGGGACAGAGCACCGAGGGCGCCCGTGCGGTGTTCGCGGAACTAGTCGGCGTCGACGTTGAGCGGGTAGCCGTAGGTTCCACGGTCTCAGAGTTGGTCGGCTCGGTCGTCACGGCGCTTCCGCCAGGGGCGCGAGTGGTAGTCCCGGAGATCGAGTTCACCTCAACGCTGTTTCCGTTTCTGGTCCAGCAGCGACTCGACGTCCGTACGGTCCCGCTTGCCCAGCTGGTTGACGTGATCGCGGATGGTGTCGACGCAGTTGCGTTCAGCGCGGTGCAGATGAGCACGGGCGAAGTCGCCGATCTCGACGCGATCACGGGCGCGGCGGCTGCGGTCGGCGCGATCACACTGTGTGATGCAACCCAGGCGGCGGGCTGGCTCCCCCTTGAGGCCGGGCGCTTTGATGCCGTCGTTTGCGGTGCCTACAAGTGGCTGATGTCACCGCGGGGGAGCGCGTTCCTGACCGTGTCTGATCGGTTGCTCGAGCGTGCTGTTCCCCATAGCGCCGGCTGGTACGCCGGCGAGGATGTTCACGCGAGCTACTTCGGACCGCCGCTGCGCCTGGCCTCAAACGCGCGCAGGCTGGACCTTTCGCCGGCATGGTTCTCATGGGTTGGAACACAACCCGCGTTAGAGGTGATCAAGCAGATCGGAGTAGAGGCAATCCACGAGCACGATGTGGCGCTCGCCAACCGCTTCCGGGCCGGTGTGGGGCTTGATCCAAGCGATAGCGCGATCGTCTGCGCCGACCTACCGGGAGCGGCCGAACGTCTGCGGAAGGCCGGGATCATTGCCGCTGTCCGAGGCGGACTACTTCGTACCTCATGGCACGTCTATAACGACGACAGTGACGTCGACAAGGTCCTCGACTTGATCTGTCCGTAGCGTAGCGGTTATAGGCCTTGACCCTCACGTCGCGTGAGGCCGTAGCTTGAGTCCATGAAGACGGTTGGCGGGGTGAGCGCGCTTGTGGGGATCACAGGTCGATGAGCGCGGCTCGTTGAGCGTCACAGAAAAAGTTCTCTGATCAGTGATCCATGTGGCGTGGGACGACGAATCACGGTTGTCATGGTCGAGTGCCAGCCGCCGTCAACGTTGCCTTCCGGAGGAGAGAGGCTGCTTCCTGGAGCTTGGTCGTTCGACCGCATCCACGAAGGAGGATTCCCGTGAGTGAAATCACGCGTCTTGGCTTCATGAAGTCCTCGGCAGCTGCGGTGGCTGGCTTCACCGTCATCGGCAGCATCACGGCCGACCGCGCCGAAGCGGCGACGGCACCGGCCGGTTCGGAACCGGTCGTCGCGTACCTGAAGAACCCCGGCAGCGGGGAGATCACCGTCATGTCCGGACGACATGAGGTGACCTTGCACGACAAGAAGCTCGCCGCGCGGATCGCACAGGCCATTCGCTGAGCCCGCCGGCAGCGGTACATCGCTCCAACAATCCATTTACTCGGAGGTCTACGCATGTCGTCTCATCGCGAGGCACCTGCGATCAGCAAGGATCCGGTCGCAGACAACACCGATACGTACGCGTTCGTATCGCCGGACACTCCCGGCACGGTCACGATCATCACGAACTACCTGCCGCTGGAGCCGCCGTTCGGCGGGCCGAACTTCTACGAGTTCGGCGATGACGTCCGCTATGACATCAATGTCGATAACGACGGAGATGGCTACCCGGATGTCGTATACACATTCTCGTTCGAGACTCGGGTGCTCAATTCGAACACCTTCCTCTACAACACTGGTCCGATCGAGTCGATCACCAGCGACAACTGGAACCGACGTCAGGTCTACACGGTCACACGCTCCCATCCGCAGAGACGTGGAAGCCGGTGGCATGGTGGTGGCGAGGGCTGGCACTCGGAGGTGATAGCCAGCGGACTGGCCTGCCCACCCTGCAACATCGGTCCGGCGTCGACTCCGGATTATGCGTCGCTCGCTTCAGAGGCCATCCGCGACCTCGGCGGTGGCCGTGCGGTGTTCGCAGGTCAGCGGCTGGAGGGGTTCTACGTGGACCTGGGGGCGATCTTCGACCTCGCCGATCTCCGTCCGTTCCAGTCGTTGCACATCGCCGCGATGGCGAACGCGGTAGGTGTGAACGCGACCAACGGGTTTGGCGTCCACTCGATTGCGCTTCAGCTCCCGATGAGCGATCTCACGCGCAGCGGGAGAACGCCAACGGATCCCACGTCCGCTGATTCGGTGATCGGTGTCTGGGGTTCGGCGAGGCGCCAGCGGACGACGATTCGCGAAGAGGGCGGCAACACGGCCGAGTTCGGAGACTGGGTGCAGATCTCGCGGTTGGGGAATCCGCTGATCAACGAGGTCATCGTGCCGATGGGCAAGAAGGACTATTGGAATTCGCTGAGCCCGGCGGATGACGGTGAATTCCTGGCATACGTTCAACACCCGGAGTTGGCGGGCCTGCTGCCGGTGTTGTATTCCGGAGTGTTCCCGAATCTAGCGGGGCTCACCGCCGCTCGCGCAGACCTTGTCGCGATTCTGCTGACGGGAATTCCTTCCGGGATCGTACCCGGCTTCCAGAACTACACCGGATCGACCTATGCCGACGAGCTGAGGTTGAACATGGCGATTCCGGCGACGGTCGACAATCCGAATCCGGTCGGGCTTGTAGCCGGAGATGCGGCTGGGTTCCCGAACGGCCGCCGCGTATTCGATGACGTCGTGTCGATCGAGTTGCGGGCTATTGCGGGGCTGACCTATCCACTCGTCATGCCGTCATACACACCGGACGCAGCGGCGGCGGCAATCACCGACGGGCTCACGGACGCCGATACCACCTACCTGCCCAGCTTCCCGTACCTGGGGACGCCGCAGAGCGGCTATCAGACGTCGCCGCTCGGGCTCGTGGCATAGCGGAGGCGACGCAGCATGTGGCCCAAGAACGCAACCGTCACGCCCACTGATCCGTCATACGGCGGCGGGCACACGCATGAGGACGGAACGCATCACGCGGATTCACCCGGTGATGCAGAAGTCGGGATCGGGACGCCGGCGGCAAGCGCCAGCGTCGCCCTCGACATCGGCGGCGGCCTCGGAGCGCTCGTGATCACTCCAAGCGAGCGTTTCCGGAGTCGCGAGATCGAGATCAGCCGCGTTGACCACGACGGACGCCGGGTCCATACCGGCGTCCATGAGCGCGCTTCGGATGCCGGGGCCGCCCTGACCGCGATCTTCGGCAGCCTGCCGGCTGGCCGATACGTGATCTGGGAGGACGCCAACACGGCTGGACCAGTCGTCGACGTGCCGGACGGAGGGGTGGCACAGATCCGACTCAGCTGAACCCGTGTGGAGCCCTCCGCCAGCGGAGGGCTCCCACGGCCGCAGGGGCGCACGCAGCGAGTGGCGCCGCGTCGCACTCCAATCGGACGGCAGACTACGGGAGAGACTCATGGAAGCCCTGACACATACGGCCGCGCCGCGCCGATCCCGGCTTGCGACATTCTGGTCATCACTCGACCGCTCGCAGCGACGGGCGCTGATGATGATGGTGGTCGTTGTCGTCGGCCTGCATATCGTGGGCTTCGTGACGCTGATCGCACTGGTCGCGCCACACCGCTTCCGCGTCGGGACCGCCGGAGCGTTCACGGTCGGAATCGGCATAACCGCTTACACGCTCGGCATGCGCCACGCATTCGACGCCGATCACATATCTGCAATCGACAACACGACCCGGAAACTGATGAGCGAGGGAAAGCGACCACTCAGCGTTGGCTTCTGGTTCTCGCTCGGGCATTCCACGATCGTGTTCGCGCTCGCATTGTTGCTCTCGATCGGGATCAAAGCGATCGACGGGCCCGTCAAGCACGATCACTCAAGCCTGCATCAGGTGACCAATTGGATCGGAACACTCGTTTCAGGCAGCTTCCTGTACCTGATCGCCGCGCTCAACGTCGCCGTGCTCCTAGGGATCATCAAGGTGTTCCGCGAAATGAAGACAGGTCGTTACGACGAAGCGGCGCTTGAGCAGCAGTTGCAGAATCGCGGGCTCATGAACCGGTTCCTCGGCAAGCTGACGCGCTCGGTCACCAAGCCAGGCCAGATGTACCCGATAGGAGTGCTCTTCGGGCTGGGCTTCGACACCGCCACCGAGGTCGCGCTGCTCGTGCTCGCCGGTGGTGCAGCCGGCGCAGGCCTGCCCTGGTACGCAATCCTGTGCCTGCCGATCCTGTTCGCCGCCGGCATGTCGCTGATGGACTCGATTGACGGATCGTTCATGAACTTCGCGTACGGCTGGGCGTTCTCCCAACCGGTGCGCAAGGTCTTCTACAACATCACCATCACGGGCCTGTCCGTCGCGATCGCGCTCGTGATCGGCACCATCGAACTCGGCGGACTGACCGCCTCACAACTCAACCTATCCGGCCCCTTCTGGACCTGGTTCAAGAGCATTGACATCAACATGCTCGGGTTCGTGATCGTCGCGCTCTTCGTCGTCACCTGGATGGTCGCGCTGGC
>Ga0182024_10016909_pt1 | contig 13763 bp, 12 predicted proteins | sample P32metaG_FD_120480 | JGI IMG/M metagenome (GOLD analysis project Ga0182024, IMG submission 120480) | Permafrost microbial communities from Stordalen Mire, Sweden - P3-2 metaG (Illumina Assembly) | ecosystem: Environmental > Terrestrial > Soil > Wetlands > Permafrost | place: Sweden: Stordalen... | reverse complement strand
GCAGGAAGCGGTCGCGCGCGCCGCGCAGCTGAGTCCGGACGTGATCCTGATGGATGTCCGCATGCCGGTGCTGGACGGCCTGCAGGCCACCCGGCAGATCACCGCCCGCGGGGCCACCCCGAAAGTCCTGATCCTCACCACGTTCGACCTGGACGACTACGTCTACCAGGCGCTGCGGTGGGGAGCGAGCGGCTTCCTGCTGAAGGACGCGTCGGCGCGCGAACTCGCCGACGCGGTCCGGGTCGTGGCGGCCGGCGACGCGCTGCTGTCCCCCGCGGTGACCAAGCGCCTCATCGCCGAATTCGCCCGGATGGGCGCGCCCCGCGGGCCCGACCGCAAGAAACTGCGGGAGCTTACCGACCGGGAATCGGAGGTGCTCGCCCTGGTGGCCCGCGGCCTGTCCAACGCGGAGATCGCCGGCCACCTGATCGTCGCCGAACAGACGGTGAAAACGCACGTCAGCCGCATCCTGATGAAGCTGGGCCTGCGGGACCGCACCCAGGCCGTGGTCCTGGCCTACGAGACCGGCCTGGTCCTCCCGGGCGGATGAGCACCCGGCGCTCCCGGCGCGGACGGGACAGGGCGTTCGCGGCCGCCGTGGCCGCCGGCCTGGCCGCGTACAACAACCTGGCCGGCCGGCACCGCTGGCATGAGCAGTGCTACCCGGCCGCCAACCTCGCCGCCACCGGCATCCTGCTGGCGGCGGCCGCGGCCAGCGGCCTGACCGCTGGGGAGCTGGGCACCCGGCGCGACCGGCTCGCCGCGGGCATGCGCACCGCCGCGCCGCCCGCCCTGGCCCTCGCCGGGGGGTGGGTGATCCTGGCCGCGGTGCCAGCCGGCCGGCCGGTCCTCGGGGACCGGCGGATCACCGGCCTTACCGGCCGCGGCGTGGCCTACCAGGTCCTGGTCCGCATCCCGGTCGGCACCGTGCTGTGGGAGGAGACCGCGTTCCGCGGGGTGCTGCAGGCCTCACTGCGCCGGGTCCTGCCGGGACCGGCCGCGATCGCGGTGACCAGCGCGGTGTTCGGCCTCTGGCACATCCGGCCCACGGCCGATGCCCTGCGGATCAACCAGATCGCGTCCAGCCGCCGGGCGGCGCTGGGCCCGGTCGCCGCCGCCGTGGCCGCCACGACCGCGGCCGGCCTGCTGCTGTCCGGGCTGCGGGAACGGTCCGGCAGCCTGGCCGCGCCCATGCTGCTGCACCTCACCGCCAACTCCGGCGCCGTGCTGGCCGCCTGGGCCGTCCAGAACGGCGCAGCGGGCCGGCGTACCTGAGCAGGCCCCAAGGCCGGGCGGCCCGGAATATCCGCTCCCCCCATTTAGTTGCACGTTCAATAAAGTTCGGCACCGGGCCCGCCCTGGCCAAGGGCGGCCTCATCAGACTCTGGAGCGGCCATGCAGTTCGGGATCTTCACCGTGGGCGACGTCACGACCGATCCCGCCACGGGCCGGACCCCCACCGAGCACGAGCGGATCAAGGCGATGGTCACCATCGCGCGCAAGGCCGAGGACATCGGCCTCGACGTGTTCGCGACCGGCGAGCACCACAACCCGCCGTTCGTGCCCTCCTCGCCCACGACCATGCTCGGCTACATCGCGGCGCGGACCGAGAAGCTGATCCTGTCCACCGCCACCACGCTGATCACCACCAACGACCCGGTGAAGATCGCCGAGGACTTCGCGATGCTGCAGCATCTGGCCGACGGGCGGGTGGACCTGATGCTCGGCCGGGGCAACACCGGCCCGGTATACCCGTGGTTCGGCAAGGACATCCGCGAGGGCATCGAGCTGGCCATCGAGAACTACCACCTGCTGTACCGGCTGTGGCGCGAGGACGTGGTGGACTGGGAGGGCAAGTTCCGCACGCCCCTGCAGGGGTTCACCGCCACGCCGCGGCCACTCGACGGCGTGCCGCCGTTCGTGTGGCACGGCTCGATCCGCAGCCCGGAGATCGCGGAGCAGGCGGCGTACTACGGCGACGGGTTCTTCGCCAACCACATCTTCTGGCCCACCGAGCACTTCGTCCGGCTGGTCGACTTCTACCGGCAGCGCTTCGCCCACTACGGGCACGGCACCCCGGAGCAGGCCATCGTCGGCCTCGGCGGCCAGGTCTACATGCGGAAGAACTCCCAGGACGCGGTGCGGGAGTTCCGCCCCTACTTCGACAACGCGCCGGTCTACGGCCACGGGCCGTCGCTGGAGGAGTTCACCGGGCAGACGCCGCTCACCGTCGGCAGCCCCCAGGAGGTCATCGACAAGACGCTGACCTTCCGCGAGCACTTCGGCGACTACCAGCGGCAGCTGTTCCTGATGGACCACGCCGGCCTGCCGCTGGCGACCGTGCTCGAGCAGCTCGACCTGCTCGGCGACGTGGTGCCGGTGCTGCGCCGGGAACTCGACGCGCTCCGGCCCGCCGACGTGCCTGACGGCCCCACGCACGAGGCCCGTGTGGCGGCGTCCGTCGCCGAGGCCGACCCCGCCGAGGCTGGCCCCGCGGGGGCAGGCGAGGCCGGTTCCGAGCTCGAGGGGAGCCGCCGGTGACCGCCCGGACCATCGCCGTCGTCTCGGCCGGCCTCAGCCAGCCCTCGTCCACCCGGCTGCTGGCGGGCAAGCTGGCCGAGGCCACTGCCGGGCACCTGCCGGCCGGCACCGAGGTGGTCACGATCGAGCTGCGCGACCTGGCCCATGACATCGTCAACGCCCTGCTGACCGGCTTCCCGGCCCCGGCGCTGCGCGAGGCCATCGACCAGGTGCTCCGCGCGGACGCCCTGATCGCCGTGACCCCGCTGTACAGCGGCTCGTACAACGGGCTGTTCAAGTCGTTCTTTGACGTGCTCGACCCGGGGGCGCTGGCGGGCAAGGCGGTCCTCATCGCGGCGACCGGCGGCACCGCGAGGCACTCCCTCGCGCTGGAGCACGCGATCCGCCCGCTGTTCAGCTACCTGCGCGCGGTCACCGTCTCCACCGCGGTCTTCGCGGCGACCAGCGACTGGGGCACGGCAGGCGGCACCGGCGAGGCGCTCACCGAGCGGATCGAGCGGGCCGGTGCCGAACTGGCCGCCCTGGTCGACCGGCGGGAGCCGCCCGCCCAGGCGGACCCCTATGCGTCCGTGACGCCGTTCGACCAGCTCCTGCACGGTCGTTGAGCGGCCCCTCCTTCCCGGGCCGGGGCTGTGCCCGGCGGCCTGCCGACCGCCTCACTGGCCGCTCACCCGGCGCCTGACCCTCCCCCATGTTTCAGGCCTTTATTTAAAAGTCATAAAAACGGTAATCGGGATCTTGGAGCTCCGTCTCCCCTAGGAGATGCTGTCGGACGGAGCACGGTAGCAGCGGTGCTACCGGCAGAAACGGACCGCTGATGAACCTGAGATCCGCACAGACCACCGGCCGCCTGCGCCGCGGCGCAGTCCTGATGGCAGCGCTGCTCGGCGCGGCCGGCCTGACCGCCGCCCCGGCCTGGGCGGCTCCCGCGCGGCCGGCCGCCCCGGCCAGCGTCAGCCCCGCCGTGCATCAGCCAGGCGAGCCGGCCCTCGGCCCCAACGTGTACGTGTTCACCCCGAGCATGCCGCAGAGCCAGATCCAGGCCACGGTGGACTCGATCGCCAACCAGCAGATCTCCAACCAGTTCGGCACCCAGCGCTACGCGCTGCTGTTCGAGCCGGGCACCTACGGCTCGGCCGCCGACCCGCTGACCTTCCAGGTGGGCTACTACACCGAGGTCGCGGGCCTGGGCGGCTCGCCGGGAGACGTGACCATCAACGGCTCCATCGACGTGTACAACCAGTGCCTCCCGGCCGCCGACGGCACCGACACCAACTGCATCGCGCTGGACAACTTCTGGCGCTCGATGTCCAACCTGACCATCAACGTCACCGGCGGGACGGGCTGCCAGGCGGCCACCGACTTCTGGGCCGTGTCCCAGGCGGCCCCGATGCGCCGGGTCAGCATCAACGGCAAGCTGTCCCTGATGGACTACTGCAACGGCGGCCCGGACTACGCCAGCGGCGGGTTCATCGCCGACTCGGCCTTCTCCGGCAGCACCGTCATCAACGGCTCGCAGCAGCAGTTCATGGTCCGCAACAGCAACCTGGACGGCTGGAGCAACGGCGTCTGGAACCAGGTCTTCTCCGGGGACATAGGCGCCCCGCCGACAACCTTCCCGCCAGTGACCGTCGGCGGAAACCTCGTCGGTCCCTACACCACGCTGGCCACCAGCCCGGTGACCCAGGAGGAGCCGTTCCTGCAGACCGATGCGTCCGGGAACTACAGCGTGTTCGTGCCGGCCCTGCAGCACAACTCCTCGGGCACCAGCTGGCAGGGCGGCCCCACGGCCGGCACGTCGGTCCCGATCAGCAAGTTCTTCATCGCGACACCGTCCACCCCCGTGCTGGCCATCGACGCCGCGCTGGCCCTGGGCCGGAACCTGCTGCTGACCCCCGGTGTCTATGACCTGAAGGCACCGATCCTGGTCAGCCGCCCGAACACGATCGTGCTCGGCCTGGGCTTCCCCACCCTGGTCCCGCAGAACGGCACCGCCGCCATGCAGGTGCTGGGCGTGCCGGGAGTCAAGCTCTCAGGCATGATCTTCGACGCAGGCCCGAAGAACTCCCCGGTGCTCCTGCAGGTGGGCGGCCCGCTGGCCGCCGCGACCGGCAGCGCGTCCGATCCGTCGCTGGTGCAGGACGTCTTCTTCCGCATCGGCGGGGCCACGGCCGGCTCGGCCACCGACAGCCTGGTGGTGAACAATTCCCACGTCATCCTGGACGACATCTGGGCCTGGCGTGCGGATCACGGCGCCGGCGTGGGGTGGACCAGCAACACCGCCGACAACGGCCTGACCGTGAACGGCAACGACGTCACGGCCTACGGGCTGGCCGTCGAGCACTACCAGAAGAACGAGGTCGTCTGGAACGGCCAGGGCGGCGAGGACATCTTCTTCCAGAACGAAATGCCCTACGACCCGCCCAGCCAGGCGGCCTGGATGTCCAGCCCCACGACCGACGGCTACCCGGCCTTCCTGATCACTCCCAGGGTGACCAGCTTCACCGGGTACGGCCTGGGCAGCTACTGCTTCTTCAACCAGGGCGTCCCGATCGAATCGGCCACCGCGTTCCGGGTCCCTGACGTCCCGGGCGTCCAACTCAACGACCTGCTCACCCGGTTCCTCAGCGGCTCGGGCAGCATCGATCACGTCGTCAACGACACGGGCGCGGCGGTGACCACCGCCAGCCCCGGCCCGACCTACATCGCCAGCTATCCCTGAGCGACCGGGGTCAGCAGTCACTGACGGCCGACCCCGGCTCAGCGCAGGCCCCGTCCGTCACCGCGGGCGGGGCCTGCCGCACGCAGGCGTTCTGATCCGCCCACGATCGATGTAACTTGGGTGCGGGGTGAGTGCACCCCGGGCACAAGCCGTGGGCGGGCGCTATAAAGACAGGCCAGGTTTTCATTAGTCACACGTCGGACATGGCGCTATTCCCAGAAGACCGACCCTTTGCGCAGGCTGCCTTAGACGCAGTGGGCCGGGCCGGGATGGCCCCGGTGGACATGCGGCATTTCGCGGCACGGGACGGCAGCCCGGCCGATTATTGCCAGCAGCGGGTCCGCGAATGCGAGATCTACGTAACGGTGGTCGGATTCCAGTACGGCTCGCTGGCACCCGGCGAGGACGTCTCCTTCACGGAGCTTGAATTCCGCGCGGCGAGCCTGGCCGGCGTACCCCGGCTGGTTTTCCTGCTGGATGACATCGCCTGCTCGCCGGACCCTTCCGACGCCGACAGAGGCCCGGTGGGCCGGTTTCGCCAGCGGTTGACGCGGGCCTGATCGTTCGCTCGTTTACCTCGGGGGACAGCCTCGAGCTTGAGGTATTCCACGCACTGAGAGAGCTGGCTGTGCAGGGGCCTGAATGGAACGCTTCCCCGCCTCGGTGGGCCGATCCTGGCGTAATTCGCGCTCCGACCATCGTTCCGCAGATCTGGAACGTTCCTAATCGGAACGCCGACTTCACAGGGCGCGCAAACATCCTGGAAAGGCTGCACGACGAGCTGGCGGGAGACGGCACTGTCGTCGTTCTGGCCCGGGCCGTCTACCGGCTGGGCGGCGTCGGCAAGACACAGGTCGCACTGGAATATGTTCATCGCTTCAAAGCTGATTACAGGAGGCTGACGGATGACGTGGAACGGCGCGGCTAGGCTCCGGCCCATGTGCGCCGACCAGGAGTCGTGGTCCGAGACAGACCGGCTGCGGACGTTCGAGGAGATCTACGTCCAGGCGGGCCAGGATTTCACGGCGATCCCCTGGGCCGCGCTGGCCCCGAACCCGGCCCTGGTGACGTGGCTGGACCAGCAGCCGCCGCCAGCGGGTGACCCGGGCCTGATCATCGGGTGCGGCCTGGGCGACGACGCAGAGGAGGCCGCGCGCCGCGGCTACCAGGTCACGGCCTTCGACCTGTCACCGACGGCGGTCGGGCACTGCCGGGACCGGTACCCGGACTCCGCCGTGGACTACCAGGTCGCGGACCTGTTCCAGCTCCCCGCCACCTGGGCGGCCACGTTCGGGCTGGTAGTGGAGATCCGCACGCTGCAGTCACTGCCGCTGTCGCAGCGCGCTGACGCGACTGCGGCCATGGCGGCGCCGGTGCGGCCGGGCGGCCGCGTCTTCGTCCACTGCCTCGCCCGCGACGACGACGAGGTGCCGGTGTCACGTCCGTGGCCGGTGAGCCACCGGGAACTGGTCGGCTTTAACGCCGCGGGCCTGGCGGAGGCCGAGTTCGTGGACCAGCCCGCTATCCCCCCGCACGGCCGGCTTTTCACCGCGGTGTACACACGGCCGGAACGGGCCTGACCCGGGCGGCCAGGCGGATTGCCCAGTGCCCGGCCCTCACCGGGGGCTGGTCCCTCGCGAATACCGGATCTAGGGTGACACCAAGGTCACTACCTGCCGGGAGGGTCAATGAAGACCAAGGCCGCGGTTTTGCGCGGAGTAGGCCAGGACTTCGAGATCACCGAACTCGACCTGGATCCCCCCAAGGCCGGTGAGGTGCTCATCCGCTACGTCGCGGCCGGCCTGTGCCACTCCGACGAGCACCTGCGGCACGGCGACATCGTGCCCCGGTTCCCGATCGTGGGCGGGCACGAGGGCGCGGGCATCATCGAGGAAGTCGGGGAAGGCGTCACCCGGCTGAAGCCCGGCGATCACGTGATCTGCTCGTTCCTGCCCGTCTGCGGGCACTGCCGGTGGTGCTCGACCGGCAAGTCGAACCTGTGCGACCTGGGCGCCACCATCCTGGACGGCATGCTGCCCGACGGCACATACCGGTTCCACCAGAACGGCGAGGACCTCGGCGGCATGTGCATGCTGGGCACGTTCTCCCAGTACTCGACCATCTCCGAGAACTCGGCCATCAAGGTGGACTCTGACCTGCCGCTGGACAAGGTGGTGCTGATCGGCTGCGGGGTGCCGACCGGTTTCGGCTCCGCGGTGCACGCCGCCGCGACCGAGCCCGGCGACACCATCGCCATCTACGGCATCGGGGGCATCGGCATCAACTCGGTGCAGGGCGCCGCGCTGGCCGGCGCCCGCAATGTGGTGGCCATCGACCCGCTGGCCAACAAGCGCGAGGCCGCCGAGCAGTTCGGCGCCACGCACAGCTGCGAGACCGCCGAGCAGGCCCAGGAACTGATCACCCAGCTGACCCGGGGCGTCGGGGCGGACAAGGCGATCGTCACGGTCGGCGTGGTGACCTCGGAGGTCGTGACCAGCGCGTTCAACGCGATCCGCAAGGGCGGCACGGTCGTGGTGACCGGCCTGGCCGACCCCACCAAGACCACCATCGAACTGCCGGGCGCGATTCTGACCCTGTTCGAGAAGCGCATCCAGGGCAGCCTGTTCGGCTCTGGCGACCCGTTCGCCGACATCCCGAGGATGGTCGAGCTGTACCAGTCCGGGGACCTGAAGCTGGATGAGCTGATCACGTCCACCTACACCCTGGACCAGGTCAACCAGGGCTACCAGGACCTGCTGGACGGCAAGAACATCCGCGGTGTCATCGTGTATGACTCGTGACCCGGGATGGCTCATGACCGGGGCCCGTTCGTGAGCCCGGGAGGATGAAGCTGCGCACCGGCCCGCCGCCCGTCGTCGGCCTGCAACGGGAGCGCGAAGTGCTCACCGTGGCCCTGGAGGCGGGCCGGCACGTGGTGATCGAAGGGCCGCCGGGCACCGGCAAGTCCACGCTGCTGCGCGACATCGCCCGGGAATCTGGCACGGTCGTGGTCTTCGCCGAGGGCAACGCCGAACTCACCCCGGCCCGGCTGATCGGGCAGTATGACCCGTCCCAGGTGCTCACGGAAGGCTACGTCGCGGCCAGCTTCACCGACGGCCCGCTGCTGGCGGCCATGCGGTCGGGGGCCCTGCTCTACCTGGAAGAGTTCAACCGGGTCCCGGAGGAGACCCTGAACGTCCTGATCACCGTGCTCACCGAGGGCGAGATCGCGGTCCCGCGGCTGGGCACCGTCCAGGCAGCCACCGGTTTCCGGCTGGTCGCGGCCATGAACCCGTTCGACGCGATCGGGACCGCGCGGGTCAGCCATGCCATCGCCGACCGGATCTGCCGGGTGGTCCTCGGCTATCAGGACGCCGCCGCGGAGCGGGAGATCACCACCGGGGCCACCGGCCAGCGCGGGCCGGTGACGGACTTCGCGGTGACGCTCACCAGGGCCACCCGGGAACACCGGGACGTCCGGATGGGCTCCTCGGTGCGCGGCGCGATCGACCTGGTCCTCCTCCTGGCCGGCCTGGCCCGGCTGCGCGGCGAGCCGCGGATGACGCGGGAGAGCGCCCGCGACGCCGCGTACGCGGCCCTGTCCGGGCGGATCCGGATCGCCGACGGGTGCGAGCGGACGCCGGAGTCGGTGCTCGACGAACTGCTGGACGAGCTCTGGCCGGCGGCCTCGCCGGATCCACTCCCTCCTCCGGACCCGGGTGAACCGGATGACCCTGGCGCGGGGTCCCTGGACGGCCAGGGAAAAGGTGACCGCCTGCCGCCCGCGGCAGGCACCCGCCGGAACCCGCCCGGCCGGGACCAGCCCGGGCCGCCGCGGACCTCAGCATCCGCGGCCCGCCGCGACCGGGCCCGGGGCGTGTCCCGGCGGAGTATCAGCCGGGCCGAGCTGGCCGGCCGGCACACCTCGTTCGCCAGCGTCTCGCCTGGGCTGGGCCAGCTCGATGAAGAGGCGTTCGCCCGGCTGCTGGCCGACGACCCCGACGCGGCCGTGACCCTCCTGCCCGACCTGGCCGGGGCCACCGATCGTGAGCTGCGGACCGCCGCGCGGCGGCTGGCCGCCCGGGTCTTCGTCCGGCTGGCCCGGGCCGGGCAGCAGCCGGCCCGGGGAACCCGCCACCTCGGCCCCGGCCGGACCGAGGGGGATCTTGACCTGGACCGGACGCTCAGCAAGTGGTCCGGACTCTGGCCGCCCCGATCGGACGACCTGGTGACGCGTTCCTGGCGTGCTCATCAGCGCGCGCTGTGCCTGCTCATCGACAGCAGCGGCTCCATGTCGGGCCTGGCCGTGGCCATCGCCGCCGTCGCCGCGGCGAGCCTGGTGCTGGCGGCTGACGGCCGGCTCGCTCCAGCGATCATTTCTTTCCGCAACGACGCAACCGTCCTGCAGGCCCCCGGTACGCACGGCGCGCCCGGGCCGCTGGTCGGCGAGTTGCTGGCCCTGCGCGGCCACGGGGTCACCGACCTGGCGGCCGCGCTCCGCGCCGCGGCCACCCAGCTGGCCACCGTGAGCGCCGACGAGCGGGTGGTGCTGCTGCTGTCGGACTGCCTGCCCACGGCGGGCGGTGATCCTGCGCGCGCCCTGACCGGAATCAGCCGCCTGCACGTCCTCTGCCCGCTACCGACCGCGACCGCAGAGCAGGCGGCCGCGGCCCTGGCCCGCCAGGGGCACGGCCTGAGCCAGCCGCTCCGGACCGTGGCCGACGTCGCGCCCGCCCTGACCCGCGTCCTGTCCTGAGCGCTCGTCCCAACACTGTCCCCGGCACCGTGCGCCGCTACGGCTCCAGGTAGGTGCTGAAGCCGTCAGCGGTGGAGTTCAGCGGCCCGGAGTCAGCCTCGGTCACGCTCCCGGGGCCCGTCATGCTCAGCCGTGAGGTGGTGAAGTAGCCGGAGAACCTGAGCCGGGTGCCCTTGTAGTTCGTCAGCTCGCTCCCACTGAACGCGGCCGCCTTGAGCTTGGCGGAGGGTGGGGCCGCCGAGCGTCAGAAGACGGGACCCGCACCTTTACGAGGCTGCGCCGGCACGCGAGCAGGACGGAGCGGGGGCACGCTGTCCAGCAGCTCCCGGGGCCGGCTGAGCCGGTCCTCGCGCTGCGAGCGCATCGGCTCGGCGAGTCTCATGGACGCGAATGCGGCCGGCCAGTCGGCCGGGCTGTATCCCGCGGCCAGGTCGCAATGATGCAGCTCTATCTCGACCAGCCGCCGGGTCAGCAGCTGCCCGGCGGGAGATGGCGCCGAGCCGGGGATCCGGACGGGATGCGCCCAGGCCCGGTCCGGCAGCTGCCGGGCGATGGTGCGCAGCGCCATCGATGAGTCGGCCACGTCGGCCACCAGTTCTTTCGCCTGCTGGGCCGCGGTCCGCCCGATATCGGCCTCGCGGGCCTCGGCGCTGGCGTAGGCCGGGCGGTCCTCGCCCGTCCGGGCGCCGATCAGGATGGTGCGCATGGCGTCGGCGCCCCGGGCCAGGTGCGCCAGGATATGGGCCCGGGTCCAGCCCGGCAGGAGGGACGGCTGGCGCAGGTCCGGCTCGGCGATCACCCGGGCCGTGCCGAGCAGCCGCTGCGTCGCATCGTCGATCTGGTCATAAAGCCGGCGTTGCGCAGCATCCACCCCCCCACTCTAGGAGGGCAAGTCATCGTGGTGCGTCTCCGGCTGTGGCGTCCCGGGGGCGCATGGGGGGCCAGGCTCTTGACTTTGCATTGCAAAGCAAGCTAGCTTTGCAATGCAAAGTTAGTCGGCTGGCCATCGGGAACTGAGCCGGGCAGGGAGCAGACATGAAAGACGGCGCGGACGCGGACGCGGGAACACCCATGGACGTACAGGAAGCAGCGGTCATCATGCAGGACGCGGGTGACCGGGCCCGGCAGGAGCTCCGCCTCAGTCACCGGGCCAGCTTCCTCACCTGGGGCGTGATACTGCTGCTCGGCTACGGAGCAATGTGGTTGAACGTCCGGGGCCAGCAGCCGTTCCACGGGGTCAATCCGGGGGCGTTCGCGGCCGTGACCCTGCTCGCCAACGGGGCAGCCCTCGCGACGGTCGCCCAGGCCCGGGCCGGGTCGGGCATCGGCGGCGCGTCGGCACTGCGACGGCGTATCCACTTCCTGTCGCTCATCGCCGGACTCGCCGGGATGTTCGTCCTGGAAGGCGCGCTGTACCGGGCCGGCGCCAGCCGGGTCGTGATCGGCATCTTCGAGGCGGCGGCGCCGATCCTGGTGGCGGGACTGTTCTACCTGGCCAGCAGCGCCCCGCGGCTGGACTGGCCCATGTGCGCCCTCGGCGTCTGGCTGGTGGCCGTGGCGGCCGGCGGTGCGTTCGCCGGCCCAGTGGGGATCTGGGCGGTGGGCGCGCTGGCGGGAGGCCTGGCGTTCTTGCTGGCGGGAGTCGTCGAGCCGGTGCTGCACCGCGCATGAGCGACGATGAGCTCGACCCGGTCATCCACGCGCCCGCCCGGCTGCGCATCGCGATCACGCTTGCCACGCTGGATGACGGCGACAACCTCTCGTTTACCCGCCTGCAGGAACTGATCGGGCTGACGCCGGGCAACCTGATCACCCACCTGCGCAAGCTCGAGGACGCCGGATACGTGAGCACCCACAAGAACGGAAGCGGCGTCACCGCGCGGACCTCGGTCGCGCTGACCCACAGCGGGCGGGCCGCGCTGGAGCGCTACACCACAGTGCTACGGCAACTGCTCGACTCGGCGGAGAAGCCGTAACCGTGGCTCCCGGCCTCCGGAGCCCATAGGGTCCCGGAGGCCGGGAGCCGCCAGGTCCCGGGGGGCGGGGAGCTGTCGCGGGATCCCTCCCGAACCGGACGGATTTTACTGATATATCTGTCGATCCGCCCAGCCGCCGGTTTCGATGAACCATCATGGTCCGCCATGGACCGGGTCCCGGGCACGCCGCTGCCGGTAGGAGACGGGCGGTGGCCGGACCGGGAGGAGCCCGAAGGGCCGGATCCGGAGTTCGCGCTGGCCGCAGCCCAGCAGGGGGACCCGGAAGCGTTCCGGGTGCTGTACCGGGATATCCAGCCCCGGCTCGTGCGTTACCTGCGGGCCCTGGTGGGTGACGACGCCGAGGATGTGGCCTCGGAGACGTGGCTGCAGGTGGCCCGGGACCTGGGCAGGTTCCAGGGCAGTTACGACGGCTTCCGGGGCTGGGTGGTGACCGTCGGACGGCACCGGGCCCTGGATCACCTGCGCCGCGAGGGGCGGCGCCCGCCCGCCGTGCTGGTGCCGACCGAGGACCTGGCCGCGCTGGCGGCCGACGACGACACGGCGGCGGGCGCGCTGGAGGCGGTGGCCACCGATGCGGCGATCCGGCTCATCGCGACGCTGCCGCGTGACCAGGCTGAAGCAGTCCTGCTGCGCGCCGTGGTCGGGCTGGATGCGGCGAGCGCGGGCCAGGTGCTGGGTAAGCGGGCCGGAGCGGTACGCACCGCCGCCTACCGGGGGTTGCAGACCCTGGCAAAGCAGCTGAAACAGTCTGGCCAGGCCCCCGGATGAGGCCATCGCGAGGGAGTGACAGCCACGGCGGTTTTGACGCTGAAGGACGTGAGATGAGGATGAGCCGCCCGAACGGGATAAATCGCGAGACCGCCGAGCAAATGCTCGACGGGGCGGCCGGCATGAGCCCGGCCGGGCTCACCCGGGTCCTGGCCGCTGCCACCGCACCGGGGCACCGCGCCGAGCTCACCCGGGAAGAGACGGCGCTGGCCGCGTTCCAGGCGCATCAGCACGGCGCCAGGCAGGCGGCCCGGAGCGGACGGCCGATCAAGTCCGCGCGTCCGCGGCCGTGGCTGCTCACCCCCAGAGCCCTCGCCGCAGCGGCTGCCGCCCTGGCCACCGGCGGCGTGGCCCTCGCCGCCAGCATCGGCGCACTGACTGGTCACTCGCCGGCCACCGTGCCCTCCAGTGCGGGCCAGAACCCCCGCTCCGCCCAGTCGGTCCCGGCCTCCCAGCCGACCAGCACCGCCGGCCAGACGGCCACCGCGTCCCCGTCCGCCGGCCGCACTACCCCCGGCCAGGCCACTCCGGCCAGCGCCGCCGCGCTCTGCCGCAATCTGGCCTCGCTGGGCGGCGCAACCGGGACGGCCAGCCCCGTCGCTGTCGCCCAGGCCCTGGCCAGCCCGGTGGCCTCGCAGGCTCTCAGCCGCCCGGTGTTCGCACGGCTGACCGCCGTCACCGGGGAGACCGCTACGGTCCCTGACTACTGCGCGCTGCTACTGGCCCTGCCGCGGGTCCCCCAGCCCGCCCTGGCCGGCTCACTCCCGCCGGCCGTCCTGGCCCGGCTACTGACCAGGCTCACCCCATCAGCCCTGGGCACCGTCCTGGTCACCCTCCCGTCCAGGTCTCTGGCCCAGGTACTGTCGGGGCTCCGGCCCGCCGTGCAGTCGCGGATCCTGGGCGAGCTGCCCACCTCCGTGCTCAGCCAGCTGGCGCCCTCCGCGCTCGCCACGCTGCCGCGCTCGGTGCTGGCCACGCT
>Ga0182024_10016908_pt1 | contig 13763 bp, 11 predicted proteins | sample P32metaG_FD_120480 | JGI IMG/M metagenome (GOLD analysis project Ga0182024, IMG submission 120480) | Permafrost microbial communities from Stordalen Mire, Sweden - P3-2 metaG (Illumina Assembly) | ecosystem: Environmental > Terrestrial > Soil > Wetlands > Permafrost | place: Sweden: Stordalen... | reverse complement strand
TGCCACCGCGGACGACCGCGGTGATGATCGGCTCCTCGGGAGCCGGGAAGTCGACGCTCGCGAACGCCCTCAGCGACGGGCAAGCGAATCTCGAAACCGCCGCCCTCCGCTCTGACGGGAGGGGCCGGCACACGACGGTCGCACGCGAGCTCGTGCGGCTCGCCAACGGGGCGCTCATGATCGACACGCCCGGTCTTCGTGCCATCGGCCTGTGGGACGCCGAAGAGGCGCTCGGGGACGCGTTCAGCGACCTCGAGGAGCTCGCCCTCGGTTGCCGCTTCAACGACTGCGCTCATGATCGCGAGCCGGGGTGCGCAGTGAGCGACGCCATCGCCAACGGGCAGATCGATCGGGCCAGGCTCGAGAGCTACCGCGGCCTGCAGCGCGAGCAGCGCCGTCTCGCCGCACGCACCGACGCCCGTCTGCGGGCGGAGCGGGCCGCCGAGCTGCGGGCCTTCAACAAGAAGCGCAAGCAACAGTTCTACCGCTGACAGCAATCCCGGCCGGGAGTGCTCGCGATCGGACATGTTTCGGGGAGCGTCGGTGACAGCGGCGACTCGCGTTCGTTCTCCCTGAGTGGATACTCACGAGGAGTTGGCGGCCCTACGCTTCGCGGCATCTCCGGCGTCTCGAATGTGACGAGTGATGAGGCAGTCGCGGGTGACGACGGGAAGCTTCTCGTGGCGGCACGAGCCGGTGATCGCGCAGCCCTCGAGTCGCTTCTACGGAGGCACTACGACCGCTGCTACGCGGTGTGCCGTCGACTCCTCGGCAACGACGAGGACGCGCTCGACGCCACCCAGGAGACGATGATCGCCGTGGCTCGCGGCGTAGCGGGTTTCGACGGGCGAAGCGCCTTGTCGACCTGGATCTATCGCGTGGCGACGAACGCAGCGCTCGACGAGTTGCGGCGCCGCCAGCGCCGTCCGATCGTCGAGCGGGTGCCGGCCTCGAGCGAGCTCGGGTCTCGGATCGATGACATGCCCGCAAGCACGTGCACTGACGAGGTCGGTGAACGCGTCTCAGCTCGCGTGTCGCTCGACCGGGCGTTGCGGCAGCTCTCCGACGAGCACCGCGCCGCTGTCGTGCTCCGAGACGTCTTCGATCTCGACTACGCCGAGATCGCGGACGTGCTCGGAGTGCCGATCGGGACAGTGAGGTCTCGGATCGCCCGCGGACGGGCGGCGCTGACGCACGCCCTCGAGCCACAGACGCCGCCCCGGATCGGTCGGCGTGTCATAGGTTCGCAACGGAACCGGTCCGGCCTCGGCACCGTCGAAGGTTCTTGACGATGACTGACGACCGCCTACCACCGTTCGGACCTGACGATCGGGCCGTACCGCCCGAGCAGGCGGAGCCACGTGCTCTGCTCAACCCTGACGGCCACTCGGCGTCGGAAGGCACCGGCGGCGCCGCCGCCCACCCCGACACCGAGAAGCTCTCGGCCTACCTTGACCGCGCGCTCACGCTGCACGAGACCACGGGCGTGACCCACCACCTCGGGGAGTGTCCCGCCTGCTCTCGTCGGCTGGGACTTCTTCGTACGGCGCGCCGGGTGCTCTCGAGCGCCGGGCATCCGCGCCCTCCTTCCGGGGCGAGGGAGTCGGCAGTTGCGGCTGCGCTGGCGTCGGTGGACCTCGCCGGCGCGGAGAAGGAAGGGGCGTTCGACAGGGAACTGGCAGCCGCCTCGGACGCCGTAGTCGACGTGCCTGCCGGTCGACAGCCTCGCGCCGGCTCGAGACGTCGGGCGATCCGTCGACAGCGCCACGCCGAGGCGCTCACCCGGGCCGCGGTGATAGTCCTGTGTCTCGGCGCCGTCGGTGGCGGCCTCTACGGCGTGATTCGTTCGAGCCACGGCGGGACCTCCGCCAGCGCCATGCGTGAGGCCTCGCTGGGAAAGGCGGCCCACAATGCGGCGGGGACGTCGCACCCGAAGGGCGCGGTGAACCCAAACGAGCTCGTCAAGCAACCACCCCGTGGAACCTTGGCGCTCGAGCTGCGGCCCAGGACCGGTCCGGCGCCATGCTCCGAGCTTCGGCGACAGACGCTGTCCGTCGAGGGCAGCCCCGTCGTCGTCAACCCGGCGGCAGGCAAGGCCGCGGTGATGCAGGTACCGATCGCTGCCGGGCAGCCGAGGACGTGTATCGGTGTCGGACCGGCGTTCGCCATCGCCTGGAGCGCTGACGTCTCGCAGGTGACCATCAGGGCGATCTCGGGATCGGGCACGCCCGCGGGCGGCGCCGTCTCCACCGTCGACCTCGCGGTGGCTCTGGCTCCCGATGCGGTGACCGAGCCTGCAATCCTGCAGGAGGCGCTGAAGGGCATGCTGACAGTGGAGGTCATCGCGCAAGGGGTCGATCTGGGGACGGCCACGATCACAAAGGGACCGGTCGTCACCTTCGCGGTGAGCCGGTTGCTCGCAACGTTTCTGCACCTCCGGCTCGTGGATCACACGGGTCGCACCGGCTAGAGAACCTCCGCTCCCAGTCACGATGGCAGGGACACACATCGTGCCTGGATAGGTTCCAGGCCGATGCCGGCGCGCCGACTCCTCGTCGACGTCGAGCCTCTTCGGACGTCGCCGCAGTTCCGCCGCCTCTGGGGCGGATATCTCGTCAGCGTGCTCGGAGCACAGCTCACCGTGGTGGCCATCCCGTACCAGGTGTACCGGCTGACGCACTCCTCGCTCGATGTCGGTCTGATCGGTCTTGCACAGATCCTGCCGGTTCTCCTCGGTGCCCTCGCGGGGGGTTCCATCGCCGATGCCCTCGACCGCCGACGGATCCTGCTCGTCAGCCAGACCCTGCTCGCCTGTTGCAGCCTCGGGTTGTTCTGGAACGCCTCGACTGCCCATCCGCGCCTGTGGCCGCTGTACGTGCTCGCGGCAGCCAGCGCCGGTTTCGCCGCCACCGACGTGTCGACGCGGGCGGCCGTGTTCGCAAATCTCGTCGAACGCCGCCAGCTGGCCGCGGCCAACGCGCTCTGGCAGTTGTTGTTCCAGATCGGCTCGGTGGTAGGGCCGGGGATCGCGGGTCTGCTGATCGCGCACGTCGGCGTGGCCTCCGCCTACGCCATCGACGCCAGCACGTTCGTTGTGTCCCTGGCGGCGGTCTTCAGCCTGAAGGCCCTCCCTCCGCTCGAAGGGGGGACCCGGTTCGGATGGCGATCGGTCAAGGAGGGGTTGGGTTTCTTGCGGGGGCGACAGGTGCTGCAGGCGACGTTCGTCATCGATCTCGACGCCATGATCCTCGGTCTGCCACGCGCGCTGTTTCCTGCCCTCGGACTGGTGCGCTTCCGAGGAGGGGCGCAGACCATCGGGTTGCTGTATGCGGCACCGGGGGCAGGAGCTCTCGTCGGGGCGGCGCTCACGGGCTGGGTCGCCTCGGTACGCCGCCACGGCCAGGCTGTGCTCATCGCCGTAGCCGTCTGGGGTCTCGCCATCGCCATCTTCGGCGTAGTGCGCTGGCTCCCGGTCGCCCTGGCGTTGCTTGCCGTGGCCGGCGCCGCGGATGTGATCTCGGCGGTCTTCCGCGGGACGATCATGCAGACCGAGGCTCCCGACGCCCTCAGGGGGCGCGTCTCCTCGATCCACACCGCAGTCGTCACGGGCGGCCCTCGCCTCGGAGACGTGGAAGCGGGCGCGGTCGCCTCTCTTGCCGGCGTACAGACGTCGGTCATCTCGGGCGGCCTCGGGTGCCTCGTCGGCGTGGCGCTGGTCTGGAAACTCATGCCTCGTCTGGCGGCCTATGTGGCGCCGGACCACAGGCGCGACAGCGGCGCGGGCGGCGAGGACGTCGGGTACGCAGACCCGGAGCCCACGTGATGCTCCTACCCGGCGATAACCACGACCGCATGCGACGAGAGCCGGGAAGGTGTGCAAGCTTGGGGGACATGATCGTCGGCATCCTCGGGGGCACAGGCCCTGCCGGGAAGGCGTTGGCCGCCCGGCTCGCATCGGTTGGTCTCGACGTCCGGATCGGCTCCCGCTCGCGCGAGCGAGCCGAGGAAGTCTCGGCCGGGTTGCGGAGCAAGTGGCACGGAAGAAACCTCCTCCTCTCCGGTGTGGCGAACGAGGCGGCGGCAGAGGCCGATCTCGTCGTCCTCGCCACGCCGTGGGACGGGGCCGCACCGCTGGCGAGGTCGCTCGCTCGCCACCTCGAAGGGACAGTGGTCGTCTCGATGGTGAACGCCCTTGCCAAGGTGGGCGACGAGCTGCAGGCCCTGATCCCTCCCAGCGGCTCGATCACGCTTGCCGTCCAGCAAGCCGCGCCTGGCGCGCTCGTCGCCGGCGCCTTCCACCACCTGCCCGCACGAGTGCTCGCCGACCTGGATCGATCGCTCGAGGCCGACGTCCTCGTGTGCTCGGATCATTCTGTCGCCACGGCCGCCGCCATCGACCTCGCCGACCGCATCCCCGGCTGTCGGGGAGTGAACGCCGGCTCGTTTTCTGCCGCCGCCGCCGTGGAGGCCTTCACAGCGGTTCTCGTCGGCATCAACGTCACGCATCGGGCGCACTCGAGCATCAAGCTGACGGGCTTCCACCCGGTCGGCGGTGATGCGAGCGCCGTCACATGATGCGCCTGTTCGACACGGCGCGGCGAGCGGTCGTTCCCTTCGAACCCGGCCCGATCGTGACGATGTACACGTGCGGCATCACGCCGTACGACGCCGCACATCTCGGTCACGCGATGGTGTACGTGACCTACGACGTGCTGCAGCGCCGCCTACGCGATCTCGGCCATCGGACCGACTGCGTACGAAATGTCACCGACGTGGACGACGACATCCTCCGCAAGGCCCGGGAGCTCGGTGTCCACTACCTCGATCTCGCCGCCGGCGAGATCGCCCGGTTCGACCACGACATGCGGGCCCTCAACCTGCTCCCGGCGACGAGCGAGCCGCGGGCGACGTCCGCCATCCCGGACATCCTCGGGTTCATCGGAATGGTCCTCGACGCCGGGCATGCCTATAGGGCGGGCGGTGCTGTGTATTTCGACGTTTCGTCGTTCCCTCGCTTCGGACAGGTGAGCCACCTCGACCGGGAGAAGATGCTGGCTCTGGCGGCGGCAAACGGTGGCAACCCCGACGACCCGTTCAAGGACGACCCTCTCGACTTCGTGCTCTGGCAGCCGTCGGCAGACGACGAGCCGGCCTGGGACTCGCTCTGGGGCAAGGGCCGGCCCGGCTGGCACATCGAATGCTCCGCCCTCGCGCTTCGCGAGCTGGGGACGACCATCGATTTGCACGGGGGCGGTGACGACCTCGTGTTCCCGCACCACGAATGCGAAGCGGCGCAGTCCGAGGCGGCGACCGGCGAGCGGTTCGTGCGGCACTGGATGCACGTGGGCATGGTGCGGCTCGGTGGCGAGAAGATGTCCAAGTCGCTCGGGAACCTCGTGTTCGTGCACACGCTGCTCGAGAGTCACGATCCGGCTGCGATTCGCCTGGTACTGCTGGCGCATCGCTACCGCGAGTCGTGGGACTTCGACGGGGCTCTTCTTGACAACGCCAGGGAGCGGCTGGTGCACTGGCGAAGCGCCGGCGAAGGGGAGGGGGCGCTCGACGTCGTGCGTGCCCGTCTCGACGACGATCTGGACACCCCGGGAGCCTTGGCGGCGATCGACGAGATCGCAGCCTCAGGCGTCGGCGTCAGCCGGGCGGCGGCGTTGCTGGGTGTCACCCTGTAGACGGTCCGGTGCCAGGCAGCCGGCGCTCTAGATTGAGGAGATGACCGCCGAGATCACCGTCACCTTGCCCGACGGGGGCGAACGCTCCCTGCCGGAGGGCTCGACGGGCACGACGCTGGCGGCCTCGATCGGGCGCCGCCTCGCCGAGGATGCCGTCGCCATCAAAGTGGATGGCGACCTGTGGGATCTTGTCCGGCCTCTGCGGGACGGGGCGAGCGTTTCGATCGTCACTCGGAACTCGGATCCCGGTCGAGTTGTGCTCCGGCATTCGACCGCACACATCCTTGCACAGGCCGTCCTGTCGTTGTGGCCGGGCGCCCGCTTTGCCATCGGTCCTGCGATCGCCGACGGCTTCTACTACGACTTCGACCTGCCGGAGGGTGCACATTTCAGTGACACCGATCTCGAGCGCATCGAGGCGCGCATGCGCGAGATCGTCGGGGAGGCTCAGCCGTTCGTGCGGGAGGAACACTCGATCGACGAGGGGCTCGAGTTGTTCGCCGACCAGCCGTACAAGCGCGAGATCATCGAGGGCGTCGCCGAGCGGGCGAACGACCCGGAGATCGCGCTCGAGGCCGGTGGCGACGACGGGCTCGTGACCGCCTATCGCAACACCGACTGGTTCGTCGACCTGTGCCGCGGACCGCACGTCCCGAGCACGGACCGCCTCGGGCATTTCAAGTTGATGCGGGTCGCCGGCGCCTACTGGCGAGGCGACGAGCATCGTCCCCAACTGCAGCGGATCTACGGGACCGCGTGGGAGTCCGCCAAGGCCCTGGCAGAGCATCTCCACCGCCTCGAGGAGGCGGAGCGGCGCGACCACCGGCGGCTCGGGGCGGAGCTGGACCTGTTCTCCTTCCCGCCCGAGATCGGCTCCGGGCTGGCGGTCTTCCATCCCAAGGGCGGCTTGATCCGCAAGATCATGGAGGACTACTCGCGGCTGCGCCACGAGGAGGCGGGCTACGACTTCGTGAACACTCCGCACATCACGAAGTCCGAGCTGTTCGAGACTTCGGGTCACCTGGAGTGGTTCGCCGAGGGCATGTTCCCCCCCATGGAGCTCGACGAGGGGCACAAGTACTACTTGAAGCCGATGAACTGCCCGTTCCATATCCTGATCTACCGCAGCCGGCAGCGGTCCTACCGTGAGCTCCCGATGCGGTTGTTCGAGTTCGGCTCGGTCTACCGCTACGAGAAGTCCGGTGTCGTCCACGGCCTCACCCGGGTGCGGGGAATGACCCAGGACGACGCTCACATCTTCTGCAGCCGTGATCAGATGCAGGCCGAGCTCGGCTCTCTGTTGGAGTTCGTCCTCGACCTCCTCCGGGACTTCGGTCTCGACGACTTCTACCTCGAGCTGTCGACCAAGCCGGAGGCGAAGGCCGTCGGCAGCGACGAAGACTGGGAAGAGGCGACCGAGGCCCTCCGGTCGGTCGGGGAGGCGATGGGGCTCGACCTCGTGCTCGACGAGGGTGGGGGATCGTTCTACGGTCCGAAGATCTCCGTGCAGGCGCGAGACGCCATCGGCCGTACCTGGCAGATGTCCACCGTGCAGCTGGACTTCCAGATGCCACAGCGCTTCGGGCTCGAGTACGTCGGCGCCGACAACGGCCGTCACCGGCCGATCATGATCCACCGGGCGTTGTTCGGGTCGGTGGAGCGCTTCTTCGCTGTGCTCGTCGAGCACTACGCGGGGGCGTTCCCGATGTGGCTGGCACCGCTGCAGGCTCGCGTGCTGCCGGTGCGCGACGATCACGAGCCCTACGCTGCCGAGGTCGTCAAGGTGCTGTCGGCTGCAGGATTACGCGTGGACTCCGAGGTTGCCAACGAGCCGTTGCCCGCCCGCGTGCGCCGGGCCAAGCTCGAGAAGGTGCCGTACGTCCTCGTGGTCGGCAAGGCCGACGTAGCCGGTCGTACCGTCGGTGTGAACGGTCGGGGAGAGGCGCCTGACGAGCGCGACGTGCCGCTGTCGGACTTCGTCGAACGGGCAGTCGCCGAGGCTGCACCGCCCCAGCGATTGCAGGGCGCGACCGCGTGAGCCTTGATCATCTCTGGGCCGGCTGGCGGGCGTCGTACGTCGAGTCGACCGGCGCCGGCGGTGCAGTCGCGACGCCGGCTCGGGCTGATGGTTCCGGGTATGGCGACTCCAACCCCGATGCCTCGGAGGGTGCAGACGCCACCGGTTCGCTCTCGCCTGGGCTCCCGGACGCAGTGGCGAGCGTCTCATCGGCGGCCGCGGGCGACTGCGCGTTCTGTGCGATCCTCGATTCCGCCGGAACCGAGGAGCAGCGACACGTCGTGTGGTCCGGCGAGGCGACAGTGGCGATGTTGAATGCCTACCCGTACTCGTCCGGCCACCTCCTCGTAATGCCCCGACGTCACGTGCGAGAGCTCGAGGAGCTGACCGGTGTGGAGGCGACCGGTTTGTGGCAGGCCGTGCACGGGGCCGTGGCAGCACTGAAGGCGGCCTACCGACCGGACGGTCTCAACCTCGGTCTCAACCTCGGCCGGGCGGCAGGTGCGGGGATCCCGGGTCATCTTCACGTCCACGTCGTACCCCGATGGCTCGGCGACACGAACTTCATGACGACCGCGGCAGGAGTCCGGGTGCTTCCCGAAGCCCTCGGGGTGACGTGGCAAAGGGTGAAAACCGCGTGGGTCTAGGTGGCCGCAGAAGGCCGGCCTACGACGACACGGCACCGATCGTGCGGTTCTCGCGCAAGGCGCCGAAGGTCTGGGGAACCGTGGCGGTGGAGGATGCGTCGCTCGTCGTCCGCCTCGAGGGCTGGCGGGCGATCTGGGCTGCGAAGAGGACCTTGCGCGTGCCCTTGCGGGCGGTGATCGGCGCGTACCACGACCCGGGAGCGTATGTGAACGTGAGAACGCGGCTGCGAGGCATCCGGCGCTCTCAGAGCACGACGTTCAAGCTCGGCGCCCAGCACAGCGTTGACGGCTGGTCGTTCTGGGCGTGCGGGCTGGCACGCAATGCGGTCGTGTTCGAGACCGTCGGCGTCCGTTACCGCTTCATCGTCGTCGAGGTGGCGGATCCCACCTCAGTCGTGACAGCTGTCCGGGAAGCGGCCGGCATCGAAGCGCCGAAGCGGCCGGCACCGCCGACGGTACGCCCGATCACGGACTCGAAGCGATTGTTGCGCGACCAGAAGAGGCCGCCCGGTGACAAGCTCGCCCGCACCGAAGCGAGGCGCCGAACAACGATCAGCGATATCGATCGGACCCAGGTGAGGGCAGACACGACCAAGGACCAAGGTCAGACATGAGCAGGGCGGCACCCTTCGAGAAGTATCTCGAGGCGATCTCAGCAGAGTCGGTTCGTCTGGCGGCAGTCACCGTCGACGCGCTCGATCGGAAAGTCCCATCCTGTCCCGAGTGGACGGGGCGCGAGCTCATCGATCACTTGTGGCACGTCCAGACGTTTTGGCACGCCCAGATCCGCGCCGCCGACGAGACCGCGCGCAAGGATCCGGGCGAGCGGTCGATTCCCGAGGGCGAGCAACCCGGCGACTGGCTCGAGGACGCCGCCGCCGGGCTCGTCGACGATCTCGCCGACGCCGGTCCGGACGCCCCTTGCTGGAACTGGTCGGGCCACGACTTCAACGTGAGGTGGGTGGCGAGGCGAATGGCGCTCGAGACGGCTGTTCACCGCTTCGATGGTGAGCTCACCGGCAGCGACCCGACACCGATCGACACCGATCTCGCTGTCGACGGCATCGACGAGTTCTTGCGCGTCCACCTCCCGACCGACATACCGGAGGCACCGGAGGCGACACTCGGAGGAACTCTGTGCTTCGCCTGCTCGGATGCCGACGACGCGTGGATTGTCGAAGTCGGAGCTGGGCAGCTGCGCGTCCGTGAAGGCAGCGGACCGGCTACAGCCTGCCTTCGCGGAACCGCATCTGACCTCTATCTGTTCACCTGGAACCGCATCGGCGTGGATGACTTGGAGCTCACGGGCGACCGCTCGGTGGCTGCGGCCTGGGCGGGCCTGCCGGGATAGAAGAAGGGGAACGGCCCGAAGATCACCTGCTCGGTTCCGCGTGGACCGCCTTCACGATCCGCTCGACGAGCTGCGCGGGAACGACCTCGTAGCGGTCGTGACGGATGGCGAAGGTTCCTCGTCCCCCGGTGAGCGAACGGAGATCCGTCGCGTAGCGCATGACTTCCGAGGTCGGCACGAGCGCGATGACCACCTGTTCGTCGCCGGAGCCGGCCTCTGTGCCGAGAACGCGGCCGCGCCGTGAGTTGAGGTCGCCGAGTACCTCGCCCTGGGTGCCGGAAGGCACCGTGATCTCGAGCCGAGAGATGGGCTCGAGGAGAACCGGTCCGGCGTTCGCGAGCGCTTCCCGAAACCCGATTGACCCCGCCATCCTGAAGCTCATCTCGGAAGAGTCGACGGAATGATATTTCCCGTCGTAGCAGGTCACCTTCACGTCGACCACGGGGAACCCGAGCGCCCCGCCGCTGGCCATGGCCTCCTGGATGCCCTTTTCGACCGCAGGTATGAACTGGCGGGGGATGGCGCCTCCGACGATCGCGTCGGAGAAGATGAACCCGCTGCCCCGCTCCAGGGGTTCCACCTTCAGACTGGCGACACCGAATTGACCGTGGCCGCCGCTTTGTTTCTTGTATTTGCCCTCCGCCTCGGCGGCCTTGGAGATCGTCTCGCGGTAGGGGACCTTTACCGGCTCGGTCTCGACCTCGACGCCGAACTTGCGTAGCAACTTCTCGCAGACGATCTGGAGGTGAGTGTCGCCCATCCCCGAGAGGATCGTCTGGTGCGTTTCGTCCTCACGGCGGACTCCCAGGGTCATGTCCTCCTCCTGCAGCCGGTGGAGCGCCGTCATGAGCTTGTCTTCGTCACCCTTGGCTTTCGGGTGGACGGCGATCGAGAGCAGCGGCGTCGGGGCGGGGCGGGCGTCGATGACCACAGGGCTTCCCTTCGGTGCGAGCGTGTCGCCCGTGCGGGCGTCAGCCAGCTTCGGCACCGCGATGATGTCCCCGGCGTGGGCTTCGGCGATGGGTGTGGCCTCCTTGCCCCGGAGCAGCTGGAGGGCGTGCAAGCGCTCGTCGGCTCGGGTCCTCGAGTTCACGAGCGTGACGTCGGGGTGCAGGGTGCCTGAGAGCACATGGATGAGAGAGATCTTGCCCACGTACGGGTCGGCAATCGTCTTGAAGATTCTCGCGAGTGGCAGGCCGCTCGGATCAGGAGCGACCTCGGTCGTCTTGTCGCCCGCGTGGACGTGGGTCGGCGGTCGTTCCAGCGGGCTCGGTCCGATCTCGCAGATGAGCTGTGCCAACCGATCGATGCCGATGGACTTCGTCGCCGATCCGCAGACGACCGGGAACACCGTGGCGGAAGCGACTCCGTGGGCGAGAGTGGTCTCGAGCTCTTTGGCCGACGGGGTGTCGCCGTCCAGGTAGCGCTCCATGAGCTCGTCGTCGGCTACGACGATCCCCTCCACGAGTGCATCGCGCACGCGATGCTCGAGGTCGGACATCTCCTCGGGGATCGAGCCGGTGACCGCAGCGCCGGTGTCGTAGGTGATCGCCGTGTCGGTGAGGAGATCGATTACGCCGCGAAACGCCGTCTCGTGCCCGATCGGCAGCTCCAGCGGCGCGATGCCGGCGCCGAAGATGTTGCGGAGCTGTTCGAGCGTCCGCTCGAAGTCGGCGCGTTCACGGTCGAGCTTGTTGACGTAGACGAGTCGGGGAAGGCCGATCGCTGCGCAGGCCTTCCAGGCGGTGTGGGTGTTCACCTCGATGCCCTCGACAGCGCTCACCACGACCACGGCGAGGTCGGCGACCGAGAGGCCGGCCTCCATCTCGGCCGAGAAGTCGGCATAACCCGGCGTGTCGATCACGTTGATTCGGAAGTCGCCGACCTGAACGGGAGCCATTGCAAGCGAGACCGAGATGTGGCGCTTTACTTCCTCGGGTTCGAAATCGGAAACCGTCGTGCCGTCTTCCACGCGTCCTGGCCTGTTGAGGGCACCGCAGCACACGAGCAGAGCTTCGGCGAGGGTGGTCTTGCCGGCGCCGCCGTGGCCGACGAGCACGACATTCCGGATTTTCGCAGACGGCACATTGGCCACCGGAAACACCTCCTCGTGCGCCCATCCTCGAACCCCCAGCGGGAACGACCGGGTCGCTCGCCGCCCGAGCCTACCTGGGGTCGTCGGCGGGGGCAGAGCCCGGCAGCGGGCAGCGACACAGATCGCTGCAATCCGGCCGTTTCGAGGGCACACCGGGGGTTCTTGCGTGCCATTTGGTAACATTGCATGCATGGCTGGCAACCGTTGGGCTGTCCGAAACACGGGAATAGCCAGCCCGACGCCAGGAACACGATGATCGACGGCCGCCGAGGTCGCTCGCACGAATCGTCCGAAATGGACGAGGCAGAGCCTTCAAATCCCATGGAGCCGACGGAGGCCGCGCCGCAGCAAGAGCCACTCGGGGCGGCTGCGCGACGCCGCGCCGGCATCTCTCGTACTTTGCAGGCAGTCGGCCCGCGCGTCGTCTCGTTGGGAGTGAAAGCCGACCACGTGACCGTCCTCGGGATGTTGGTCGCGGGTGTCACCGGAGTGGCGCTCGGGCTCGGTCACCTGTTCCTCGCGCCCGTGCTCCTCACCGTCGGTGGCCTGATGGACACCCTTGACGGTGCCGTCGCCAAAGCCGCTGGCACGTCTTCCAAGCGCGGTGCCTTCTTCGACTCGGTGTCCGACCGGATCGCCGACATGTTCGTATTCGGTGGACTCGCCTGGTATTTCGCGGCGGGTCCTGGCCATGACCCGAAGCTGTCGCTGATCCCATTCGCCATCCTCGGCTTGAGCAACACGATCTCCTACGAGCGGGCGAAGGCGGAATCACTCGGCTACGTCGCCAAGGGTGGCCTGATGGAACGCGCCGAACGGCTGATCCTGCTCGGCGTGGCGCTGCTCCTCCATATCGTGCTCGTGCCGCTCCTCCTCGTGCTGCTCGGCCTCTGCGCTGTCACGGCATCGCAGCGCTTCTTCAAAGTATGGCAACAGGCGAGCCGCCCGGCGGACACCGGGACCTCGCCCGTCGTCCTCACGGGCGCACTGTCCGCTCTCGGCGGGGTTCGTGCGAGGCGACCCGCTCGCGTCGAGTCGCGGTGGCGAGCGTGGCGGGACGTCAGTGCAGCTCCCGCCAGCGCACGGCGCCGCGTCACGGTGGTGAGCCGCGCACGATCACGGCGCCGCGCCGAGCCCCTCTCGATCCGGCTCCGGCAGGCGTTCCAGACCGAGCGGACCGGCGCAAGGACCGCAACGCGTACCGCAACAGCGTCCGGGCGGGCCCGGAGCGAGCGACGTCGTCAAGGTGCCGAGTCGTCGTTCCGCCGCCGCCTCGGCTCGGGTCGCTGAGCTCTCCTTCGCCCGAGTAGCGCGACGAAGTGGACCGGCCTTCTCAGGCCGGCGGCGACCGGCCACCCGAGGCGGAGTCGATCGAGGAGCGTCACCCGTTCGCCTATTGGGTGTACCGGTCGCTCGCGACCGCGATCCAGGCAGTGCCGCCACCGCTGGTCGGTGCGGTCGCGAAGGTATCGGGGTTCACCATGGCTGAGCTCTGGAGGAACAAGCGACCGGTCATACGGTCCAACTTCCGCCGCGTTGTCGGGCCGGACGTGTCCGAGTCGGACCTCGAGCATCTCGTGGTCGAGGCATTCGACTGGTATGCCCGCTACTGGGTCGAAAGCGCACGCCTGGTCTCTCTCCGCCCGGCGGAGGTGTTCAAGCGCTTCTCGATCGAGGGCTTCACGCGCGTCGAGGAGGAGATGGCCCGCCACCGCGGCGTCATCCTGGCGTTGCCCCATTTCGGCTTCTGGGATCTCGGCGGTCTCTGGCTCACGCTGAAGGGTTACCCGATGACGACCGTGGTCGAGCCGCTGGAGCCGCCAGCACTGTTCGAATGGTTCCGGGCCCAACGCGAGGCGCTCGGCCTGACGATACATCCGCTCGGCCCGCAGGCGCCGGGGCAGTTGATGAAGGCGCTGCGGGCCGGCCGCCTGGTGGGTCTCGTGGCCGACCGAGATCTCGGTGG
>Ga0182024_10016907_pt1 | contig 13763 bp, 10 predicted proteins | sample P32metaG_FD_120480 | JGI IMG/M metagenome (GOLD analysis project Ga0182024, IMG submission 120480) | Permafrost microbial communities from Stordalen Mire, Sweden - P3-2 metaG (Illumina Assembly) | ecosystem: Environmental > Terrestrial > Soil > Wetlands > Permafrost | place: Sweden: Stordalen... | reverse complement strand
GGCTCGAACGCCGCGGTGACGCTTACCATCTCATGTTGACGTTCTTGATTTGCGTGTAACTGAGAATTTCATCGAAGCATTCCTCTTCGCCGTTTCCGCTTTGCTTCCAGCCGCCATATGGGGCACCGATATAGCGGCCGCTTGAATTGATCCAGACGTACCCGGCCTCGATGCGCTCCGCGGTTTCCATCGCCCGGGAGAGATCGTTTGTGACAATAGCCGCGGTAAGGCCGTATTCGACGCCGTTCACCTTCGTCAGCATGTCTTCGTAGTCGTCCCACGGCATCACCGACATCACCGGCCCGAAGATTTCTTCGTGACCGATACGCATGGCCGGCGTAACCTTGTCGAAGACCGTGGGACTAACAAACAAGCCGGCAGCGAGTGAAGGATCGGCCGGCCTGCCGCCGCCGGTCAAAAGCTTGGCGCCATCCGCGTTGGCCGATTTGATGAAGTCCATGACGCGATCGAATTGCCGCTGCGAAACGATCGGGCCGACGTCATTGTGTTTGAGCCACGGCGGACCGATTGGCAGCGCTTCCGCAAGCTTGACCAGTTCCTCCGTGACCGCCTTGTGCAGAGAAACATGGACGAACACGCGCGAGGTGGAACTGCATGATTGTCCCTGGCGATTCATGTTCATGCCCTTGATGGCGGCGGCCGCCGCCTTCTTTGGGTCGGCATCCGGAAAGATGACGATCGGATTCTTGCCGCCGAGCTCGAGACTGACGCGCTTAAGGCCCGCCGCCGCCGCTTGCGCAATGGCGCGGCCGGTCGGCACCGAGCCGACAAAGCCGATACGCCGGACATCGGGATGGCGCACCAGCGCCGCGCCGACTCGGCCGTCGCCGGTGATGATGTTGACGACCCCAGGAGGAAAAATCCCCTCGCACAACTCGCCGAGGCGCAGGCTCGAGAGCGGAGCCTGCTCCGAACCTTTGATGACGACGGTATTGCCGGCAGCGAGCGGCGCCGCGGCCTTCTCGGCGCAGAATCGAAACGGATGATTGAACGGGTTGATCTTGGCGACGACGCCAAACGGCTGGCGGCGTGTGAAATTGAGATGGCGCTCGCCCTGCGAGGACGTCTCGCCTTTGATCTCGGTGACGAGACCGGCACAATAACGCAGCCACTCGGCTGTCCAGACCATGTCGCCATGCATGCCGACGATAGCGTTGCCGGAATCTACCGCGTCGAACAGGGCGAGTTCGTCGGCGTTTTGCTCGATCCGGTCGGCCAAGAGCTCAAGGCAGCGTGCGCGCTCCTTGATCGGCACGCGCGACCATTCCTTGAATGCCGTTTTCGCCGCCTGGACCGCGGCATCGACATCGCTTTCGCTCGCAGACGGAACATCGGCGAGCTTTTCCATGTTCGTGGGATTGATCGAGGCGAAGGATTTTCCCTCGCGTGGCGCGACCCATTGTCCGCCGATATAGAGCCCTCGTGCCGTGAAATTGAGCGCCGGAGATTGCATGGGATAAGCTACGACATTCACGGGACGATCGCGGCGCGAAGCACGGTCCGTTCCGAAGCCTTCTTGAAAGCGGCGTCGAGCTCGTTCAGCGCAAATTTGGCATCGACAATGTCCTTGAACGGAAACCGCTGACGGTTCGCCATGACAAATTCGAGCGCTTGAATCAGATGACGGGGGTGATAATTATGTATGCCGCGCATGGTCACCCAGCCCTTGACCAGCATGTTCGCGTCGATCGTCACATCGGCGCCGGGATTGACGAGGCCGCCGAGCACATAGCGGCCGCCGGTGCGCAGCATCTGCAGGCCTTGCGCAATGACGTCCGGCACGCCGCACACCTCGATGACCGCGTCGGCGCCGTCCGGGCGGCAAAGCTGTCGCACCTGAGCAATGACGGCGCTCTGCGGCACGCGTCCAATATCGATGACGTGATCGGCGCCGAATTTCTTGGCGATGTCGAGGCGGCTCGCCACCGCGTCGAGGCCGATGGCACAGCGCGCGCCGCGTGCCTTTGCCATCGCGGCGCCGTACAGGCCCAGCAGGCCGAGGCCCTGAATCACCACCGCGTCGCCGAGCGCGATTTCGGCCGCTTCGGTTACCGACGCCATGGTCGCAATGCCGCAATTGAGCGGGGTTGCTTCTTCGTCGCTCAATTCGTCGGGAAGTTTGAGAATCCAAGTGCCCGGCAGAATGTAGCAATACTCGGCGAAGCCGCCGAGGAAATGCGGATCCGCCTCGGCGAGGTCATGGCCGTATTTGCGTACGCCATGACACTTCTGCGGCATATCGAGAACTTCGCGGTAATAGCACTGACCGTCGAAGAAGTATTCGCTCCACGTGATGCGGTCGCCAATTCCGAGCGGATCGCCGCGCATGTCCTTGTCGATGCCGGCACCGATCTCTTCAACGACGCCAATGATCTCGTGGCCGAGAATACCCGGGTGCGGATTAGGCCGCCGGCCTTCGTAGGAATGAATATCCGACCGACAGATCGTCGACATCGTCACGCGCACCAGCGCTTCGCCCGGCCTGGCGGCGCGCAGTGGAAATTCCTTGACAACAAAGGGGGCGTTGGGCGCTTCATAGACGGCGGCCTTGGCAGTTCGCGTCATACCGCTCGCTCCCCTCTTTATCAATGTTTGAACGCGTCACGACGCCTTATTCGACGCCATTAAGCGCAAAGTCGAAAATGTCGTAGTTATGCAACCGCTGCTCCATCGCGCGCTTGCGATACGACGGGTTGAGCGGACGCGAGAGCAGGAATGGCACCTTCTGTTCGCCAAGGCCGCCATGGGAGCGAAGCCGTTGTCCCGCGAGCTGGCTCAAATCGTGATCCTGACGCCGCGCACCGACCACCGTGCTGCGGTCGCTGAAGACGGCAAAATCGCCTTCTCGATCGATCGGAAGATCGAACTGCCGGCAAACCTGTTCTTTGTCGAGGACGAGTTCGATACCGGGGAACGTATTGGTGAAAGCCATCATGGCCCGCACGTCGCCCGGTCTTCGCAAATGCACGCGCACGAACGATCCCAGTGCGCCATGATGCTTCACGAACGGATCGGCGATCGGGCAGATCACGCGAACCGTTCCGGCGCCGAAGCGCGCGTTCAACTCGTCCTCGAGGTAAACGACATTCGCGGTCCCGTCGGCAGCGGATTTGTCGTTCATTCCGTGGTCGGCGGTGATCGCCACCGTGGCGCCAAGCGCGATCAGCCTGCCGACGCTGATGTCGACTGCATGGTGATAGGCGTCTGCCTCCGGTTCTCCCGGCCCGTGCTTATGCTGCACGTAGTCGGAGGTCGACAGGTAGATAAGATCCGGCCTGACGGTCGAAAGAAGCTTCTCCCCGGCGTCGAACACAAAAAGCGAAAGATCGGCGGAGTATTGGTCGGGTTGCGAGCGTCCGACCAGTCCCTCGACGTCCTCGATGCCGTTGTCTGTCAGGTTAGCCGCGTGGGCATATTCGGAAGAGAAACCGATGCCCGTCATCTTGTACGCCAGGATCTTGAGCAGCTTGTCCTTTGCCGTGACGACCGCGGTCCGCACGCCGGCGATGCTCAAGGCACCGAGGATCGTGCCGCCGCGCAGCCGGCTGGCGTCAGTGATCATGACTTCCTTGCCGCTGCCGGGATCGAGATAGTAATTGCCGTTGATGCCGTGCACGGCCGGCGGCGCGCCGGTAACGATGGATGTGTTGTTGGTATTTGTCGTGCTCGGCATGGAGCAATCGGCAATTCCCACGAAGCCGCGCTCCATGAACGATTTCATCGTCGGCAGCGTCCCGTTGGCGAAGCCGTGCTCGAGATATGCCGGATCGAAGCCATCGACCACGATGACAACGGTTGGGCGCTTTGGCGCGCCGTAAGCTCGTCCATTAACTTCGACGATCACATCCGGCGCGCGGTCGGATATCTCAATGGATGTGCTCACGGTCCTAACTCCGAGCGTGACGGTGTGGTCGGCATCCCGAAATCGATGACGCCCGCAGGGACGTTTGCCTTGGTTGATACAGTACCAGCGATTCCCGTGTCGGCTCCTTGTATTCGGCGATGCCCCACGGATCAAATGCCTGTGGGCACCAGCTTGCTTTCATCGCCCTGTCATATCTCCGCCCTAGCTTGAATAGCCCTGGGAGTTTGAGACTCCTATTTCCGATCGGTTAGCGCGGGACGCACGCGTTTGGTGCGCGAGACTTTGTTCGCGCGCCGAGGCCGGGGCGCATCGGTGTCGGCAAACCTCACAACGTAGCGATAACAGGAGTTCCAGGATGAACGCGCAGTTTTCTCGGATCGGCAGCGCCGTCATCGTCGTGGCGTCGACGGCGGCGTTAGTGATCGCGGCCGCCATTGCCGCTTCGTCCCGGCCTGCTATCGCGGACCAATGCCCGAACGGTGGCACGGTGCGCTTCGGAGTCGAGCCGTACGATACGACGGCGCGGTTGGTGCCGATCTACGAGAAGATCGGCAAATTAATCGGCGACAAGCTCGGCTGCAAGGTCGAGGTTTACGTTGCGACCGGCTACAACGCCGAGATCGAGGCGATGCGCAACGGCAAGCTCGAACTCGGCGAGTTCGGACCGCTCGGCTATGTGCTGGCCCATCAGGTGGCGAAGGCGGAGGCCGTTGCCGCGTTCGGCACCGCGGACGCCAAGCCCGACACGTACTGGGCAAGCGTCGTGACCTATCCGTCGTCCGGCATCAAGACGGTGGCGGATATTCGTGGACATTCCTTCGCATTTTCAGACGCCGCGTCGACCTCAGGTCATCTGTTTCCGGCCTTTGGCCTGCGCAAGGCAGGCATCGACCCGGACAAGGACATCAAGGCGATCTACGCCGGCAGCCACACCGCGTCGTTCGAGGCCATCTACAATCACAAGGTCGATGCCGGCGAACTGAACAGCGAGCAGCTTGAGTCGGCGAAGCAGCGCGGCCATTACAACGACGGCGACCTGGTTTTCCTGTGGAAGTCGGACCCGATCCCGACCGATCCATGGGCGGTGCGCGGCGACCTTCCTGACGCCTTCAAAAAGCAGATGGCAGATGTGCTGGCCAATCTCGACCTGATGAGCCTCGACCCCGCCGACCGCAAGATCCTGGTCGGCGCCGGAATTACCCGGCTGGTGCCGCAAAACGATCAAGCGTACGACCTGATACGCGACCTGGTGAAGACATTGAACATCGATCTCGCGAAGCTGAGCTAAGGGTTCGAGAGAACCAAGCCGATGTTGCGTGTCTGCGGCCTTTCCCAACGCTACCCAAACGGCAAGCTCGCGCTTGCCGACTTCGAGTTGACCGTCGAAGCGGGCGAGCTTGTCATCGTTCTCGGCGGCAACGGCAGCGGCAAGAGCACGCTGCTGCGCTGTATCACGAGAACCTTAAAACCCAGTGCCGGCCAAGTTTGGCTGGGCGGCACCGATCTTTGCGCGCTCGAGGGTGAAAAGCTGCGGCGGGCGCGCCTTGAGCTTGCGATGATTTGGCAGCACGCCAGCTTGGTCCGCCGCCGCAGCGTGCTGACCAACGTGGCAACAGGAGCGCTTGGCCGGCATTCGACGTTCCGGACCGCGTTCGGAAGGCTGCCGGTGTCGGAACTCCAGGAGGCGCGCGGCCATCTCGCCGACGTCGGCCTTGCGGATTTGGCGGAGCAGCGCGCCGGCACGCTATCCGGCGGCCAAGCGCAGCGCGTCGCCATCGCCCGCGCGCTCGCCCAGCGGCCCCGCGTGCTGCTGGCCGACGAGCCGGTCGCAAGTCTCGACCCGGAAGCCGCCGAGGAGATCATGCGGCTGCTGCAACGGCTGGCGCGGTCGCGGATCGCCGTTCTCTGTGTGCTGCATCAGGTCGAGTTGGCCTACGCCTTTGCCGATCGCGTGATCGGAATTCGTGCCGGGCGGATGGCCTTCAATCTGCCGCGGGATCAGGTCTCCCGCGACGCCGTACATCGGCTTTACATCAACGAAGCGGCATGAGCCTTGGCATTGCCCGTCCCGGATTGGAGCGCCCCATTGGCTCAGGCGCATGGGGCCGCGGGGTCGCCATCGCGATCCGCTGCGCGCTCACTCTGCTTGCGCTCGGCATCGTCATCCAGATGTTCATTGTGGTCGAGGCGCGGCCGCAGGACCTCGTCACCGGCGTTCACGGCATGGCCGACATCATACGGCGCGCGCTGCCGCCGGATTTCTCAAAATTGTCGTCGGCAGCGTGGCCGACGCTGCAAACTCTCGACATCGCGCTTTTCGGTACGCTGGTCGGCATCATCATCGCGGTGCCGCTTGCGCTTCTCGCCGCCGCCAACGTGACGCCGTCGCGTTACGCCTATTACGCGGCGCGGGCTGTCATCGGACTCACCCGCTCGGTGCCCGATCTCGTCTGGGCGCTGTTGTTCGTAACGGCGGTAGGCCTAGGGCCGTTTCCGGGCGGCTTGGCGCTTGGCGTGCACTCGGTGGGAATGCTCGGCCGGCTGTTTGCGGAGACGATCGAGCAGATGGACATGGCGCCAATCCACGCGCTGGAATTGACCGGCGCGCGGCGCATTCAAGTGTTCAGCCACGGCATCATTCCAACCGTGCTGCCGACGCTGCTCGGGATTAGTCTTTATCGTATGGACGAGAATATCCGCTCGTCGCTGGTACTCGGCTTCGTCGGCGCGGGCGGCATTGGATTTCAACTGCTCACCGCCATGAATCTGTTTCAGTACCAGGAAGTGTCTTTGCTGTTGATCATCATATTCGTCATCGTTCTAACCGCAGAGCGTATATCCGCCGCGTTACGGGAACGTCTGGCCTGAGTTGAACAGCACCGCCTCCGCGCACCGGTGAATCACAAAGGGCAATCCAAGGGATCGCGACGCTTGGGCCGATTTTGGAGATGCGCGCACATCGGAAATCGTCATGCTGCACCGTTAAGCCGGGACGACATCACGAATATGTCACCGCGTTGTAACGCTGAAAACTTAGCATTTGTGCGCTGAGATTTTTCTCAACCGACCAAACGAGGCAGTGTCATGCAATGCACTCGGTTCCCGAGGCGGCGTCTGAGAACGCGCGCCTTGCTGTCATCTGTCGCGACAGCGGCGTTGATTGCAAATACGTCCATTCCGCTGACTCCGGCGCTGGCGGACGACCATAGGACCAGCTCACCGATCAAGCACGTCATCATCATCATCGGTGAGAATCGCACCTTCGATCATATATTCGCAACCTACAAGTCGGTCAGCGGCGACAAGGTTTTGAATCTGTTGTCGAAGGGCATTGTCAAAGACGACGGCAGCCCGGGGCCCAACTATGGCGAAGCCTTGCAATATTCAGCGTTCGATACGAAGCGGTATGAGTTGACACCACCCAAGAAGCCCTACGTGATCCTGCCGTCGGCGCTAGTGGGGGGACCCTCGGTGCCATATGTCTGCGCGGCCCTCGGCCAAACGGGTACGTCGTGCGTGAATCCGGCGACATTGGCGGCAGCCGAGACCATCGAGAATGGTCTGGCTGGCAATTATTATCAATACCTGCTGACAGGCGGCACCGGCCAGACAGCCGGCACACCCGACGCGCGGGTCAAATACAATGGCCAGGACGCCAGCCATCTGCCGCCCGGTCCGTATCAGCTCACGTCGGCGACGTACTCGTACGATGCTTACGCGGCGAGCCCGGTTCACCGCTTTTTCCAGATGTGGCAGCAGCTTGATTGCGATGCGGCCGCGGCAGACGGCCGCGACGGCTGGGGCTGCTTTTCCGACTTGTTCCCGTGGGTCGAAGTCACGGTGGGAGCGGGCTCCAACGGTGCGGCGCAGCCCACCGGGTTCAACGATACGTCGACCGGCGAGGGTTCTACCTCGATGGGATTTTTCAACGTTCAAAAAGGCGACGCGCCATACCTCAAATACCTCGCCGATACCTACTCGATGAGCGATAACTATCATCAGGCCGTCAACGGCGGCACCGGCGCCAACCACGTCATGCTGGGCACCGGCGACGCCATCTGGTTCAGCGACGGAAACGGCAAGCCGGAAGTGCCGCCCAACAATCCGGTCAATCCCCTCATGCCCGGAACGCCGCCGAACGGGGTTAGCGCGCTCAGCGAAATCGAAGACCCAAATCCGCAGCCTGCCACCAACAACTACTACATTCAGGACGGGTACGGCGGCGGAACAGGATCTCCCACGGCCGTTGCGCCGCACGCAAACTATGGCGGCGGCTCCTACGTCGATTGTTCCGATCCAAGCCAACCCGGCGTTTCAGCGGTCCGCACCTATCTGGGAGCCCTGCGGCACGATCCGAACTGCGAGAGCGGTCACTACTATCTACTCAACAACTACAACCCGGGCTATTTCGGCGACGGTACCAACGCCTACAACGACACCAATTCAAACAACTACGTATTCACGGTGCCGCCTTCGAGCGTCCGTACTATTGGCGACGAGCTCGATGAGAAACACGTCTCATGGGCCTATTTCGGCGATCAGTGGAATCGGTACCTCGCCGACAAGTATCAGAAGAATCCGGAGGACGTTTACTGCAACATCTGTAATTGGGCTCAGTACTCAACCTCGATCATGACCAACCCGGTTGCCCGCGCGGCTCATCTCAAGGACACCACGGACCTCTACGCCGATATCGCGTCCGGGAACCTGCCGGAGGTGTCCTATGTGAAACCGAGCGGCCTCGTCGACGGCCATCCGGCCTCCTCGAAGCTAAACTTGTACGAGGGCTTCGTGAAGAAGATCGTGGACCTCGTGCAGGCCAATCCGAAACTCTGGGCGGACACGGCTATCTTTGTGACGTTTGACGAAGGCGGCGGTTATTGGGATTCCGGTTACGTGCAACCGCTCGATTTCTTTGGCGACGGTACGCGGATCCCGATGATCGTGGTGTCGGCCTTCAGTAAAGGCGGGCACATCTCGCATGCCTACACAGATCACGTTTCGACACTCAAGTTCATCGAGCGAAACTGGGACCTTCGCCCGATTACGTCGCGTAGCCGTGACAACCTGCCGAATCCGCTCACCGACCGTAATCCCTACGTGCCGGTGAACTCGCCCGCGATCGGCGACATGTTCGATCTGTTCGATTTCGACCACTGAGCGTCGACGCCAAAAACGACGAAGTGCCGGTCGACGCGATCGGCACTTTCCTCTTTCCTCACGCGGTTTGATCTGTGATCAGCCGCTTCGACACCATGCCTTTGAAACCGTAGACATACGGACATGGCCCCAGGCGCGCGGTGCCCGGCGGCTGGCCCGAAGTGACCGACCTAGTCGCGGCGGGGCCGGCGCAGCGTGAAGGTTTCGAACGGGGCCAACTGACCGTCAGGCCCCACGACGTCGTAATATGTGACCTTGATCGTCGTGATGCCGCCGCTTTGTGACCCAGGATCGACGGCGAATGCTGCGAAACCGTAGGAATGCGCCGCGTTTCGCACTGCCGACCAAGGCGCTTGCTCCTTGACGTAGACCGGCGGACGCTTCCCTGTCGCCGGATCGCGTTCGCCGACGGCGGTAATCACCCGGCACTGCGGCGGATTGAAGAACAGCTGGTTCGACGGGACGGACGTTCCGCCGCCACCGATGACCATGTGCACCGTTCCCTTGCTGGTGTCGATCACGTCGGTGGCAGTCGCGGAAACGATCGGCGTCAGAGTGGCGTTCGATTCTCCGCCGCGGATCGGGTGCGAGCGCTCGTAGTGGTGCTCGTGGCCACACACCACGAGGTCGACGCCATACTTGTCGAACAATGGCACCCATTCCTCTCGGATCCCGAGGTCCGCGCCATTGAACAAGTCAGCCGTCGAGATGGCGACTTGGTGCATGCACACGACGACCCAGTCGATATCATGATCGAGACGGGCGGCGGCCAATTCCTTTTCCAACCAGACCTTCTGAGCGCCGGATGAATAGCCCCGGACGTAGGAGTTGCCGCCGTCCTGGTAGGCGACATCGTCATTGGCGATGCTGATGACACGCACCGAGCCGGCGGTGAAGGCGTACCAAAGTCCGTGCGTCACATCCGTCTGGCCAGCCGATTCCGGCACCGAGAAGTAGGTCTGATAGGCCTGATAGCCGATCGGCCCGTTACCCAGCTCGTTCTCGTGGTTGCCGGCCGAGGGCATCCACGGACGTTTACGGGCGCTGCGGCTGTTGTTCTCCCAGAAGTCCCACCAGGTCCGCACCCGATCCTCGGCGAGATTGGCGTAACAAAGATCGCCATTGAACAGGTGGAACAAGGGCTGCAGCCGCTCCACACCGAGTGTGGTGTCGCCCGCCGCCGGCGAACCGAGATTGTCATTCACATACGGGGGATTCGGCATCGTCACCCCGGCGGGCGGCACGTACTTCTTGCCGAGAGTAGGCGTGCCCTGATCGCCGAAGCTGGTGAACGTGAACGGCGCGCGACCACCCGGAGAGGTGCGGAACGTACCGAACTCTGGCTCGGCGCCGTCGTGCATTGCGCCGTACAGATAAGCGAAGTCGGCCCGCAGTCGACCGAGCTTGGCATGATAGGCGTAGACAACCTGGCCGGATTTTGCATCGGTGTAGCTGCTCGCATTGGCCTCGACGGTTTGCTCGAACTTGCCATCCAGACCCCCAAGCACGACACGGGGATTGCGGACGGGTTGCAGCGTGTGCCAGGACACCACCATCTCTGACGATGCATCCGCGCCGAACTGCAGATGCAGTCCGGCGACCGGAGGTGTCGCCACCGGATCGGGCGGTTGGCCTGGGAGAGGTGCGGCCTGAACGTCTCCGGTTCTGATGAGAGACGCCGCCACCACTGCACCTCCTCCGAGGCCTACTGCTGCGAGCAGCTTTCGACGGCTGAGTTCGAGGTTGAATTCGGTATCCTCTGTGCTCATCGCGGTCAGGTTGCTCCCCGGGGGGTCCGGCGGAGTCTATCGCAACTCAATGACAGTTCGGCAAACACGTCTCAGACCGCGAGCCACTGGTTCCGTAATCAAGAAACCCTCGGCGCTCCCGACCGCCAGGGTTACCGGTGAACAAAATCGCTTTTAAAGGCGCTTTCTGCGGCGAGAAAAGATCAGCGAGCTTAGACCAGTAAGAAGGCGACACGTACTGGGGCAATGTTCGCTATGCGCCCGAAAGCGGATTGTAGGCCAGCACGTGCAGCGCCCTCCCTGAGGCAACTCGTGGCAGCGTCTTCATCAGGAAGTGGTGGCGGCTGGGATAATAGAGAAACACACCCGGTGCCATCGGCACGAATGGCTCAAATACGTGCACGAGTTTTCCCGCCGTCACCGGGCCGAGCCGTATATCCGGCTTGCAAATCGGGAGTCACGCCGACGTCGAGGTCCAGATACCGACAATTAAGGCAGCACACAATGCCGGACGCGACGTTTTCCCGACGCGACGTGCTCTGGGCAGGGGGCGCGCTCTTTGGCCTTCAGCTCGTCTTCGATGTTGCGGCGGTTGAAGCCCGGGGCCGATCGTCGCCGAGCCGGAGCGTGAGTCAATCGCCAAGCTGCCGGAGCCGCTGCGGCGTTGAAGGAACCTCCCGCGGTGCAGAACGTTGGGGCTGCGGCAACAATGGTCCAGCTCCTGTATGAAGCTCACAACGATCGCATCAGCAGGGCCCAAAAGGGGGTGCAACATTGCTGCAAGAGGCTTGGTGGAAACGCGGGATAATCTACGAAATTTACGCGCGCTCTTTTCAGGACTCGAATGATGATGGGATCGGCGACCTCAACGGCATCCGCGAGCGCCTCGATTATCTCACGTGGCTTGGCGTCGACGCCGTCTGGATATCGCCGATCTTTCCATCTCCCATGGCCGACTTCGGATACGACATTTCGAACTATTGCGACATCGACCCGGTTTTTGGAACGCTGACGGATTTCGACGCTCTTCTGCAGGAGGCTCATCGGCGCGGCCTCAAGATCATCCTCGATTATGTTCCCAATCACACTTCGGACGAGCATCCGTGGTTTGCGGAAAGCCGGTCGTCGCGAAACAATGCCAAGCGCCATTGGTATATTTGGCGGGACGGCAAACCCGGCGGCCTGCCGCCAAATAATTGGGTGTCGCAATTCGCGGGCTCTGCGTGGACATTCGATCCGGATACCAACCAGTATTACCTGCACAGTTTCTTATCCAAACAGCCCGATCTGAATTGGCGCAATCGCGAAGTCCGGGAGGCGATGTTTCAGGTGCTGCGCTTTTGGCTCGACCGCGGCGTCGACGGCTTTCGCGTCGACGTGGCGTGGCTGCTCATCAAGGACGCGGCATTGCGCGACAATCCACTAAATCCGGACTTCCGGGCGACGCAGCCGGCGATCAACCGCTACCTCTCGCTTTACAACGCGGACCAGCCGGAGATCCACGACCTGATCGCGCAGATGCGGGCAGTGCTCGACGCGTATTCCGACCGCATCCTGATCGGGGAGATCTACCTGCCGTTCAGCCGGCTGGTCACCTATTACGGCCAAAACCTCATGGGCGCTCACTTGCCCTTCAACTTCGCGCTGATCCACGTCGCCTGGCGGGCGCAGGAAATTGCCACCCTGATCATGGACTATGAAAAGGCGCTGCCGCCCGGCGGCTGGCCCAACTGGGTACTCGGCAACCACGACCAGCCGCGGGTCGCCGCGCGCGTCGGCGCGGCGCAGGCGCGGAATGCGGCGATGTTGCTGCTGACACTGCGTGGCACCCCGACGATGTATTACGGCGATGAGCTGGGACTGGCTCGCGTGTCAGTGCCGCCGGAGTTTGCCAAAGACCCCTGGGCGAAGAACGAACCCGGCATAGGCGTAAGCCGCGATCCTTGCCGAACCCCGTTCCAGTGGACTGGCGCGGCCAACGCAGGCTTTACCACCGGCAGACCTTGGCTGCCGCTCGATCCGGATTATCGAACTCAGAATGTCGAGTGCCTGCAGCACGACCGTCATTCGCTTCCCGGGCTTTATCATCGCCTGATCGAAATCCGTAAACGCCATCGCGCATTGAGCATAGGGGACGCCAGGGTCATCAGCGCAGACGATGACGTCTTGATCTACGAGAGGTCGCACGGCAGCGAGAAATTGGTCATCGCTCTCAACTTCGCACCGGAGAGCCGCCGCCTGAGCGCGCCACAATTAACCGCGTCGTCCATGGTGCTGTCGACCTCAATGGATCGCGAGGAAATGGCCTCCGACCTGAAGCTGCGCGGCAACGAGGGCGCCATCTTTGTTCTGAGCCCTCAAGGTCGTTCTGGAGCAGGCGCCTAAAAGTCGCTTCTTTTCAAGAGATAGTCCAAGCCGCCGACCCGATACCAGCGATAGCCGTAAGCCTCCAGACAAATGCGATGCTTGCCGCGGCTGTCGGCGTGGCTGTGTTCCGCCGACAACAGATTGATCAGCGCGCTGCCATCCTCGTCTTTGAGGCCGGTTGAAAATTCGATCTCGCGGGGATCGGCGGCGAGATTATGCAGAAACAACACCGAGTTGTTGCGCCAATCGTAACGCATGGCCAAAACCGCTTTGTCGCCCACGTCCAGAACTTTAAACTCGCCCCAGCCGATCTCGGGCACCTCCTTGCGCATCCGGATGATACGTTCGGTCCAATTGAGCATTGAGCCCGGGTCGCGGCGCTGGTCGGCAGCGTTGACGTGCTGATAACCGAACGGCCCATGGTCGATCACCGGCACGACCGGCTTTTTGCTCTTGGTGAAGCCGCCGTTCGGTTCGGTCGACCACTGCATCGGGGTACGGCAGCAGACCCGCTCCGGCAGCTTTAGGTTATCGCCCATCCCCAGTTCGTCGCCGTATCGCAAGACCGGAGTGCCCGGCAGCGTGAACATCAAGCTGTAGGC
>Ga0182024_10016906_pt1 | contig 13764 bp, 12 predicted proteins | sample P32metaG_FD_120480 | JGI IMG/M metagenome (GOLD analysis project Ga0182024, IMG submission 120480) | Permafrost microbial communities from Stordalen Mire, Sweden - P3-2 metaG (Illumina Assembly) | ecosystem: Environmental > Terrestrial > Soil > Wetlands > Permafrost | place: Sweden: Stordalen... | reverse complement strand
TCCGGCGCATCCCCGATTTCCTGCCCGCGAAACACGGCAAAATCTTCGTCGTCACCACCAAGGACGTTTGGGATTTGCATGCCTCATCCTTCGCGCAAATTCCTCATAACGTGATCTTTTTCCCCGGCGGCGAACCGAGAAAACGCCTTTCCGAAGTGGAGGCGATGGCTGAACAGATGTTAGCCGCGGGCGCCGACCGGTCGGGCGTCGTCATCGCGTTTGGAGGCGGTATCGTCAACGATACAGGAGGGTTCCTGGCCGCAATTTTCATGCGCGGGATCCCCGTAATCCAAATCCCAACGACGCTGCTCGCCCAAGTCGATGCCGCGGTCGGAGGAAAAACCGGCGTAAATTTAGTCTCCGGCAAGAATCTGCTCGGCAGTTTTCATCAGCCGTTAGCGGTGCTGATCGATCCAGATTTTTTGCGGACCCTGCCGGATCGCGAGTATCGCGCGGGCCTCTATGAAATCATCAAATGCGGCGTCATTCGGGACGCTAACCTGTTTCAAATCTTAGACGAAGGAATCGCAAGCGTGCTCGCCAAGGACCCCGCGATTGTCGAGCGCATCATCGCAGACGCCGTCCGCATCAAAGCCGAAGTGGTCTCCGCCGATGAACGTGAAGGAGGCCTGCGCCGCATCTTGAATTTCGGCCACACCGTCGGCCATGCGCTTGAAGCGGAGACGCAATATTCGCGCTTTTTACACGGCGAAGCGGTCGCGTTCGGAATGCGCGTCGCGACCGTTTTGGCGGAGCGTGTTTCGGATCTGAAAGAAGGTCCCGATATCGATCGGGTCATCGTCAACTACGGCCCGATCCCATCGCTAAACGGCATCTCCGCCAGCAACTTAGCGAAACGGCTCGTGAGCGATAAGAAGACCATTCAAGGCAACGTTCATTTCGTGCTGCCGGTGAAGATCGGCGAGGTGACGGTGGTGTCGGGCGTCGACGATCGAGTCGTGCTGGAATCGATCGAGGCGGTTTTGCGTTGACTGCCGGCGAACACGAAAAATCGCAATGGGTTCGCGCGATGTTCGGGCGCATCGCCGGCCGTTATGACCTGCTGAATCATCTGCTTTCGTTTAATCTCGACAAGCGCTGGCGCGCGCGAACCGTGAAACGCGTGTCGAGTATTCTGGCCCGCACGGACGCGCAAGTTCTCGACCTCTGCTGTGGAACCGGCGATCTTCTGCTGGCCCTCAAGGGAAGAGCAGTTTTAGGCAGCGACTTCTGTCACCCCATGTTATTGGAAGCACGGCGCAAGAGCCCCGGCGCGCCTCTGTTTGAGGCGGACGCGCTCGCGTTGCCGCTAAAAAGCAATTCGCTCGATCTGGTTACTTGCGCGTTTGGATTTCGAAATCTTGCAAATTACGAAAAAGGGTTGGACGAGTTTTTGCGGGTGCTGAAACCAGGGGGTGTGGCTGCAATTCTGGAATTTTCGCAACCGACCAATCGAGCGTTTGGTGTGCTTTACCGTTTCTTCTCGACACGGATTCTTCCGCAGATCGGCGGCATGGTGTCAGGCTCCCGCGAGGCTTATTCCTACCTGCCCGAATCGATCAAAACATTTCCCGGCGCGGACGATCTGGCCGCAAAAATAAAAGCGGCCGGATTCCAGCGCGTCGAGTACGAGCGCATGACCGGAGGCGCAGTCGCCCTCCATCTGGGATACAAATAACTACTTAGTTAAGATGTCCCGATCGAATCCCCTGGCTCACGCCAGGGGTTATAACCCCGTCCCGTGAGGGCGGGGACTCGGCGATTTGTTGCGCTGGTACAGCTTACCTTACATCGTGGAGATGCGGATATACCTTTTAATGTCCTTAAGATTCACGAGAATGCCGATGCCGACCAACGCCAACGCCACATAGCCCCAGGGTTTCATAGATTTCCTCACGGCGATTAGAGCCTCCTTTGGACTCGATGTTTCAACTATATAATGCCTAATGCTGCACTTCGCGAACCTGCTGCTGATTTGTCTGCTCCTGGTCAATCTGGCGGGATTGTCGGTGGTGGCGTATTCAATCGGCCGGTCGTGGCTGTTGGCGCGCGCGGCTTCTCCGCTGCTGATCGCGATTCCGTTTTTCATTGAACACTTTTTCGGATTCGGTTCCCTGGCTTGGGTATGGCCGCTGACCACGATCGCCTCGGTCGCGATGATCTTAAGTCACTGGCAGCTCCTCAAGTTGCACTGGAGGATCGAGGCTGTGTATCACGCCGCGTTCGCTTATGCCTTGGCCTGGCGTTACTCGTTTCCGGATATCTACGCGTCGTCCGAAAAAATCTGCGATCTGACTTTTGTCGCGAACTATATTCGCGGAGACAGGCTTCCGCCGGTCGACCGCTGGCTGCCTCCGTTTGCATTCGATATGTACTACTCGATGCAGCATTATGCGGCAGCTCTGCTAGGCAGGATTCTAACAGTCTCAGCCGGAACCGCGTATAACCTGGCGATTTGCGTGATCGTGGCCGCAGTGACGACCGCTGCCGCCGGAACTGCGTGGCTTCTCGTTCGGCGCGAAGGGCCGGCTTTGCTGCTGACCATCGCTCTGTTAATCGGTGGCACCGGAGCGTCTCCTTTCATCCGCCTGATAATGCCAAATCCGCAATTGCACAGCAGTATTCGATTCATGGGCAGCAGTCTTTCACCGAATTTAGCCACCAAGCCGCTAGGTCAATGGCTGTTGCATAGCGGTCAAAATTCGCTGGACTTGCCCGTCGAGTTATTTTCCTATCTGGTGGGTCTGGGCGATTATCACCCGCCGTTGAGCGGTTATCTGCTGCTGATGGTGGCGCTGCTTTCGATCGCGATGATTGAAGCAGGAGAAGCAGTAAGCGGGGCGTATGCGGTTTTGGCCGCGACGGTGCCGCTTGCGATCCCGTGCAACGCATGGGATTTTCCGATGCAGACGTTTCTGGTGGGAGCATATCTGCTCTATCGCAAAACAGTCGCGTGGAAGCCCCTGCTTGCCGGAGGAGCTTTTGCGGCCATCCTCATTTACCCGTTCATGATCCGCTTCGCGCCTCACGCCGAGGCGCTCCATAACGCTATCCGATTGGTTCCGCGCTCGTTGCACACGCCGCCGATGGCCGGACTGCTGGTTTTTTATCCTCTGCTTGCGGTTCTGCTGCTGAATGCATTTTTCGGCGAGCGCTCGAAGCAATCGTCGGCGTTCTGCATGATCTGGATCGTGCTGCTGGCGGTATCGGAGTTTGTGTTTGTCGACGATCTCTATGGCGGCAAGTTTGAGCGCTTCAACACCGCGCTCAAATGGTGGTCCTGGATTTATTCCGGAACGCTGTTGACGGTGGGTGCGATCAATTTGCGTTCTTCTTCTAAGGTTTGCCGATGGGGAACTGGAGCAGTTCTCGTTTTGATTTGCGCGTATGGCCTGGACCTTTTCGCGAACCTTGCCAACGTTCCGAAATACCATCTGGGTCAACTGGATGGCGCGGCGTGGATCCGCGACGATTCCGCGCAGCGTGCGATTCTCGATTTCCTCAAGACGCAGCCGCAGAGCATCGTGTTGGAGCGCATGGCGGATCGCGCATATATCGCGGCTCCGGCTCTGATCATTTTTTCCGGACAGACCGCGTTTCTGGGTTGGGCCAACCATGAAGATACATGGCGCGGCTATCGCTCCGATATCGACCATCGGATGGATGCGATCAACCGGTTTTATAGTGGAGAGCTTCCGGATGCGGAGCGCTGGCTGGAACAGAATCACGTGAAGTATGTCTTGTGGTTAAAGGACGACAACGAAGCGGCGGGCGCGTTCGAGAAGATCGACCAGCAGATTCATAACAGGTATTTCTGGAACGATTATTCGGTTGAGACCGGCTCGCGGGTAGGTCTATGGAGCCTCGCAGATCGTTGACTCTTAGTACCGCCGCACTACGTTTCCCTGAGAGGCATAGGTCATTTCATTGAGGTCTTTGCCCGAGTGCGCGCAAGGCAAGGAGAGCTTAGTATCAGACGATGAAGCGCCGTCTCAAGCAGTGCTGGAAAAACGTTCGCGGCCAGGACTTGATCGAATACGCACTGATGGCGGGTTTCGTCGTGGTTGCCGCGGGAGCGGTGGCACCCGGCGTTGCCTCGAGCATCTGCACGATCTTCCGCCAGGTGGCTACTGTAATAACGGCCCCCGCGCCACACGGAGGGTCGACGCGCTAGTAAGTTGTCGCGGCGAATTTACCCGCATGCTGACGCATGCTCCTACAAAATTGAGGCATCGAGCGAGTAAGATATTTAGATGGCTACCACCACCGAGGCGTTATCCCGCTCAAAGTTTCGCAGTGACCGCACAGAGCGGGTCAATGAAAGCGTAATCCGCGAGATGACGCGCCTGGCGATGGAGCATAAGGCCGTCAACCTGGCGCAGGGGTTTCCCGATTTTCCCGCGCCGGAGATTTTGAAGAACGCCGCGCGCGAGGCGATCACCGGCGATATCAATCAATACGCGATCACTTGGGGAGCCAAGCCGTTTCGCGATGCGATCAGCGCAAAGTGCAAACGGACCTACGGGCTCGACATCGATCCGGAGCGCGAGATTACGGTGTGCTGCGGATCGACGGAAGGTATGATGGCGTCGCTTCTCGCGGTGACGAATCCGGGCGACGAGCTGGTGATCTTCGAGCCTTATTACGAAAATTACGGGCCAGATTCGCTACTTTGCGGGGCGACGCGGAGATTTGTGCAATTGCATGCGCCCGATTGGACCTTCGATCCGGACGAGCTGCGGCGCGCTTTTTCACCGCGCACCAAGGCGATCATTATTAATACGCCGAACAATCCCACCGGCTGCGTCTTCGACCGCAAGAGCCTGGAACTGATCGCCGAGCTGTGTCAGGAATTCGACGCGCTGGCGATTACCGACGAAATTTACGAGCACATTCTTTACGATGGCGCGGAGCATGTGCCGATGATGCAGATCCCCGGCATGCGCGACCGCACGATCCTCATTAACAGCATGAGCAAAACCTACGCGGTGACGGGATGGCGCGTCGGCTGGGTAATAGCAAGTCCAGACCTTTCGCATTCGATTCGGAAGGTACACGATTTTCTCACTGTGGGCGCGGCGGCTCCGTTACAGCAGGCAGGCGCGGTCGCGCTCGGGTTGCCGGACGAGTACTATACGTCCATGGCGAAGGATTACGTAGGGCGTCGCGACACGATGCTCGAGGTGCTCGAAGGGGCGGGATTCCGCTGCTACCATCCGCGCGGCGCGTATTACATCATGACGGACATAAGGGAATTCGGGTACCCGGACGACACACAATTCGTCCATCATTTAATTAAAGATGTTGGAGTCGCGGCAGTACCCGGGTCGAGTTTTTTCGAAAATCCAAAAAATGGCCATAATATGGTCCGCTTCTGTTTCTGCAAGAAGTATGAGACCCTCAAAGAGGCGCAGGTTAGACTGCGGAAGATCTAGGCGACCCCGTAAAGCCGCCGGGTTCTGGAGGTACCATGCCAGAGATATTCGTCCCGGAAATTATCGCTCGCGAAGACGGTGCGAGCGATGAAATAGCCTTGGGTCATTCAAGCGGAAAGCCTCTTCTGCTTACCCTGGGAATTACTCGAATCCTGGAACAGGAAAGCCTCGATGTGTCGATCTGGGGATCGGCCGACAAAGAGCAATGGAGACAGATTGCTGCGTATCCGCAAAAGTTTTATTGCGGAACTTATTTGCTGCTGGTAGATCTCGCGCGTGAGGCGCACATCCAATATCTCCGCGTGCAATGGAGGATGGGCCGATGGGGCGAGACGGAGCCCAAACCGGTCGCCGGTTTTTATGTCGCTGCGGAGGAGCTGAAGTATCAGACGGCCGGCGCGGCCTGAAATGTTCACAGGCTAAAGCCTGTCCCACCTATGGCGCGATGCTGACCGTGGCTGTGTTACTTACCTGCCCGCCAATAGTCACGACCATTGGATAGCTTCCCGCCGCCAAGCCTGAAGGAACGGTGATGTTGAGCTGCAACAGGGAAACGAATCCCGGAGTCAACGCGGAGCCCAGCACCGTCGCCGGCGCGCCTCCAATGGTGACGCTGATGGTAGACGTCGGCTGCACCAATCCAGTGCTCGGCGTGGCCGCTCCGTCGGCAATCGCCGGCGTGACCGGTCCGGAGCCGGTTAGATAGGCTATAAGGTAGCTTCCCGCGTGCGCGGGATTCGTCGGCGTATTCAGCGAAAAATCGTGATTCTGCGCGATTGCCGCGCCGGTGCTGTTGAAGAAAATTCCGGGCGCGGCGGCCGTTACCGGAACCGTGGCCGCTGCGCTGGTCGCGCCGTCAACGGTGACCGTGACGGTGGCATTTCCCACCGCTGTTTCCCAAGGCACCTGAAAATTAATCTGAGAGGGAGACGCGTAAAGGATCGGCGCGATCTTTCCGTTCACGCTGACCGAGGCTTCGGCATAAGTGATCGGGAGCGGCGCACCGGCACTCGCCGTGGTGGACGTCGCCAGGTTCGTTCCGGCGATCGTAGCGAGCGAACCGGGAGAGATTGCCGGCTGGAAGCTCGCCGAGCTAACGACGCCGTTGGGCACAATCGCCGGGCCGGGGATGGTCAGCAGCCGGATGACATTGTTCTGCGTGTCGGCGATGTAAATATTGCCCAATCCATCGGGCAGCGCTGCGTGCGGGAAGTCGAGAAGCGCACTGAGCGCAGAGCCTCCGTCACCGGCATAACCGGCGTGGCTCGAACCGGCGATCGTGGTGATAATCCCATTCGGCGCCACAACTCGGACACGGAACGTATTCGCATCCGTGATATACACATTATTCGCGGCGTCGATCGCCAGGCCAATAGGATTGTTGAGCAAGGCCTGCGTGGCCGGGCCGTTATCGCCAGTAAAACCGATATTGCCGTTTCCCGCGAACGGCGTCAGCGCTCCGTTCGCAAATTTCAAAACGCGGTGGCTGGTGTCGGAGACATAAATTGCAAACGAGGAATCGATCGCCAAGCCGTTCGGGTGATTCAACGACCCGCCGGTCGAGCCAACCCCGATTGGCGTACTGAGGTAATTGCCGCAGACTGGCGTGCCGGTCACCGGCGTCGTACATTGCTGCACTGCGTTGATCTTCCGCACCAGGTTGTAAACCGAATCGGTAACATAGATATTTCCCGCCGAATCGGAGGCGACGGCGGTGGGTGCATCCAATTGGCCGCTGGTCGCCGGACCGCCATCGCCGGTATATCCTCCTCCCGCCGAGTGATTTCCCGCGAATGTGCTGATGATGCCGGTCGGGACCACGATACGAACCACGTTGTTGGACGTGTCGGCGATTAACACATCGCCGTTGGGGTCGACCGCCACCGCGGTGGGATTATCCAGATTCGCGAGGGTGGCCGCGGCTCCGTCTCCCAGGAAGCCCGGGGTACCGCAGACTCCCGCGAAAGTCGTGATCGTTCCGCCGGAGATTACACGGATACAGTGATTGCTGGAATCGGCGATATAAAGCTTCCCCTTCGAGTAGGCAATACCGGTGGGGAACCACATCTGCGCGCTGGTGGGCGCGCCGTTATCGCCCGAATAAGCGCCTACGGCCGGAGGGCCCTCGCCCGCCACGGTCGTGATGATGTATTGACCCCACCCGGTTGCCGACACGCACACCAGGCCAAACACAATTCCGCTAACGCGAGAAAACATATTCTTCTAGTTTAGACGCGACGGCAGGCGATTGTGGTTTCGCCAATCGGCACCGCGGCGTAAGAGTCTGTGTGATACGTGCGGATGACCGCTCCCGCAGGTCGCGGCTCTAAAGACGGTTCATGAGGCTCGCCGCGTAGCCCGCGCCGAATCCGTTGTCGATGTTGACTACGGTGACATTGCTCGCGCAACTGTTTAGCATCCCGAGCAGCGCGGCCAGGCCGTGAAAGCTCGCGCCATAGCCGACGCTGGTAGGCACGGCGATCACGGGAACGGAGACCAGGCCGCCAATTACGCTCGGCAGCGCGCCCTCCATACCCGCGCAGACAATCACGACGCGCGCCTCCGTCAGACGCTCCCGATTCTGCATCAGGCGATGAATGCCGGCGACCCCGACGTCATGAATCGCATCCACTTCATTGCCCATCACTTCGGCGGTTACTTGCGCCTCTTCTGCCACGGGAAGGTCGCTCGTGCCCGCGCACACTACTGCGATTTTCCCTTTGCCCGTCGGGGACCGGTCCCGCCAGAATCGAATCGCGCCGGAGGCGGGAAAATACTCGATATTCTCCTTGTGTTCGCTTTGTAACCGTGCGGCGGCACGTTCGTCGGCGCGGGTGACCAGAACATTTTGCGATGTCGCGAGCAGCGTTTTGACGATCGCCGATACCTGATCCGGCGTTTTTCCCTTGCCGAAGACCACCTCCGGCATACCGTGCCGTAGAGCCCGATGGTGATCCACCTTAGCGAATCCCAAATCTTCGTAAGGGAGATGCCGCAGCCGCTCCAGTGCCGCGTCGATCTCCACAGCGCCCGCACGCACCTGTTCGAGCAGCGTGCGCAGATGATCCTGGTCCATAAACCTCTAGTGTAGTTCGTGGACCACCCGGCTACTTCTGGGGCGCGAGCAGCCGGTTGGGAGTGCTCAGGAATTCGAGGAACTTTTTCGGCTCCTTCGCAACAGGTTTCTTGTCGACCAGGCTCTTCGCGAACTCCGCAACCAGGTGGCCCATCTCCGTGTCCGGTTCCATCCACTTTCCCGCCGTCATCGCCTTGTTCACGCCGACATAGTCGTTTGGAAACGACTGGACCACGGGAAGGCCCAACAGCTCCTCCACCTGGGCTTTCGAGAATAGAGGCTTTTTGAGAACCCGGTTCAGCACCACCGAGACCCGGCTTTCCAGATCGAACCCGCGCAGAAAGTGCAGCTTCTCACGAGCCAGATGGAGAGACGGGATCTCCGGCGTCACCACCAGCATGATGCGCTTCGATTCCTGCATCAGCTCCATCGAATACTTCTCCAGATTCCCGGAAAGATCGAAACACAGCGCGTCGTAATTGCGGCGCATAAATTCGACCAGATTGCGAATTTGCGTCCCTTCGATGCGCAGATTGGGATTCACGCGGCCCGCATGCAACACATCGAGCTGGTCCATGGTGGTGACCAACTGCGGCCATAAATTCTCATCGATACGCAGCGAATTCTCCACCGCATCGATCACCGAATATTCGTTTCGCAGATTCAGCAGGAAGCGCATCATCCCACTGTTGAGATCGAAATCGGAAAGCAGCACGCGGTTATTCGGACGCCGCGCCAAAGCCGCGCTGACGTTCAGTGCAAGCGTCGAGGTGCCGACTCCGGCCTTCGACGGAAGAAAGGAAAACACCTGCGTGGTCGTTCCATGCGCGGGAGGCTTGCGTTCAATCAACGCTTTCACATGGCTGATCGAATCGAGCAGCAGTCCGCGCTCGAACGGATCCGACAGAAATTCGCGCACGCCGAGGCGCATGGTCTCGCGCAGAATTTTTGAATCGCAGGTGCGATGAATGGCGATGATCTGCAAACCCTCCGCCTGCTTTTCCATGAACCCGACGATTTCCTGGGCTTTCTCAAGCGATTCGAAGTTCAAAAACAGGACGTCCGGCGCATGGGCGCGAAGCGAGCGCACCAAGTCGATTGCCGAGGGATAAGCATCCATTACCCGGTTGACGGAGACCTCTCCGGTCTGCGTCGCGGCCGTTTCCAGGCGAAGCGCCAGTTCAACGTCCGGGCTGATGATAATACTACGAAGCAATGGGGCCTCCTCTTACAGCCTAAATAGAATATCGGATGCGTTCAATCAACCCTCGCCCCGAAATTCACCCAAGTCTTTCCCTTAGAGCCAGTAGATTTTTTCGTAGGCCTTGCTCCGTCAAATACCTTAGTACTTCGCCAAGGCGCTTGCCCTTTCTGTATTCTTTGTAGAATGCTCCGTTTCTTCACGCGTCTCCTGTGGGCTCTGATGGCGATTGCCGCCGCCTTCGCGATGGCCACGATAGCCCGGTCCCGCGGAGAACCGGTCAACAGTATCTGGCTGGTGGTCGCTGCCGTCTGTACCTATCTCCTAGGATATCGGTTTTATGCGGGATTTCTTGCAGCCCGCGTCATGGCGCTGGACGACCGGCGCGCGACACCGGCCGAGCGACTGCGCGACGGTCACGATTATGAGCCGACCAATAAATGGATCGTCTTCGGCCATCATTTCGCCGCCATCGCCGGTCCCGGACCGCTGGTGGGCCCGACCCTCGCCGCACAGTTCGGCTATCTGCCCGGAGCGCTCTGGATCATCGTCGGCGCGGTACTGGCCGGAGCCGTGCAGGATTTCGTGGTGCTCTTCTGTTCCCTGCGCCGTGACGGCAAGTCGCTCGGCCAGATGGCTCGCGAAGAGATTGGAAAGACCGGAGGCTTCGCGGCGCTGATCACCGTTCTGCTGATCATGGTGATCCTGCTCGCAGTAGTCGCGCTGGTAATCGTCAACGCGTTGAAGAGCAGCCCCTGGGGCGCATTCACCATCGCCGCGACCATGCCCATCGCCATCTTCATGGGGCTCTATCTGCGCTATTGGCGGCCGGGCAAGGTGCTGGAATGCTCGGCCGTCGGATTCGTGCTGATCGTGGCGAGCATCTTCGGCGGCCAGGCGGTTTCCGAATCGGCGACCTGGGCTCCCTGGTTCACTTTTTCAGGCATCGCCATCGCCAGCGCCTTGATCGCCTACGGATTCATGGCGAGCGCACTCCCGGTCTGGCTGTTACTCGCACCGCGCGATTATCTGAGCACGTTCGTAAAATTGGGCGTAGTGCTGCTGCTGGCCTTGGGCGTAGTGCTGGTCCATCCGACGCTGCAATTGCCTCCTCTGACGCGCTTCGTCGACGGCACCGGCCCTATCTTCGCGGGCAAAATCTTCCCCTTCTGCTTTATCACCATCGCCTGCGGAGCCATCTCCGGCTTTCACGCGCTGATCTCCTCCGGCACCACGCCAAAACTGCTGGCCAAGGAGACCAACGCTCGCGCCGTGGGCTATGGATCGATGCTGCTCGAAAGTTTCGTCGCGCTGATGGCGCTGATCGCGGCAGCTTCCTTGCAACCGGGAATTTTCTTCGCTGTTAATTCTCCCGCCGGCGTCGTCGGCTCCACGCCTGCTGCCGCCTCGGCGATGATCACCAGTTGGGGATTTCCCGTGACCCCGGGCGATATGCAGCAACTCGCTTCCGACGTCGGCGAGAAGACTCTGTTCTATCGAACCGGAGGCGCGCCGTCGCTGGCGCTCGGAATGGCTCACATTTTCACGTTCGTGGGAGGAAGCCGCGGACTCCTCGCCTTCTGGTATCACTTCGCCATCATGTTCGAGGCGCTCTTTATCCTGACCGTGCTTGACGCCGGCACCCGCGTCGGCCGATTCATGCTGCAGGACCTGCTCGCGATGAAAAAAACCAGTTCGACCCCCGGCATGCTGGTGACGAGCGCAATAGTGGTCGCATCGTGGGGATATTTTCTGTTCCAGGGCGTGCGCGATCCGCTGGGCGGCATCAATTCACTATGGCCCTTATTCGGCATCGCGAACCAGTTGCTGGCGACCATCGCCTTATGTGTCGCGACCACGATCCTCGTCAAAATGTACGGCGCAAAATTTCTTTGGGTTACGCTACTGCCTCTGTCCTGGCTGGTGGTCGTCACGTTCACCGCCGGGTGGCAGAAAATCTTTTCCCCATTGCCCGACCTGGGATTCCTTGCGCAAGCCGACAAACTCGCAGCAGGCCCGCAGACCACCGCAACCGCGACGCTCATCTTCAATGCCCGCCTGGATACCGCCGTCTGCGGCGTGTTTCTCGTTTTAGTAACGGTCATTCTGGTCGATTCGATCCGCGTGTGGACAGGCATCCTGAGCGGCGCCCGAGTCGCCCGCCTGAACGAAACGCCTTTCATCCGATCGGAGCTGGCATGAGAAAATTCTTCGAAATCCTACGCGGCATTCTGGACGAGTTGTCCGATCAGAACGCCTACCGCCGTTTCTTAGTCGCGCACGGGACAACGCATTCGGCTGAGGAGTGGCGGAAGTTTTCGGATGAGCGATATCAGGAGAAGTCGACGAGGGCTCGGTGTTGTTGAGGCTCGCCCCAATTGGCAGAATGTTGGCGCTAAGGAATAGGCGCGCTATCATTCTGTTGTGGTACGACGTCTGCATATTAATAATTTTCGATGCCTTGAGAACTTCGAGCTACCGGTCTCCGGCAAGTCGTCCGTCCTGCTGATCGGAAAAAACGGAGCGGGAAAAACGACGGTTGGACGGGCATTGGAGATTTTGCAAAAGATCGCCCGAGGTAAGAACCGGGTAGGCGAACTAATAGAGCCCAAGGATGTCGCCCGGGCGCGCACAGACATGCCGATGCGATTTGAAATTGAGGTCGAACTGGACACCAGGATATATCAATTCACGGTCGCCTTTGAGTTTCCGAGGGGCTTCAAGGAGTTACGCGTATTCGAAGAAAAGCTCACTGTCGGAGGAAAGCCTATTTATAGCCGGGAATTGGCGCAAGTGCATCTCGCTAGGTCAGGACGAGATAAGGAGGCCGACTTCCGAATCGACTGGCACTTGGTGGCGCTTCCAATAATTCAGGAGGAATCAGAGGACGACCCGATATTCGTTTTTAAACAATGGCTCGCTCGTATGCTTATCCTGCGGCCGACACCGAGCTTGATTTCGGGTGACTCCAAGGAAGAAACCCTCCAGCCGAACATTCAGGTTACCGACTTTGGTGCGTGGTTTTCCGGCCTGCTGGCTTATGCGCCGTCTGCGTACACGAAGATCGACGACTATCTCAAACAGGTGATGCCTGATCTGAAGGACATAAAAAATCCCGCCGTCGGAAAGGACTCCCGTAGTCTGGAGGTCCAATTTTCCAACGAGCAAGGTAGCGTGACAATTGCTTTTGAGGACTTATCGGACGGCGAGAAATGCTTCATGATTTGCGCTCTGGTGCTTGCGGCGAACACGGCGTACGGCCCCGTGTTTTGTTTTTGGGACGAGCCTGACAATTTTCTCGCTCTGTCGGAGGTTAGCCATTTCGTGCTGGCCCTCCGCAAGGCTTTCCAATCTGGCGGTCAGCTCATCGCAACCTCACACGACTCAGAGGCGATCCGGAGCTTCTCAGACGAGACCACCCTCGTGTTATCCAGGCAGAGTCACCTTGAGCCCACTAGAGTCCGCCCGCTAAATGAGATCACGGTCGCTGGGGATCTTATCGGTGCGTTAGTGCGCGGCGACGTAGAATGACATGGCTGCCAACAAGCACCTTCCACACGTCCTCATCCTTCCCGAAGACGATGCCAACCGCCAATTGGCAACCGGATTCGCCTTGAGCCTGGATTCGCGAGTTCTTCGAAGGATCCAAGTGCTCCTGCCCGCGGGCGGTTGGGCTCAGGTCCTGGGTCGTTTCGTCTCAGACCACGTTTTCGACATGGAAAAATACCCCGAACGCCTCATGGTCCTGTTGATCGATTTCGATAGCGACAAGCAAAGGCTGGAGCTCGCGACGAGCAAAATCCCTGTGCATTTGCGGGACAGGGTATTTATTCTGGGCGTCTTGAGCGAGCCCGAGCAGCTAAAGAAGGCGGGTCTCGGCCCTTATGAAGAAATCGGCTTAGCGATGGGACGAGATTGCCGTGCAGAAACTAGGTCTTTGACCGCGTGAAGGATTTCCTTTTGTAGCCAAACTTCCGGCGAGCGGCTTTGCGATTGAATTTCCAGGCGATCTTGACACGATCGCGATTCATCCGGCGATTCCAGGCCTTCGC
>Ga0182024_10016905_pt1 | contig 13765 bp, 13 predicted proteins | sample P32metaG_FD_120480 | JGI IMG/M metagenome (GOLD analysis project Ga0182024, IMG submission 120480) | Permafrost microbial communities from Stordalen Mire, Sweden - P3-2 metaG (Illumina Assembly) | ecosystem: Environmental > Terrestrial > Soil > Wetlands > Permafrost | place: Sweden: Stordalen... | reverse complement strand
GCGGTGAGCGACAACACGCCTCAAGCACCTTGCGATCTTTCCGCGGAAGGTGGACTTCTCTTGCTTCGGGGATCATCCCGATCTTGAATCACGACTCACCTTCTAAGAAAAGGGGGTACTAGAGCAATCCCGGTTAGGATGTTAAAATTTCATAAGCGCTCGACCGCCGCGAAGGAAGCCGAGCCGACACGAATGGACGGCGGAGCGTCTCAGCGAGACATTGTTGGCAAGGATACACGAATGCGTTCCGAGAAATCGGATGCGCCATCGGCGGCCCGCACGGCGTCGTTGATGAGCGAGCGTTGCCGCAATTCGTCAAACGGCAGCGTCGAATTCATGCGGCCCGAACGATAAAGGTAGCTGTCTGCCAAACCGTTGAGGACATGGCGGATGTCGAGTCGGCCGGTCCGGCCAGCAGCGTTTGCGTAACGCACGATGTTGATCGTGCAGCTATTGGTCAGCAGGTGATAGAATTCTGGGTGATCGGCGAGTTTGTTGATCCGCTCCAGGTAGATGAGCAGCAGTCGGCGCGCATCGTCGGCCGAGGTGTTGAGGCGATAAAGATAGATTGGCTCATTTCGGTGGTTGGCGCGGACGCCGACGAGGTCGCGCTCTTCGCCCACCACGTAGATCAACTCGAATTGCTTGAACATGGAGGCGACGGGCGCAAAGCCTTCGCCCACTTCCGGCCGCGTTTCGATCGAGATACTCAGCGGCGGCGCGTTGTCGAAGATGAAGCTTACGAAGGTGTGTCCGACCGGCCCTTCCATGAAGTAGGACACGTAGAAATCGAGACCGGCAACGTGCGACAGCAATATCTCACGCTCCTCATAGCGCACCGTGAAATCGTTCCGGCTGCGATAGTCGAAGTCGCGCACCCCCGTGATACGCACGCGGTCACCGTCAATGACCGCCCGCGGCATCACCGCGACTTCCGGCCGCCAATTGCGATTCTGCAAGGCAGGAATGGATATCCACCACGCGACCACGCCAAGAAACAGCACGACGAAGGCAACGGACATGCGCCACCGGTGCGAAAACCAGAGCGCCCAGAGCGCGAACGCCGCAAAGGCGACGGCCAAGCCCAGACGCAATTCGGGCCATGGCAGATTAGAATAGTAGATGGCCAGGGTGGCCCATGCGATGAGCAGGATCCGGCAAAGAGACCAGATTCCGGTAATCAGCCAGCCGAGGAGTCTGCGCGGCAAACCCATCGGCTTTCTCAGTGCTCGTAAATCTTGCATCCTTCATAACCACCAGAATATGGTTCACGTCCTCGGCATCGATGATATGATGGAAGCGGACAGCGGCGAAAACTTAAACGGCTATCGTCAAATGACAATCAGCGACACGATCCGAAATCGGCCCGTACTGGTTCTGTATGGGCTGATGATTGTCACGCTCGCCGGATTGCTGCCGCTTCCGCCGCTATTGCAAAACCAGAACTATCATCAGTTCGCCGACCAACGAAATTTGTTCGGCATACCGAATTTCTGGAACGTAGTCTCGAATCTTCCCTTCATTGCAGTCGGCGCAGCCGACTTGTTGCGATTGCGTCGTGATCCAACAACCACCGTGCTCTTTTTAGGGATATTTTTGACCGGCTTCGGCTCGTCCTACTACCACTGGAACCCGCGCGATGCCACCTTATTTTGGGATCGTCTGCCGATGACTCTCTGCTTCGCCGCAATCCTTGCCGCAGTTGTCGAGGAGCGTGTGGATGCAAAAGCGGGGAAGGCGTTGTTACGGCCGCTGCTGGCAATCGGCATTTTCAGTCTTCTGCTCTGGCGCTGGACTGACGATTTGCGGCTCTATGCCTGGGCGCAATTTTTCCCTTTTCTCGCGCTCGTTCTGATCCTCCGGCTCTTCCCGCCAAAATACACCGGCACACTCTATTGGGTCATCGCCGCGGCGCTTTATGTGCTCGCCAAGTTGCTGGAATTCTATGACCATGCCGTCTATTCGGTTGGCTCGATTCTGAGCGGTCATACGCTCAAGCACCTCGCCGCGGCTGCCGCCGCCTTCGCAATTTTGAGGCTTTTTCAAAGCCGCGGACCAATCGATGGTGTGGCGAGAAGCGAAATGGCTTCGTCCTTGCACGACGCTTGAGCAGGAAGCGCCTCGGCGGAAGCATTCTACCCAATACCATTCAACGTTAAGGGGCTCGGACGGCCGCTACGCCTTCCGACGAACGCGTTAGCCGGATGATCAGCTTCTCCGCTTCTACGAAAAAGAACACGAAGCCGTCGAACAAGAGCCGAGGCCAAATGCGGAGTGGAGTGGCTGCGGTTTCGAAGAGGACCTGTAGTGGCGGCGCGCAGGTAAACAAGAGCTGCAAGATAACGACCGCGCCGATGCCCAATGACAAGTGCGTTGACGGCAACGACCCGCGCAAGCACATCCGATGCGCCATTTTGTTTCATCCAGAAGAATGCCCATGAGGTAAGTGTGAGCAGCCCCAGGCCGACAAAGACGACGCGTAAAATTCCGAAAACGTTGGCCAGCGCCGCACCGGCGCCAGAAACCCGCTGCCTAGCAGCTTGACCAGCGCGCCGACAGAGATCATCGGCGGCGCGGCCGCGGTCAGTGAAACGCGAACGCCAATCAGGGCGACTAGCCAGCCGGTGCCTGTCGTTCCGATATTCGCGCCAAACTTCAGCCCTAGTCCCTGAGGAAAGGTAAGTGGCCCCGCGCATACGAGTCCGATGGTTGTCATCGTCGTCGCACTCGCAGTTTGGACGATCAGCGTGGCGATGGCGCCCCACAAGGTACCGCGGAGTGGGGTAGCCGCAGCCTTGCTCAGCACCGTCCGCAACGCGGAACCGGCCAGCGCCTTGAGCCCGTCGGATGACCGTCGTGCCCAGCAGAAACAGACCCTCACCGCCCAGGATGGAAATGGCTGTTGACCCAGAACTAGGTTTCGAACTCAACGGGTCTGCAAGCACGGTCTGCTTTGCTTCGGAGTAATCCGGCGCCACCATTGGAGCGGTGCGACTGGGCCCTATAGTCTGGCAGCGTCTGCATTTGTGTTCTGATCTATTGCTTAGCTGCTTCGCCGGGATCTCCCTTGGGTCCGGCCGGACCCATCGCGCCCGCGGGTCCTTCGGGCCCCGGAGGACCTGCTGGTCCGGGCGGTCCTGCTGGTCCGGGAAGTCCGCAATTTTGTATCACCACTTCTCTCTTGTCCTCCCCCGAGCTAATTTCGACTATGCAAGTGGAGGGGAACTCAGGTCCAATCCAACGAAACCCTCCAGTCGAACTGCTCTCGACTTGCACTGTTTTGTTTGGACTGATTTTAATATGCACGCTCGGCTCGCGCGGTCGCCTAACTCTTCCTACGATCGTTAACTCGCCGCGCGATATGGCGGCAGTCGTGATAAGTATCTCCGCATGCGCGTTTCCGCCCCATATGATCAGGCAGGTAGTTGTAACTGCTACGATGGCACGGATAAGTGCTGCGAACATGGCAATCTCCCCCTGCAGCTTGGGATGGGTCATGGCCTGCGCAGCCTTCTACAGAAAAACTCAATTGTCGCTGGCGTCGCGATGATGACTGCGCCGACTACCGCTGGGATGCGGATCTCCAGCCGGGACAGTCCAAAATTGTAATGAGCGATATATCCGAGCATCGCAGCGGCCACCGGCGCTGTGCAACAAGTGACCGCAGTCATGAAAGCGAACGTGTCTGCCTGGTGTCGATCCATCATTTGCCTCTCTTTCCACGAGATCGACCCACCGCGCCATCTGATCGCTGCGCTCCTTGACCGTCAGTTTGAGCGCGGTGCGGGTTCCCGGAGATGGAGATCGTGTGCAAGTTCGCCGTGGCGCCACACCGGCTGACGTAAATTGGTCGACTATCTTGTATTGCGACGGATGATCTTCAGCGCGAGCAGCGCCATGCCGCAGGCAAGCGCCACAATCCCTGCTCCAGTTATTCCGGCTGAGAATCCCATGGTACGGTATTCGAGACCGACGGCGATGCCGATGACGCCGACGAGGATCAGCACGACGCCCCCGAGCTTCTTTACCAAAAGCAGCGCGCCGTCAGCAGTGTTGGCGGCCATGATAAACCTCCTGCGCAGGTGGCTCTCCAGCTTAACCGCGCCACCAGCGCTGGCAAATCGGTATTATTTACGCTAGCTTGCGTGACTCTCACGGAGTCGTGAAGAGATTTCTCGATGGGACTTCGAACGAGTCTCTTGAAAGCCGCTCTACAGTGCACGGCCAATTGCTGCAAATCATGGATGTTCAAGTTCTATGATTGTTGCGGTTTCATCCCGAGGCGCTGGGAGCGCCGTACCAACCATTGATCGCGACGCTGACCTGAACCTGAAAATAGGATGTGAATAGAATAAAAGCTGACCCAAGAATGGACCAGCGTGACCATCTGTGGGGAGAAAGAACCATCCAAGCCGAGGCGAATAGCGCGGTCGCGACGGCAAAATACAGGTAGAACCACAGCGATTTCGCGGACCAGAAAACGGCGACTCCAGTTATTTTTTTCATCGGGAGCCGACAATGGAATTCCGAACAATGCACCAAAGTTGGGTACCGACTATATACCATAGCCCGACCGTGAAGATCCCCCACAGTATCGCCGACAGTGTGAAAACCAGTGGTCGAGGAAAGAACGATACGAACACCTTGATCCTCAAATCGGATTATGGAGTAAGTGCTTCCAAGACCTACGATTCAGAACTTGAGTGGCGCAAAAATCAACGAAAGCTATCCTTGATCAGCCTTGCGTCCAAAGGCGTCGATCGCCGAGAACTACTTCAGCGTGGCAGATTTAGTCCTTCGCCTTAACAACGGGCGAAAGCATAGAGTTCGATGCTAATACGAAACGTCACACGATCTAGACGGACGCACCGGCGGTGCCTAATTAAAATCCGTCAACAATCTCCGGAGCTGCTTCGGTACCGCATATTAAAATTTTGTAAGGCAACTTGTGTCGGAAGGCGGAAGTGACCATGTCGCGTTTTGGCGATCGCAAAAAAGCGACAGCCAATTCGTCAGGTACGAAAATAGCCCCCAGTATTTCTGCAGGTCACGAACGATTGGCGCGAACAATGTTTGGATCAATCAAGAACCTAATCTCCAATCTCGTCGGAGATGCAGGAGCGCAATGTCCGTCCAGGGACAATGATGTGCGGCTCGCGACCGCAGCGTTGCTCCTTCGTGTAGCAACAATCCATAGCGAAATGTCGAAACTCAGGAAGATGAAGCTTCTGGTGATATTAAAGTCCTGCTTTACGCTCGACGATCTTGCCGTCGCTCAGTTGATTGACGAGGCTACCGAGATTGATCGCGTTGCGGTCGACCTCTACCAATGCGCGCGGCAGCTTAACAAAAATTTAGACGATCAAGGTCGGTGCCACATCGTTAAAATGATGTGGGAAATCGTGTGCGCCGATGGCAAAGTAAACGCACTTGAAGACAATATCATTTGGCGTGCCGCGGATCTGCTAGGGGTGTCTTCGCGGCAGCGTGTCGAGCTTCGCCAGCGAGTTTCAGCTGACAGGGCCCTCGACTTGGCTCTCAATAATCTTGGCCGATCGCACTCATCGCCCGCAATTATCGGTAACTAAAAGCATCTACCGATTTGATTCAGGTAAGATATTACGTTTACGCACAAGCCGTCGTCAAATGCAAGCCGCCGACGATGCACGACTTCTTTCGAAATATTAATTTCGCGGCCAGCATTACGTAATGCGAGGGCCCGCATCTAGAGCTTCATAAGCGCGAGCAACCGCGCGCTAACATCATGGAGTTGTTATGACGGGATATCCTTCTGACTCTGCCACTTCACCATCCAATCGAGCATTGCTGTCGGCGCGAAAGCTGGCGTTGACAGCGTCCGTCGTTACTGGGCTCGGCGCTGCCGTTTATGGTTTTGGTGCGGCCTCCGGCTCCAATATTCTCACCAGCCCAGCACAGGCTCAGGTCAATAACGCCGTCTCCGGCGTTCCCCAGCCGTTTGGCTTTGCCGACATGGTGGAGCGCGTGAAGCCTTCGGTGATCTCGGTCAAGGTCACAATGAAGCAGAAGGCAACTGACACAAGCGACAAAAGCGACGATGAGGAGTCTGGCTCGCCGATGGAGCGCTTCTTTCATCAATTCGGCCGCCCGGATGGCATGCCCAAAGAGGGACGTGGTCGCGATGGCGGGCATGGTGCCATGATGGGCCAGGGTTCTGGTTTCTTCATCTCATCCGATGGTTATGCCGTCACCAACAACCACGTCGTCGAAGGTGCCGAGAAAGTTGAAGTAACGACCGACGCGGGCACGACCTACATAGCAAAGGTGATCGGAACGGATCCGCGAACCGACGTTGCCCTCATCAAAGTCGAGGGTGGCTCGGACTTACCGTTCGCAAAGCTATCCGAGGGGAAGGCCCGGATCGGCGATTGGGTGCTTGCGGTTGGCAACCCATTCGGGCTCGGTGGAACGGTTACAGCGGGCATCGTCTCGGGCAACGGCCGCGATATCGGCAATGGTCCCTATGACGACTTCATTCAGATCGACGCGCCTGTCAACAAGGGCAACTCGGGTGGTCCGGCCTTCAATATGCAAGGCGAAGTCATCGGCGTGAATACCGCGATCTATTCGCCATCCGGCGGCAGCGTCGGCATCGCGTTCTCGATCCCGGCAGCGACAGTGAAGAGCGTGATCGTTCAGCTCAAGGACAAGGGAACCGTCAGCCGCGGCTGGATCGGCGTTCAGATTCAGCCGGTGACGCAGGATATCGCCGATAGCCTGGGTCTGAAACAGGCGGAAGGCGCATTGGTCTCTGAACCCCAGAGCGATGGGCCAGCGGCCAAAGCCGGCATTGAGTCGGGTGACGTTGTCACCGCCGTGAATGGTCAATCCATCAAGGATGCCCGGGAGCTCGCTCGCATCATCGGCGGCTTCGCGCCCGGTAACGCCGTCAAACTGGACGTGCTGCACAAGGGAAATAGCGAAGTCGTTAGTCTGACCCTTGGCCAGCTGCCAAACACTCAGGAAGCAAAGGCCGACACCGATGCCGAGGGCTCAACCCGCGGCATCGAAGTGCCGCGGCTCGGTCTGACGCTCGCCCCCGCAGGCAAGTTAGCCGGCGTTGGTAAGAAAGGCGTCGTTGTCACGAAGGTAGCTCCGAAAAGCGCGGCTGCGGACCGTGGGTTCAAGGAAGGCGACGTGATTTTGGAAGTTGCCGGAAAGAGCGTAGCAAATCCCGGCGACGTTCGCGAAGTCATCGAAGCCGCGCGCACGGATAAAAAGAGCAGCGTTTTGTTGCGGCTTCGCTCGGGCGACGCGTCTCACTACGTCGCTGTGCCGCTCGCAAACGGTTGATCCAACGCCGCATGGTCGGCAGCGGTTGTTAGCCGCTACCCACCGTTCATTAGATCGTTACCGTTCCGGCCGCCGCTTCTTGCATGACGACATTCGCCAACTTTGCTGCGCGGCCTATGATTGCGAACAGCATCGATCCGTCAGCTCATTCACGGCCAGGATCGACGTGGGCCGATGCTTGGCATCTTTGGAAGGTTGTTATTCCGAGAAGATCGATCACGGGCCGGCTCGTTTGGGGGACGGTATGGCGACGAAGCGGTGGGCGTCGTTGGATCTACAAGAAATTCATCGAGTATTCGGATGACAACAATCGGCGCTAGCGTGGTCCAATCGAACAATCCGCTTTAAATTCATGTTACCGGAACACGCGCGTTCCCGAAGGATTAGACGTCGGTGCGATATTTCTTTCATATTTTTGACGGGCCTAAAGTTTTTCCCGATGAAGTGGGTAGCAGACTTTCGAGTCCTGAAGTTGCGATATTTCAGGCCAAAGTCATAGCCGCCGAATTGAGTAAGGCCGGTGAGTTGTGCCGCGTGAATTTGGTGTTTGTGTTGGACGAGAGTGGGAACAACATCTTCCGGTGTTGGGCCGCATAATGCGGGCGACCTGGTTATGCAGACAACGAAACCTCACGGCGATTCCTATGACCATGTATAAATTTAAGGGACCCGGGTTAGCGCCGCGTGGCTGTTTAGTCCGAGTGACAAGCGGTGCAGGACGATATCCTCCAACAGAAAAATGGTTCGCGGTCGGAATTTACTCTCAGAAAATGGCCGAAGCCGCCGTTTGTAATCTTCCTCAGATCGAATCGACCGACGTCGTTTTCGCGTATAGGCGGCTCAAACCGGCCGAGATTGTAACGTTGGGTCTGCGGCGTGGACAGATTGTTGTGTGCGAACGTCCCCTTCAGTAGTATGGAACACGGTAGCGCCGATCATTTTTCCAGCTGACATGGCCGCGGTGTTGACTAGTTGATTCAACTTTACCGGGCCGGCTTCTGTTTTTATGGTGATCACGGCATCGCTAACCTTGATCAGGTCCTCCTTCTGCATTTTTAGCAATCGTTGGCGGACATCCTCGGCTTTGGCTTCCGACGGATAAACGATCGCAATAAGATCGGACATACGACTCCCCGTCGCGCACTGAGATTGTAATTGGGCGCCCAATAACGATCAACCGACAGCAACTTTACCAAACGCCTTTCAGCCCTACACCATCGGTAAAAACCCTTGGCAGCGCATTAAAAGTGCACTGTCCGTCCATCGTGCGTGCCTCCAACCTTTTGGGCCAACTCCGAAATTCGCCTTCACTCGCTCGCGCAACCGCTGAAACGTTACATAAAGCGTTGGTACCATGAATATCCCGATCGAGCTTGCCGCAAGCATACCGCCAAACACAGCTGTGCCGACTGCCCGGCGACTGATTTCGGCGGCGCCGGTGGCAATTACCAGCGGCAGCAGACCGAGAATGAAGGCGATCGAGGTCATCATCACGGCGCGGAAACGCATCTGCGCGCCTGCGATCGCCGCATCCTCGATGGCAACCCCAGTCTCGCGCTGCTCCTTGGCGAATTCGACGATCAGGATGCCGTTCTTGGCGGCGAGCGCGATCAGCACCACGAGTCCGATCTGACCGTAGAGATCGAGGGTCAGCCCGGCAATCTTGATGCCGAGGTAGGATCCGAGCACGCCGACAACGACCGACAGCAGCACGGGAATCGGAATCGTCCAGCTTTCATAAAGCCCGACCAGGAACAAATACGCGAACAGCACCGCAATCCCGAGGATGACGCCTGTCTGGCCGGACGCCTCGTGCTCCTGATAGGCGGTGCCGGTCCATTCGAAACTGTAGCCCGCCGGCAGCGTTGCATTGGAAATCTCCGCCATGGCGGCGATCGCCGCCCCGGACGAGACGCCCGCCGCCGGGCTGCCGTTCACCGTGACCGAGCGGTAATTGTTGTAGCGGGTGATGACCTGAGGTCCCGTCACTATCTTGAGGCTGGCGATGGAACGGATCGGTACCATCTGGCCGGTGCTATTGCGCACATAGATCTGCCAGATGTCCGAAATGTCGCCGCGATTGGATGCCTCGCCCTGAACGTTGACTTGCCAGGTGCGGCCAAAGAGATTGAAGTTGTTGACATAGATGCCGCCGAGCGTCGCCTGCAGCGCGGTGAAAACATCGCTGATGTTGAGGCCAAGCGCCTGCGCCTTACTGCGGTCGATGTCGAGATAGATTGACGGATTGGTCGCCGTGAAGGTCGAGAACACGCGCGTGAGTCCCGGGTCGCGGTTGGCGGCGGCGATCAGCCCGCTGGTGACGCTGCCGATCGCGGCCGGGTCCTGTCCCTCCAGCGCTTCGAGCTGGTACTCGAAGCCGCCGCTGGTGGAAAGCCCGATGATCGGCGGCAAATTGAACGGCAGTACGTTGGCTTGCCGGATCTGCGCACCGCCGGCGTAGGTGCGCCGGATCAGCGCCTGTACCGAATCCTCAGCCGCCTTGCGGTCCGCGAATGGCTTCAGTCGCGCCACCATGAAGGCGTTGTTCGGTTCGGATGCGCCATCGAGCAGCGAAAAGCCGATGATCGAAAGCGTGTGCTGGATGGCCGGCATCTGCTTCAGCAGGTCTTCTACCTGCTTGGTTACCTGGCCTGTGCGCGCCACCGACGCGCCGTCAGGCAATTGCACCGAGATGAAGAATGCGCCTTGATCTTCTTCCGGGAGGAACCCGGTGGGAGTTAGAAGCGACACACCAAATATGCCGCCCGCGAACACCAGTACAAGTACGATCGACAGCACGGCCATTCGCACGAGCCGGCGCACGCCGCCAGCGTAGCCGTCGCGAACCCAGTCGATGCCGCCCAGCACGCGCCCCATGATGCCGCGCCGCGGCCCGGTGTGACGCAGGAACACCGCACACAGCGCCGGCGACAATGTCAGTGCATTCAAGGCCGAGATGATCATCGCAGCGCTGATGGTCACCGCGAACTGACGGAACAGCGTGCCGGAGATTCCCGGAATGAAGGCAATCGGCACGAACACCGACAACAGCACCAGCGTAATCGCGATGATCGGCGCGGTGATCTGGGTCATAGCCTTCTTGGTGGCGTCGGCCGGCGAAAGATCCGGTTCCTCTTCCATCACGCGCTCGACGTTCTCGACCACGACGATGGCGTCGTCGACCACGATGCCGATAGCGAGCACCATCGCTAACAATGACACCGTGTTGGCCGAATAGCCGAGCAGCAGCAGCACGGCGAAGGCGCCGATCAAGCTGACCGGAACAGCGACCGCCGGGATCACCGTGGCGCGCAAATTCCCGAGGAAAAGGAACACTACGATCACCACGAGGATAAAGGCTTCGCCGAGTGTCTTCAGCACCTCGGTGATGGTGTCGGTCACAAAAGTGGTGGAATCGTATTGCACCAGATAGGTCAGGCCGGTCGGAAACCGCGCCGACAGTTTCTGCAACGTCGTCTGTATCGCCTTCGCCGTCGTCACTGCATTGGCGCCGGGCGAAAGATACATGCCGATCGGCACCCCGGCGCGGCCGTCGATCCGCGACTCGCTGTCGAGGTTCTGGGCACCGATTTCGACGCGGGCGACGTCGCTGATCCGCAGCACCGAGCCGTCTGGGTTTGCCCGCAGCACGATGTTGCCAAACTGCTCAGGGGTAGTCAGCCTGCCCTGCGTCTGCACGTTGAACTGGAACTGTTGATCGTCGCTGATCGGCCGCGCGCCGATGCGGCCGACCGGCGCCTGCACGCTCTGGGCACGGATGGCGGCGATCACATCGGAGGGTGCAAGATTGAGGCTGGTGAGCCGTTGTGAATCGAACCAGATCCGCATCGAGTAATTCAGTTTCGCGAACAGGTTGGCCTGACCGACCCCCGGGGTGCGGGAAATCGCGTCGAGCACGTTGATGATGGCATAGTTGGTGATGAACAGCGGGTCCTGCTCACCATTGGCGCTGTAGAGCACAATGAACTGCAGGATCGCCGAAGACTTCTTCTGCACGACCAGGCCCTGTTGCTGCACCTCTGTCGGCAGTTGCGACAGCGCGGTCTGAACGCGGTTGTTGACATTGACGGTATTGATGTCGGGATTGGTGCCGAGCGCGAACGAAACAGTGAGCGTGTAGCTGCCGTCGTTGCCACTGGTTGACTTCATATACAGCGCTCGGTCGACACCGACCACCTGCGCCTCAAGCGGCTGGGCGACGCTTGCCTCGACTACCTCCGCGGAAGCGCCGGGGAAGACGCCGGTGACCGTGACCTGCGGCGGCACGATGTCGGGAAATTGCGCCACCGGAATCTGCAGCAGCGCCAGCGCGCCCGCGATGGTGATGACGAATGCGATCACGATCGCAAGACGGGGACGGTCGACGAAAACGGCGGAAATCATGGACTTTTGCCCGCCGGTTTTGCCCCCCCGGCGGGGGCGCCATCTGTTGGCGTGCCGACATCACTTGCGGCTGCCTTCATGCTGGCTTGGATCAGCGCGCTCGCCGGGCCGGGGGCAACGGGCTGGCCAAGACGCACCCGCTGCAGGCCTTCGACGATCACCTTGTCGCCCACCGTGAGCCCGTGGGTGACGGCGGCCACTGTAGTGGTCGACTGCCCGAGTTGGATCCGGCGCTGCTCGGCCTTGTTCTCCGCGCCGACCATGAAGACATAGTCGCCCTGCTGGTCGGACAGCACTGCGGAGCGCGGGATCGCCACGACCTCGACTGGCTGGACACCCTCCAGCAGGACCGTGACGAATTCGCCGTCGGTCATTTCGTGAACGGTAACGCCCGTCGTAGAAGCGGGATGCAGGATCGGATTGGCGATCTCGCCACGCAGCGTGATCGTGTCGGTGTTCTGTGCAATCGTGTTGTCGACGAAGTTCAGCTTGCCGGACTGGCCATACATGCGGCCATCGGGCAGCCGGAGCCTGATCAGGACGGCCTCAAGACCCCCCTGCGGCCCGTAGCGATCGCGCAACTCCAACCCCGCGCGCACCGAGACCGGGAAGACGACGTGCATCGGATCCTGGCTGACGATGGTCGTCAGCACACCCGATCCCGGGCTAACTACGTTGCCTTCGGTCACCGCGGTGCGGCCGATCTTGCCGTCGATGGGCGAACGGATATCGGTATAATCGAGGTTGATCTGGGACAATTGCACCTGGGCCTGGGCGGACTGCACCTGGGCTTCCAGGCTGCGCTGGTTGGCAATCGCGGCGTCGTAGGTAGATTGCTGGCCGGCGGGCCCGCCGAGCAGGGTACGGGCCCGGTCGGTCGTCAATTTGGCGTTTTCGAGCGTCGCCTGCAACTGCGCGACTTGAGCTTGTTTCGAGGCGAGATCGGCCTCGAACGGGCCACGCTCGAGGCGATAGAGTTCATCTCCGGCCTTGACTTCGGCGCCCTCATTGAACAGCCGCTTTTCCAGAAACGCGGTGACGCGCGCGACCACGTTGACCCGGTTGACCGCCTCGATCCTTCCGAGAAATTCGCTGGTTTCGGTAATTGGTTGTTTGATCGCTTCAACAACTCCTACCGCAGGAGGTCGGCTTGTGGCAGGCTGCGCCCGAGTTGCCGAGGGAATTCCAACCGCGATGGCACCCGCAATCAGCAGACTGATAGGCGCTTTTGCAAGGTGCATCTTGCGGGTCCTCACGATGACCAGAAACGCACGCTAGCATATTTCGACTGAACGGATCACCGACATTGATCAATCTTTTGATAGGAAACAATTCGGGTATGGTGGGCACGGCGTCCCTCCAGCATTTCGGTTTCGATTCGAAGGCTCCCTCCGCGGGACGACCGCGCAAAACGGACATCCGGCAGATGTCCCTTCGGAAAGGTACCGCAAAGCGGACAGTCGGCGTGAAGTTATCCTCTACCTGCCCGAAGCCAAAAAGGACCGAGATTGTGACGCCGGGCCGGTCTACTAAGCGGCAGCGGATGGGGGAGAAAATTCGAAGGCCTAACTGGCTCTCCCGATGTGGCTCGGTCGATCCTTGATAAGATTCCAGCCTGCACGGTGTTCGTGGGTGACGTGACTCCGGTAGGCAAGTCGCCCGACAAGCCCGGTAACGAAGCGATTAAGCTTGGTCGGCCGCTGATTAACTCCAATGGGGCAATCGAGTAGGGTTTGCCCTTAGAAAGTTGCGAGATAGCGCCGCAATAGGTGTCCTCAATGAGAATTTCGGCAGTCCTGAGGACTTGCCGTTCGACATCATCCACAAGCGGTGGCCGGTCAAGTATCGCATCATCGAAGGAGCAAAGAAGGCAGGGATAAGCACCTAGAGCGGGATGAATTTAGGTTTGAGGCGTATCCTGCGTTTTTGAAGTAGTGGGCGCATTCCTCTGGCATGAAGGCTTTGAGCGCCTGACCGATTGCGGCCCAGACGGCCTCGACGGTTCGCGCGGCGGCTTTGCGCAGCAGGT
>Ga0182024_10016904_pt1 | contig 13766 bp, 17 predicted proteins | sample P32metaG_FD_120480 | JGI IMG/M metagenome (GOLD analysis project Ga0182024, IMG submission 120480) | Permafrost microbial communities from Stordalen Mire, Sweden - P3-2 metaG (Illumina Assembly) | ecosystem: Environmental > Terrestrial > Soil > Wetlands > Permafrost | place: Sweden: Stordalen... | reverse complement strand
GGAGTTTCGCTCTCGTCTCGATATGGCGCAGACTTCGGATAAATTGCTGCGCGTGAACTATAAAGATACCGATAAGAAGCTTTCGGCAGCGGTGGCGAATGCCGTAGCGAATATGTTGGTGGCCTCGCCCGTCCGACAAGTGGCGCCATTAGCAACACCCGCGCACGCGAAATCGGGACGACAGAGGCGCTCTTTGGATTCGCGGTCCCCCGCGCTAAGTAAGTTAGAGAGCCAGTTGACGGCGGCGGATCGAAAACTCGCTGCGTTGTACGCGCAGGCAATTGCGTTGCAGAAGGCCGACGCTGCCGCGCCGCCATCGAATACGCAAAACAAACACCTACTGAATGCGGACGAAATAGGCCGACTGCACCTGGAGCGGACTCGGCTGATGCAGGCGATTGCGGCGGAGAAGCAGCGTGGGGCTGCGGGGATCTGGCAACGTTCCTTCACGCTGGTGAAGCTTGCGGGAGATGCCGGGCCCAGTCAAAGCGAGAGCGGCTTATTGTCGTACGGGTCATGGGCGGTGATACTCTGCGGACTGCTGTATTTGGTTGCTGCAATTTGGCGATACCTGCCCGCTGAAAGTGCGGCGCCGCTGTGGCCGCCGGCGCTGAACTACAAGCTCAGCACGGAAAAGGCGGCTGAACACGCTGGCAATCCCATTCAAATGGAAGACGGTTGGACTAACGAAGTCTTAAAATCTCTTTCTCTAACCGAACTTGGTCGCGAAGCTGAAACGTTTGCCGCGCGCCATAAGCCGGTGGCCGCCGTGGACAGCCGGTGGCAAGTCGGCTACCGCCTGCCTGAGGCTACAGGGACAGACCTACTACGACGAGGTGCTGGCGGTCGTCCACGGCAATATCGAGAGAAACCCGAGGACGACGGAACGATTTCCTGGGAAGAGGAGGACTGGAAGGTGTGAAAGATTCGATGTTTTCAGCACCAAACCGGTGTCGGATCCTGCCGCGGCTGATCCTTGCCGGCGGCACGCTAATGGCGGAGGGCAACGTGTCTATCGCGAAGAGGCAAAACACTGAACACCTTTTTTGACCTTGCCGCCGGGCAAATAGCCCCTTGTACCGGTGAAAATACCCTGGAACCCTAGGCATAGACCCCGCAAGGACGTAGCCAGCAGCGGAGTCAAGACGGTGGTCTAGGTGGTGGTGGACCTCCAATTTCTCTTCCGCGTACAGGCATTGCGCTTTGATCGGTCGGCCTTTGTATTCTAAAGCTCCTGCTATTTTGAATTTTGGAAGCTTTTTCTTGCTCCCCTTTAGTCTCCGGTACGCACCAATAGTAAACGTGTTCGCTGCCTCGTGTTAGATAACCTTCAGATGCTTGACCAGGATCGCAATGAACGGCGACTGAAATTTTCTCATCGTCGAAATCCAACACCACCCTAACAGCACGATTGGTCTGTTCGTTCACAATGCTGGCCAGAATGCAAATCAGGAAACTCATAACGATGAGTACGAGCGTCGTGTATTTCATTGTCGCGCCTTTTCTGGAGCTCTCCCAAGCTGAATTGTGCCGAATTTCGCCATCGCGTACCGCTGAGCGACTTAGTTTGAGCAGCTGGTTACATTCTCGCGCGGCTACTCAGCGGTTTCGGGAACGGGCGTCTACCCCTCCGGTTCGACGAGGCAGCCGCGAGCGCTTGTGTTAGCCGTATCGATCCAGTCCCGCGGCCTGACTCGAAGATTCTACGAGGCGGGCTTCTTCTTCGCCACGATTTTGCAGTCGGTCAAGCCCTCGTTGTTCATGTCATTCGCGTACTCACCCAAGAGGCTGTTGGCCGACGCCCGGCACACCGACCCAGGAAACTTCGGCGCGGACGTGGCTGGAGCCACCGTCACCCGGCTGGGTCCGGGCCCGCTGCCGGTCCCAGAACCGCAAACGACGCACCGCCTTACCACCGGCGTCGAGGATGGCCAATGGGTAAGCATCGACGGGTGTCGTGCTCTCGGAACGCGCTCGTTAAGGGCGAGCTGCTGATGATCATCGCCGGCGGGGGCAGGCGGATCGAGGCGGTCATCGAAGATACGCGGCCCAGCTATGAAAAACTGGTGAACGCCGAAATTAGAATTGCGGCCCATTTTCCAGCGTCATGCCCGCGATCGCTAGGGTCAGGGCCACTACTCAAGGTAGGCAGAGAAGTCACACTCGAACGCTCTCCAGACTCACACCGTCATGAATCAACTCGGCAGAGGAGAGGTCGTTGATGAAGGGCAAGCAGAGGACAGGGCACTTGACCTTTGATATCACTTGCAAGACTGTGCTTTTGTGGAAGTCTGCCTCTGTCAGCTCATTTTCAGGAGAGCCCAGGACGACTAAGTCCACTCCGAATCTCTGGGCATACTCGGAGATCAGTTCGCTCGCCTTGCCCGGGATGGCAATGTGCTCTACTGGAACCGTGTGGGACTCATTGAACGGGGCGAGAAAGCGCAGTCTTTCTCGGCATTGCGAGCTCTCATTATCCTTTTGGCATTCCGAGACATGCAGAAGTATCAATTGCCGCAACGCAATCTGGTGCGCGCACTTCAGGGCCCGGATGGAAGCAGGCGAGAAGTCGGTTGCCGCGAGAACACGCTGCCAACAGCCCGCCCACGGTAAAGAGTCAGCTGCGTCTGGCGAGACGGTCAGCAAGGGGCATCGTGATCGAGCCAGAATTTGCCGCGCGACGGTGCCCAGCGCAACACGTCCGGCTTCCGTCTTCGCGCGCGTTCCCAGTACAAGCAGGTCTGCATGGTGATCGTTCACCGCCTGCAAAATGCTCTCGCAAACGATCCCGCTTTCAATGACGGAATGAACCGGAATCCCCAGCGCACTTGTCTCTTCTTCCATCTTTTTTAGTTCCGCAACGGCCCCAGCATTTGCAGCCAAAAGAGAGGGCGTTCCATTCGGGAATGCGTAGGCGAGCGGGTCGATGACGTGTACGAGTACAAGCGTCGATTGATACATGCGCGCCATCGCCTGTGCGTAGCGGAGCGCTGAGGATGCCGTGTCGCTCAGGTCGGTGGCTACGGCTATCGTTTTGAATTTCAGAATGCTCTGGTTCATCGCGTTGTGCTCCTTTTCCTTGAGTATTCGCTAAGACAACCGGGATGACAGTGACGACGGTCACAACCATGTAGTGATACCGATCACAGACGAAAGCCCTCTTCTCGGCTGAATCTGTCTCAAGAGACATCCCTGAAAGCCAAGGCGAACAAATTGATGGAGAAAGGTCAGCCATGATAACTGCTGTTAGTAGTTCACGAAAAATGGAACAAGAGAATCCTCGTCTGGGGCCTGTCGGTCTTCGCTTCCGATCCATTCTGGTGGCGACGGATTGCTCTCCTGCGAGCGCAACCGCGGTAAAGTTGGCTGCGCGTTTCGCTAAGGAATCGCACGCCAAGCTTTGCGTGCTGCACTCGATCATGCCGGAGATCTACGCAGCCAATATGGGTGCGTTTCCTGAGCTCGACCAGGTGAATCTGCAGAGTGCCCGCGAAAACCTCCGCAAATACGATGAGCATATCCCTGAACTTCGGACGGTGAGGCATGAAGAGATCACCTTCCTGGGCTCTCCTGGCGCCGCGATTCAATTTGTCAGCGAAGCCAACCACATCGATTTGCTGGTTCTTGGTTCCCATGGCCGGCGGGGCCTGGCGAAGCTGGCTCTCGGATCCGTTGCCGAATGGGCCATCCGCCATCTTAACTATCCTGTTCTTGTGGCCGGTCCACAGTGCGATAAGACCTGGCGCCCCATCAGGTCCATCGTTCTTGCAGCGGATCTATCGGAAGGGGTATTGCGCTCGGCGCAATATGCAAACTCCATGGCCCAGGACTATAACGCCCGGTTGACCTTAGTGCACGTGCTCCCTCCTGGGAGCAAGACGGAATCTCAAGCTGCAACCGAGCGCGACATCATCGGAAAACTTCACCAACTGCTCCCCAGTGACGCCGAGGAGCAGTGCACTCTGCAATTTGAGGTGAAAAGCGGCGAGGCCGCCGCCGAAGTTCTTCATTCGGCACACGAAAACAGGGCCAACATAGTTGTCCTGAGCGCACGGCACAGCTCACTTCTGGCGGACCACGCACCACGAACCAAACTTTCGACGATCATTGGCGGAGCGCGTTGCCCGGTGCTCGTAGTTCCCAGCCGCTCCTGAATCTGCTCTTATAGGTAAAGATAATCCTGGCGCCGCACCCGACTCCTCCCTAGTGCCTCCGCTGTGACAGCCGTCACCGCCGCTGCCAGTAAATGCTGCCAAACTTCAAGCTGGCAGGTGACGCATATGACTCGGTTGACGGAAAACACACGCATAAGACTGATGACAATTCACGGCTTCGTGATGTTAGCGCTGGGGCTGGGGCTCTTTTACATTCGTGCGACGATGACAAATCTCTTGTTTTACGTTTTTGGAGGTGCTTTCGCGCTATTGCTGGTCGCGGCGTCTCTGCTCTTCATTGCCGGCGTAGATTGGATCTGCGCTGCCGGCCTTGGTTGCCGCCAGGTAAGCAGACTCCGAGGTTTTCTGTTCTTGAGCACGGCCGCAGCCGGCTGCAGTGTTTTCCTGATTCTCTATCCCGGCTCAACCGTTCGGCTATTGTGTTACGGTCTCGCGGTCTATGCCCTTTCGCTCAGTCTAGGCAAATTCGGTCTTGCCAGATCGTGGAACGGCACCAAGCGGGAACAAGCGGTCATGTACATCCTGGCCGGCGTGGCGCTCGCTTTCAGTGGCGCTCTGGTTGGGTTTGCCGGGCAGGACGATCGAGAGTCTCTGGCCGTTGTTGCCAGCTATTCCTTATTCATGGGTTTTCAGATGCTGCTCACGATGAACTTTTTGCAACAGCAGGCGCTAAAGCCTGCCGAGCCGGCTTCAGAGCTCCGCCAGGCGGGTGTTTGAGGCTCGGATAAACCACTCATCCCGTCCAGTATCTTCGCTGCAGCGTAACCTAGGGACGCTGTAGAAAAAAATGTCCTCCAACACCAGGCCGGCTTACCGCCCCCTAGTTCATGAACCGCGACCCGTTACCATGCGCATGCTTTCGGTGTGATTCCCGTCACAGCCTACAGATCTCCGGATCCACTACTTTGTGTAGTAGTGAAGCCGCTCACAACATACCCGGGCGGCCATTCGACAGCTCAACAGGGAGGCACTTATGGCTACCATGAATTCCGTCGCGGTTACATTTTAACACATACTCGTCCCCACAGATTTCTCTGAAATCTCGCAACGTGCGTTAGAGTATGCCAAAACCATAGCCAGGCAGGGCAATTCGGAGTTGCTGCTTGTTCATGTGAATCCACCGATCAACCTGCTTACTCCACCTGAAGCAGCATGGATCGACGAGTCTGAGATTCAAGCGCAACGGGAAGAACAGCTGGAGCAAAGTGGCGCCGCTTTGCGTTCGGAGGGGTTTCGCGCCCAGGCGATCTCACTCACTGGGCCGCTTTACGATGAGCTCCTTTCCGCTGTCAAGCAGTACAAGGTGGACTTGATTGTCATGGGAACCCACGGCAAGAAGGGTCTAGAACGGCTTTTGAGTGGATCGGATGCCGAAGCGATGCTCAGGCAAGCGCGTTGCCCCGTGCTTTCGGTGGGACCCGCGGCACCGGCTCTCCAGGACAAGATGTGGCGCATACGCGAGGTCATCTGCGCTACGACTCTGCAGCCGCATTCGGCTGAGGTTGCAGCCTTTGCGCATAAGGTCGCTGCCCAGCATGGAGCCGAGCTGGTCCTCTTTCACGTGAAGAATCCGGACAGCGAGGAAGATGCGGATTGGGTGTCGTTCGAAGAGGCCTTCCGTCAGTATGTTCCTGAAGATCTCAGGAAATGCGCGTGGTTGCGCACTCTTCTCGCCAGTGCGGCTCCGGGAATCGACATTGTTGATTTCGCGAGGCAACGGGGCTCCGACTTGATTGTGATGGGCGCGCGTCCAGCATCCTCGATGGCAACACATCTGCCCCTGGGAACCGCAGCGAAGGTGTTGGTGGAGGCTCCTTGCCCGGTGATGACGCTTCTACAGGGCAAGTTCCTGGGCGCAAACGTTCGCGGACAAGCGCCCGCCCGGGAAACTTCAATGGAGCCGCTACGGCAATCTCAAGAACTACGGGGAGCAGGGACCAGGTTCGAGAGCCTGGTCCCTCGGGTGATGGTTTTTAAGGATGGCTTTTATGACTATCGCTGAAACTGATCGGCAACTCAGCAGTTGGGTATTCACGGCTCCTGACAAGATTGTCGTGGCGACCGACCTGACGGATCTCGACTACCTCATTCCATATGCCATAGCGCAATGCGAGGCCTGCGGAGCCGCGCTTGTTATCAACCACGTGATTCTCCCTGTCGAGTCCGTCTCTCTGGACGCCGCAGTTGTATTGATTGCAGATGCCGCTGGCGCCGCGACCCAAAAGCTTTTTCACGAAGCTCGACAGATTCTTGGTGAAGCCGCCGCAAAGGTTCGTGCGGCCGGAATCGATTGCGAAACTATGATTCGGCGTGGTCATCCCCCCGATGTTGTGGCGGAACTCGTCGGGCAAGTACATGCAGGGCGAGTCGTTCTGGGGACGCACGGCCGGCGCAATCTAAAGAAGTTTTTCCTGGGATCAACCGCACTTGAAATTCTAAAAGGCTTGACAGTTCCGGTGTGGACCGTAGGGCCTCACGCACGCCCCTTTGCCCACGGCCAGCCCCGCAGAATCTTACATCCTGTTTCGCTGTCATCCGGGTACCAGGAAACAGCAAAACTCGCGGTGAAACTCGGCCAGTTCTATAATGCCGAAATTACGCTGTTGCACGTCCTGCCTCGCGACGTGCATGCTGAGTATGCATCCGAGCGCCTTGTCCGATGGACAACCTTCGAACTCGGACGCCTCATACCCGATGAGGCGCCACTGTGGACGACCGCGGCGATAAGGGTGGAAGCCGGAGAAGTTGTCGAGCAGATTCTTTGTACGGCCGAGAAGCTGCGGGCTGATTTGATTGTCATGGGCTCGAACCCCGACACGGCGTTTTGGCCGGTTCACGGTGACAACACTGTGTATAACGTAATCGCCGAGGCCAAATGCCCCGTTCTTACTTTGCGCCATTCGCAAGGGGCGTAGATGGGGTACTTCCCAGCGTTTCGTGCAATGGCCGGTGTTACGCGGCCACAGAGGTCGTGCTCGGGCTATTTGTCGTTGCGCTTCGACTGGATCTCAAGTTCTCCAATCGTCAGTCGCTCGATGTGTAGCTCTTTGAGCCTGCCTTCTACCACGCGAAGCCTTCTAATCGTTAGGGCAGCAATTGCGAGTGCACCGATCGCGGCGGCGCCGATTGCGAGGGCGCCCATTGCGGCTGCGCCCAGGGCGACCGCTCCGGATGCGATGGCACCGGGGGCTGAGCTGCGGTTGATCTGAGTTTTTGTCATAAGAACCGATGCCGGTTCTTATAAAGATCGGGAAAGTTCCATGCTTCTCGCCATTTGGTACAGACTTAATCTATCGCAAAGGTCCACCACTCCGCTAAATCTTCACCGCCTCAGACGGCCGTAGTACGCGGCGATTGGCGGCGCAATCTTGAATGAGGGCGACCGTATCAGCAAGCTGCTGCTGAAGACCGGGCGAGGATCGTAGGCCTCGAATGAGGTAGCGCAGGAGAAGCCGCAAACCTGGCCCATCCGTCTTCTGAAGATCATTCGCAAGTCGCGCCCCCCTACGAATATGACCTGTCTCCAAAATAGTTTATTGGGAGAGGCGCAAAAGATCATGCACTCATCCAGGTCATGTGGATGATGCGCGCGGAGACGATTCCCTCATCTCCGGGACGACATCTCGTCTCCGCTCTCGTCTCAGGTTGCGATTCGTGGCCCGTTCTGGGCGCGGCGTTTCGTCGCTAAGTCATCTGTTGTCAATAGTTTTCAAGAAAGCTGTAGCGTCCCCCTCCCTGTGGTAACCCGTTTGCTCTATAGGAGCGCAAGGGAGTGAAGACAAATGTTAAGAATCTCGATGAAAGACGATACGCAGGTGGCAACACTAAAGGTCGAGGGCAAGCTGATCGGCCCGTGGGCCATGGAGTTGGGGACGATCTGGCACGATTTGTGGACATCGGCAAGACAGAAGTCGTTCCAGCTAGACCTCCGGGGAGTCACTTTTGTTGACTCAATCGGAACTCGAATTCTGCGCGAGATCGTCAGGACGACTGGCGCGGAGATTCTTTCCGATTCCCCCTTAACTCAATACTTTGCCAAGCAAGCTGCGAGCGGTGCTGTGCTCGAGCAAAAGGAGAGCTGACATGCAGGTCCCAGACAGACAAACTTCGACCTCAATGTGTGAAAACTGCAAGCTGAAAGAAAGTGGCTTTTTATGCCAGCTCAGCGTCGCCGCGGCGAAGGAATTTCAATCAATCAAGTCCGCCGCCTTTTATCCGGCGGGATCCAGGCTGTTCCTCGAGAACGAAGCAGCCAGAGGAATTTTCCTGCTCTGCTCCGGAAAGGTTAAGCTCTCGGTCAGTTCCAAGGGCGGCAAGACCTTGATCCTCCAACTCGCCCGCCCCGGCGAGATAATCGGCTTAAGCGCAGCAATGTCCGGTATTCCCTACGAGGTCACCGCCGAAGCACTTTATCCATCACAGGTCTCGTTTATCCGCCGTGAGGACTTCATTTCCTTCCTCAACCGATTTCCGGAGGTTTACGGATCAGTGATCCGGCAGCTCAATTCGCAGTACACCCAAGCCTGTGAGCAGTTACGGACACTGGGCCTATCGACCAATGCACATGAGAAGCTCGCCCGATTGTTCTTACACTGGCCGTCCGACGAAAAGCAGACCGCGGAAGCCGCGCGCATCAGAATTCCGTTGACCCACGAGCAGATCGCCGAATGTGTAGGGTCTACCCGCGAAACGGTCACCCGGACGCTAAGCCAGTTCAAGAGCAGGCATCTGGTCATGCTCAACGGAACAACAGCAATGATCCCCAACCGCGCGGCCCTGCAGGCGGTCAGCGGAGATTGAACCGTCGAGGCGCATTTCCTGGATCCTTCCCAGGACAGCCATTTTGTGCCAACCCTAGCCGGTTTGTACAATTAGCCTGGCATTTATCATAATGTTCCCACGTATTCTTTCGATCGAGTTTACCCATGCAATTCATCCCAGGACGAATAATGTTCAAGAAGGAGCCTTCCTGTGTCGTCCATCCAGGTGCATCAACCTGGCGGTTTCCTTGTGGAGCATCTGGTAAAAGGGGCGGCTAATGAGTGCGAACAACAGCGAAGTTTCTGAACATGCGCAGGCGCTGTTCAAGGAACTTTTCCTCGCCTCTCCGGATGCAATTCTTGTAACTGCGGTCGATGGCCATATCTCCGCGGCCAATCCTGCTGTGGAACAGCTGTTCGGCTACTCTGAGACAGAGCTGATGGGGAACCTGGTTGAGATTCTCATACCCGAAAGGTTTCGTGGTCGTCATCCCCATCTCCGCGATGGCTATATCGCAGCCCCCAGCGCGCGCCCGATGGGGACCGGCCTCGAACTTTATGGGCGGCGGAAAGATGGAACTGAGTTCCCCGTCGACATCATGCTCAGCCCTGTCGAGTCAAGCGGTAAACAATCCGTTTTGACGGTTATTAGAGACATTACGGAGCGCAAGCTTGCGGAGACGGCCCTTCGCCGCAGCGAAGAGCGATTTCGCCTGCTGGTGGAAGGCGCCAGTGATTATGCAATCTTCATGCTCGATCCTGAAGGAAGAGTCGCCAGTTGGAATTCTGGTGCGGAACGGATTAAGGGATACCGCGAGGAGGAGATCCTCGGCCAGCACTTTTCGAAGTTTTACCCGCAGGAAAGTGTAGAACGCGGCAAGCCGCAGCACGAATTGGAGGTGGCCGCCGCCGAAGGCAGATTCGAAGACGAAGGATGGCGGATTCGCAAGGACGGCTCACGCTTCTGGGCCAATGTGATCATCACCGCCTTGCGCGGGCAGGATGGTCAGCTGATCGGATTTTCCAAAGTAACGCGTGACTTTACGGATCGCAAGAGTGCCGAAGAGTCGCTTCTTCTTGAACTCAGCAAAGCCGTACTGGCCAACCCCGACATTCGGCAGATGTTGACCGCGATCGAAGCGAGTCTTCAGCGGTTGATCCCTCACGACTATGCATCCATAGCGCTCTATGACCATAGCAGCCCCCATCAGCTGCAAATGCAACAGCTACCTTCGGTGGCAGGACAGAGTCAGGAGGCAATGCTTGCCATCGAAACCACGCCGGAAGGCTGGGTTTTCGTCAACCAGGAACCGCTTCTGATGACCCAAGTTGACGACAAGAAAGCTGGTCAACCGGCTCTCCAATTCAAGGCCGGAATCAAGTCGGGTTGTTGGGTTCCGTTGAGCAGTCGAGGTGAGGTGATCGGCACTCTGTTCGTAGGGAGCCGGCACCAAACTGCCTTCGACCAACGCCATGTGGAGACGCTTCTCCTGGCGGCCAACCAGATCGCTGGGGTAATCAAGATCGACCACGGCTTCCGACGAATTGTCCAGCTCACCAGCAAGCTCAAAGAGGAAAAGCGCTACCTCGAGGAGGAGCTGCGTACTGAATACAACTTCGAGGAAATTATCGGCGAAAGCCATGGTTTGAGAGCGGTGTTGAAGCAGGTGGAAACCGTTGCTCCCACTGCCGCAACCGTGTTGATCCTGGGCGAGACCGGGACCGGCAAGGAACTGATCGCGAGGTCAATTCATACCATTAGTCCGCGCCGCGACCGTACCTTCGTCAAGTTGAATTGCTCGGCGATCCCTTTTGGACTGTTGGAGAGCGAGCTCTTCGGCCATGAAAAAGGCGCCTTCACAGGAGCGATCTCCCAGCGAATCGGACGATTGGAATTGGCCCATATGGGCACGCTATTCCTGGACGAGATTGGGGATCTGCCTCTGGAATTGCAGCCCAAGCTCTTGCGGGCGCTGCAGGAGAAGGAAATTGAGCGCCTTGGCGGCAGAAGAACGATCACGGTCGATGTTCGTCTCATCGCGGCTACCAATCGCGACCTAACCAAGATGGTCAAGACGGGTGAGTTCCGCAGCGATCTGTATTACCGCCTCAGGGTCTTCCCGATCACGGTCCCGCCGCTACGCGAAAGGTCGACGGACATCCCCCTGCTCGTCAACTACTTCGTCAACAAGCACGCCAGGAGAATGAACAAGCACATTGCCACCATTGCGCAGGAAACGATGGCCGCTCTCTGTGCCTGGCCATGGCCCGGTAACGTGCGAGAGCTGGAGAATTTCATTGAAAGGGCGGTGATTCTTACGCCTGGATCCGCTCTGCGCGCCCCCTTGGCCGAGCTGGAAATGTTTGCCGAGGAAACGCCAGTTGCCTCGGATCCGAATTTTCACGCGGCGGAGCGGGAACACATTCTTCGCGTCCTGCGGGAGACCAAGGGAATGATCGGCGGAAATGGCGGGGCAGCGGAGAAGCTCGGACTCAAACGGACGACATTGAACTCCAAACTTAGAAAGCTGGGCATCGAGAGAAGCGACTACGCTTAGAGCATTTTCTTCTGAATCTTTGCACCCGGCCGGTCTATCCCAGGACTACGCTCGGATGGTAAGCACGGGACAATGGCTGCTGCTGATCACCTGGAACGCTACCCCCGTTTTGAAGTTGTCGAACCAGTGGGAAGATTTGCGAGTACCCACGACGATGAGGTCGGCCTTGACACGCCGAGCGAGCAACAGAATGCCATCAGCCGCAAACCCATGCTCGAGAACACATTCCGGTTCGCACCATTCCCGGGCCATGTCGGGAACCAACCTCTGCAGGGCGCTGGTAAACCTGGCATTCAGTTCATGATCGTCCATTTGATCCACGCCGGCAGGTTCTGGAAGCACATGGCAAAGGTAGAGATGGGCGCCGAAATCCTGGGCAAACGATAAGGCAAAGACACATGCATTGGCGGCCTCCGGAGAGAAGTCGGTGGCGTAGATGATCCTCTGGAAAGTTACCGGCTGCGTTGGCGGCGGCACTCCGGGTCCGATGGTGAGAATTGGACATTTGGCTTGATGAATCAGCTCTTCCGCGGTTGATCCAAGAACGAGCCTGGCCAGTCCTTTGTGTCCCCGCGTGCCGATAACCAAAAGGTCGGTCGACTCGTTTTGTGCTGCTTGCAGAATCTCCGTAGACGGATCGGTTGCTTCGCACAGGACCGCCTCTACGGGAATTTTCTCTGCGAGTAGTTCGCTCTGCAGGCGGGAGAGGGATTCCTCTCCGATCCTGCGGAAGATGTCGATGCTGAGACCCGCGTCTGGGGCTTTGAAGGCCGCGGCAAGATCGACCACATGCATCAGGCGGACCCGCGATCGATAGCGCTCTGCAAGGGCTTGCACATAAAGCTTGGCGGTTTCTGAACTCGAAGAGAAGTCCGTGGCAAACAGAATAGTCTCCAGGCTCACTTCAACTGGATTTCCAAGAATTGTCATATCGCACACCTAAGATGATTCAACGCTATCTGAAGAGCAGCGTATCTACTGCAGATCAGTGAGAAAGGTCATGAGGAAATGTCATTACCGGACAATGGGCCCGGCGAATTGTGGCGCTCACGACCCCATCGGCGCAATCGATCATATGGTTGCCGGTGCGGTGCAGGCCAAATAAAATGACAGAAGATCTCGACTCCGCTGCGCGCGCCGCAAGCACCTTATCAGCTTGCCCGTGGAGCACGGTCCAACTCACCGAAATGCCTCGATCGCGCAGCGTATTACTCCATCCTTCGCAGAGTTGCTCATCGTGTTTTCGCCACACATCCCTATGGGCGGGATCAATGACGTGGACAAGCTCCAGATGCGCTCCCATTTGGGCAGCAAAATGGCCCGCAAGACAGAGAATATTGTCAGGAATTTCGCGCGAGGTCGTGGCGCAGAGAATACGCTGAAAAGGAGGAGCCTCGCGGTCGCGGAGAAGCGCGCTCGGCCCGACAATGAGGACCGGGCAACGGACGGTTCGAAGCAGATGCTCCGCTGTCGAGCCAAGCCGTGGCCGGTCAATTAGACCGTAACCAAAGGCGCCAAGCAGAAGAAGATCGGGCGTATGCTCCAGTATGGCTCCTTCGATGGTGTCTGAGATGTTGCCGATGCGGCGAACAGAATCGCTCCATATTCCCTCGGCCCGAAGGCGCTCTTCGATTCCTTTGAGACCAAATTGAAGATCACGTTGAGACATCTCCATTGCGAGCGGGCCGGCCTCAAGAGCGCTGACGTATTCTGCAGGGCTCTGCACGCCGATGAGATGAATGAACGATCCAAACCGTTTGGACAACATGACCGCGTACTTCAGCGAGGAGTCTGCTGCTTCAGAGAAATCGTAGGCTACGAGTAGTTCCTTCAAATCGTAGTGAATCGGTTCAGCATAAACAGGAAGTGTGGTGTTTTGCGTCATAGGTTCACCGGAGTGTGTATTAAGCTTCTAACGAATGTTATCCGGGAGGCTGTGATCAACATCACACGCTCGCCGGTACATCCGTAGCGCGTTAAGCGGCCGATTGTTTCGACGGGCCGGCATTCGCCTTGCCTCGTGGTTGAGGAGCCACAAGCACTTCCAACACTCCAGTGAGTACCCTCCTGATTCGAGAGCACTTCTGGCCGCTCTCTCTCCTTGAGCCGCAGGGTACAAGCAAGGGCCCTCCATGATCATCGGAAGCTACTTTGAATCTTAAAGAGCAGGTAGGGCATAGCCAGAAGAATTCCGAGTGAAACTCCTGCCCAACACCGGTCTCCCACTGATAAACAGAGCCTTGCCGGAGGTAGCGTAGTTCCTCGTTGCATTC
>Ga0182024_10016903_pt1 | contig 13766 bp, 19 predicted proteins | sample P32metaG_FD_120480 | JGI IMG/M metagenome (GOLD analysis project Ga0182024, IMG submission 120480) | Permafrost microbial communities from Stordalen Mire, Sweden - P3-2 metaG (Illumina Assembly) | ecosystem: Environmental > Terrestrial > Soil > Wetlands > Permafrost | place: Sweden: Stordalen... | reverse complement strand
GAAGACGGTGAGCTGATCCGCCAGCTCACGATCGACCCGAGTCGGCCTTACCAGCCCCGCGGCAACACCTAGAGTCGTCCGGGATGTCTCGCGACAGTCGTCCGGGATGTCTCGCGACACAACGGAGTGGAGGTGCTGGGACGGTACTCAAACCACTCGGAACAGGGAGAACGCATCGCCGCCATGCTCGAATTGGTCGCTTCCGGGCCATCAGGCCCGGTTCCTAGAACCACGAAACGGGTGTGTCGCCGGTTGACCGAGGCTGAGATCGCAGACCTGGTGGCATGCTACGCCGGCGGCCTGCCAATCGACCGTCTTGTCGAGCGCTTCCAGGTCAATCAGAGCACGGTCCAAAAGCACGTCAGGCAACACGAGCTCCCGCGCCGCTCGGAGCGGCTGGGTTCGAGACACCAGGAGGAAGCGATCCGTCTTTACGAGACGGGGCGATCGACGGAGTCCATTGCAAGGGAGCTCGATCGGGGCGCTACAAGCGTCCGCCGAGCGCTAGCACGGGCGGGAGTGACTCTACGGCCGAGAGGCCGCCCCGTGGCGCAGGTCCGAAGATGATTGACTGGAACGGTCGATCACGGTCGGCGCTCATCGGGACAGCTTGATCCATTCTTGTGTATTTCGATATATATCCTTTGGGCGATTGACTTTCGCAGCGGTCTCCACGGTCCAGAACTGCCTTCTCCTGTGGGGGTCCCGCAGCTGACCGCGGTTGTGTGCTGATCTTGTGGTCCTGTCGACAAGGGAGGCCGCCGTGGAAGTTCGGATTAAGAAGCTCGACATCAACATGTTCGTCAAGCAAAGGGGCATCGAGTTCGAGGTCAGGACCCCGAATGGCTTGAGTCAAGTTGGTGACTGCTACCTCACGATGACAGGTCTCGTCTGGTGCAAGGGCAAGACCACCAAGCCGAAGGGGATCAGGATCAGCTGGGACGACCTAGCCGTGATCCTGGACTCAAGCGCCTCGAGGAACGCCGCCTTGAAGGCGGCCCGAGCCGTCTGACGGAGCGGACACGATGGGAGTTCTGCGACTTCGTGAACCACCGTCTCACCGTCTCTGAGACGAAAATAAGGCACGCCAGAGCGGGCCGGCCTGTGGATTTTCATCGCGCGTCTCGCTCTCCATCCGCTCCAAGCCATTCACGACGCTCTCAGCTCTCCGCTCGGCCAACGCCCAGCTCATCGGCGAGATCAGGGACGAGCAGCTCGGAGACACCGAGCTTCTGGAGTTGACCGACAAGGCGGCGGCCTTCTGGGACTTCGTGACCGATGTGATCCAACCGTGGCGTGCCATCGCTGACGGGACACTCGACCCGGCCGTCGCTCGGCAGGACTACCTTTCCTCTTACACCATCGCGTTGTGGGCAGTGGCCAACGCGGGCCGCACTGCCATAGATGCCGGTGGCAACTGGAGAGCTTCCGTAGGCAAACTGGCGACCGTCGACTGGTTGAAGTCGAATCCCGACTGGCAGGGCATCACGATGGCGGGCTCAGAGGTAATCACGCGACAGCCCACCCGCCGGGCGACAGCGGAGCTCCTGCGATCGGCCATGGGCATGGGCGTACGTCCAGCGCCCATCTTCGACGTTGATCTTGTGACCAAGAAGAGGAGCGCCCTCGAGGAGATTCCAAGATAGGAAGACGAGGTCGAACGGCTGATCGTGCCGGAGGCGGAAGATTGTCCAGCCGCTGTCTCCGGCACTGATCAGTCATGGCTGTGGCCCCGATATCCATCACTCGGAGACGTGGGCGTCAGCGATCAGGAAGGGGTCGACGAACAGCCGAGTGTCCCGCTCGAGCACAGGATCGAACCAGTCGTCCCCTTGACCGCGCACAACCCCAAACGCCTCGGAGAATCTCATGCTTGCTGGTCCTGCCCCTCGCCCTCGTCCTCTCGGCACTTCAGTTCCACGCGTCGAGCGCGCAGCTCAACTATAGTCTTGCTCATGGACTTGCCACAGCTTCCGGACCCCCTGCGCGCGCTGCTGGAGGTTCTGACTCCGGCAATCCGGCACGTCTACGGCACGAACGCCGAGCGCTACGACGAACTGAGTGGCGACGACGCCATCGTGTTCGGGATAGCCGTGTACCGCAACTCCTGGTTCCGGGTCGAGCAAGAGGTGCGGGAACTCGAAGGCTGGAGGACCACGCGGCCCGATGGCTCACTACTCATCTCGGGGCATGGCTACCGGCTTCACATGTACCGCTTCGGCAACGATGAGCTCGTCGATCTGGACTTATTCCGGATTGACGATCAGACAGCTAGCGCGACCAAACGCCACGTGGCCGACAACAACCGGCAACTCCGGTTCGCTTACAATTTGCCGCACGAGGATCCGACAGCGATGGAGTACCGCGATCTCTTGATCGTCCACTCCGGGAACGCTGTCGACGGCTGTTGCGGGATCTGGGTTGGCGCGCCGCTTGCGGCCGATGAGCGACTGAGCGATCTCTGGGCGTGGACGATTCCCGTCTGGATGATCGAGCGAGCGGAATCCGTGGACACCGCCGGCACCGAAGCTCGCGGTCGGGTGCCGCACGATGAGCTGCCGGAGCCCGTCATCGAGATCACCGCGCTCGAGGACGACGCCGAGACCGGCAAGACATGAGTGCCCGGGATGTCCGCAGTGTCGCTTCGGTCTTCGACCCGACTCGTCTGCGGATCGCCCGTCAGGCAGCAATGCTGCGAAAGAACGAGTTAGCGGAGCGAATCGGAGTTTCGCCTGCTGCGATCTCGCAGTACGAGAGCGGCACAACCTCACCGGCTGCCAAGACGGTGGCCGCGCTGTCGCTCGCGCTGGGCGTACCTGCTGACTACTTCATTGCCGACCGCCCACTTGGAGAGGCACCAACGACGACCGCTCACTTCAGAAGTCTGCGAGCCACAACCCAACAAGAGCGCGCTCGCGCCTTCGCCCATGCTCTGCAGACCTGGGAGCTCTCCTGCACCCTTGAGCAGTTCGTACGCTTTCCGCCGTTTGACCTCCCCGCCGACCTCGCCGTCCATCCTGATGATCCGATCGGGGCGGCTGAAGCAGCAGCTAGGTCCATCCGGGAGAAGTTGGGTCTCGGAACTGGCCCGATCCCGAACATGGTCCGCCTGCTCGAGTCGAGAGGCGTAGTCTGCACGCGATTGCCCGCACAAACGCGCCGGGTGTTCGCGTTTTCGTGCAATTTCCCCGCCCGTCCGGTTGTCGTCTTAGCCGCAGAGCGGAGCCACCGAGCGGCGGGGCGCTTCGATGCTGCCCACGAGTTGGCGCACCTCGTGCTCCACCACGACGAGGAACCGGGCAGTCATGCCGTCGAGCGCCAGGCGCATGCGTTCGCTTCAGAGTTCCTGGCGCCGGCGGGCGAGATTGCCGGGGCGCTCCCTCGATTCGCCAACTGGCGACAACTTCTGGCCCTCAAGAATGTCTGGGGTATTTCGATACAGGCGTTGCTCTTTCGGGCTCGCTCGCTCGGCATAATGGGTGAGCACACCTACCGGCGGGCGGTGACGGAACTGAACGCGCGCGGCTGGCGAAGCCAGGAGCCAGGTGACGACGGAAACGCCGAACACCCTGTGATGCTCGGGCGGGCCCTCGACGTTCTGCGTGACCAGGGTCTAGGTATCAGCGAGTTAGCCCGCCATTGCCGACTGTCGCGTGACACTGTGGAACTGATCGCCGCTTCCGATGAGCGGCCAGCCGTTCTACCGTGATAAGCGGAACTAGTCACGTCAACCGCGAATCCTCAGTGGGTCATATCACGTAGTCGCTTGCTCTCGTCTTGAAGCAACGCCTTGAGCATTCTGCACCTGTCGCGGAGCGGCTCAAGAGCCTTGTCTCTCCGGCCAGGCCAGTCAGCAAGAAAAGGCGGATGGCCTGAATAGGAGAGGTGACCCAGTAATCCACCCTTCGTCGTAAACGCATCGGTTCTGAACAGCTCGACTTCGTTCCGTACCTTGTCATAGCGCGCCTCGTTGGGAAGCGCTCCGAGCACCTGAGCTACCTGTGTCTCAAAGCCGCCTTGATTTTTGTTAAACTCCTCTATTCTGCCTGCGACGTCTTTGAACGTACTACTGAACAATGTGATCTCTGCAATCCGATCCATCCACTTGCCTATGAGGCGATCTAGCCGATCGAGATCGTCTGCCAGCCGAATTCGAGCAGCCTCCGTGTTCGACCTGCGAGTATAGATTACAGAGACCCAGCCTGATACGCCGATCATTAAGCCTACAATCCCGATTATCAAGCCTACAATGCCAATTATCAAGTTCGCATTCATCCCTTTTTCCAACCGCACGGCGAAGCTGACGGATTAGTCTAGTCAAGGGCAACGAATCGTGGGTAGTCAGAGGTTGCTACCTGGCTACGCGCCCAGTCAGCTCGTTGGGCGAGACGAGCGACTCGACGATGTTGTAGATAAGGTACGCCACCGATGTTGCCGCGGTGGAGCGGCTCGTTCCGGGTGAGCGCCATCTAACGGGAGGTCTTTCAAACCGGCTACTGGCGCTGGCTCTTACCTTCGGCGACCTATGTCCATGGAGGAACATTCGGCGCCGGAAAGAACAGGCCGCCTTCGTTCGGAGGTCGCCGAACGTTTGGCACGTCGACTGGTGGTGGCAACGGCTCTCCCCGGAGGGCGCACGACAAGTTCCATCGGAGCCACTTGAAATAGGCTTGAACCTCGACCATTGCTCGCTCGAACATTCCTACGTCGCCGCCGTGCGGAGTGTCAGGGGTCGAGCCTCCGCGGATGGCGTAACAGTCATTGACCATCTTCGCTGCGCTACGCATCCTCTCCTGCAGCTCAGGATCGTGGATGAACGGGAGTGACTTGATCATGTCGAGGTTGACCGCCAGGTCCAGTCGGCCAAGAGTTTGCAAGCCGGGATCATCGACCGAGACCTCGTCACCAGCCGCGGCTGCTAAGCGACACAAGTGCAAGGCGTCGCAGAGCTCCCGCTCCTTCGTCCAGAGAGCATCGAGCAATCGGTCTGACGACATGGAGAGAAGCTGACGCCGATACTGAAGCTCGGCTTCTGCTCGATCGGACGCCCTCTGCTCTGCTGCTTCGGCGGAGCCGGCAATCAGGCTCCGCTTCGCTGCCACCAACACGAACCAGCCGCCAAGCCCGGCGGATGCGAGCGCTACCAGGGCAGTCACGAGGGTGTTCACCCAGTCCATCGTCATCACCTTCCTTCGGCCATCGAACGCTGCATGCGACTATTGAAGGTCGGTGTTCGGACATTACTCATTCTAGTGGCTTCTTTATTCGATCATCGTAGAACTGCCTAAATAGTCAGCAATGCCTCGTTGAGAAATAATCCTGATTATGCTTTGGTCGGACGACTGGGATGTTGAGCTAGCTCGGTGAGCATCCGTCCTGGCAGAGTCGGCTGGACCCCGCTAGATGACCTCGACAATCGCGGTAGCTAGTACCGAAGCCTCGGTATCGCTGAGAGCGATCCCAGCCTTGGGCACCAAATCGAGTAGTGCCGACTTGATGAGCCACTTGGCAAACGACTGGGCCAGGATGTTGGCGACGGTCAGGAAGAGGCTTCTCGGGAACGAATCCCGCAGACGGGCCACAGACTGCCGGGGATTCCCGGTCATCGTCTGGCGGTCGTGGGAAACCTGCTCCAGCCACTGTTGAACGCGGCCCCGCCACGGAAGGCGAGGCTGTGGAACCTGAGCCATCGTCAGTACCGTCAGTCGAGATCGGTGCAGGCGTCGCACCGCGGCCTACCGGCCTTACCCGATCGCTTGGTCTCCGGCCTGATGCGGCTGTCGTCGGGACAATCCGAGTAGTCGTGGTACACGTTCCGATGTCCCGGATCGTCCTGCTCCGGCGTGATCGTGTGGTACGGCTCCACTTTGTTGGCCATGTTGCGGGCCCTCCTGCGTCCGCCGGCGGGATGCCGGCATTGCTGCCAAGTATGACGAGGGGGTGTGACAGCCTCGAGGCTGCTGAGGCCGAAGGATCGTGAGTTCGGGGCGCCCATACACTGTGAGTGGCTGACTAACTTTGTAGAGTAGCAATACGCGGTGCGCGCGAGATCGCAGCGAACAATCGTGAAAAGAACGGGGCGAATTGCTCAAGGTGCCTTCACCATCCTGTCGATACTCCGGAGGACGTGACTCGAGCGTGACTAGCACTGCGTATGACCTGATGCGACGAGTGCCTCGGGGTTCACGTCCGGTCTGGTGGACCTAACCGGACACTTCGCGAACCGCACTCTCACCCGTCCTGTGCAGGAGATTCTCACGTTAGCGGGCTGTCTGGTGGGCGAGTAGAGCGCATATCACGCACTTCCAACCAGTTTGAGTACCTGTCAGGTGGTATTAGCTGGGAGCGCCCGACTTTATAGCCGCGACATGGGGGCGTTCAACTTGACTCGGATTATCGGCAGGCGGCGTACGGGTTGACGGTCCAGAGACCTCGAGGACTGGTCCGCAGCCCTGCGAGCGGCTGTCATAGCCTGGTCCGGTTGAATGGTCCTAGCCAGTGACCGCTCGGCTTCTTGCACTACTGTCACTACATAACATGATGTCCCACACCACGGCTAGCACCGTCCTTGTGCCGCCAGCTGGCATCCAGATTGGCGATACACCCTCGACCTAGCCTGGTGACGTGAGTACATCCCAAGATGTCGCGCGTATTCGTGTCCGCATGAAGGACGCGCTCGTGTCCGACCTCGTCGTGGATGATCTGAATGAGGAAGCCGACGAGTATCTGCGCGACCCGCTGAATGATCCGCGAGAGTGGACCGAACACCTCGCCCGCCAACTGAACATGCGTGAGACGTCGGATCGTGGGGTGCGCGACACGCTGCAATTCTTGGTAATCGAGCTGGATGAGTTGATTCGAACCTGGCCACCGCAACACGACCAAGCAACGTGCTTGCGCTTCTCCCACGAAGCCACCAAGAGCATGGACCCTCTCGAGCTGTACTCGATGCTGCTGGTCGGGCCACCAACCTGGCGCCGCCACAAGGTGACGGTTGCGACGAGCCTTGAGAATCTGCATCGTGAACTCCAACGAATCCTCGAGCGCGCGCTCTCAGCCGAGCTTCATCGCCTGCTCGATGACTGGGTTCGATGGGACATCCGGGATCTGAAGGCACGGCGCAAGAAAGCGATAGCTGCAGCAGAGCGTCCCGCTACCCGTCGGTCGGTTGCTCCGGAGCCACCCATCAGCAGCAGAGCAACTCCGCAAGAGCGTGAGGATATGCACAAGTTGCGGGGCGGTTTCTTCGTTCCGCGAGGTCGAACCTAGCCAATCTCACACCTCCCCCCGCTGCCGCCAACTGTCATTTGACGGCCAGCTAGTCTCAGCGCCGTCTAGCGGACAGAGCGCGATACTGCCAGAAATGACGCCAGCGCCATAGTTCTACGCCGGACATCGCATTTGGGAATCTGCTGTCTTTTCCTAGCGCTTGTGAGGCACGATAAGGAAAGCTACCTAGGACTCTAAAGGCCCGCAACATAGGCCACATCTGCTCGCTAAGGTCGTCGCTTTTCACGTCTGTGGCACGGGGCACGTCGGTTACGAGGTTGTCGGAGAGCCGTACCGAGACGTACTACGGGGATGTGGGCCGCGCCAGCGAAAGGAGCCCGATCAACGGGAATTGGTGGCGGTGGCTCGGCGGAGGGTCCGGATACTTCTCGCTCGGGTCATGGCATGTCGCAACCCCGCATCGCACGAGCGTACGCGATCCTGAGCATTGTTGCAAGGGCTGTGCGGTGCAACCCTCCCTGGGAGGCCCGCCCGTCGGATGCGTAAGAGAGTTCCCGAAGGGGCTGTCGAAGGAGCACGCACGCTAGCGCTCACCTAATACGGGGAGCTGCGACCGCAGATGTGTCGACCGGGCTCCGTTAAATGTGCTTTGCAAGACCGGCTTTAGTGCCACGATCGCCTCCCGTACCTGCGCCTGAGTCCTCCAAGTTGCTGCCACGTTCGTATCGTCGCCTCCAATCGAGTTCTGAAGTCCTGTTCGCTCACACCTTCGCGAGGTACCATATCGAAGGCTACAGCTCATAGCTGAAGAAGGGATAGTTACGGACTCGGGGGATAGGTCAACGGACTCCCTCCTATCCCCGAGAATCCAAGGATCGCCGTGTTTGGCGTCCCATCCGTACTCGATGACGGCTCACCCAGAGAGTACGCTTCCGCCCCGACTGCCGCGAGGTCATTGTATGAATCGCTTTGGTTATCGGCCGCACCGTAGAACTCGGTGAACGTTATCGAACTGCCCGCTGCGAGCGAGCCGAAGTCAAAGTTGAACTGCGCTCCTTGGTCCAGTGGCCCGTATTGCACGAAGTTCCCGGTTGCACCCAAGTTGTCGGAGGCGGACAAGGGATCAGCACTATCGAAGCCGTCATTCGTTGTGCCAACCAGAGCCGGCGAGTTGCCATACCCCTCGACAGTGACGTATTCATCGAACGCCGTTGGCTCCATATCCCAGTCCACCAGGCGCCGGTAGACAACATCGCCGAGCGTGGCGCCACTGATGTTCTCTATCGTCACCTGATCTTGGAATAGGTCGGGGACACCGGGTACGGGGCTGTAAGCGTTGGTCACATCGAACGCCGTGCCAATGGTAACTTCCGATGTCGCCGTGGTGGCTGAATGGGTGAAGCTAACAAGGTTGAGGCCGGAGGTGCCCGTATACTCGTCCGCATATCCATCCGCACCGGAGATAGAATCGGCGACTCCCCACCCCTCGCACGGACAGCCGGGGCCGGCAAACTCATTATCGGTAGGCAAATACCGAAGGCCGTAGGTTGCGGTTCCCTGGGCGCTCGGCGCCTGGTTGGCAACGTTGAGATCGCCCCACTGGGTGATTCCCATCCCAACGTTGCCTGACTGGATGACCGCACCGCCGTACAGGTTTAGCTCGGCCGCGGTAACATCCAAACTCTCTACCGTCTCCTTGGTACGGTTGTCAGTTATAGTCTTTCCGAAACCTATAATGGCTGCAGCTATCTGGCTCGAGGACACGCTCATGGCACCAGAAGCCAGCGCGGCGATCGCACCGCTCACGAGGGGCGTTGCCTGTGATGTGCCAGTATCTGTGACGCCCGCCGCAGTCTCATTGACGCCGGGCGCGACAATATCCACCAGCGGCCCGCCCTGGCTGAAGCAGGCGATCTTGTCTGGTGCGGTTGTCTTGTCCGTGCAATCGCTCTTCTTGCCGTTACTGAATGTCTGGTCCCAGATACGCTTGCCAATATTCTTGTCATAGACAGCGCCTACCGCCAACGCATCCGCGGTACATGCTGGGGCATCAATGCCGATCTTAAACTTCGTACCGTCATAGGCTGTATTTCCAGCAGCAAGGACTGGTTGAATGTCCGCGCCCACAAGTTGACTGAACACGGCCGCGTACGGCGAGTTGTTACATGTCGAGACGCTATAAGTGAACGGGTTGCCTAGGCTCATATTCACAGCACGGATAGCGTTGGTTGCCTGATACGCTGCCGCCTCGGAAAGGACCCAGTTGAGGCCATTCAGTATAGCGGTATCAGTGGCCGAGACCTGTCCCTTGCTCTCATGAAAGACGTTTCCAATCACCAGTCCGGTCTGAGGCGCCACCTTTAGCACTTGTCCGGCAACGTTTGTTCCGTGTCCGTCAAAGCTCAGACCTGACGTCGGAGCCTTTGCAAAGTCTTTATAGGCGAGCACGTTGCAACCTGGCAAGCCAAACGGGGGGCAGGTGCCGAAAGCCGGGTTCGTGTAGTCGGTTCCGTCGTCCAGGACGGCAACCGCAGTACCCTCACCCAGATCTCCGTTAGCCTGCGCCTCGACATCGTCGATCACCTTTAGGTCTGCCGCTGCGCTTGTAGGACTTGCTTCACGTTGCTGCACTTCGCGTTGAAGCGCATAGCTTTCAACAGGAGTGACACTGACGATTCGCGGATCCGACGCAAGCAGGGCCGCCGCAGACGCGGTGGCACGAACGGCAGCGACAGGCAGCATGGCATAGTTCTGGATGACTCTTACGCTCGGAAAGGCGTTGAGAACGCCGCGCTTTTCGGCCTCAAACATGCTTGCGGTCAGCTGCAGATAGCGCTTGACCGGGAAGCTGGTAGGCTTAGACGTACTACTTTGACGGGAGAGCTGCGGTTTAGCTGAAGGAGCGTTGATCGAACGCTGCGCGTTGGCTTCAATGGCGGCGTACTTAAATGCAATGATGAATGTTCTCGTTGGTCGGCTTACGGCAGACGAAGTCGGAATAGCTACTGTTTGGAGCAGCAGGAAGATACCAGTTAGCATCGCTGTCATTGCGAGAAGTTGGCGGTAACACCGCTTATAAGGCATCGTAGCTCCATTCCCCAGGATCGTCGTCACTATGAGTCACCATCTCCGCTTGCGGCCCTGGACGAAGACGCTCCTAAGCCGGCGGAGGGCGCATCGGGCGGAGACTCTAACACAGGAGCCCATGGGCGCAAGTGGGCAAGTGAGACTTGCTACTCCGCCAGTCCATGACAGACTAGCCGGCTCGATTTACCCAGAGCAGCGCAAGTGTCATCTGTAGTCAGTATGTTATACTACGCTTCAGGATGAGCAACCGACATAATAATGTGCGCCGCAGAACGGTTGGACGAATCTTAATTGCCACACTCCTCGCTGTGTTCGTTGTTGGCGGTTGGTACATGTACCAAGCTCGTGATGTCGACGGCGTGGACCTTCCGTTTAAAACCATCAACACAACAACGTCAGGCGTGGATCAATCTCAGGGACATGAGTCTCGTGTTCAAGGCCACACCATTACGGTGTATGGGAGGCAAGATGAAGGCAGCGGAGTGGTTAAAATAACCAGGGTGATCGAGACGGATGAGTACTATACAGTCTATGTGACTCAAGAGGTTCCCGGAAGTAATTGCATTGTGGAGGGGACTTTTGCATATCCTCAGACTATCATTCACCTGCCGAATGTTATAACTAAGCCAGTACGTATCCGCACGTCTCAAGCGTCGGACTCGTGCTAGCTAGATCGGATCGTAGCTCACTTACCTTGCTGGATGCGAAATTCAGGAGGTCGAGCCTCCCCGGCGACGCCAGGCGCGATCGGTCGATGTTAAGAACCCCCGGGGCAGACATCGGGAAGGACAAGCGAGTCCTGCCTCACGACGGCTACGCTCGCCGGATGGCCCAGACAATCGAAGTGAAGCTGGTAGACGACATCGACGGCAGTAACGCTGATGAGACGGTGGTGTTCGGGCTGGACGGGAAAGCCTACGAGATAGAACTGAGCAGGAAGAACGCTTCAGTTCTACGGAAGGCCCTGGCGTCCTACATCGCGATCGGTCGCCTTGCTGGACGGACGCCGGCTCCTGGGCGATCACGGAGTACGGGCGGCCCGACGGAACGGGTCCGGAGGCAAGACTCTCTTCTCCGGGCTCAGCGCCGAGGAGAAGGCAGACTTCCGGGCGTGGGCCAATATGCCAACTGCCAGGCGCGTCGGCGACGTCCAAGTCCAGGCGTGAAACCAGGCGCGGAGACCGTAGTTCGCGTCTACTAGAAGAAGCTCTTGGCAAGCTCGAGTGCTCTGTGGAAGCTTTCTGTTCGCTTGCCGGTTGTATCCTCGGCGACCCAGGCGGGCGGGAGGATGTTCTGGCCCCCAGTTATCTGCTCGCGCGGAATTGTGGCGGGTGGGCCCAATGACTCCATCCCTCGTTCTGTCAGGGCCCAGTCCGGACTGATGAGCGCATACAGGGGAGCAATGTCGCGGCCCTCGTGTCGAAGCTGGACAGCAAGCTTGATCGTGTCCGCAAGCTCTTGAAGGATCGCGCTGGCGTCGAACTGCCGATCGCCAGGGTATTTCTGGATCTGCTTTAGTCTGTTTGCCAGTTTCTGCATGAACACCTGGGCATCTTCATTGGGTGTCCAGTAGACCGAGGCGGCAGGTCGCATCTCGGGTTCCGAGAAATCGAGCATCACTTCCAACGCTGGTAGGTAGCCTTGCGCCCGAGCGGGCCTAGTACCTGTTCCGAAGAATAACCATCGCCCGGAGCTCCCTAGCTCGCACGCGATGCTGTCGCCTACCGCATTCAGATTCCTAGCCGTATTGAACAGGGCTTGCGTCGACTTCCACGTCGGAGCCTCGACAAATCGCCTGATGACCTGTTCATCGTCATTCCGCTGCTGTGTAATCAAGTCGAGCGTCGCAGGTCCGAGCTCATCGATCCTCAGGTTGGTCTCACGCACTTGCTCCTGCACCGTTTCGACGGCACCGCTCAGCTCTCGAACACTTGCTGCTGTCGATCGCTGCTGCTGCTCTACCCGTGCCACGACGCGGTAGCTCCGGTCCTGAATCCAGTACAGCGGAAGGAACAAAAAGATGGAGACACCGGCACCGGCGAGCACGTTCACAGCTGCAGGGGGCTTGTGGACAAGGAACGCCGACCAAAGGAGAGCGGCGCCGACAGCAACAGCAAACGTGCCCAGAAGCAATCGCGGTCGTCTCGATCCAGTTGCTGTCGTAGTTGGTGGAGGGTCAGAGTCCACAGGGCAACATTCCTAAAGCGCTGCTCACGTCCTTAGTCTTGCCCATCCCGAAACCGTCCGGCGTGATTCCTTTAGCGCTTTTAGAGCCAGCGAGGCACAAGCACACGAACCTCCTGCCTTCGTCCGCCTATTTTGCATGCCTTCGCATGACCCGCCGCCAAACGGGGACAGCGATCGACTGATCTGATCGCTGAGCTTCTCGTCGAACTTTCCAACGGGCCAGCCAGCCGTCGGGCACCGGGGCAGCCCGCTTGGCGGAGCCAAAAGAGCTCACTCGGGGATCGACTCGACCGGCCACGGCGAGCGCCTTATAGCTTGCTATGCCTCGCACGTGGGTGTGTTCGCTTCCGTCGCTTAACCTCCACTGTTCAACGACACCGTCGTCGGCGACCTTGATCGAGTCATGTCTCGCACGCCGAACCCGATTCCGATCCCAGTCCTCCAACTGGGCGTAGTGGAATCCCAGCCACTTTCGAGCTCTTAGCGCGCAGAAGAAGCCACCTACGAGGAGGGACGCCGCCCAAAGCGAGATGACCGCAAGCGCGGCGTCCCTCGTCCCAGGTCCCCAAATCACCTCCACGGTGAGCACGAGCAGCGAGAGCAGACCGATGATGAACCCCGAACGCGCTTGCACAACCACTGAGGATACGCGCTGCCGTGGGGCGCAGCAGTGAGGTCACCGCCGGAGAGCGCATCAACTCGCCCGCCACCGCTGCCCGGGCGGCGGCGCTGCCGGTGATTCAGGCTGTTATCTCGGCAGAGGTGCTGAAGCGGACTCTTCGCGAATCGCCGTCTCACCGTCCCCTGTACAGGCAATTCTTGATCTCGCGGCCGCGCTGGCGAGCTAGGCGTAGCGCGGCTCCCGCCCATTTCATGGGTCGGCTGATTAGTTGGTGTGATGGGAGTATCGCGACCCAGTGTTCAGCGACCCCTCGACGTACGACAGAGTGTGTGGGTGGATTCTACGACGGTCTGGCTTCCCCGCCGGTGCTACGTGTTCGCCCTCCGAGATGGGCTTCCTCTTCCGGATGCCGGGTGGTCAGAGTTGAGTCCGCCAGAGTGGTGTACGACCTGAGCTGATCACCTCGGCCGGCGCTGCATTTTGGCCGAGCATCCGCGAGAAACGACGGCCACCGCATCAACCTTCAAGAACCTGCAACGGAACAAGAAGGAGAAGATGCGGTGACCGTCAACAACAACATGGGCGCGGCCGAGCTGCTGCGCAAGTACCTCGAGAGCCCAGCTGGTTCCGACCTGCTCGG
>Ga0182024_10016902_pt1 | contig 13767 bp, 10 predicted proteins | sample P32metaG_FD_120480 | JGI IMG/M metagenome (GOLD analysis project Ga0182024, IMG submission 120480) | Permafrost microbial communities from Stordalen Mire, Sweden - P3-2 metaG (Illumina Assembly) | ecosystem: Environmental > Terrestrial > Soil > Wetlands > Permafrost | place: Sweden: Stordalen... | reverse complement strand
GTTTGTCCCCAGTTGTGCGCTTCCCACACCAAGCGGCGGGGTCAACGGGCCAGTCACCATTTGGCCAGTGCCGTAGTAAGGAGATCCACTGGTAACCGGATTGAAGTTGCCGTCGAAGGAACCGAACTACCAGCCGTTCATGCTTGCCGGGGTGACTTCCACCTGGCCCGCCAGAGCGGACGCCGCGTGAATCCCCATCATTAATATCGGGCACACCAGAACGCGTCGCACACATAGCCTAAAGCTTTCGCCGCGCATGTTTTCCTCCATTTGCCATACCCATGAAAAATCGAACGTCTAATTTAGAAGCCTTGAGTAATGCTACGATGCCCAGCATAACCAGGAACGAACCGGCCAAGTTTGGCAGCGGCAGCGTCACGCCCGTGGTCGTTAGGGTGAACGCGCTCAAATAAATCTGATTCTGACCGCCATCCGTCGCCTCAAGGGCCATTAGTCCTGGAGTGCTGGACGGGGCTGAGCCAACATTGTAGGCGGTCGTCGCCAGACCAAGCGCGGTACCCAGAACGCCAGGGCTTGCATTGTCGAAATACAGCGGTGTAGTGTTTTTTCCACTATTGTATGTCGGGCTTGATCCATCGTACAACGTGCCGGTCTGTCCATTATAGATGATGTCCCACAGAGCAATTTGCAACTCGGTTGCCTCGGAATTGTTCGTGCTGGTCCCACCCAACGTGTTCTCAAAACCAGACTCGTTCTGGTTCCAAAGGTTCTCTATTCCGTTGATGACGGGCGTGGTAAATGTTCCCGACAGCGCCGACGCCAGTGAACCGAAGGACTCTGAATTGAACTGATATTGCGGGGGGTTGTCATACAGGGGGCTGATCCCGATCACCGATGCGATGTCGACGCAATAGGTCCAGTAGTCGGGTGCGTTGCTCTTGGAATTATCCGTCCAATCCAAAACACCCGCGTACACGTCCGTATTTGTTTGGTAACCTGCCGGCAGAGATGAGGAAGTCAAATACACCGTCCCGGTGGGACCCGCCCCGAGCAAGTTCAAACGCACCGCGCCGGCGAAAGCATGACTTGAGCCTATGAAGGCCCAAGCCAGCGCAAAGGCAATTGAAATACGCCGCAAGCGCATCTGTCTCACTCCAAACATGACGCTACACAAAATCGAAATTGCACCTAATCCGACTCCCTGAAAAATGCCAACACCAGGAACTCGACCAATAATAACGCTAACCATTCAGCGGCGCGAATGCAATAGCCAAGTTGCCATATTTGGAAATAAAGAAATCCCACCTGCGATCCGCCCCACAGCACTTACGCAGATTTGCCATCTTTCCCAGATTCACGCCATAGCCTAAACTACATTGGGAGGTGCCGGAGGCAGATTGCGAAGGCCTCGCGGGAGGCGAATCGCGCCAGCCGCGCTGTGTCAGCTGATCTTAAGTCTGAATAAAAAAGAAAAATGTTGGATTGCCCCGATTTTTTTCTTGACAATGGGCCGCAGCGCCTCTAATCTGCGAACCCTGTACTAAAGAATACGGGGATTCCACTTGTGCGAGGGGGCTCCGTTAGAGATTGGTGGTCGTTGAAGATCTTCATGGTAAGGGAGTTTTATGCGTCTGCGAAATCCTGTGGTGGTTCTCCTGGCTGTTTCACTTGGTTCTCTCTGCGCTAACGTGGTGCGGGCGGGGCCGGTTACTGGCACGACTTACATATACGTCGCCAATGACAGTACCACCGATACAATCACCTATTCGGCCACAACGGGCGGAACTAGCACGACGCTACTTAATACGGTGACCGGCTCTGATCCACATCAAATCGTCATCGGTAATTTCGGCAACTCCGAAAACTATCTGTTTGTCGCCAACGACAGTTCAACTGGTTCCGTTAGCGAATACCTCACTAACGGGGACGTAGTCAACACGTCGCTGATCACTGGATTGAGTTCCCCTGTTGGCTTGGCTGTCTCGGGAGATGATCTGTTCGTGGCGAATTATAATACTGGTATTATTGGGGAGTATGTTCTGAACGCCAATGGCCAAGTCACCGCATCAACGGCGGACTTCATAACTCTTCCAACTGCAGCTAAAGCTGGTCCGGACTCTCTCTTAGCTTCGGGCGGGGATTTGTATGTCGCCGCCACTGGCACTGGTGATGTCTACGGGTACACCACTGCGGGCGCTTCGTTGGCCGGTTTCACTACCATTACGGGGATTGGCTACAATAACGCCAACGGTGGCGCAGGTTCCCTCAATGATCCCATTGGACTCGCGGTTTCTAATGGCGACCTGTTTGTTGCGGACTCGAACACGTCAGGCGTAGATGCGAACTCGATTGGCGAATTCAACGCGAGCACTGGCGCAACAATCAATGCCCAATTGATAAGCACCGGTTTGAGTAGTCCCACTTACCTCGCGGTCAATACTAACGGGGATCTTCTCGTGGCAAATCACGGTAGTACCACCGTCGGTGAGTATACGACATCAGGCGGAACAGTGAATGCTTCCTTTATCACAGGATTGACCTCGCCCTTTGGCATTGCCGTTGGCGTCGCTGTGCCGCTTCCGCCGGTTTGGCTGACGTTCGCCGCGTGCGCCGGCATGGTCTTGATCTTTCGTCAGGTTCGTCGCCGCGGTGTTGATTCTCATGCCGTTACATGTCTGTAGTATGGGCTGGCGTATCCCATCCCGAACCATTGTCTGCACGACGTTTGTGGCAGATTGGGGTAGATAGCCTATCCGTTGAATTTAGCGTGGTGCGCCGACATGGCGATCAGGTTTGAGCGGCGGTTTCGCAGACTTCGCGCAATTCTGGCAGCCTGTATCCTAAGGAATCGGGGATCAAAGAATTGGATTGCGCCGATTTTTTTCTTGACAAACGCCGGCCGCGTATTTAGTCTGCGGAGACTGTACGAAAGAATATGCGGATTGCTCTTGTTCGGGAGTCTGGTTATAGGTGATCGGCGAAGGTTTTTGAATAGGGTGGTTTATGCATGTTAGGAATGTGGTAGTTGCGTTGACATTGGTGCTCATCGGGGCCGGAGTTGGCCTGGGAAATCCGGTCGACAGTTTAAATATCATCATCACTCCGTCCGGCGCCAACACGTATACGGGTTATTTTCAGATCAACAACGCCGCGGATTCTTATAGCGGCGCTTGGACTTCGTTTAGTCCTTCGCAAGGAAGTTGGGATAGCCTCAATACAGAACCCGGCACGGCAGATGCTGGAGGTAATAGCGCGAACCCGCTATGGGTTGGCAACACGGAAGATTTTGCGATGACCAGCGTAAGCAACGCCAATACTTCCTTCACTAACTCTACGAGTTGGGAGGCTGCTAGTGGCAATACCACTGGCAGCTCTGAAGGCGCGCTGGTTCTTACCAAGTCTGGAACTTCTTCCACTTCCACGGTGTTAAACGCCCTCGTCCTCGACACTGGAGGCGGTGGGATATACGTCTATAACGCCCCGACAACTGTTGACACCAGCGTTACCACACCGGTGACTCAATACGGATATACCGGCAACGGCACGACGTCGTACAATCCAGGCGCGGGCACTCCAATCAGCGAGCTTGGTTCCGCTGGGGGGAGTGGACTCGAAGGCGACTTGCAGTTTAATGGTGGCTTTAAGGGCACTGGCAACGGCACCAATATCGGCGTTGGTCAGCAAGGAACCTACACGGACCCGAGAGCGGGCGAAGGAACATTTACAGGCTATGTGTATAGCTCAGACACGATAGACACTGGCGATCCAATGGAGCTTAGAGAAACGACGGCAAGCGGCACATTCCTTGGCTATGTAAGCCCGACGATCTACTTCGAAGAGACCGCCGTTGGCCTTCCCAACACCGCGGCCACGATGTTGGCGCTGCTTGGCTTAGTTGGCGCCGTCGGCTACATGCGATCGAACAAGCGCGGGCTTCCAGTTGCTTGAGTTTAAGGACTAACAGCTAATCCCGCTGGAAAAAGCCCAAGGGTTCGCCTTGGGCTTTTTCGTAGATTGAGGTAGGTCAATCAAGCTACACCGGCAGGGTCCGTGCAATTGGCGATTTGAGACTTTGGGAAAGATATCCTGCCTTTGAGAATCTGGGTGGTCTACTGAGCAGGGGACTGCGCCACATTAGCTTTACCTGCCGGCCGGAAGCGAGTCCGGCCCTATGGGCCGGTGGTCCGCGCGCATAACAGTGAAAAGTGCATTGCCCCGATTTCTTTATTGACAGATTCCCGCCATCGGTTAATCTACGCAGACGGTTAGGATCATTTTGCGGATTCCGCTTGTTCTGGGGGGGCCGCATTCAAGTGTTGTGGGTAGAGAAATTGTTTGGAAAGGGTGTCTATGCGTCTTCGAAATCTTTTGTCGGCTTTGTTGTGTTTTTCACTTTGTCTGCTTTGTGCTAACTTCGCAAAGGCAGGCGCAGTTCCAACCGTCGGGCTTACGTTCGATGAGAACGGTAACCTGATGCTCCAAAGAACCGGTGAATCCGATGTTTACCTCCAGGCAGTCAACACTTACAACACCGTCGTGGGGTATGACTCGATGGGCACCACGCTTGAGTATCAACTCGATTCGGGCCCATACATGTTTACTGCGGGATCGGCCCCCGGCGCGTCGTTCGGCTCCAGCGACTGGATCATCCAGAATTCCACGGGCGGCATACAGGATCTAATCATCTTCACCAATGCGCCGGACGTATCGGGCGGAACTAATAATAATGATGGGGGAGACCAAGATGTCGCGACGATCTTTGTTTACCAGCCCACCCCGCCCGCGGCCGCGCCGGGTGACTTGGCAAAGCCGATTAACACGGGTTCACCCAAGTATGCTTCGACCGGCGCCACGGTACCCAGTGGTTCTACCCTCGGCGGTAGCGCCGCCCAGATTCTGGCTCAGGAGTTGGCATTGCAGAACACGCGATTGCCGCTTAATTCTTCAACCCTGTCGGATTATTTCACGCAGGCGTTGCTTACCGATGGCTCCGGAAATTTTGACGCTGAAACCTATACGCTGAATGAAGGCGCGAATGTCAATGGAACGCAAGACACCATCGCTACAGAGTCCTCAGACCCGTCCGATCCGAACACCGTGAGCGCGGGCTACGGGAGTCAGGGCTTCTATAATGGCGGTACGAATAATTCCAGCGGATTTGCCACGAGTCCCACCCTAAAGACAACCACTACTGGTGAGATTTATTCCTATTCCACGGGTGAGACAACGGATCCAGGATTCACAAAATACACTGGCATTAACAATACGGAGACAATTGTCACTTTCGTAGCAGCCGTGCCGCTGCCGAACACCGCCGGCACGATGGCTTTGCTCCTTAGTCTCGTAAGTCTTGCCTACTGGCGCTCCGCCAAGCGGCGCTCAACCTTGATCGCTTGAGACAGAATAAATGAGGCATTTTGAAGAAGCCCAGGGATCTACCCCTTGGGCTTTTTTTGCGCCGGGGGTAGCTGCTTTCCGCTCGCTCGACACTGTCTGGCACGAAGCCGCCCCGAATCGCGGCGAATTTCGGTTTCATGATGGTGCGACCCGATCCGACGCCGCCATGTGCCTGGCGCAAGGCAAGAGAATATTTTCTAAAGCGCCATTTGTAGGCTAACATGCCGATGCCGGCACAGGGTACGAGCCTGCACAGCGCCCAGCTCCCGTCCAGGCGGCTGTGCTAGCTCAAGTCGGTAAAGGGGTCGCGCGTTATCTGCCGCGCGGCACGATATGCCCGGTAGCCCCGGTCATAACGTGCCGGGGCTATTTTTCTGCATCGACCTGGGATTCTGAAGACTTCTGCGTGATCAATGACCTGCGGCGGGACTCGTTTGCGGAACTGCCCTCGAACTGATGCCCTTGCGCCGCCGCAGCAGCCCGACCGCGCCGGCTGTCAGCAGGCTCAAGCCGCTCGGTTCGGGAACCGCTGGCGTGGTGGGGACCACCTGCACGGTGGTCGTGAGCGGCTGGGCCGCGCCGCCAAGCGTTTCCCCGGCGCCGCCACCTGGAAAGGGCTGAAGGAAGTTCTTAAGAACGTCCGCGAAATCCGTGAAGTTGGTGGAAGCAATCGATGGACTGTTGGCCGCGTACGCAAAATTGCCTTCGGCCCAGTCGGTGCCGGGCTGGGCAAAATACTTGAGCACGACGGCGAAGTCGGTGAAGTTCACGATGCCGTCGAGGTTCGCGTCGCCGACGAGGGTGTACTTCACGAGAATCTGATTCGGCGCTACCTGCGTTCTATCGGTTGTGTCGATGTTCCCGTCGAGGTACCCAAGCGTGGTGGTTCGTCCGGACGCCGCGGCGGAGGTGCTGATGATCCCCGCCGCGCCCGTCCACGCTCCGCCGTGGTAGCCGCTTTGCAGGTAGCCCACGATCGTGCTGACCGGATCGCTGGCCGGCGAGCCGAAATTGATGGCAAGAGAAGCATTCATATTCACAATGCCGTTGCCGGTGATCGACACGCTGCCGACCGATGTGCTGCCACCGTTGATGTTCACACTCCCGCTGTTGTACACCGTCATGGTTCCTGCGACAGACAGTTGGCCGGTGTTGCTGATGGTCAAATTGCCCATGCCTCCAGCGCCGCCGTTTCCACCGTTCGTGCCGCCGACGAAGACGTTTCCCGCCGGAAGGCTGAGGCTTCCGCCGCTGAGGGTATAGCTGCCGGTCGACCCGGCAACGTAGCCGATATCGAGTTCGGAGGTAATTGTGTTCGTGCCGCTGGTCTGGTTGAAGATGCCCGTAGCGTAGAAGCCCACGGTCTCGTCGGTGGCGGAGACAGCGCCGGCGCCGCTGAGGGTGTATGTGGAGGTTGGGCCGTTGTAGCCGACGGTGAGCAGGGAACCGATTGCGTTCGCGCCCCCGCTCTGATTGAAATTCCCCGCGCCGAAATACCCCACGATTTCGGAGCCGGCCGAAAGTGAGCCGGTGGCGCTGAGGATATAGGTTCCGGTCGAACCGTTGTTGTAACCGAGGTAAAGGTCTTTGCTGCCTGGGATTGAGTTCGTTCCGCCGGTCTGGTTGAAGGCGCCGGTTCCGTTGTAGCCCACGTATTCGCTGCTTGTTACCGAGACGGTGCCGGTGCCGCTCAGGGAATAGCTGCCGGTCGAACCCGCGTTGTTGCCGATTGTGATCGCTAGCGAGGAATTGCCGCCGCCGCTCTGAGTGAGAATCCCATTGCCGGAGTTGCCCACGATTTCGTTCGCGCCAACCGTCAGCGAGCCGGCGCCGGACTGCGCAAGCGTACCGTCGACGGAAAGCGCCGCGACCGTTACATTGGCCCCGCTGGTGATGAGCGAACTGCCGCCATAAATGACCAAGCCATTCGTCACGGCGAGGTCGCCGGTGGGCTGGAGTGCGAGCGTTGCGTCGCCGCTGCCCCCGCCCAAAGTCAGGGAATTCACACTCGCATAACTGGCCGGCCCGGTCACCGTGAGGGAATTGACCGGACCGATCGTCACATCATTCACGATCGTGGGCGTCAGCATCTGGTTCCAGTTTGCCGCGACGTCCCAGTTTCCGCTGCCCGGCAATGCCCAGACCATGCTGGAAACGCTTGATGTGACGGTCAGATTGTCCATCGCGAAGTTCTTACCAGTGTGACTGAAGGCTGGATTTGGAGTGCCGCCGGAGGTGGAAATCTCCACGGTGTCCACATTCGTGAAATCGAAGGTTTCCAGCGTCGGCCCACTCGTATTGAGGGTGAAGCTTGCCGTGTCGACAACTGTTCCGTTCAAGTATCCGTCCACCTTGACCTGCAAACCGTCGTCCCATACCGCCGTCATGTACGCCGACGTGAGATCAAATGTCCCTCCGCTGCTCATATACAACTGCGCGGGAAGATCGAACGCGCTGAACGCGACATTGGGGGATGTAACCATCCCGTTGATAAAGCCATTGGGGCCCAGTTGTTGCGTCAAGCCTGGAGCATTTGCGCAATCGAAGTTATACCAATTGAATCCCGAGTAGTTTTCCGGGATTGGCACGTAATCCATGCCGCCGCCCGTGGCATCCATATCATCGAACGTGATGGTCTGCGTGGCAGCCTCCTGTGCGCGTGCGATCGATGTGCCCGCCACAGCCCCGGCAATTGCCAACTCGGCGAGGCGGCTAAGCTTTCGACTCGCTGCCTTCACACGACGCATGAACCTCTCCTCATTGATCCGCCCGGCTGCACGCGATTCGGTTGTTCGCATTAGTCGAACATTGCCACAATAACGGGGCCGCTAACGCAGAGCCCAAAACCCTCCGCTGCGGCCGCAGACGGCGCAACTGTCCGTTGAATCGCCCGCACCTTATCCCGTGGCTTGTGCATCTTCGACCTCCCGTCCAGGAATGGTGCTAAACCGAATGGCCCCTTGATCGTCGAGAAGCAATTCCCGCCGGCAACTGAAATATACCGCAGTTTCGATGAGTAGCAAGCAATTTCTGCAGCTTCTGACGACTAGGAGACATGTAACGACAAAGACAGGCGTTTGCGCCCGCCGGCAGGCCTGCCGCCGCTAAACGCCTGCGGCCACCAGCGGTTGTCTGTAATTCCGACAGACTGAAACCACACCCACGATTGCCAGCAGCCCAATGAAGCTTACGCCCGCGTTGGGGCTTGGAACGACACCAAAGGTCTTGATATCTCCGTCGCTTTCAATCAGCCCGCCAATGATCGACCCCGGCTGACTTCCCTGGAAGGCAAACCAATAATCGCCCGAAGCGCCCTCCGGCCCAAAGCCAAGCTCCGTCGTCGAGGTGAACAGCGGCTGCATATTCTGCGGCAGGTTGAAATTGTACCCACTGTCGATTTCTTCAACGAGGTAGTCCGACGAGGGGTCGCTGCTGCTGAAGTTGATCCCCAGAACGCCGGGGTTTTCATTCTCGCTCGGATCGAAGATATCCGTAACCGGCTGAGTCCCCGCGACCGTGCCGGTTGCAAAGGTGCTCGGATAGGTAAACGTGTTATTGAAGCCGTCGGATTCCGAAAAATAGTCGGCGCTAAGCCCAGCGCCTGCAATTGTGAAGGTGCCGCTGCTCAGGCTGCCGGAAGTAACTTGCCAGACAAACGTGGTGTAGACCGGCCCCGGGTCATTCAACACCTCTTGCTCGACTGTGCCCGCCCGCGCCGCTGCAGCAGCCCAGAGCACGGCCGCCGCCATCAGCACCAGTGCGGTGAACGATCCGCGCGTTCGTCTGGCACTTCCCAATAGGCCACTGGTTTGAACAGGATGCGACATTCTCAACCAACTCCTGCGAACTATGCTATAGCATTGACCCGACTATTGCAACCCTACAGAAGCAGTTGCAAATAACTCGCAAGCGAGGGATCCCGCCAACGCACAGCAAGGGACCATCTATAACACGCCGACCGCCGCGGGTCAAATGTGCGTCCGGGGATTCATCCGACCCAGCCCCGCCATCGATAGAATTCGTATCCGATTGTCTCGTGCATCCAATCTCCGAACGCGCGGAGCCGATCCCCAGGCCCGTCCAGAGTTTGAAGGTCGTACGATCGCTCCGCGCATGGCGAACAGATGACTTTCACGCCCGCCTTTTCAAATGCCGCGGCGGCACGGCGCATGTGCCAGCTTTGCGTTACCAGAATCAAGTGGTCCCAGCCACGTTGCTTGGCCAATGCGGCAACGGCGACCGCTTCATCGTGTGTGTTGTATACCGGTCCGACGACGTCAATGGGAAAATCAATTCGCAGGGAACGCATTTCTGCCCGAACCATCACACCCGGCTCCTCAGCGGAATCGGCGGCACGAGTCAGAACCAACGTGCCGGCGTCGCCCTGTTGCAGGACTTCCAGCCCGTGCAGCACGCGATCCTGGAATTCGGTGCTCAGGGTGCCGTCCTTGAAGAGAGTGTTGGAGAGCACCACCACCGCCGGAGCGCGGCCCGGCGGGTCGCTGCGCTGCAGGCCGCTCATCAGATGCGCCATCAGCGGCGTATAAGCGATCGCCGCCAGGCCGATCAAAGCCACGGTGTTCACGAGCCACAGGAGCCGGCGCGCCCGGGTGAGCGCGATTCCGGCTCCGCAGAGGCAGAGGAGCGGAACGAAATACCGGCCTCCCCGCGCCGCCGAATCGATGTTCAACGCGTGCAGAGCAAGACCGAAGCAAGCGCCCAGAATCAGCCCCTCCCCGATGCGCATGCGAATCAGACTGTTTGGCACAGAACAATTCCCCTTCGGGGTCTGATGGTCGGCTCCCTGGCGTTGCATATGCCTTTATAATTCAACCGCCTTGCTTGCATGTGTCAATTAAGTGGGATTGTAATTACTTAGGTCTCATGTCGCGAGGTTCCGTGCAGACAGGTTCCCTGCATAGATTCAACTTTCAAAATAGCCTCCGCTGCGCTTCCGTGGTTGTTATCCTGCCCCAGTCCGGTGCCGGGCCAACGCGATCCTGCTCATCCTGGCTCTCATTAAGAACCATGAGTTGTCGGTGTAACCGTTCGACGGACAGTCAGGAGCTTCCTTTGAGATGACGTCTCTTTGCTCGGCCACAGCTCGTGCGACGTTCTTGAGTTGAGCTCGCTTCTGACTGACGAGAGTCAGTCTGCGATGCGAGAACTTGCCGGAAGCACCGCGCTCGTCGAAATCAAACCGACGCGCGACGGTTCTGAGGGCATTTTGATGACAAGATGAAGGGGAGTCAAAATTCGAGACACTCCCCCAAGTTGATGCCGAGCAGTACGTTGCAAAACTGCTCGGAAATCTAACGGAGAGGCCGGGATTCAATCTTCCCGAAATTCATAAAGTCCTCTCAACGCTCTATTTACGTCTTATCACCCGCGATTTCAAGGATTTAACACGTCTCGTTGATATGCTGAAGCTACACGGTTTTTTACCGTCTTTTGATGCCCGCTGAGGGCAATTTGAGGGCAGTTGCGCCCATCGACTGAAAGCCGACCGTACGAAAAGAGATTCACATAAATCGGGTTCAAGTGCGACTTGGTTTTTGGTTCAGCGGCATAAGCTTTCTTGCCCCGCCTTTTTTGTGCCCGTTGGCCTTGAGCAATCTAGGTTGCGATGGGGGTTGGTGAGGCGGCAGCGGTAGACGAGGCTGCCACCGACGCCGCCGCGACAGCGGAGGCCGTTGTTGAAATTGGCGCCGACGTAGTGACGGAGACCGCGATTGCGGGATCAACGGATGTCGCTCTCGACTTGGGCAGTGATGTTTCCGTGGTCGAGCCATTCAGTGCTGCTTTTGGAGCAGGCGAAGGTGCTGAATGGCTGGTTGCTGGATTGAGCGCAGCCGACACCGAAAGTACGACGATCACCGAGTTAGACGACCAGGCTACCAGCGAACTGCGGATGGTAGCCCTGACCACGCAAGCATTTACCAGGCGCAATCAGCCTTTTTGGACGTTCAGCACAAGAGGCTGATAATGAAGGCAATTGAGAAGAGAGGCGAGGCGCCGACATGGGGCTTCTTTGGACTTGGTGATAAAGCCTTCAGTGACTTGGAGCAGAAAAAACACTCGAGTTCACTAGCTCGGACGGAATTCCAATGATGGTTGAGCACCCGCAGTGAAGGGGGCAGCAACCACGCTTGCATCTTTTGCTCGATCCCGCTATTTCGTCGCCTTCGTCGTCGGTCGGGGTATGGAGCGACCCTTGCCGCGAAGCGGCTACAACTGGGAGCGTACCGACGGACGGCGAGGGTGCCTTGGAAATCTTTCTCATGCTATTTCAAAGTCTGAGCCAGAGGGAGCGGTCGGGCCATGAAGATTTTGACGGGCTATTTATCGGCTGATTCGGAGCCGTATCCTGGAAGTACCGCGCATAGCGAAAGTGGCGATTACGAAAAGGTCAAATTTGGCGGGGAGACTGGGCGGAGACAAGAGAGGAACTCCGTAACAATCTGTCATGGGGATGGTATGAATGGCTGATAGCGATGGAGGTCGACATAGCCGAGTATGAATCCGCCAGCATGAGCCAGGTTGTCAAGATTGGTTGAGATTTCTTCCACCGTTACGGAAGATTGGAGTCCAATGCGAATCGGGGTATCCACGGTTATTCTTGCGATCCTCCTGTCAATCTACGCCTCTTTTGCGATCGCGGCTTCGGCGCCGCCGGCGCGAATGATCGTATCGTTCGACCCGGATTGGCGATTTCTGCAGAAGGACATCGGCGATGCGCAGGATGTGGCGCTGGACGATTCGAGCTGGCGGTCGGTGGATGTGCCGCATGACTGGAGCATCGAAGGGCCGATTTCGCGCGGCAATCCCAGCGGGCAGGCCGGGGGATATTTTCCGGACGGGGTTTCGTGGTATCGCAAGCATTTCACCCTGCCGGATGAGGACGCACAAAGGCGGGTTTTCATCGACTTTGACGGCGTCATGGCCAACAGCGATGTCTGGATCAACGGGTTCCATCTGGGCAGCCGGCCGTACGGGTATGTCAGCTTCGAATATGAGTTAACGGGCAATCTCAAGTTCGGCGAGGGGAATTCCAATGTGCTGGCGGTGCGATCGGACACTACGCAGCAGCCGGCCTCGCGGTATTACTACGGATCGGGGATTAACCGGCATGTGCGGTTGGTCGTGACCGATCCGGTGCATCTGGATTATCAGAGCGTGTTCGTTTCCACGCCGCAGGTTGCTGCGGATGCGGCGAGCGTGCGTGTGCAGGGGACGATTGTGAATCAGGGTGATGCGCCGCGGCATATTGTGGTGCATGTCGTGTTGACCGGGCCGGACGGAGCTTCCGTTGTGCAAGCGACGACAGGTTCGCCAGCGCCGGTGACAGTAGATGGAGGAAAATCGGCAGATTTTGCTCTGGATATTCCGGTGGCCACCCCCAAATTGTGGAACCTGGATCAGCCGCAACTTTACAAGGTAACGGTTTCGCTTGCAGACGGCGATCAGATATTGGATGACGTGACGGCGACGTTCGGCATTCGCTCGTTTAAGTTCGAGCCGGCTACGGGATTCTGGCTCAACGGAAAGAATATCCGCATCCAGGGCGCTTGTTTGCACGCGGAGGCGAGCGCGTTTGGCGTGACGGTTCCGATTGGCGCATGGCAGCGGCGTTTGGCGGCGATGAAGGAATGGGGCGTCAACGGACTCCGATTCGCGCATAATCCGCCGGATCCGGCGCTGCTCAACCTTTGCGACCGGATGGGGTTTGTGGTGATGGATGAGATGTTCGATTGCTGGGAGGTGGGGAAGAATCGTTACGATTATCATCTCTACTTCGACAAGTGGTCTGGGACCGATGTGCGCGATACCGTTCGCCGCGACCGCAACCATCCCAGCGTTTTCCTTTACAGCGCGGGCAATGAGATTCACGATACGCCCAACGGGAGAAAGTCGGTCCCCATTCTTGCGGGGTTGGTGAAGGAATTTCATGAAAATGATCCGACGCGGCCGGTGACGCAGGCTTTGCTGCGGCCGAATGCCAGCCACGATTATACGGACGGGCTGGCCGATTTGCTGGATGTCGTGGGGACGAATTACCGAATGTCAGAGTTGCTTGCGGCGCAGGAGGCCAAGCCGTCGCGATTGCTTATCGGGACCGAGAACCATCTGAGCGACATTCCGATACTGGCGAAAAATCCGCCGCTGGCGGGGATATTCATCTGGGTGGGAGTGGATTATCTGGGCGAATCGCATCTTCAGCCGGGGCTGCATGGCGAATCGGGGTTGCTGGATCGGACGGATGTGCCCAAGCCGTTTATGTACCAGGCGGCAACGACATGGCGGACCAAACCATTCGTCCACATGGTGCGCGGGACGGCGGGTGGCCGGGGGCCGGCGGCGACAATCGATGGAGACAAGCCTCTGAACATGGCGCAGGCGACGAAGGCG
>Ga0182024_10016901_pt1 | contig 13767 bp, 9 predicted proteins | sample P32metaG_FD_120480 | JGI IMG/M metagenome (GOLD analysis project Ga0182024, IMG submission 120480) | Permafrost microbial communities from Stordalen Mire, Sweden - P3-2 metaG (Illumina Assembly) | ecosystem: Environmental > Terrestrial > Soil > Wetlands > Permafrost | place: Sweden: Stordalen... | reverse complement strand
GCCCTTTCCGTCTTGGGTTCGTTTTCTGATTTTTCTTGCGCCGGGTATGTGAGAGAGAGGTTAAGCATCCTGGTCTATGTTCGTTCCGGGGCGATCCTCGCGGAGGGTCGAAAGCATGTATGTGGATGGGGTTATTGGGGGAAGACCTTGCGGATCAGTGTGACTGGCTGCTGTCTTCTTCCGCACTAACCGAAGCTGGCGTCCTTAGCCCCGACCATTCCTCGCACACCAGAATCGAGTTCGCTGGATTCTTCGAAGAATATTTCAGGCCGGAGACGCCGATCAGGCGGTGCGCATCCGCCGGGAGATACTTGCGCAGCGTCGAAACATCCTGCGATGCCGTGTACTGCACGCCCCGCACCGTGTAGCAATAGTAGAGAGTGCTATCCGTCGCCTCGGAAATCATCGCGTCGCCCAAACGGCCTTCCCGATGGACGTTTAATCTCCGCTTGCGCTCCCGTTTCTCGGGCGTCCCATGCACTCGCAGCACAATCCAGACGGCAAGTGCAATCAGTGCCAGCGATAAGCCGCACAGCGCGGCAACTTGAACGCTTTCCGTCATCTTGAGCAAACCGGAGTTTCAGCCCTTAATAACCTGGTTTTCCAGAACCCCAATGCCATCGATTTCGACGCGTACCGTGCATCCCGGCGTTAGAGGGCCAACACCTGGAGGCGTGCCTGTAGCGATTAGATCGCCCGGCTCCAGGGTCATAAACGACGTAACGTAGGAGATTATAACATCCAGCGGAAAAATCATGTCCCGCACGAATCCGTCCTGTTTCACTTGTCCGTCCACCAGCGTACGGACCCGCAGAGACGGGAAATCCAACTCGTCTCTGGACACCACGCACGGACCCACCGCGCAAAATGTATCGAAGCCCTTTCCGCGCGTCCATTGACCGTCCTTCTTTTGCAGATCGCGCGCCGTGACGTCGTTCACAATCGTATAGCCCAGGATGTAATCGAGCGCATCCTCGCGCGAAACATGGCGCGCCCGGTCTCCGATTACGATTCCCAATTCGCCCTCGAAGTCCACTCGTTCAGAGAGCGCCGGATACACGATCGCATCGCCTGAGGCGATCAGCGAAGAGGGAGGCTTCAGAAAAATCAAGGGTTCCGCGGGAGGCTCATTACCAAGCTCCCTGGCGTGTTCCAGATAATTGCGTCCCACGCAAACGATCTTGGTGGGCGCGCAGGGCGGCAGAAGACGGATCCCGGGAGTGGCGGCATCACTGGGGGGACCGTAGCGAACATCCGGCGAATCCGGCGTAGTCGACGCAGCGGACGGATTGAGAGAGTAGCGAATTTGCTTCATGGCAGGTGACTACTCAAGATATAATAGAATCTGTGTCCGCGTCCCTTATACCGGCGTTTTTAGTCGCAAAAAACACGGCACCCACCTTATTCGACTCCCTGTTTGACAACACCTTCGCGACCAACTTCTCGGGCATTCATCATCTGGACTGGTTCGATTGGGCGATCATGGTGCCCTATTTTACAGTTTTGCTGGTGCTTTCCTGCTATGGAATGCACCGCTATGAGATGATCCGCGGCTACTGGAAACATCGCAAAAAGTTTACCGAGGTGCCCCCGCAACGCTATGAGCAGTTGCCGCGCGTCACCATCCAGCTTCCGATTTTTAACGAACAGTACGTGGTCGAAAGACTGATTGAAGCCGCCAGCAGGATGGAGTATCCGCGAGAGCTGCTCGAAATTCAGATCCTGGACGATTCCACCGACGAAACCCATCCCTTCACTCAAAGCCTTGTAGCGCAATACAAAGCCAACGGCCATCCCATTGAGTATATTCATCGAAACAACCGGCAGGGTTACAAAGCCGGTGCTCTGCAAAATGGCCTGATAACAGCGACGGGTGAAATCGTGGTTATTTTCGATGCCGATTTTATTCCGCCGGTCGATTTTCTGGAGAGGGTGGTGCATCAGTTCGCTGAGCCGAAGGTCGGCATGGTGCAAACGCGCTGGACTTATCTCAATCGCTATTACAACGTGCTGACTGAAGTCCAGGCGATGCTGCTCGATGGGCATTTCGTTCTGGAGCATGTTGCCCGCAGCGGCGGGGGATTATTCTTCAACTTCAACGGAACCGCAGGCGCGCTGCGCCGGTCCATGATCGACGATGCCGGAGGCTGGCAGCACGATACCCTTACCGAAGATTCCGATCTGAGTTATCGGGCGCAGCTGAAGGGCTGGAAATTTGTGTATTTGCCGTCGATCGAGTGTCCTTCGGAACTGCCGATCGAGACTTACGGCTTCCAGGTCCAGCAATCGCGCTGGGCAAAGGGCCTGACGCAGGTGGCGATGAAGCTGCTTCCGAAGATCCTGAAGTCCGACCTTCCGTGGCGCGTAAAAGCCGAAGCTTTCTTCCATTTAACTCCTAATATTTCCTATCCGTTGATGATTATCGTCTCGGCACTGATGCTGCCGGTGATGATCGTCCGCTTTTATCAGGGCTGGCTCGAAATGGTCATGATTGACCTGCCTTTAATTGCGGCGTCCTTCTGGTCGATTTCGGCGTTTTATGTCATCGCGCATCGCGAACTGTATCCAAAAACCTGGAAGCGGGCTTTCCTGTTCCTTCCTGCGTTGATGGCCGCCGGGGTCGCGCTTACGATCATTAATTCCAGGGCGGTTTTTGAAGCCCTGATCGGGTATCAGACTGCTTTTGCGCGGACGGCGAAATACGCCGTGGGAGGCCAGCAAAAGGTGCAGATTCAGAATATCGAATACCGGCGACGTAGCGGATGGCTACCCTACGCGGAACTGCTTGTCGGCACGTATTTTCTGGCCATGGTGGTGTTTGCGATCGGTTCTGAAAACTACCTTGCGGTTCCCTTCCTGATGCTGTTTGTCGGAGGCTATTATTGGGCCGGCAGCACCACGTTGTGGCAAGAGTATCAGGGCAAACTGGCCTGGCAGCGGCAGCAGTTGGTGTTAAATTCGGAATCGGCGATCGGCGGGAAATAAGTGGACCAAGAATTAAAGCAATACCTGGACGGAAAGTTCGCGGAAATGAACGGGAAGGTTGAGGAAATGAACGGGAAGGTCGCTGAGCTCGACTCGAAGTTCGCAACCAAGCAGGATCTCGAACGGGTCGAAACGGCTCTCTTAACCGAATTCCATAAATGGGCCTCACCCGCTGATATGCGGGCCAGAGCCCACACGGCTGCGCTGCGCGCGATTGATCTGGACATGGAATCCCTGACCGAACGGGTTCAAAAGCTGGAAGATAGACCTTAACCAGCACTCTAACGATTCTCCGTCCGCTCCGTCTGTACACGAAATGCTCCAAGACCTGCGCTTCGCCCTCCGCATGCTCCGCCGCAATCTGGGTTTTTCGCTGCTTGCCGTGCTTTGTCTTACGCTCGGCATCGGCGCGGTCACCTCGGTGCTCAGTTGGATCGAGGGAATCCTGCTGCGGCCTTTCCCGAAAATCGCCCACCAGGAGCGCATGGTTGCGATGGCCGGCTTCGATCGCAACGGCCGCACCGACGTCTCCTGGCCGGATTTTCGCGATTTTGAGAGAAGCTGCAAGCTGGCTGACGCCTTTATCGCGGAGCATATCTTCGGGACTACGCTCAGTGTCGGCGATCGAGCGGAGCGCGCCACGGGCAGCGTGGTTTCCTCGAATTATTTCCGCGCGCTCGGCATTCAGCCCATCCTGGGCCGCGGCTTCGATCCCTCCGAAGACATCGGACGCAGCGCCCATCCCGTGACCGTGATCAGTTATCAGGCCTGGAAGCAGCGCTATGGCGGCGATCCGGATATTATCGGCAAAATCCAGATGATGGGCGGAGTCCGCCATACCATCGTCGGTGTGGCGCCGGAGGGGTTTTACGGCACCTTCGTCGGCTATTCGTTTCAGTTCTGGGTTCCCGCGTCGATGGAGGACAATTTCGAGGCGGGCGGATACAAACTCGAAAATCGCGGCGCGAAATGGGTGGAAGGATTTGAGATTCTCAAGCCGGGCGTCACCATTGAGCAGGCGCAGGCGGAGATCTCCTCCGTCTCCCAGCGCCTGGAAGCGGAGTATCCATCGACCAATCGCGGGCGCGGCGTTCGCCTCTATAAGCTGTGGCAGACTCCGTTCAACAACGCCGGAACACTGCTTCCCACGCTGCGAATTTCACTTGTCGTCGCCGCTTTCGTTCTGCTGATCGCCTGCGCGAATGTAGGGAATCTGCTACTGGTCCGCTCCTTCGTTCGGAGGCATGAAATGACGGTACGTCTGTCGCTCGGCGCGGGGCGCGGGCGCCTGCTGCGCCAGCTGCTCACGGAAGGCCTGCTGCTGTCCGCGCTCGCCGCCACCGGCGGATTGCTGGTCGCCAACTGGTGCCGGAATTTCATGCTGATTCTATTCCCCGCGCGTCCGGGCGTGGTCGTGAATCTTCCCGCGCAGATCGATTGGCGAGTCCTTGCGCTCAGTATCGGTGTCTGCCTGCTCTCCACTCTTTTCTTCGGCGTGGTTCCCGCCATGCAGGCCGGCAAAATAGATCTCGCGACCGCGATGAAAGCGGAGGCGGGGGGCGTGGTGGGTGGACGCGGCCGCGCCTGGGTCCGATCGACCCTGGTGCTGGTGCAGGTCTCGCTCAGTTTCGTGTTGCTGGTGGGAGCGGGGCTGCTGCTCGAGAGCCTGCGAGGAATGCAGGACACCAATCCAGGATTCTCCACCGGTAACGTGCTCTCTACCGGGGTCGATCTGGTCTCCGCCGGTTACGACGCCGCGCGCTTGCGCAATTTCCAGGACCTTTTGGTGGATCATCTTCAAGCCCTGCCCGGAGTGGAATCCGCGGTGTGGGCCAAGGGCACACCCTTCACTTTCCGCGCCTCATCGCAAGCGCCGATCGCAGTCGACGGGTATATCGCCGAGCCGGATGAGCAACCCTCGATCGATTACAACGAAGTCGGCCCCGGTTATCTGGCGACCATGGGCATCGCGCTCGTCTCCGGCCGCGATTTCACGCGCGCCGATAACGAAACCTCCGCGCCGGTGGCCGTGGTGAATGAAAAGATGGCCACGCAGTATTTCCGCGGCCAGGACCCGGTTGGCAAGCGTCTTCAGTTGAAAGGGAAGTGGATGCAGGTGGTCGGCGTCGCGAAGACCTCGAAGTATTCGACGCTGCTCGAAGCGCCCAAGCCGTTTGTGTATGTGCCGATGCGCCAGAACACCAACGGAGGCTTGCTGCAAATCCGCACCTCGCTTCCGCCGGAGACAATGACCGGCGCGCTGGTGCGGGAAATCAAGTCGATCGACGCCAATCTCGCGCCGAGCGAAGTCATCACCATGCGCGAGCAGGTGAATCGCATGAGCTGGACGCAGCGCGCCGCGGTCACACTGCTGGGAATCTTCGCTGGAATCGCGCTGCTGCTTTCGGGCGTCGGTCTCTATGGTGTGATGTCGTACGCGGTTTCGCAAAGCACCCGCGAGCTGGGCCTGCGCATGGCGCTTGGCGCCAGCGGATCCGATTTGTTGCGGTTAGTGATGTCCAAAGGCTTCGCGCTTACCGCCGGTGGAATTGCGGTCGGTGCTGCCGCCGCCCTGCTGCTGACTCGTCTGATGGGCGATCTTCTTTATAAAGTGAGCCCTCGCGACCCTACTGCTTTTTTAGTGGCTTTCGTCGTCCTGGCCCTCGCCGCCGCGGCTACATGTTTGTTGCCCGCGCTACGCGCTACCAAAACCGATCCGGTACGCGCCTTGCGAAGCTGAGACTATTTCAATTCCACAATGGTTGCCCCGGAGCCGCCTTCATCCTGGGACGCAACGTAGAATTTTTCTACGTGCGGATTCTGCTTCAATAAATCCGCGATTGCTTTCTTTAAAATTCCCATTCCGTGACCGTGAATGATTCGAACGCGCTCCACTTGCGCAAGAGCGGCGCTGTCGAGCATTTTATCGACCTGCTCCACGGCCTGTTCCGCGCGCTGGCCGATGATGTTGATCTCGCGGTAGCCGGCATCGAAGCTCGGGCCCTGGCGGAACGTCACGCTCTGCTTCGGCCGGTCAGCGGGAGCCAGCACTTCCTCGACATCTGAAATCAGCACTTGCATCTTGAGGAAGCCCGCGTCTACTTCGAGGATGTCTCCGGGAAGCAGGCGGCGAACGCTGGCGGGTTGGCGGATTCCTTTCAATCTCACTCTCGCGCCGGGTTCTATTTTCAGGCGTGGAGGGGCCGAGGGCGCAGCTGGCGCCAGGGCTTCGACGGACTCTTTAAATTCACGTTTCGCTTTGGCGACTTTTACGTGGGCCTTCTGGCTCAGTTCTCCGAGCGTCTGCTCAGCGCGCTGCTCGAATTGAGCTGTCAGTTCGTTCGCGCGATGTTCCAGTTCGCGGATTTTTGCCGCATATTTCTTCTCCCAGGTTTGTTCCAGCGATTTTTCTTTCGCTTCGATTGCAGCGGTGCGGGTGGTCAGGTCGCTGCGCTCACGTTCCAGAACGTCGATGCGGTCATGCAGTTCGGCCAGGAAACGCGAAACATCCCGTTCCACGTTGGTCATGCGGGATCGCGCGACCGCGATGAGATGAGGATCGAGGCCCAGGCGGCTGGCGATGTCGAGTCCCGCCGATTTGCCGGGCGCGCCCAGGCGCAGCTCATAGGTCGGTTCGAGGGTCGCATCGTCGAAGCCCATCGATCCGTTGCGGACGCCTGTGGTTGAGGCTCCGTAAACTTTCATGGCCATCAAATGTGTGGAGGCCAGGGTGAAGGCGCCGGCGTTTTGGAAGGCTTCGAGGACCGCGACGCCGAGCGCGCCGCCTTCCTCAGGATCTGTTGCGCGGCCCAGTTCGTCGACCAGCACGAGAGAATCGGACGTGACGTCTTCCAGCATTTTGCTGACGGACAGGATATGCGAAGAGAAAGAGCTGAGGCTTTCCTGGATCGACTGATGATCTCCGATGTCGGCCAGGACTTGATCGAAGAGAGGGAATTCGGCCTCGAGCGCGGGAACGGGCAACCCGGCGTGCGACATCAACGCGAGGAGGCCGACGGTTTTGAGAGCGACGGTTTTGCCGCCGGTATTGGGGCCACTGATCAGGAGCGTTCGTTCGTCATGATCGAGTGACAGAGATACCGGCACTACGGTCTTGCGCTTCGCTTTGAGGATGTCTTCCAAAAGAGGATGGCGGGCGCGGCTGAGCACCAGCTGGCGGGCGTTGTCCGGGCTTAAGCGCGGAACGACACAATTGAAGTCGTGCGCGAATTCGGCTTTGGCGAAGAGCAGTTCGAGTATGGCGAGAGCGCCGGCGGTTGCGGCAATTTCGCCCGAGTGTTCGCGCAGGCGAGCGGTGAACTCCCGCAGGATTCGATGCACCTCGCGCAGTTCTTCTTCGTGCAGGTGGACCAGCTCATTGTTGAGATTGATGGTTTCGAGCGGCTCGACGAATATGGTTTGACCGCTGCCGCTGGCGCCATGGATGACTCCTTCGACGCGCCGCTCCCGGCCTGACACCACCGGAACTACAAAACGCTCATTGCGGATGGTGACGAAATCCTCCTGCAAGGTGCCGTCTTCGCGATGGGCGCGCAGGAATCGTTCGAGCGATTCCTGAATCAGGTGGCGCTGCCTCTCGTACTCTCGACGGAGCCGGGCGAGGGCGACACTGGCATGGTCGGCTAACGTGCCATCGGGCAGAATTTTGCCGCGCAGATCGTGAACGAGTTCGCGAAGATCGGCGATTTTGACGGCGTGAGCGGCGAGGCGCGGGAATTTCTCCGACGCCGAGAGGAGAATACCGCGAGCCTCCGCAGCTAGATCGAGGAGACGAGAGAGCTCGTAAATTTCGGTGCCATCGAGGGTCGCGCCTTCGATGCGAAGTTGGGCTAACGTGGGGCCCAGCTCCGCTATGTCGTCGAAGCGGACCCGGATGGCCGCGCCTCTCGATGCGGGTTGGGGCTGGGAGGAGGTGCGGACGTAGGCCAGGGCTTCTGCGGTGTCGGCTAAAGCGTCTTCGATTTCGGCGCGGTCCGAGGTGGGTGAGATTTTTTCGAGTTCGGCGCGGCCCAGGGAGCTGCGGACGTAGCGGCCGAGGAGGGCTCGGAGGGTTTCGAATTCCAGGACGGGGTTGGAGTGCATGGGCGGGCGGGGCTACACTCACCACTGTACACAGGTGGCTCGATGTCGGGTTATCGCAATCGTTCGCGGATGCGGCTAGGGTTTGATGCCACGCAGTGGATTTCGTTTCCGGATAGCGTGCCAGATCCTGTCTTGCAGTGTTGAACAAAGGGTAAGTTTTGCAACGCGACAAAATTGGCCGATTGTGTTCTGGCTCTTCGGCTGCTCAGGCTGCGCTGCCGATTCCGCTATCGTTAGACATCATGAACCGCCAGCTTACGCCAGCCGAGAGGCAACTCATTAGCTGGATGCTTGAGCACGGGAAGGTAGAGGCCCGGGCGTTTCTGACGCAGCTTGAAAGGGCGCATGTTACTCCATATCGTTGCCCCTGCGGTTGCGCGTCCATCAATCTCTCAATCGATGGTTTTCCGGAGCCGTCTGGGGGAATGCATATTTTGGCGGACTTCATTTTCGGCTCCGATGAGGAATTGAGCGGCATCTTTGTCTATGAGCAAGGCGGCGTTCTTTCCGTCTTGAAGTTTACGGTTTGGCTGGCGACGCACCCAAAACCTTGCCGCCGTCCGATTCTCTCAAGCCGCTTCCCGATGAGACCACTTTGTCTCACAACCGGTGAGTTTGCAACGTAGCCAGAGGGCGGCCACAAAAGGTTTTAAGATGTGGCAAATGTTTGTTGCAGAACTGTACGCCCAATTCCATTCCACGAGGCCACCGATTTGCGAATTCGAGGATGGGTCAGAGCCAGTATTTAAAGAGGCGGGATGACATCCTCCCCACAGCTGAGCGGCGGGCAGGTCGGGAACCTACCCCACTGGCCTCAGGGGTTAGGGAATGCTCGTTCGATTACTTCCAGGGTGCCTTCGGTTAGCTGGAGATCTTTAAGTTTCGTGCGGGTGACCCAGGCTACGCGGGCGGCGTCGTCTCCGGCTTGCAGCTTCCCTCCCACTACTCGACACAGGTAATCGTGGAGGATGTAATGATACTCGGCGCGGCCTTGGGGGTCGAACATGATGCGCTCGAAGATTTCGAACATCTTTGCCGGGCGGATGATCAAACCGGTTTCTTCTAGGACTTCGCGCTTGAGGGCATCTTCGATCTTTTCACCGGGCTCGATCAGTCCGCCGGGGAGGGACCAGTAGCCTTTTAGCGGCGTTCGAGCACGTTGGACGAGCAGGATGGAGTTACGGCGGAGGATCAGGGCGCCCACACCGGGCAAAGGGTGCTTGGGGTAGCGGCGGGTCACTTGAGAAGTAGCCAGCAGCCAGTAGTCAGTAGCCAGAAGGTCAATACTGTAACGCTCCTTTTACGCCTAGCCTGACGCGGTAGACGAAGGTTCGGGCGGTGATGAAGAGGCTTTCCAGATCGGCGTCGCCGAAGGTCAGGTTGGAGGGGGTTTCGGCTAGCTCGATGTGACCCAGTAACTTGGCGTCTTCTGAATAGACGTAGACTTGTTTGGCCGCAACATAGATGTTGCCTTTCTCATCGGTGCGGATTCCGTCGGGGACGCCGGGGATGTTTTCGATGACCACGCGCTCCTTGGAGGCAGCGCCGGCGCGGTCCAGATCGAAGGCGCGGACTACGCGGGCGTCGGAATCGGCTACGTAGAGGACCTTGCCGTTAGCCGAAAGAGCGATGCCGTTGGGACGCGTTTTCCACTTCGCGATGGCTTCCAGATCGCCTTTCGGCGTGATGTGATAGACGCCGAAAAAATCGAGCTCGCGATGATCCTGCTGATCGCCGAAGGCTGGATCGGTGAAATAAATATGGCCGTCGCGGCGGACGGTGATGTCGTTGGGAGCGTTCAAGCGCTTGCCTTCGAATTTCGAAGCGAGCACTTCAACCCCTCCCTTTTTCGAAGTGCGGGTGACACGGCGGGAGTGGAATTCGCAGGTGTAGAGACGACCCTGCGCGTCGTAAGTATTGCCGTTCGGTCCGCCGGGGACGTCGGCGAAGTCCGATGTGCCGGTGCCTCCCACGAATTTAAAAAGCTTGTTGGTATTGCAGTCGCTGAAAAGAAGGAAGCCTTCTCTGGACCAGGCGGGGCCTTCGGTGAACTGGAATCCTTTCGCGATTTTTTCGATTTTCATTTCGGCGAAGTTTTGGGCGGAGGCGAAGGACGTTAGGGCGAAGGCGAAAAGCGCAGGCCGGCCACTGTTACATTGCATTTAGTGATTATGGCAGGGCAAAGGCTACTACCGAATCGCCCATCTTCGAGCCGGCCTTCCCGTGTCCGCCGGCGCAGATCACTATGTATTGTTTGCCGCCGATGGAATAGGTCATAGGCGTGGCTTGAGCGGAGGCGGGCAGGTCGCCCGACCAGAGCTCGCGTCCGGAGTCGACATCGAAGGCGCGGAGCTTCTGTTCGCTGGTCGTCGCGGCTATGAAGATAAGGCCGCCTCCGGTGACCATGGGACCGCCGATGGCTAGACCTCCGGGAATCGATCCACCGTTGGGGAGAGGAACCGAGCCGAGAGGCACAGACCATTTTTTCATTCCGCTCGAGAGGTCGACGGCGATGAGCTCGCTGAACGGAGGAGGATTGCAAGGCAGGCCGCTGGGGGCGCGGAGATGCTCGCGCATCATTGCATATGGTGTACCCCGTTGGGGGCCCACTTCGACGTCGAACCGGTTGTTGCGCGCGGTCTTCACCTCGTCGCCGAGTTTGTCGCGGGGGATGAGTTTCACAATGGTCGAGAGACGGTCCGACGCGACGATCAGGAAGCCTCGGGTGGGTTCGTACGCGCTGCTGCCCCAGTTGACTCCTCCGACGTTGCCGGGAAAGATGATGGTCCCTTCGAAGCTGGGCGGGGTGAACAGGCCGCGCCAGTCGAGCCCTTCGAGCCGCGATTTGCACCAGGCTTTTTCTTCCGGCGTGATGCCCCAGGCGTCCTCCGCGGTAAATTTCTGCGGCGCCAGCACGTCGTACCTGGGGAAAGGCTGCGTGGGCGACGACTGCTCACCCGGGATTTTCGATTGTGGCACGGGACGTTCTTCAATCGGCAGGAGGGATTTTCCGGTCATGCGGTCGAGCACGAAGAAATGGCCGATTTTCGTGGTTACGGCGACGGCGGGAATGTCTTTGAACATTACCAGCGCGGGTTGCGATGCGACGTCGTAATCCCACAGATCGTGATGCACCACTTGGAAGGCCCATAGGACCTGCCCGGTGGATGCGCGGATGGCGACGACGGAGTTCGCGTAGCCGTTATTGCCGGGGCGCTCCCCGCCATAGAAATCGGGGCTGGCGCTGCCGGTGGGGACGAAGACCATGTCGCGCCCGGGATCTGCCGCGAGCGCCGACCATGCGTTGCCTGCGCCGGCGTTCTTGAGAGCGGCGGGAAGCGGATCGAAGCTCCAGATCAGCTTGCCGGTGCGGGCGTGTAAGGCTCGCACGATGCCTCGTTCGGAGTCGGCGCGGCGGCCGTCGCCGATCGAAGAGCCGGTGATCACCAGGTCGCCGACGATCGCGGGCGGCGAGGTCACTTGATAATCGCCCTTGTTTTTCAAGCCGACGTCCTTCGTCAAATCGATCTCGCTGAAACTATCGCAAACCTTGCCCGTGGCCGCGTCGACGGCGATAAGACGAGCGTCGATGGTGCCGAAAATAATGCGGCGCTGGCAGGGATCGCCCTTCTTGCGACTGGAATCGAGCCAGGTGGAAACGCCGCGCGAGGTGACCTCCGAATATCCGTGCGTGCGATCGATATCGGGATCGAATTTCCAGCGCTCACTGCCGGTCACCGGGTCGAGCGCGATCACCTGATTGAACGGCGTCGAGAGATAGAGCGTGCCGTCGACAAGAATCGGCGTGGCTTCAAACGCGGATCTACCGGTGAGCTCGGATTTCGGAATCAGCGCTCCGGTGTGATACTCCCACGCCGGTTTCAACTGCTGGACGTTCTGACGGGTGATTTGCGCGAGAGGCGAGTAGCGGGTGCCACCGGGGTCGCGGCCGTACGCGGTCCAGTCAACGTCGGCGTTGAGCAGGAGAAGAGCAAGGAGAGCATGCATCTTCAACGATTCTATTCATATTCGAGCGCCTCCACCAGCGTCGCGCGGACGGCCGCTTCCGCCGGACCGATGGCGGCGAAAAACGCAGCCGCCAGAATGACCGGCACCAGCTCCAGAGCCGTTTTGAACGGATACACATAGGCGACCTCGATTCCGCCCAAATCCCTTTTGGCCATCTCCACGGTGTAATAGAGCTGCGCCGCGCCCAGCGCCATTCCCAGGGCGAGGCCGATCAGGCCGACGCCGATCGCTTCCAGCCAAATGGTATGGCGGATCTGCCAGCGCAACCCACCCACGGCTTGCAGAACGCCCAATTCGCGGCGCCGGTCCGTAATCGAAACCGTCAACGCGTTCACGATGCCGAGCACCGCCACCAGCACCACGACGGCGATCTGCACGTAGGTGAGCCCGAACCATTGGTCGGTCACGCGGATGATGTAGCGGCGCAGGTCCGCGTTGGTCAGAACGAACAAGCGCTGCTCCTTGCCGTAGGTGTGGAGGATCTGCTGGCGCACCCGCGCTCCATCCGCGCCGGGTTTCAGATAGATGCGAAAAACGTTGACGGAATCGTCGTTCCAGTAGCGGATAAACACGTCGCGCTGGAGCAGCAGGCTGCCTTGCTGATCGGAAAAATCGCGCACGATGCCGACGACTGGAGTCTTCAGAACGCCGGCGGGCGCGGGAATTTCGAGCGTTTCGCCGAGCTTGCACCCGTGCAGACGGGAGAAATTTTCGGAGGCGATCACGCCCTTTCCTTCAGCCGCGAGCCGATACATTTCCTCGGTATCCCCTTCCACCGCGGGAAGCTTGGCGTGCCGCGCGAGCGACGCAATATCGACCGCCACCAGCATGATCGGCGTCTTCTTCACCAGCACACGCACGCTGCGGACCAGCTGCACATCGGCTACGCCGTCTACCGCGCGCAGCTTCGGCCCCAGCGAGGCGGGAAAAACAAAACTTCGCGCCGTGACGGTCTCCGCGGTGGAAACGAACAAATCCGGATTGAGCGCGATGCGCATCCATTCCGAGATCGAATCGTAGCTCGCGCGCGTCAGGCCGCTTAGCGCCACCACCAGCGCGAGCGACAGCATCAGCGCCGATACCGTGCCGGAGGTGCGCCGCGGAGCCTGGATCAGGCTTTCGGCGGCGAGCGCTCCTTCCACGGGCCGGATCCACGCGAACATGGGCCGCATCATTCGCGCGAGCCAATGCGCCAGCGCGGGGGAGAGCAGCACCGCCGCCAGCACCGCGAGTAAAAATCCTGCGTAGAAAACCAGCGAGTAGCGATTCAGCGCCAGCGTCGCGACGGAAGCGATCGCGCACAGGAGTGCCCATCTTCTGCGGGTGCGACTTTCACCCTCGCTCAGCGATTGGTAGCGGCCCTTCTGCAGAGCTTTCACCGGATCGACCTGGGCGGCGCTGCGCGCGGGAATCACCGCTGCGATCAGGCTGGTGATCACCCCCATCGCGACCGCCGCGGCGATGAGCCAGGGAACGATTTCGGTATGCTCCGCCTGCTGCGCGAATCCGTAAACGTCGGCCAGCAGAGAGCCGATGTATCCCGCAATCGCGCGCGCCATCGCGATGCCGAAGGCCAGGCCGGCCAGCGTCCCGATGAGCCCCGCAATTGCGCTCTCGGTGAGAAAAAGCCTGCGGATCTGCGCACGGGTC
>Ga0182024_10016900_pt1 | contig 13768 bp, 11 predicted proteins | sample P32metaG_FD_120480 | JGI IMG/M metagenome (GOLD analysis project Ga0182024, IMG submission 120480) | Permafrost microbial communities from Stordalen Mire, Sweden - P3-2 metaG (Illumina Assembly) | ecosystem: Environmental > Terrestrial > Soil > Wetlands > Permafrost | place: Sweden: Stordalen... | reverse complement strand
TGTTGAAGGCAACGATGGGCGCTGTCTCGGTAAGTCCGTAACCCTGAATGACTCCCAATCCGAGCCGAAGCCAGAACTCTTCGAGTTCTCCTGTGAGCGGCGCCGCTCCCACGACAAATGCCCAGAACTTCCATCCGAATAACGAATGCACGCGGCGATATCGCCAACACTTGGCAATCCATGAAGATACGCGCGGTGACGAATCAATGCCTTCCGGGAACTGGCTCACAACGTATTTGTGAAGTACCTCGAGGATCTTTGGGACAGCGACTAAGACCGAAATACGTCGCGTACGAACTTGTTGCACGATTTCATGTGGGCCATACCCACGCATGAACACTGCTACTCCCGGAATAAGTGGCAGAATGAATAATGTCAGGGCCTGTCCAAACATATGGCTCAGCGGGATCAGGCACAGAAATCGGAGAGGAAACAGGGGCCGGAACCATTTCGCATACTTCGAAACAATCTGCTCAGGCGAGATAATGTTGGCAAGAATGTTTCCATGCGTGATCAGAACGCCTTTTGGCTCGCCCGTCGCGCCTGAAGTAAACACGATCTCAACCACATCGGCCCGACCCATATCCAATTCCGGGACCGCAACATTCTCGTTGTTCCACTCGAGTTCCGAGAGTCGCCACACTGGCGGCTGTCCCACCAAGGAAGGCAGATGAACGTCTTCTCCAATCAGGATGAGGCGGCAATCGACGATATCTTGAATCCGGTGCAAGAATTGGAATGAAGTGCGATAGTCGATGGGCACAACAATAGCGCCCACAAGCACACAGCCCCAGAAGGCGGCGACCCATTCCGGACGGTTTTCCGACCAAAAGATGACTTTGTCTCCTTTCGCGATGTGATGTTCGCTCAACCGAGCGGCAAAACTCTTCGCCGCACGGCCTACTTGGGCGTACGTATACCTCCAGCTGCGATAGCCGTTGTCGTACAGAAGGTAATCGGCTTGAAGCTCCGCAAACTCGCGAAAGAACACCACAAGGCTCTTCCGAGAAACAATCGGTTCGTGGCCGTCATGTAACATAAATAGTCCGTTGCTGTATCGCCGTACCGACGATATCGGCTTCAGGAATCTTTCGATTTGTTGGCTGTCTCCGGATGTGACCTGGCTCACATTTCCTCGTGACGCCGCTTACGGTTTGTTTCTTCCGACGCGCTTAGTCTTGTTTTCGTCGCCTGATTGAAATCGCTGATGGCGGCTGCGGGCAAAGACACCGATAGGTTCAGACGTTCGATATGTCCCCTTCTGAGCTCGTAGGTTGTGAAAGGTTACGTATGATTTTCGAAGATCGCGTCGATGCTGGTCGGAGGCTGGCCAGCGAACTCGGAGGATATGCGGGGCGCAAAGATGTAATTGTCCTTGGAATTCCGCGAGGTGGCGTTCCGGTCGCGTTTGAGGTGGCGCGGGTGTTAAAAGCGCCGCTAGATATCTTTTTGTCAAGAAAACTCGGCGTCCCAGGACAAGAAGAATTAGCATTCGGCGCGCTTGCCACTGGCGGCGTTCGAGTCCTGGATCGGGAATTGATTAGACAACTGAACATTTCCGAGCGAGAAATCGACCAAATAGCGGCAACGGTAAGAAGGGAATTGGAACGACGCGAACGAGTTTACCGAGGTTCTCGGCATCCTCTCAAGGTAGAGGGGAAAATAGTATTACTTATAGATGACGGAATTGCGACCGGGTCGAGCATGCGCGCTGCGATCGATGCCTTACGGCAGATGGGACCCGCGCAGATTGTAGTCGCCATCCCGGTAGCGCCTCTTCATACTTGCAACCGGCTCCGGTCCGAAGTGGATGATCTCGTCTGCCTCTACGCACCGGAGTCCTTCTATGCTATCGGCCAATTCTATAGTGACTTCTCGCAGGTTGCGGACGAGGAAGTGACCGATTTGATTCGCAGGGCTAACGAACCGGCGATTCGCAAGGCCGTGTAGAGCATTGGGCCCCGCTGAGAGGAGTTTCACCAATGATCCCAGGCCGCAAGGTTCAGACAGACGGTATTGAAAGCGAGATTTTGATTGATGCGGGCACAGTGGAATTGGAAGGCACTCTAGGAATTCCCAAAGAGGCTAGCGGCATTGTCCTCTTTGCACATGGCAGCGGGAGCAGCCGCCACAGCCCGCGAAACCGTTACGTTGCGCAGGTGCTTCAGTCGCAGGGAATAGGAACGCTGCTCTTCGATCTTTTGACGCGTGAAGAAGAATCGATTGACGAATTCAGTGGAGAAATTCGCTTTGACATCCCCTATCTGGCAAACCGATTGATGGATGCTACTCGCTGGCTGGTGCAGCGTCCTGATATGCAGCGAATCAAGCTGGGCTATTTCGGCGCCAGTACAGGAGCTGCTGCCGCGCTCGTTGCCGCCGCTGAAATGCACGACGTGATTGCTGCGGTCGTTTCGCGAGGCGGCAGGCCCGATCTCGCTGGCGACGCTTTGAGTTTCGTCCGAGCCCCAACTCTGCTAATCGTGGGAGGGGATGATGAGCCGGTGATCGGGATGAATCGAGAAGCCCTGGCAAAGCTTCGCTGCAACAAAGAACTCGTTATCGTCCCAGGTGCAACTCATCTATTCGAAGAGCCGGGCACGCTGGAGGAAGTCGCGCGATTAGCGGCGAATTGGTTCATACAGTACCTGGCGATGACCGGCAAGCGGAGCGTTCGTGCGTCGGCGCGCCAGTGACAATATGGCGCGTTGGGAGCATTTTTCACACGGTGCTGATGTCGGCGTACGCGGATTCGGCATATCTGTGGAAGAAGCATTCGAACAGGCGGCACTTGCACTCTCGGCGGTAGTGGGCGACATTTCGACGGTCACGGCGAGGGAGAATGTCGAGGTCCACTGCGATGCTCCGGATCTTGAATTGCTGCTGGTCAGTTGGCTCAACGCAATTATTTATGAGATGGCGGTACGTAGGATGTTGTTCAGTAAATTTCGGGTGGTTATTTCCGGGCTCTTCTTGACTGGCACTCTTTCCGGTGAGGAGGTCGATCCGGAACGCCATCAGTTAGCTATAGAAGCAAAAGGGGCAACCGTTACCGCACTCAGAGTCGCGCGTGATCCAGGTGGTCAATGGGTCACGGAGTGCGTTGTTGATGTCTGAAACAACGGAGGCGGGATGAACCGGCAGGAGCTTGAACGTCATTCTGATTTTGAATGGTGGATCACACCCACCGGTCAGATGCGTGTACCCGGAATCATTTATGCGGGCGAGCAGTTAATCGAAGACATGGACGAAAAGGTCCGCGAGCAAGTCACGAACGTCGCTACTTTGCCGGGAATTCAACGCGCATCATATGCCATGCCCGATGCTCATTGGGGTTATGGCTTTCCAATTGGTGGTGTCGCGGCGTTCGACCCGGAAGAAGGCGGCGTGATTTCCGCAGGAGGAGTTGGATTCGACATTTCCTGCGGGGTACGTACCCTGGGCACAACGCTGACCGCAGATAAAGTGGAGATGAGGAAAGAAGAGCTTGCGGATGCTCTTTTCAGAAGTGTGCCCGCGGGGGTCGGTAGCACCGGTGCAATCCGTCTGACCGAAAGCGAGATGGACGACATGTTGCGCGGCGGTGCGCGATGGGCGATTATCCGCGGATACGGCAAACCTGAAGATATCGAACGCATCGAAGAAGGTGGCACTGCATCGGATGCAAGACCCGACTGCGTTTCACATGAGGCTAAAAAACGCCAATCCCAAGAGATGGGAACTCTCGGCTCGGGCAATCATTATCTGGAAGTTCAGCGAGTGGCCGAGATCTTCGACACCGCAACGGCGGCTACTTTCGGATTACAATTCAACGGCATCGTTCTGAGCATCCATTGCGGATCGAGAGGGCTCGGCCATCAGGTTGGAACGGACTACTTAAAGAACATGGTAATTGAGGGCTATCGGCCGATCGCCGACCGGGAACTCGCCTGTGCCCCGATTCGTTCAGAATTAGGGCAACGCTACCTCGGCGCGATGCGAGCGGCGACGAATTGTGCGCAGGCCAACCGGCAGATCATTACGCATTTGGCTCGCGGCGCTTTCGACCAGGTCATGCCCAATGAGAGCCTCACCCTGTTGTATGACGTGTCCCACAATACGTGCAAAATCGAACAGCATGTCGTCGAGGGCATCAGCCGGGAACTATTTGTTCATCGCAAAGGCGCGACCCGCAGTTTCGGGCCGGGTCATGCGGATCTGCCGCCTTCACTGCGAGAAGTCGGGCAGCCCGTATTGATCGGCGGAACGATGGGAACGGAGTCTTACATTTTGGTGGGCACCGTCGAGAGTGAACAACTTGCGTTTTCTTCGGCCTGCCATGGGGCTGGACGCTCCATGAGTCGCACGCAAGCGGCGAAGCACTGGCAGGGACGCAAGGTCATTGACGAGTTAAGTGAACGCGGCATTTTGATACGCAGCCGATCTTTTCGGGGAGTTGCCGAAGAGGCACCGGGAGCTTACAAGGATGTTAACGCCGTTGCGGAAGCAGCCGAACACGTGAATTTGGCGAGGCGAGTTGCCCGCCTCGTTCCGTTGATCTGTGTTAAGGGCTAGCGTGCCTCTCTCCAACCGCTCCGAACCTTTGTCGATGCAAAGGATGTTACCGGTGTTCTGGATTCTCACTGAATTGTTGGCATCTGCACACGCAATGGAGGTGAAACCGGAGACGGCGATTTCTTTCGATCGCTACGTTCGCGCTGTCGAATCACGCATGGATGACGATCTGCGCCACGATCAATTCCTCGTCGTTGATCGCTTTCCCCATTTACGTCGCCAGAAAGCTTATGATTTACTTCAACAGGGCCAAATCTATATCGAAGAGCTGCATGCTCGAGAAGATGATCGCCCGATTCTCATTCCCGGCGGCCTGATCCATCACTGGACAGGAGTGATTTTCATACCCAAAGCGACACTCTCCCAAGCAATTGACGTGCTTCGGGATTACGATAACCACGAGAATATTTACAAACCCCAAGTTCGTCGATCGAAATTGATTGAGCACAACGGAAATCAGTCCAAGGTTTACTTCCAGCTTTTTAACAAGCCCGTCGTTACGGTCATCCTGAACGCTTATTTCGACGTTAGCGATGCCGAATTCGGCACCACGCGATATCAAATCGCATCGCACTCCACGCGCATCGCCGAAGTTGCAAATCCGGACAGGCCAAACGAACACGAGCATCCCGTTGGGAATGACCATGGCTACATGTGGCGTTTTGACACGTACTGGCGCGTTGAAGAAAAAGATGGGGGCGTCTATGTCCAGAATGAATCGGTCGCGTTGAGCCGGACGGTTCCCGCGATACTCGCGTGGCTGGTCAACCCTCTGGTGAAAAGCATTCCCCGCAACATTCTCCTCCATCTTTTGCGAACTGCTGTTCTGAAGGCTGAAGTGTCCTCGGAGCAAGAGGATCATTGTCTGTCAGTTGAAGCATTGGCCGAATGCTCGCAACGGTGAAGCGAATGACAGGGAAACGCAGCTTCGAACATATCGATTCGTTCTATCATCTTGCGCGAAGAGACGAGGCGGAACAGCTCTGTCACGGCACCGCATGTTTTGTGGCCCGGCATCAAAATCCGGGCCGTTGGACAGCAGCCGTATCGCAAGAACAGCATTTGTATTGTCTCGGTAATTGTTTTGGGAGTCCTGCGTCGACTAGCGATGTCGGCCGCCCGAGAATGAGAATCCACTCTCGTGAGCCGATCGTGCTGGGCCCGATAATCGAAGGTCCAGTCTCTTCTCTTGCCGCGGCTATCGCGAGGGGTGGCTACCGTGCGCTCGAACAGGCACTGGGCGTGCCTCGGCCAGAATTGGTGAGGGCGGTTGAGCTTTCAGCGTTACGAGGGCGCGGAGGTGCAGGGTTCCCGACTGGAAAGAAGTGGCGCGCAGTTGCCGAACAGAAAGGACCAGAAAAGTTTGTCGTTGCAAACGCCGACGAGGGAGATCCCGGAGCCTATATCGACCGGTTTCTGCTCGAAGACGATCCGCATCGCTTGATTGAGGCGATGGCCATTGCGGGATATGCGGTCGGCGCGGCAAAAGGCTACATCTATCTGCGGAAGGAGTATCCCCGTGCCCGCGCAACTCTCGATCAGGCCCTTGTCGAGGCGCGTCGAGAGGGTTTTCTAGGTCAGCGGATCTTTCACCGCGATTTCACTTTTGACGTCGAACTAATTGTCGGGCAAGGAAGCTATGTTTGCGGCGAAGAAACCGCGCTCCTCAATTCCATTGAAGGACGCCGACCCGAAGTTCGGCTGCGGCCACCTTACCCGTCTGAGTCCGGGCTGTTTAGAAGGCCTACCCTAATCAACAATGTAGAAACTCTCGCGAATATTCCCTGGATCGTTCGAAATGGCGGCGAGGCATTCCGGCGCCTCGGTTTCTCAAACAGCCGAGGCACCAAGGTTCTCTCGCTTAATTCTCTTTTTCATGCGCCCGGCCTTTACGAAGTCGATTTCGGCATTACTATTCGTCAGATCGTGGAAGAAATAGGTGGAGGCCTGAAAAGTGGCGCCTTGAAGGGCTTAATAATCGGCGGTCCTCTGGCAGGTATTATTCCGCCGCATTTATTTGATACTCCCCTCGGTTTTGAGGAGCTCGCCGGGATCGGTGCAAGCGTAGGACACGGCGGCGTGATTGCCTTTGACGAGCGCACCTCCATTGCCGAGTTGGTTTATCACGTTTTCGAGTTTGGGGCGTTTGAATCATGCGGCAAATGCACACCGTGTCGGCTGGGAAGTCGGCAGGTGGAGCGATTGTTTCAGCGGATATTGGAGATTGGCCACGTTGCGGCCCGCGAGAAAAAGGAGTGCATGGAAATTGTGTCCGCGCTGGCGATGACCAGTCTCTGTGGGTTAGGAACGGGACTCGCCGAGTTTGCTCGCAGTGCGCTTCGCCACTATGCCGAGGAATTAGAAACTTGCTTCAGCTAACGATCAATGGTCAGCAGTACCACTTTGACGAGAGTCTCTCGATTCTCCAAGCCCTCCGCTCAGTCAAAATCGAGATTCCAGCTCTATGTTACGACGAGAGGATGAAACCATTCGGCGGTTGCCGTCTATGCGTTGTGCGGGTAGATGGCGGATCGCGACCCGTAATCGCCTGCGACACGCAGGCTATTGACGGAATGAGTATCGCCACTGACACTCCGGAGCTTGAGGAGTGGCGCCGGTCGCTTCTGCGGCTCCTAGCCCAGCAATATCCCGCTGAAGGTGCACGCGAATCGAAAGATAAGGAGTTTCACCGGCTCATCCGCGCTTACGGTCTTGAAAGGGAATGCTTAGGAAGCATCCAACCCAAACTCGTTGACCAGTCGAATCCCTACATTCGAGTAGATATGGCTCAGTGCATTTACTGCTACCGCTGCGTGCGTATCTGCGACGAGGTTCAGGGGCAATTTGTTTGGAAAGTCTGGAATCGCGGCGATGCGACGAGGATTCGCCCGGACTCGGGAACAACGCTCCTCGAGAGTTCCTGTGTAAGTTGCGGTGCCTGCGTTGACACGTGTCCCACCGGGGCGCTGGAGGACAAGAGCGTCCTTTCCCTGGGAGCAGCGACCAGCTGGACGAGAACCACCTGCGCCTACTGTGGGACCGGGTGTGAAATGAATGTGGGCACGCGGAATGGTCGAATCGTCGTTATCAAGCCCATCGCTGACGCTCCGGTCAGCCGGGGTCACCTTTGTGTAAAGGGACGTTACGCGTTCGATTATGTTCACGCCCAGGACCGCGTGACCGAGCCGATGATTCGAGTGGCCGGTGCATGGAAACAGGTCTCCTGGAACGAAGCGATTTCTTTCACTGCGGAGGCCCTAAGCCGCATTATCACGCAGCACGGCGCCGATAGCGTGGGGGTTTTGGGTTCGGCGCGAGCCACCAACGAAGAAAACTACCTCGCTCAAAAATTTGCCCGGGTTGTCCTCGGGACGAACAACGTGGATTGCTGCGCGCGCGTCTGTCATGCGCCTACGGCGGCTGCGATGAAGGTCATGTTGGGAACCGGCGCTGCAACGAATTCTTTTGACGACATTGAGTTCGCGCGAACGATTCTCGTGTGCGGCGCGAACCCAACGGAGAATCATCCGATTGTTGGCGCTCGAATCAAACAGGCGGTTCTGAGAGGAAGTCGCTTGATTGTGATTGACCCGCGCAAGATCGAATTAGCGGGCTACGCAACGCTGCACTTGCAGATTCGGCCGGGAACGAATATCCCCTTGCTCAATGCGATTGCCGCCTCGATTGTCGAAGAAGGGTTGTGTGACGAAGACTTTCTAAGGCAACGGGTCGCTGGATTCGAAGAGTTCTGGCATTCCGTTCGATCCTGGCCCGCTGAGAGAGCCGCACCCGTGTGCGGTGTAGAAGCCCTGCAGATCCGCGAAGCGGCGCGCATCTACGCAAGAGAAGGACCAGCCATGTGCTTCCATGGGCTGGGAGTGACAGAACACACGCAAGGTACCGAAGGCGTCATGTGCCTTGTAAATCTCGCATTGCTGACCGGAAACATCGGCAAGCGCGGTGCGGGAGTCAACCCCTTGCGCGGACAGAACAACGTCCAAGGCGCTGCTCACATGGGGTGCGACCCTAGTGTTCTGGCGGGATCTGTTTCCCTCGAAGACGGCCACGATCTGTTTTCACGGGTTTGGCAGTCGCCCGTTCCAACACGAAAGGGTCTTAATCTCTTTGCCATGTTGGATGAGGCCGCGGCTGGAAAGTTCAAGGCGTTGTGGGCTATCGGTTATGACATCGCTTTGACGAATCCCGACACCAACGCCACGCGGCGTGCTCTACAGCGCCTGGAGCTGGTGGTTGTCCAGGACATGTTCCTGAATGAAACCGCGAAAGAATTTGGCACGGTTTTTCTCCCTGCAGCCTCTTCCTTTGAGAAGGATGGCACTTTCATGAATGCGGAGAGGCGCATCCAGCGAGTACGTAAGGCAATTGATCCTGTTGACGCTTCGAAATCCGATTGGGAAATCATCTGCGATGTCGCTTGCGCTATGGGGAAAGGTGAGTTTTTCAACTTCTCCTCCGCTGAGCAAATCTGGAATGAGATTCGTTCTGTCTGGAAGGCTGGCGCTGGGATCAGCTACGAGCGCCTGGAACGCCGCGGGCTCCAGTGGCCGTGCCCTGCGGAGGATCATCCCGGCACAGAGGTTCTTCACACAGAGGCTTTCTCAAGTGGCAAACGAGCGTCACTTAACCGGATCGAGTACCAGATAACCTCGGAGGTTGCGGATGCAGAATATCCATTTACCTTGATCACCGGCCGAACACTTTACCAGTTCAATGCCGGCACAATGACTTCGCGAACCGCTAACATTCTGCTCCGTCCGAATGATTGCCTGGATATTTCAATCGATGATGCCGCGAGATTAAGATTGTCCGATGGGCAGCAGATCCGGATCCGTAGTCGATATGGCGAAGCAATTCTTCCAATCAAGATTCAAGACTCAGTGCGGCCGGGCGAGCTTTTTGCAACGTTCCATATGCCGGAGGTGTTTTTGAACCGCGTGACCAGCCCGCATCGCGATACGTACGTTAGCACGCCGGAATATAAGGTCACAGCTGTGCAGCTGGACCGAATCCAGGAGACAGGATAATCCGCGCAACAGATATATGAAGCCGGTGCCCGGGGGAACCAGCGCGAGGTGTCCATGAAGGATCACGGCAAAATCAATTGTGAGAGATTCCGCGCCGCTTCGGGACACGGGATGGACGGAGACAGAGCATCGCAAGCGCATCACTTGCTAAAAATTAATGCCTTCATGGCAACCGCCGTGGATGCGCACGATTTCAACAGAACATGGCGCGTGACGTGCCACCGCTTCTGCGACGCTGCCTAGCAAGAATCGGCGCACTCCGCCCGATCCATGTGATCCCACCACGATTAGGTCGGCATGCCACTGTATGGCCGAATCGAGAATTGTCTCTTTGACGTCGCCTTTGTCGATGACGGAGTCAACTTTGAAACCCGCACTTGCGATCTGCTTCGTAGCCGTGTCGATTAATTCCTGCGCTTGCTTTCTCTGTTCCTCGATCTCGGGAGTGAATCTCCGCGCCATCTGTGGCGGAGTGGAAACCGAGATCGGCTGCAACACATGCAAGATCCGCACTTCACTATCCTGAGTGCGAATTTGCATGATGACAACTCGGAGCAATTCCTCTAAGGACTTCGAATCGTCGATTGCCACCAGGATTCTCATGATTCTCCTCGCTCAAGCGGTAGTCGGGGCCCACCGGAGAAGCCCAATGACCAGGATGCCATAGTAGATAGCGACCACCATAGACAGATCAGAAATCCGCTCCACGATTTTCCAGAGACCGCGAACTCGCGTCTCCAGCGACTCACACAGGAGAGGACCATCCATACAGACAGAATTAATGTGATCACTTCGAGAACGATTGTTGGGGCACTCGGCCTCTGCAAACGAAGCATAAGTGGCATCTCGCGCAAGAGGCTCGGTGGTCCTCCGGGGCCGGACAAAAATAGCGCCCATGCGGTGGGGATCAATATAAGCACCAACCAACAAGCGGGAGCCAGCATGCCGGGCGTGTACGCCCAACGAGCATCGACACGGACGAACAGGATGAAAATCGCCAGGTAGATCGGAGACTCGTAGAGATGGACGAGGAGCAACTGTGGATCAAAATAACTCAGAAGCAGGAAACATGCCATTATCGCCAGCGCCACGCTGACGATTACCCGATGAGCCATGTCGTCTACTCCTTCGTTTAGCCAGCTAGGCCGTGGACTCTAGCGGGCTACTACACTGCGCTGCTCGACCGATGCGATACGCAGAGCCGTCTTGATGGCGGTGTCGGGATTGAGCGAGATGGAGTCAATACCTTGCTCCACCAGCCACTCCGCGAACTCAGGGAAATCCGAGGGGGCCTGGCCGCAAATTCCGATGGGCTTCTTCGCTAGGTGCGCGGCCTGAATCGCATGTGCAATCATCCGGCGGACCGCGGCATTGTTCTCATCGAATAGGTGCGCCACGGTCGCGGAGTCGCGATCCAATCCGAGGGTGAGTTGAGTGAGGTCATTTGACCCAATAGAATACCCGTCGAATACCTGCAAAAACTCGTCGGCCAAAATGACGTTCGCAGGGATCTCGCACATGGCGTATATTTCCAAGCCATTTTCATGCTGCCGGAGACCATTTTCTCCCATGATCTCGGTCACCTTCCGACCTTCTTCGACCGTGCGACAAAAAGGAATCATCACTTTGAGATTCGTGAGCCCCATCTTGACCCGGACTCGATCTATTGAAGCGCATTCCAGCGCAAAACCCGGTGAATAACGCGGGTCATAGTAGCGCGACGCTCCTCGAAACCCGATCATCGGATTTTCTTCCTTCGGCTCGAATTCCGCGCCGCCGAGCAGTCCCGCGTATTCGTTCGTTTTGAAGTCGCTCATACGCACGATCACCGGCTTTGGATAAAACGCTGCGGCAATGCGTCCTACGCCTTCACTTAGACGGCGAATAAAAAACTCCCCGGGGTCTTCGTCCCGGATGCGATTCCGAATCTCATTGACCGCTTTCAGATCCTTTAGATTCGGGAATTGTGCAAGCGCCATCGGATGAATTCCGATCTGATTTGTAATAATGAACTCCAGTCGGGCGAGGCCCACTCCCTCGTTCGGGATGGCCGCTAAGTGGAATGCCTGGCCGGGATCTCCTGCGATCAGCATGATCTTCGTATGCGTCTTGGGAATCGAACTCGCATCCAGATTGTCAATTCTGAAAGGCAAACGGCCGGCATAGACGTGTCCCTCGCTGCCTTCGGAACAGCACACCGTTACATCACCCGCCTTGGCAAGAATGCTCGTTGCATTCCCTGTGCCGACGATGCATGGAATACCAAATTCACGCGAAACGATCGCGGCATGGGCTGTGCGGCCGCCCTGGTTTGTGACGATGGCAGTGACGCGTCGCATCACAGGCTCCCAGTCGGGATTGGTATTCTCTGCCACTAACACTTCTCCGGGCTGAACGTCTTGCAGTTTGCTTATTTCCGTGACGACATGCGCGCGTCCGCAGCCGATCTTTTCTCCTACGGCTTGCCCTGTCACAAGTGGCGGGCCGGGTTTGTTCACGAGACGATAGACTTCCGCGGCCGTGTGCGGGCGCTTGGCCGAGTGCACCGTCTCGGGACGAGCCTGAACAATAAAGAGCTGGCCGGTTTTGCCGTCCTTAGCCCATTCGATATCCATGGGTTGAGGACGATGGGCAAGGTCGGAATAGTGGTCTTCGATTAGGCATGCCCACCTGGCCAGCTGGAGAACTTCTGCATCGTTGAGGCAAAAGTGGAGACGATCCTCAACAGGCGTAGCCTCGCTGCGTGTGGAGCGCGTACCGGTCGAGTAGACAAGGCGAACTTCTTTCGATCCGCAATTCCGCCCGACGATGGATTCATGGCCGTTGAACAAGGTAGGTTTGAACACCAGCCATTCGTCCGGCGTCACAACTCCCTGGACAACAAATTCACCCAAGCCGTACGAGCCGGTAACCGTAACCACGTCCCGGAAACCAGATTCGGTGTCGAGGGTGAAGATCACGCCCGAGCTGGCAAGGTCGGAACGTACCATTGGCATCACGCCAACCGACAGCGCAACCTTGAGCTGCGAATACCCCTGACGAGCCCGGTAATTAATGGCACGATCGGTGAAGAGGGAGGCGAAGCACTGATGCACTGCGCGCAGTAGTGCTTCCTCTCCGCGCACGTTCAGAAATGTTTCTGCCGCTCCCGCGAAGGAAGCTTCCGGCAAGTCTTCCGCGCTTGCGGAAGACCGCACGGCCAGCTCGGGCTCGCATCCCAGGCGCTGTGCCAAGGCATGGTATGCCTTGAGAACATCCATCTGAAGAGCATCGGGCAGGGGAGTCTGAAGGATCTGGGTCCGAGCCGTGTGTCCAGACACCGCTAACTGATCAAGATTCTCGGCATCGAGCCCGGAAAACAGTTGTTCGAGTCTGGTACGCAGCCCTTGCTCGCTCAACAATAGCCAGTAGGCATCCGTTGTTACGGCGAACCCGTCAAGCACGCCTACACCTTTCGGCTTCAACGCGCTGAATAACTCTCCCAGGGAGGCGTTCTTGCCTCCCACGCGTTGTACATCGCCCATGCCAATTCCAGAAAAATTCAAAGTCAAATCTTTACTCATGAAGTCCTCTCGCTAATCCATACAAAGCCTAGACCTAGCCGACCTTGCGGAATGGGACACAGATCACCTGATAAAGTGAGCTACGTCACAACCGCATGAGTTTCGCAAAGGCTACAAGGAGTGCCTGAAAGCAGAATAGCAACGAAGCGTGTGGATAACTTGCTGGGGCCGAAGGCTTTAGCAGGCTGTTCTTGCTTCACGCTCTTCAGGAGGAAAAGACCGGCGTTCTGGTGCTCGAAGGACCGGAACTACTAGGGGATATTGAGGCGACCCTGCTTCACACTGATTTGCATTTGCTAGTGCGTCAGAATCCGATGCATGCTTCCCAAACTTGGGGAGAAGATACGACCATGAAAATCCCGTTAGCGATTATGGGATCAGCAAGAGGGGTTTAGCAACGTGCAGGACGCAAATCTCGGTGTTCTCAGTCCGGACCTGCCGTAGGAGGACCTTGGTCGCAGCTTCCGAGAATCTTGACTCGTTACGGCGCGTGTCAACGAGTTTGAGACCAGTGGTCATGGAATTTAGTGAGCATTTTCAGCTGCGTTGAGCGGTTTGTTGATCCAGACCTCGATTGGAACCGAGAGTGGTTTGGGCGCCTGGCGG
>Ga0182024_10016899_pt1 | contig 13768 bp, 10 predicted proteins | sample P32metaG_FD_120480 | JGI IMG/M metagenome (GOLD analysis project Ga0182024, IMG submission 120480) | Permafrost microbial communities from Stordalen Mire, Sweden - P3-2 metaG (Illumina Assembly) | ecosystem: Environmental > Terrestrial > Soil > Wetlands > Permafrost | place: Sweden: Stordalen... | reverse complement strand
GCGCTTCTTAATAGTCGTGTTTTTGCAATTTGACAAGCGTGCGAAGGAACCGCTCCTAGTTCTGAATCTATTCCAGATCGGCACACTTCAATGATGTCACTGAAACACTGAAACTTCTTCCTTAGTGCTCCAAATTAAGGTTAGCGCCATCCAGCCACTTGAACACAGACACTCCCCGCCGAACAGGTGTGTTGGTCAGACGCTTACAAATCGTCTTCAGATCTCGAATCATGCCGCAGCGAGTCTACGCGGCATATCTCTTCGTCGCACATGCGCGACCGGCTTCTCGTGTAGTAGCAGTTCAGTTGCCTGCACTCGCCGCTCGGCGTGAAACCACTTCTGCACAACATCGTCATTCAAAAAATTGGCCAACGCCAACAGGCTCATTCCTTGATGGTGGGCCATCCAGCACTGCACTAATTGCGGGCGCCTCCTCCAGAATTTATGCCTGGTGGAAGTAAAGTCTGCGGCTTCGTAAAAGCCGTGACTCCCAAACCACCCCATATCGGCCATTTTGTGCAGATTGCGCACCGCCCCCACTGGGTCAGTATTCAGCGCGAGGAATGTTGAATAGGGGGATATGACGAGTGTATTTGTCTCTCGTGCCCGCAGTCCGAGATGGGGAAGGCCAAAAGCGTAATACTGATAATTTCCAGCTTCGTCCAATTTGAAATACGCGGATTCGGAAATACCCCAAGGAACGCCTTTGCGCGCAGCATAGGTCTGCTGCGCACGTACGGCGGCCGTGCGCGAACGCTCTAAGAGCGTATTGGGGTAGGTGCGCATCCAAAGCGAAGGCATCAAATACTCAAACAACGTTCCAGTCCAGGAAAGCAAGACCGGCCGTCCGCCATCCAGAGTGTGCGCCCGGCCAAGCAGGAACCAGCTCTCCTGTGGAATATCTTCCTTGGCAATAGCGACAAACACGGCGGTGCGAGACTCCGTTCCGAGCAGGTCATAGCAAGCAGGGTGAAGATGGTGTGTCTCCACATCGAAGCCTACGGATATCAGTTTGCGGCGGTTGTCGAGCAACACCTCGAAGTCCATTTCATCGGCCAGCATCCCCGCCCTGTTTGCGATCGTTCGAATATCCGCAATCAAGCGTTCCGTGTTCGATTTTGCTTTCAGGAGCTGGTCGCGAAGGCGTACATACCGAAGTTCCTGCCCCTGGGTTGTGGATTCGAGGCCCCGCTCGATTTGGCCGATCAGTTCGTCGATGAATCGGGGCAGTTCCTGCAACGCAATGCTGTCCATCAATTTGATGTTGACCGCGGCGTCATCACGCAAAGCTGCAAAATCGGGCGAAGACCACGGCGAATATTCGCTCACTGCGTGCTGAATGCTCCGGAGCCGCAACGCAGCCTCTTCCGCAAACCATTCGATTTGGGAGGGTCGTTTGGACTTGGCAATAGTTTCGTTGGCCTGCTTGAAAACTGCCTCGGACAAGCCGAGTATCGACTGCAACCAACTATCCGTATTGCGCAGCCGTTCGCAGCTCAAAAGCAACTTTCGCGGAAAGGCACGGCCGGCAGACAGTACACGAAGATAATCCAGGAATCCTTCCGACAAACACGGCTGCAATACCGGCTGGCGTAACCGTTCCATGCATCCTTGCTGCAGAGTCCAGAGCGACGCCAGCAAGTTACCGCTATCCACGGAAGAGACGAAAAGGGGAGCAAGTGGCTGAAGCGTACGCGTGTCGTACCAGTTCAACACGTGGCCGTGATGCTTTTTCAAGCTCACGATTGTGGCTAATGTGCGAAGAGTCTGTTCGGCAAATTCCGGCACCGTGAGATATCCGAATTCACAGGCCACCTGCCTCGCGTTGAGTAGAAACCCGATGTTGGTCGGTGAGACCCGGGCCGCCACAGCAGCAGGCTCTTCTTGAACGTTGTCCGGGATCAACCAGTGGTGCTCGGCGGTACTGTACTCGGCGAAATATCGCCAGGTGCTCAGGGAGGTACGCCTGAGAAAAGCCACGTTCTTTCGGGAGGTTCGATTTCGGGCCGTGGCCGGAGCCCGACCAAGCCAGCCGGAAACCGCTTTACTACAGGCCCAAAGCGCTAGCATCGGCAGCGCGGTCGGCAGCGCCTGGCGCCGCACCGCCCACACCAAAAAACCCAATACGATCGCAAGCAGAGGCATCCAGTTCAGATACGCGTCGACAGGTGTGCGGCCCCGGGTATTGAGCTCCGATTCGGCCGCCGTTTCCCATTCCAAGAGCCGGTCTTGCGTGACAAAGCGCCGGACCAACGATCGCGCGACCGCATCCAGCGCGAGCATGGTCTGATGGGGGAGGAAGATCAATGTGAAAAGAAGATTAACTTTAGCGGTGTAAAGTGCATTGAACGCATCGCCGACGATGGTCAGATCAAGAGCGAAAATGGCGCGGAGCAGACTGAAGCTAAACTCGACCCAAGCGGGTATGAATAAAATACACAGCGTGGCCAGAGTCCATAGCCACGGCTTACCGGGTAAGAACCATCCAGCCACGAGCAACAGAAATGTTGCCGGTTCCACTAAGCTGCGGCGAAGGTTGTCGACAATCTTCCACCACGAAATCAGCGAAATCGGATTGGCAACGCGTTGCACCGACTCGTCCGGCACAAAACGGAATAACCACTCCGCGATCTGCCAGTCGCCTCGCAACCAGCGGTGTTTCCGCCGATTGTAAGCGCTGTAGTGGGAGGGGTAGTCCTCGATTATCTCGATGTCACTGGCCAAGCCCGCCCGCGCATAGGCTCCTTCCAGCAGATCATGACTGAGCAGAGAATTTCTGGGAAAGCGCCGGTCGAGGACCCGATGGAGGGCGTCCACCTCGTAGATTCCCTTTCCCGTAAAGCTGCCCTCGCGATACAAATCCTGATAGGCATCGGAAATCGCACGAGTATAGATATCGAAACCAGTTTCTCCCGCGTAGATGGCTGCGAGCCGCGAGCGGGCTGTGCTTTGCACGCTGACGCCGACCCGCGGCTGCAATATGCCATATCCGTCAACCACAATATTCGTTTGTGGATCGATGATGGCCTGGTTCAGCGGATGCGCCAGAGCTCCAACCATGCGGTGTGCCGCGCCCCGTGGAAGCTCCGTATCCGAATCGAGCGTGATCACAAACCGAACCCGGGGTAGGATCGACAGCTCGCCAACTTTCACCGGGAAACTGTCGTACTGCCCGCGCAGCAGTTGGTTGAGGTCGAGCAGTTTGCCGCGCTTACGCTCCCATCCCATCCACGATTTTTCGCGCGGGTTGTAAACCCGATGCCGATGAAATAAGAAGAAGGAACCTGAGCTCTGACTCGCGTACTTGTCATTCAATTCGCGAATCAAATCCGAGCACAACGTAATGAGCGGATTGTCCTCCCGAGCCGGTTCACGAGAATCGGCCAAGTCGGTCAGGAGTGCGAAATGAATATTGGGATCATGGTTTCCCAGGAAGCGTACTTCCAGGCTCTCAACTAGCTCTTTCACTTGTTTTTCACCCAAGAGCAGAGTAGGAATTGCGACCATGGTTACGCAGTTGTCAGGAATCCCTACCGTGAGATCGAGTTTAGGGAGAATTTCGGGAGGCAGCAGCAAACTGACCAGATAGTTCATGAGCTGCACGGCGCTCTGTGAACTGGGTAACAACAGGATCAGCATCGAGAACAAAATAAGCGCCGGCGAATTGAAGGAATCGGTGAGAAGTATCACCGCCACGGACATGATGGCAAGCGCCAGAAGGTGAATGCCCAGCAAGAAAAACTCATCGGGATGCTTACGCACAAGTGCCTGAATCTTCTGGCCGAATGGCGGATGGAAGCGGACCTTCTGCCAGAGAAGAGAGCATCCCTTGTCCACCAGGTAGTAACCGACGTGAGATTCCCGGAGAGCGACGCGTGGCTCGTCATAGCTGCGGTGACTGGCCTGTTCGGCCAATGCCACGACCGCCTCCGCGGTCTCCAACTCGGAACAATCAGAATGCTCGGCGATGTTTGCGATTCGGTTTCGGTAAAGATCCCGGCTTTCGAAATCCATCCGACCGTAGGCGCCGGCGGGGTCTTGCCGTAACACGCCGTCGATCACCATGAGCGGCTCAAGGACATTCTTCCAGGTTGTTTGTCCAATGTCCCGCAGACTCCGTACCAAAATACTCACACCGCTGGAATCATCCTTGGGATTGTCCAGCAGACACCTGCCACGCTCGGCGATCTCCTCCAGAAGAACCAGCTTAAGGGCCGAGCCAAAGGACCACAGCTCGCGCAGTTGCAACGCCGTGGTTTGCTGAAATACTTCCACAAACAAAGTAAATTCCTGTTCACTGAACTCGTAGGAAACCGCCTCAAGAAATCCTTCTGCGAGGGCCAGAACTCGGGGAATGGTTAGGCCAACCGGGGTCCGCACGTGTGCGATTTTGGCTTGGGACTTGAGCGTTCCAATCGCATTCTGGAGTTCCGAATACAGAAGGCGGCTACTGTCGTAAAGCCAGTGGAAATCGTCGGAGGTCGGCGATTTCGGCGCGGGCCGTTCCAGGCCAGCAAATATGGGCTTGAAATCATGGGCGAGAACGCGGCTGCGCTCAGCAAAGGTGTGCGATGAAGGAGCATTGGGCAACCAGGTTAGACTGCTCGCAAGCGCCGCTGCTTTGTCATGAACTACTTGCGGATCCCGGGCCCGTTGAGCGGGCTCCGGCAGGCGTTCAGCGTCTGCGCTGACGGCCTCTAAATGTGTGTTCTTCGGCATTGGATATACGGGTTCCTATGGATGAAGTTCTATCGGTAGTTGGCAGCTTGCATTTCAAACATACCTGCGTAGCGCCCCCCGAGATTCAATAGAGTGTCGTGATTGCCATCCTCGGCAATCCTTCCCTCGTGCAAGACAACGATGCGGTCTGCCATTCTTACGGTTGAAAATCTGTGTGAGATAAAGAGGGCGGACTTTCCCGCGGTGAGCTCGGCGAACCGCTGAAACACTTCGAACTCACTGCGCGCGTCGAGTGCGGCCGTAGGCTCGTCCAGAATGAGCACTTGCGCATCGCGAAGATAGGCGCGCGCGAGTGCGATCTTCTGCCACTCGCCGCCCGAAAGATCCACCCCATTCTCAAAGCGGCGGCCTAACATTTGATCGTAGTCGCGGGGAAGTCTTTCGATGACTTCGTTGGCCATGCTCTTATCAGCTGCTGTTTTGAGGAGCGGCAAATTGTCGATCTCATCGATCCGTCCGACCGCGACGTTTTCGCGGGCGGTCATCTCATAGCGCATGAAGTCCTGGAAGATGACGCCAATCTCCCGGTAAAGATCCTCCAAGTTGTACTCTCGAAGATCCACGCCGTCCAACAAAATCTGGCCTTCGACCGGATCGTAGAGCCGCGTCATCAACTTCACCAGGGTCGTCTTGCCTTCGCCGTTTTCTCCAATCAGCGCGACCCGCTCCCCTGCCCGGAGATGGAAGTCCAAGCGGTTCAGCACAAGCCGGGAGGTTCCCGGATAGCGGAAGGAAACGTTGCGAAATTCGAATCCCCGCATGATCGGTCGAGGAGCTGGCAGCGCGTTGGGCTTGGATCTGATGGTGGGCTGCATTTCAAAAAATGCAAGCAAGTCAGTGAGGAACAACGCTTGGTCCGCAATGCTGGAGAGGCTGGAGAAGATTTGCTGGATATTTCCACTCGCCTGCATGATCGCGCCGGTCAGAAAAGTCAGGGTACCGATCGTCAGCGATCCGGTCACGGTCCGCCAAATGACATAGACATAGGCGGAGTAATAACCGGCAGTGCCGATCATGGAGAGGAAGGATCCTGCGATGAGCCTTCGACGGGCGAGATCAACGTTCTCGCGATAAATATCATCCGAAAGACGCGTGAACCGCCCGATGAGGAAATCCTTCAGTCCAAAAAGCTTGAGTTCCTTGGCGGCTTCCCGGCTTCCTCCCAGTACGCGGAGGTAGTCGAGTTCCCGGCGGATCGGGGTTTGGCGGAAGTTTCTGGCGTATCCAAGAAACGCGAAGTGGCTTTCTCCGAGGAATGCCGGAAGAATACCGGTAATCAGCAACAGCAAAAGCCATGGCGAGAACAAGAGAATGGAAACCGACAGGGATGCAGCGGTAATCACCTGCTGCACCAATCGCCCGATGGACTGAATCATGCCGAGGCGGTCGGTGGCCTGTACCCGTGCGCGTTCGAGCCGGTCATAGAAGACCGGATCTTCGTAGGTGGTGAGATCCAGTTCGGCAGCGTGCTTCATCACCTGAATGCTGATGTGGCGGGTGTATTTGTCCGCCAGTAGAGCATCGAGATAATCGATAGTCCGGCCGAGAAAGCTGCCGAAAATGGCGATGGCGAATTCTGCCGCAACCAGCCACCAGAACACTGGTTTCACGGGCTGATGGCTGGAAACGGCATGTACAATGCCGTCAATAATGAGTTTCGTGATCCAAAGGGCCGCGAGCGGTATCAGCGAACTGACGAGCCGGAGCACCAGTCCCAGGGCGACGACAAGCGGGCCCGACTGCCAAACGATGCGGAGGACTGGGGGAACGTTGCGAAGCGCAGCGAGACGCTCTTTCCAACCGCCCCAAAAACTCCTCGTCTCGGCCATTTGGTTATTCCCTTTGGACGGTGAGCAGATTAGAGACGCCTAACCTGCATCAGAGGTTTAAGTTTACAGGCTGGGATTTAAAGAACAGAGCAATATTGGTCACTTCTTTTTCGATCCTTCCCTGGTCATTTTCTAATTCCGTGCCCGGCAAATACGAGATACGACAGAAATTGATGGGTCGGACGCGCGATTGTCGCGAAAATACAGGTAAATTGAGCTTTTTGGACTTCACACATGGTATTTCTTGAAACCCGCCCGCCGCATGCCGCGTTGAGCCGCTTTGTTCTTCATGAACGTATTCCAGACAAATCCAGTGCGCAAATTCTCAGCCATCAGCAAGGTGATCCCAGTATCGATCCCGATTACGTCGTTGTCGTACCAACTGGTGAGCGGGTTGAAGGCGTTCACAAACCCATACTTGCTCCAAGCCGAGGGATAGCGATCTTTGATCGTCCGAAGAACGCGCGTCACCGGTTGGGGCAGGAACGGCAGTGAACCAGCCGACGCGCTCGGCACAATGGTCCCATCGATCGGCCCGACAGCCGGCGGGCCGCCCCAAATCACGTAGCCATGGGGGGAGTCCGAAGCGGTGATTCCCCATAGGTTCTCCCCATAGCTGGGAAATTGCTTCGCCAACTCAAGGCAGAACCGACGATGAACCTCGGTCGCTGTAATCGAATTCTGGAAATAGTCCGCGTACTTATCGCGCTTCCCGCGAAAATCAAACCAGGCTTGAGTATATTGATGAACAAAAAGCGGGGCGAACGAGCCGATATAGCGCAAGCCGTCATACTCAAACGTCAGACGCTTCCAGGCTGTCCAGGTTTCCTCGCGAAGCGGAAAGGTAGTAGAACCGAGCCCCAGGAGATACATCATCATCAATTCGCTGTAGTTGTCCCAGCGGTAGGGAAGAAACCCCATCTCCGGCGTCCAGCCGTGAGGCAGGAGAGCAGTATCTTCAGACAACCAGGACCATTCCACTCGATCAAAAATGGCGTCAGCCAACCCTTGGACCTCTGCCGTCGGGAAGTACTCCCGGCACGCCAAAACCCCGCAGAGCAGGATGGTGGTGTCAATGGAAGAAACTTCTGCGTCCCAAACACGTTCGCCAGTATTGATATTGGCCCAATGGAAGAAGAATCCGCGATGATTCGGCAGTTTCGCCCAAAGGCACTCGAGGGTGGCCCGGACCCGCTCCTCCGCCGGAGAGCGCAAGACAAATCCACGTTTTTCACCGATGCATAACGCGGTCAATCCGAAACCGGTCGCGGCAATACTGCCGACAGTTCCGCCATCATTGGCGTGAACGTTGCATCGGTCTCTGACCAAGCCTGTTTTTGGATTGGCCTGTTCCCAAAAATATTGGAAATTGGCTTTTTCCAAGTCATTGAGGAACCGATCGTCCTCCGGCGAAATCGAGTTTGAACCGGTCTTCGCGATCGAAACCCCACGCGAACCGCTCAGCTGGGAAAATGCCAAGCTCGCGAATGGCAGGCAACATCCCGTGCCGAGGATTTGCCGCACAAAATCGCGCCGCGTAGGTTCTTTGGAATTCATCCCTTTCATTGTGTCACGCAAAGCACCCGAATATGGCGTAAAACCTCAAAGTGGACCACTTGCTTCGGCGCAGCCTCGACCCGTGGATTCGAATACACATTATAAGGATGCCGTTTCCGCGCGTCTCTCATAAAATGCTTGAAGACTATTAGATGACGATGGCAAGAAAAAGCTCGCTTTGGATCGTGCCAGCCCTGGCCGCAGGGCTGATTCTCGTGGGCGTATTGATTCGCCGACAACATTGGAAGCCGTTGACCATCAAAGGTGCGGTCACCATCAAGGATGCGGATCCCAGAAAGCAATTGCCCATCGCAGATGTGGAAATCACGGTCGCCAACAATGCAGGCGAGCCGCCGGCTAAATCCGATTCGTCCGGGTTTTTCAGCCTGAAATTGCGCAAAGGCCTGCTACGGGGTCAAGCGCTGACGTTGAAGTTCCGGCATCCCGATTACCTCCCTCTCGACCTTCCTGAATTCGCGGGCGACAAACTCTACATCGCTCAGATGGTCCCGTCGTTAAAAAATACAGTCACGGTATCCAATCGACCGGCCGTTGCAGTGGGCAATGTCCGCGTTCGATATTCAATTATGGAGATCAGAACGGTCAACGTAGGCAGTGCCGTAAAAACGTTTCAGGTGGAGAATGTCGGCAACGTTCCGTGCAAGGGGCGGCCTCCGTGCTCGCCAGATGGCAAATGGAAAGCCGCCATCGCTTCCACTTCGTTGGATGCGGGCGTGGGCAATGAATTTCACAATGCCCGGGTCTCGTGCATAGCGGGGCCCTGCCCTTTTACGAAAATCGAGTCCGATGAATTTACTCAAAACAGGCAGGCAATCAAGGCGTCTGCCCGGGACTGGTCAGATCCGGCGACTTTCCTAGTGGAAGCCGAGGTGGTCCACACCATGCAGAGTCCGATCGATCACCAGTCTTATCCCGTCATCTTTGGTGCGGCTCTTAGTTTTACCTTACCCACCGACGCTGAGGGGGTAAGCCTGGAGGCGGATATAGCCGGAGAAACAGTAATCTTCCCGCTCGGGCCAAAGCTTTTCTTGACCTGGGCGAATTGTAATGCCAGACTGAACCCGGCCCGCACGAGTGTGTACCGTTGCGAACTCAAGCCAGGATACCGATTTCAATAGCGATGCTGAACCGTGGCGGAAGCGGTCAGCACGCCCTCGGGGCCGAGGTAAACGTCCAGCAATCGCAGGCCGTCGTAGGTGAGCACGAATTCACGAATCTGGCTGGAATGTTCCATTCCTCTCGATTTCAGCACGCGGCGCGTGCGATTCCACTCTCCCCCGACCTCGATGTTTCTCGGCAGGAGCCAGGTGCCCATGAGGGAGGAAACGTCCGCCTCGCTGGCTTCCGGAGCTCCCGCCGCAGTCAAACTGGCAAAAATCGCGGTGATCTTCTGGCTCTTCACAAGAGCAAATCAGAATCGGATAGCGAGTTTACTGGATGGACGGTGCGGGTCCCACCCCCTAAAACGGAATGAGTGGAATGCTTCAAGACAGAAAGTCACCCGACTCGGCCTGCGCCGTTGGCCGATTTGCGGCAGTTCTTCCCGAGTGGCTGAAGCTGAAAATGATAAAGTGCTATGCAGATATCCGGAAAATGCTACTGACGCTTGTAATCTTAGCTCCGACTTCTGTGCTCCCTATGTTATTTCCGATCGGCCAATCTGAGGTGCCAAGCATGTTGTCTGAGAACGCTTGTTTCGCAGACTTTTCGAGGGGCCAGCCAATGAACAATAGTGATAGTGATAATGATAATTTGCGCCAGCTTGCTTACAATCTCGCCGACGCGTACGGGAACGCCCTCATGCATGACGCGCCGGATGCAGACTTGGAGGCAAAGGACCTACTTCTAGAGAGTGCGTCAATACGACTCTCTTCCCGCATGCTTTACGAAATCACAAAAGGCTCTTGCCAGCCGAATGAGCATGCCATAGGAGCCTTGGCTGACCGCACATGTGCTCTAGACGACGAATCTGTCGGTCTAAGAGGTTTGACCGACATGCTTTCCCATGCCGCGTATCGACTTGAGAAACTGGGCAGGTCGGCGCCCCCCGCAGATGGCACAAACGGCCAGCGTGCTCTCGTCTTGGCTCGGATCGGATCGATGGAACATCTTTATCGAATGGCCGTCTCACTCTCGAGGATCTATCTCGATAGATCGCAGAGTGGCGTGTACTTGGAGGCGGCACTCGGGCAGATCAGATTGGCTCGCAAGCACATGGAAATTGAACGTAGCCTTTGTGAATTCAGTGACCATGAGCACGCAGCGCGGTTGCAGGAATTGTCCGAGATCGAGGACCAGCGAAGTGACATGCGGGACGACGTTGCGCGACCTTGAATCGAAAATCTTGAGTTCAAACGAACAGCCCGCCGAAGACATGGGGCTGAATTAGGCACCGATCACGGTCATGGTTGAGAACTACAGGACCGGTCTTTTGTGGAAGACCTTCATGTCGAACCCAGAGATCACCGAGATGCTACGCAAGCTTGACGCGTTAACAGCGGAATAGCGGGCAGGCGCGCCCATCAATGGCTAGTGGCTGTGGGGAACAGCCTTTGTACAGGCTGATCTAATACTTAAGGAGGTACCGCCGTGGAGAAAGATGATTTTCCTTTATCGCTCCATTCTCTGCGCGTCCGGACATTTTCGGCTGTTGAATCAACGCATTGTAAGTTTGATCGAACACGATGTGTGCCTCGGGCTGGCTGCGAGAAAGGGTTTGACGATGCGAGCACATAAACTTCTGCTGGTTCTGTTCTTATTGCCCGTCGCGACCCTAGCGCACGGGTTGTTTGATCGAACGGCTTTCGACAACAGCTTCAGTTACCGGTCCTTCTACGACAGCGAGGGTATTTTCGTCTCGCCCAGTGAACTGGAACTTATCAACCACAAGGTTCCCATCGATGAAACTTATTATGTTAGTCCGCCCAACTCTCTACGCCTAAAGTGGCGGTCGCAGACTGGCGGTGACTGGGCCGTAAGTCTGAGGGTCAAGGCTGGTGATGACACTGGTGGCTCTTCAGGCGGTTCATTGTTTTTCTGGTGCTATTCGGAAACTGATCTTTCTACCGATGAATCACCCCTGATCTATTTGAAAGACGCGGATGAGGAAGGCACCCCCAGCATCCGGCTCATCGGTCACCTCGATAAGCTACCGGCCCATACGTGGATAAGAGTGAAGTTGCCATTCGATTCATTCGTGGGGACTGTGAGAGAAACACGGGTGCCTCGGTTCAATGCGCGCCGCCTTGCACGGATAACCATCGCGCAAGGGCTCGACGACGGAAAGCCACACACGATTTATATCGATGAGATCACGATTGGCGATGAGGTTGCGAACAACAGTAAGAACTCTGCGGCACCCTCAGGCCTCACTGCGAAAGGATATGAGAGGCACATAAGTTTGACTTGGACTCCCAGCAACGGTGCTAGTTTAAGGTATTACAAGATCTATCGCTCATTCGACGGGATAACCTACACCCCAGTCGCTATCCAGAAAGGGACTCAGACGCGCTACGAGGATTTCCTTGGTGAAACCGGCAAGACTTCCTTCTATAAGATCAGCGCCGTAGGCGCCAACTACGACGAGTCACCACTTTCCGCGGGAGTAAGGGCGGCCACCACCGGCGCAATGAGCGATGAAGAACTTCTCACCATGGTTCAAGAAGCTTGTTTTAGATACTACTGGGACGGCGCGCACCCGACAGCCGGCATGGCGCTCGACATCTTGCCTGGTGATGAAAACCTGGTTGCAGTCGGAGCTTCCGGTCACGGAATCATGGCGCTCTTGGTTGGTGTTGAGCGCGGTTTTGTAACCCGGGAGCAAGGTGTCGTGCGAATGTTGAAGATCACGCGCTTTCTGTCGAAGGCGGATCGTTTCCATGGCGTATTCCCGCATTTTTTGGACGGCAGAACCGGAAAAGTGATTGCGCGCTTCGGGAAATTTGACGACGGCGGCGATCTCGTCGAAACGGCATTTCTCATGCAGGGACTCCTAGCGGCGCGCCAGTATTTCACGCGGCATAATGCTGGAGAGCAGGAGATTCAGAAAACTATAACCTCATTGTGGCGGTCAGTCGAGTGGGACTGGTACCGCGGTGACCGCAGCAGCACTTTTCTGTACTGGCACTGGTCACCCCGCTATGGCTTTTACCTAAATCACCCGCTAGTCGGATGGAATGAGACGATGATCGTTTATCTGCTGGCGATCGCGTCGCCCACTCATTCCGTCTCAGCCACGATGTATCACAGCGGTTGGGCGGGGCAGTCGGAGCGGGCTGTCCAATATCGGCGCTGGTGGAGTCAGACCACCCAGGGCGATCACTACGTCAACGGAAATAGTTATTACGGCATCAAGCTCGATGTCGGGGAGGGAAATGGGGCAGAGCTTTTCTTTACGCACTACTCGTTTCTCGGCTTTGACCCTCGCGGCAAGAAGGATGCCTACACAAACTATTTCAAGAATAGTCGCAATATCGCGCTGATCAGCCACGCTTACGCCGTCGCTAACCCCGGAAAGTATGTTGGCTACGGGGATGACTCGTGGGGACGTTCGTCTGGCATCAATGCGGACGGCGGGCGCGCCTACCCGCGAGACGACAATGGAACAATCACCTGCACGGCGGCGCTCGCTTCGTTTCCGTACACCCCTGTCGAATCGATGAAAGCGCTAAAACATTTCTACAGGGATCTCGGCGAAAAGCTGTGGGGGATTTATGGTTTTCGAGACGGCTTCAACCTTTCGGAAGACTGGTTTGACGACGTTTATTTGGGGCTTAATCAGGCGCCCATTGTCGTGATGATCGAGAATTACCGGTCAGGCCTCCCTTGGAGCCTATTTATGTCGAATGCGGAAATCAAGCCAGCTCTGGATCGAATCGGTTTCCAAGCTGATTTGGACCAAGCTTCTGCGAAGCCATGAGCCCCAGGAGGTATCAAGCCCCGGCGTTGTTGACGTAACATCTCCATTGCACTCAAAATCCCCCGTCAGCATCGCGGAGGAGGATAACAAACGGCGCACGTCATGCTAAGGCCTGATTTCGTCACGTGACAATAAACGTATTCAAGAGTAAGCGTCTGACCAACACACCTGTTCGACAGGTGGGGGTCTGTGTTGAAGTGTACGGATGACCGCAAAAACAGAGTTGTCAGTGACCAAACGACGTACAAGAGCTGAAGTTCAGCAGTTGGTGGCGGAGTTTGTGAGCAGCGGCATGCGACGGAGCGAGTTTTGCCGGAGTCGGGATCTGAGCTTCAGCACGCTGGATCGTCATTTGAAGAAGCGGCGTTGGAAGAGAAGGCGTAGACCAGTTTCTTCGGCCGGTCGTTTGGTGCCGGTGGAGTTGGCGGCCAGGAGTTCGCCAGCGCGGCACGAGTCGAGTTGTGGGCTGGCCGTGGTGCTGCCGGGTGGGCGCCGGATCGAGGTGCATCCTGATTTTGATACGAGTACGTTCGAACGCCTGGTGGGCATTCTGGAGCGGGCGTAAGCCGTGTTTGGACTGGGCCCAGATACACGGATCTATCTGGCCGCCGGGGTCACCGACATGCGCAAGGGGTTCGAAGGGCTGTACGGTCTGGTTCGGGATCGATTGTCGTGTGAGCCTCTGAGCGGGCATCTGTTCTTG
>Ga0182024_10016898_pt1 | contig 13768 bp, 11 predicted proteins | sample P32metaG_FD_120480 | JGI IMG/M metagenome (GOLD analysis project Ga0182024, IMG submission 120480) | Permafrost microbial communities from Stordalen Mire, Sweden - P3-2 metaG (Illumina Assembly) | ecosystem: Environmental > Terrestrial > Soil > Wetlands > Permafrost | place: Sweden: Stordalen... | reverse complement strand
TCCGCCAGGCGCCCAAACCACTCTCGGTTCCAACCGAGGTCTGGATCAACAAACCGCTCAACGCAGATGAAAATGCTCACTAAATTCCATGACCACTGGTCTCAAACTCGTTGACACGCGCCGCGGCCTTGGATCACTTGGTATTCGATCTCATCAAGCTGAATCCCGGTAAGGTTATCCTCCCCAAGCATTGGGAAAGACAGTGCGAATTCCCGCTGTTGATTGATGTCCCCACAAAGGGCAATCCTCCCGTCCCCCATGATCTTCCCTTGCCTCGTAGTCTCTTTGAGAGACAGCTTCCTGGCATCACCCCACAAGTTTTTACATTCATCGAGAGTTTGCAACCGTACAACGCTGCTCCGTTGGTTATCTTGGGTTCCCTGAATACATTCAGGGCTCTCGCTATATTGTCTAGCATCCACAAACACAGACACCTGAATCTCACGGTTACTAGAGTCCGTATGGATGAACTTATTTCTTTCACTAGTGGAACTGAGCACGGCTCCTGGAGCATTCTGGATCATCAGGCAGAACTTGAACCGATCATCGGGACTGCGCATCCGATGGGCCGTCCAGTGCAGGTGATACGACGCTTCAACACGGTTGTAACGTTCGACGAACCCGCGCTCCCCGAGATAGCGAAAATGCCTATTGAGCTGGTCTTGGATTTTTGCGCGTATACAGTTCAGACTTTCATCGTCCCTGCATTCGATAAGTTCATCCAACAACCTTAGATATTCTGCGGGTGGTTGACTTTTTGGGCGTGCCACGGCGTCCTGTCTTCTGAGAGGTGCTTGTAGTGGCGATTCACCCAAAACCTTCCGCCAAGAATGAGACGGGTGAGTACGCGACTTTCGAGAATGCACTTAAAAAAGGTTTGTCAGTACCGCACTCCAGGATGAAATCTAATCTCAATGCTGCAAAGCGGAAGAGAGCTAAAAATTCTTCCGCTTCCCGCGCCTTAGACGCGTAGGGTTAATTGGTCGCGGCGGCTCCCACCTTTCCCGTTACCTCCGCAAAGGTCAATCGCTTTCCCACGATGCCCTTTACGGCTATGTCGAACCGCTCAGCATCGGTCATCTTGCGATTGTTATAACGGTATGCCTGCTATCACTTGGTGTGCGTAGTCGCCTTCGAGTCCTTCGTATGGGAGCAACGCATCTGTGTAAAGCGCGGCACCGGCCTCAATGTGCTTTTTAACTTCGGCTTGTAGTGCGGCCTTGCGGCGATTCAGAATCACCGTGGTGCGTACCTTCCCGCCACGCTCCAGAATTGAACTGCCATATCGTCTGCGTCGGAATGCGCAAACTGCAAAATTACAGTTCACGAGGTGTCGATATGAAAGGTAAACTTCTAGTCTCGTTGGCCTTGGTCGCGGGTTTTCTTGGGATTTGCGGCCCGGTGTTCGCGCATCACGGCAGTGCTGCGTATGCCGACAAAATGATCGTTCTGAAGGAGGCCACAGTCACGAAATTCGCCTGGGCCAATCCCCACTCTATTCTTATGTTCGACGTCAAAGACGACAAGGGTAACGTCGTGAATTGGGCGGGCGAAGCGGGCAGTCCTTCGGCCCTCGGTCTGATCGACTGGAGCAAGAGTTCCGTACAGCCCGGCGACACCATCACGGTTTATATTTTCCCCGCGAAGTCAGGTAACCCGGTCGGGCGCATGAATAAGATCGTTCTCGCCGATGGCAAAGAGCTGCACGACAGCCAGCTCGGCGGTGGCAAGGGCTATAGCGGCGAAAAGCCAGCGCAGTAACCGCAATCGAAAAAGACCGGATAGCAGCAAGTGTGCGGGACACAACAAGTTCGCCGGTTATGTCCCGCGACGGTAGGTGATTCCGTCTAGTTTCCCGGCCATTTTCGCAGTCACTTCTCGCATCTCGATACCCGACACAGCTAGTCCCTTGCACTCGCATGACGACACCGTCATGCTCGCGACCTCAGAACTGCTCAAATCTCCAGTTACAAATATCGGTCCGCTTTTCGTCTGCTCAAAATTGGTCAAGGCACCGGAAGAAAAATTCGTCCCATGCAGTTTCACGAAATGCGCGCGAGCGCGGACGAAAAGGCCGCTTTCCAGAGTGAAAATTGCATTAAGGCTCCTCGGTTTGCTTGACGACTTCAGCATCATGTGTTACCACCTGTCCCAGTTTTCCGGCGGTAATTCCGACCAACGTGATTCCGACCGAACGTACTTGCAATCGTGGGAGGTCGTATGAATTCTCTATCGACGCGTGAGGAAGCGGCGCCGTGGCGAGGGTGTGTGAGCAAAGCGATTCAGGCGCTGGCAGCAACAGTGGCGTTGCTTCTCATTGGCCTGCCGCTGTTTTCACAAGGTGGCCAAGGCTCCATCCAAGGCGGAGTTTTTGACCAGACTGGGGGCGCCATTGCGGGTGCCACAGTGTCGGTAACCGACGTCGCCCGCGGCATTGCGCGAACCCTGGTCGCCGATGACGCCGGGCAGTACGTGGCTGCCAGCCTCAACCCTGGCACTTATACGGTCCGCGCCGAGGCCAAAGGCTTCAAGATTGAGGAGCGCACCGGCGTGTTGGTAGAAGTGGGTCAGATCGTGCGCATGGATATGGTGCTACAACCCGGCGAGCAGACTCAAACGGTTACCGTCAGCGGAGAAGTTCCGGCGATCAATACCACTGATGCTACCTTGGGCGGAACCGTGAGCAATCAATCGATTAACGACCTGCCCCTAAACGGCCGCAACTTCGAGCGCTTGCTCGACCTGCGTCCGGGAAACGTTACTGCGCCAGGCGCCGGTACGGGAAGCTCGAATGCCAATGGCCGGCGCATTTCGAACAACGCCTTGCGGGTGGAAGGGATCATCGGAATCGCCAACACTACCGGATCAACTATTTTGAATGCGTCCTACCGCGGGGGAGATTCAAGCTCCCTGTTGCCCATCGACGCCATTCAGGAATTCAATTCCGAGGAGAATCCCAAAGCGGAATATGGCTTCAGGGACGGCTACCTCATAAACCTTGCGATGAAGTCGGGTACCAACAGTCTGCACGGCACGGCCTACGCATTTGGGCGCGATGCCAGCGCTACGGATGCGGCCAACTTGTTCACAGGCCGAGTCACCCCGGCATACTTTGAGCAGTTTGGGGCGACGGCGGGCGGACGCATACTCAAGGACAAGCTCTTCTGGTTCGCGAGCTTCGAGGGCGTTCGTGACCAGAGCGGAAACACAACAACCGGCACCGCTCCGAGTTCCGTGGCGATGACGGCGGCGGCAGATCCAACAAACCAGTTGAGTATGGTGGACGCATGTAAAGCCCTGGGGCCGGCGAAGATCAACCCGCTTAGCGCGCAACTGGCGGGCTTGAATCCGGCGACGTGTGTGGTGACGCCGGCTTCCTCCACTGTTGAAAACATCTTCCCGTTCTTTAGCAGCACGACGAGCAATACCTTTTTGCAGACGGCACTCAGTAATCTGCCGCTCAACAACGGAATCTTCAAGGGGGACTACATCCTCAGCCCACATCACCATTTGAGCGGTTTGGTATATGTATCCAAGTCGCTCTCCCACAACCTGGGCGCGACCGAGCTGCTCCCTCAATACTGGACCGCCGGCATCAACAATGGCCAGCAGTACTCCGGGAGCTGGACCTGGACGCCGAACTCCACCTTGGTGAACGATTTCCGGCTGGGCTACGTCTTCATCAGGAATCAGACTCTCAACGGCGACGTGGGCATGATTCCGGGCAATCCTTGGCCGTCCGGCTATGGCATGCCTACGGGCGTAACGAATCCGCTGTATGGGGGGTTGCCATCTATCACATTTAGCAGCTTCTCAGGCGTTTTGGGGGCCAACGCGCGGACGAGTTCCGGCGGTCCGCAGGGCGACGTCGATTTGGTCGACACGGTTTCGTACCTCCGCGGCAAGCACGCCTTCAAATTCGGCTTCGAGTATATAAACCTAATTTATAACCATATCAATTATACAAACGCCACCGGCACGGTGGTTTTCTCGACCCTGCAAAGTTACCTCCAGGGCATCCCGAATAATGGGTCGATTAGCTTAGGGAATCCCGCGATTATCGCCCGGTCGAACTGGTATGCGGCCTTCGTGCAGGACGATTGGCGCGTCAAGCCCAGGGTGACGCTGAATCTGGGTCTACGCTACGAGATCTATTCGCCGGTGAAAGAGCGCTTCAACTACATGGGCAACTTCAATCCTAATGTCAACCCAGCGACCACTCCGGCGATCGAACAGGTTGGACCGGGCGAACCGCTGGCGTCCCTGTATAAGATGGGGTTGGGATATCTTGAGCCGCGTCTGGGTGTTGCCTGGGACGTCAGGGGCAACGGGAGGACCGTGGTCCGAGCCGGCGGAAGCATGTTTGTAGACGGCGCGTCCCTTTCGACTACATTTCCAACCAATCCCTTCGGAGCGAATTTCCCGAGTATCGGGGTCAATAACAGTGGTACGGCAATTAATGCCCACACGTTCACGAATTTCAATCTGACCGGAAGTCAGATTAATTGGAACACTGCGGCCAACCTGCCGCCAGGCGCGTTCATGTTCCCCACCACCAATCCGGTGACGATTGGCGGCGTTACGTATACTGGACTTACGTGCACTGCTTCCACACCCTGCCAGGCAGGCGCGACAGACCCCAACTTCAGCCAAGGTAAATCCGTGCAGTGGAATCTGGACATCCAGCGGGCCATCACCAATAACTTGACGGCGGACGTCGCGTATGTTGGAGTCCACGGTTATAACGAAGAGGTTCTCAAGGACCTTAACCAGCCGCCGCTTGGCGCTGGGTGGCCCTTGAACGGGGCAAACGTTGCTGCTTGCATCACCGCCCCTACCTATGTGTGCAAGCCCAATGCCGCCCTCGAAGTTGGACCGTACAACAGCATCTTCCCGTACCTTAGCCAGATAGACGAGGCGACGACTGGAGCCTACTCCAATTACAACGCCCTGCAGGCAACATTACAAGCGCGTGGCTTTCATGGGCTGAATTTCCTTGCGGGCTACACCTATTCTCATACTTCTGACATAGCGGACGCTGGTTCCACTCTCATCATGAATACTTTGCCGGCCGACAGTAATAACCTGCGTTCGAGCTACGGAAACGCCAGTTACGACCTCCGGAATCGATTCATTTTCTCGCCCACTTACCAGGTACCCGGGATCAAGTCACCCGGACAAATGCTCGAAGGATGGTCGGTCAATGCCATCTTGACTCTGCAGCCCGGGGAAGCCTATACCGTGGCAGATCTTACCAAGACTGACTGGCTCGGAACCAATGAGATACTTAACACCTCAATTGGCAACGGCTCCTATCAGTTCTGGAACTACGTCGGGCCCGACAATGCCTTTGCGCACAACACGGCTGCCCCTGTTAAATTGACGGGAAATGCCGCCTTGGCCAACGCCACCTGCCTGGCCGACGCGCAGGCTCCATACGCCGCTGGCAGCACATACGCCAAGCTCGCTGTCGCTGCACTGTTTAACGCGGGTTGCTACATGTCCAACGGAGGCGTTCTCACTCCTCCCGCTTACGGAACCCTCGGTGACGCAGGGCGCGGCTTTTTCGTCGGACCAAGCTATAAGAACTTGGATTTTTCGGTCTCGAAGCTCTGGAAGGTGAAGGAACGGTATAGCGCGCAGTTTCGGTTGGAGTTCTTCAACTTAACGAACCATGCCAATTTCGGCGCTCCGGGTACCGATCCGTCCAAGTCATCGTTCGGTTTCTCTAGTGGCACGCCGGATTCGACCAATGCGGTACTCGGGTCGGGCGGCCCGCGCCATATCCAGTTTGGCCTGAAGTTGGGCTTCTAAGCCGCCGATCGAAGCCGCTGCCGATCGGCTTTAACTGGGACGATATTTAACTGATACGTCAGAAGGCGCGTAGCTCTACTTGGCCTTCGCGCCATCGCCGACACCAAACGCCGGGTCGCTGATGATGTTCGTATATGCGATGCCCTCCGACGGCACGCAGATCTGCTCCTCCGTGACTAGGTCGGGAATCCACCTGTAGGTGGCCTTCGAAAGTACGAAAGGCTTCGTATAGATCTTCGGATCGTCAATCGTCACGATCATCTGCAAGTGATTATGGTCCACGCGAGTGTAGCGTTCCTCCACGCGCATATCCACGCTATGCGGATGCCCCGCGGTATCGAGCCAACTTTGGTCGTCGCTCCCGGACGTGTCGATCACCAGTGTGTTATCCCCATCCCAGTGGCCCACCGAGTAGCCGTACCAGCGCGATGGTGGGCCGTCCTTGGTGTCGAAATTCTTGGGCAGCTCCCGCCCATCCATCCACACGTCGCGCCATACCTTCTGGTATTGGTGTAGCACTACGACCCTGTCCGGCATTTGAGCAAAATTCAGTCCTCTTGTTTCGAAAGACAAGTTCCGTGGAATTCCCAACGGATCACACGTCTTCAGCGGGTCGTTGGACTTCGCGGTTCCAAACTGCCTCTCGGACTTGTTAAGACTGAACAGCTTCTGCCCCTGGGGCGTCAGGGGAGCCACCTCTGGATGTTCAGGTTCGAGAGGCCCGGCCCAAGCCCCACTCACGTCGTGACGCGGAGCAGGCCCGCCGGTGCTCGGATCTTTGTTTAACTTGCTATACAGAGTGTTGTCCAGCGCGTTCCCCGCCTGCGCCATCGCCCGGGACGAAAAACTCAGCAAGATGACCACTGCGATGGCGGACCCCGCGATTACTTTGCGCATTTTCAACCATCCCCTTGCAGCTCGGCGGACTCTATCTCACGCCATTCTCAGAAAACCGCATACCGTGCTCGTGGCGGATTCTGTTGTTTGCATTCTCTTTTTGCAATACTTTTCTTGATCGAGTCTTTTCTGACGCCTATGGATTTGCTTTGCTTCCGCATCACCTGAAATCAATCCTAACCGGGCAGCGCAATATGCTTTGGAAGTGCTATTGGAATTACGAGTACAGATTTAGGCAGGAGTTTACTGCTCCGCCGAATGCCAAGATGCCCCTTTGACCTATGCCGCAGGTAACGCTCAAGCCTGCCGAAGATTTTCCCGCCGATGCGCGAGGCAAGCAGAGCACACAGCCTGGGCGTTAAGCGGCAACAGCTACATTTACTGCGAACGGGATTTCTTCCACTTCAGGGAAGGGAGATCGATGTTGGCGGCCTGTTTTAAATAGGCCTTGGCGTACTCTGCGGCCTTTTCTTTGCCCTGCTCAATGTCATCCACGAGTTCGGACGGCGCGATCCAGTGTCTCGCGTTTACGTTAAATACCGATGCCTGCACGCCCTGCGCATTGCGTTCTGAAAACAGCCGCAAGTGCTCATTGCCTACCTGAACGTCGGCCCACAGACCTTCATCAAGCATGCGAAATCCCCTTACCCATCTGGGACAATCCGTAAATAAAGACAAAGACGGGAGACACCCACGCCGGAGTGCAATCGTGCTAAAAGTATATTTCTCGTTCGTTCCTGTACACGACTGTCGCGTCCTACTGCTGCGTGCCACTGCTGCCTGCCTGCGGCCAGCACTCCACCCCGGGTTTCAGCCGTTCATACACGTGCTCGATAAAAGTTACGGCATCGCAGGCGTATCCTAAGAGACGCCCTTTGCGAATATCCCATATCGTAGTCGAGCGTCGCCTGTGCTGCGAGCACATCGTTCTCGGACTTGCCCTGTTTGATAATGTCAGACGACCGCTCGCGAACCGGTGCCACGACATCTTATTTGCGCCAGAACATCGGCCCGCTTACTCAGGGGCGCATATCGGGGAACGACCGTCGTGTTCGGTCCGCAGATCGCTGCACCATGCCCAGCCTCGATCATTTGCATTGGACCGTGCCACCAATGTCGGGCGAGCACGCGCGAAAAAATCGCCGATCATCCGCTCCTCTGAAAGAGAGTTCCTCCGAAAGACCCGCGCCGCTTCGTTCCCAACACTTGATTCCGCGACGTCTGCCGGATTTCGATACTCGCCATTAGAGCGCAGAGTATACGCGCCTTTGAATTAACGCTGGCGTACTGATCAAATGGTGTTGTCAGAGCAAATTCCTCGAGCTGTGTCGCTCGGTTCGCATACCTGTGGCACGCCTCGCCTGCGTGCATCGGTTTTCAGCGGTCCGCCACCCGGTCCAAACGGTGGCAAATATGCCGCGCTTTCGTCAGAACCGTTCGGGCATCGACACGTGCGGACGCCAGAAATTCACCATAGCAAACACCGGCACCATTTACATTACAGCCCAGTGACATCACCGCGAAATGATGGAAAATGACCAGAAAACGCCTGCAATGCGACCGCTAATCAAGAGGACCACAGCATCCCGGACAGCAGCCTTGAATCGCACTGCGAGTCATGTTTCAATAGCGGGTTCCCAGCAGCCGTGTGCAATTGACAAAAAAACGCTCAGGCGCCCTGACTACGATTACAAGGACAATCACAGTGAACATGACCATGATCATGACAACGGCAAAAAAGCTTTTGCGAAGAAATTTGCTTTGGGCTGCAGCGCTTGCCCTGATTCCCACCCTGGTTATCGTAGCTCAGCCTCCGCAACAGACTGCCGGCAAGGACCTCAGTTGGGCGTTCCCCGTACCCTCGAAGGACCAGCCGAAAGAAGAAGATACTGGACCACGGCACATACCCGGCAGCACCAAAGCGTTCACGCAGGCGCAGATCGACGATCTCTTCAACCCTCCTGTCTGGTTCCCTGACCAGTACGCTTCGGCACCGCCTACCGTTGTGCACGGGAAGCCGCCCGATGTGCCCGGTTGTGGGTCCTGCCATCTGATGTCCGGAATGGGGCACGCGGAATCTTCGCAGCTGGCCGGCCTGTCGTCGGGATATATCGTCGAGCAGATGAACAATTTCAAGAGCGGTGACCGCAAAGATCCAGCGCGAATGACCGCGATTGGCAAAGCTATTTCGATGGACGACGCTCAACAGGCGGCCGACTATTTTTCAGCCTTGAAACCGATCCCCTGGAATAAAGTAGTGGAAGCGGACATGGTCCCGAAGACATACGTCAACAATGCGCGGCAACGGTTGCCATTGGCCGACGGGGGCACAGAGCCGATTGGCAATCGCATTATTGAAGTACCCCTGGACCCGGCCCTGGCCTTAGCTCGCGATCCACGCTCGGGTTTTACTGACTACGTGCCCACGGGCAGCATTGCGAAGGGCAAGGCGCTCGCCTCAACCGGCGGTGATGGGAAGACGCTTCCATGTGGAATTTGCCATGGCACAACGTTCACAGGCGTGGGGGATGTGCCGCGGCTGGCGGGGCTTTCGCCCATTTACATAGCACGGCAACTCTACCGGTTCCAAAACGGAGATCGTGGCGGGGACGCTTCCGAATTGATGAAGCCAGCTGTGGCGCAACTCCAAGATGATGACATAATCGCGTTAGCTGCCTACCTTGCCTCTCAGCCACCACAGTAGCCGAACACTACTGAGCGCGGACGCCTTCGCCTCCAGGAAGGCGCCCGCGCTCAGCACATTTCGCACTTAGTCTTCGAAAACTTTCTCGACCTGGCCTACTTTTTTCTGAACTTTGCCCGCCACTTTTTGATCGGTTCCTTCGTCTTCCAACCGGGGGTTGTTGGTTGCCCGGCCGACCTTTTCCTTAATCTTGCCCTTCACTTCCTCGACTTTCCCTTTGACCTCATCTTTTGAACCTTGGCTCACAATTCCTCCTCAATGCGTCACATTAATCGCAGCAGTAACAAATCGCAGCAGTAACACCGACCTGCAAAGTTTGGAGTCTTGGCCGCCGCGCAGCCATAAGGTGCCACACTCAAACGGCACAGGGAATTCCCTGTATGTCGGATGCCCCGAACTGGTCAATACCCGGCGAGTTCGGCTACGGTCGACAGCTGAACGTTGTAGGTGAACCAGTCCGCTGCATCGGTTTTTCGCTTTGCCGACGGGTGACCTTATTGCAAAGGGCAGCTGGTTAAGCTGCAAAGCGCCAAATCGCGATTTGAAAAGCAGGGGATGAAGCTCGCGGCCATCGGGCCGGCAAATCGTTCAATTGAAATTTTCTTTTGTGAGGACGGCATACAGACCGACGACGTCGACTCCGTACTCCGTGCGCAGAAAACCTTCGTCCAGGCGCGCAACGTGCAGTCCCGCTTCGGCGGCAAGTTCGCGGATGTATGCAGGATGATGGGAGTACCGGCCGGTATCTGTCAGGTGAAACGGATGACGGTCACCGCGCTCGAGCGTAAACCCAAGAACGCCGCCGGGTCGAAGCAGGCGCGCGGCGGGCGCAATCACCTGCTGCAGATCGCCAAAATAAATGAGGCAATCGCAGGAGACGATCAAATCGAAAGTCTCAGTCGAGCGCGTCAGCCATTCGGTAATTTCGGCTGCATCCAGACGATCGTAGATGTTACGCGCGCGTGCGAGTGCGAGCATTTCGGTCGAGAGATCGATGCCCACCAGGCTAGCGGCGAGTGGCTTGAAACACACCCCAGCCAGGCCGGATCCGCAGCCAATATCCAGAATCGCGAACTCGCGGCGGTCACCCAAAACCATGCCCAGCGCCAGTTGCAGGCCTTCGGGTCCCCGATACTTCAAATCGCCAATCAAGTTCGCTTCAAACGTTGGGGCGAAATGGTCATACATTTGCCGAATGGCTTCATTGGGCACTCGCGACGGAGGCGGCTCACCGCGAAGGGCGACGACCAGGTGCTGAATTTCGGCATCGTCAGGCTTCAGTTCGAGATATTTCTCGTAATCCTCGCGGGCCTCGGACCGGCGGCCAAGAAGGTAGGCCAGTTCGGCAAGGTCATACCATCTGGTCGGCTGCTCAGGTGCTAATTCAGTGGCGCGCTTCTGGCACAGATAGGCGGCTCTTACTTTGCCGTGCTCCGAGAGGCGGTAGGCCAGCTTGGCCAGTTCATCGGCCGAGAGTTCGCGCTGGCTCTCGGAGGAGTTGCTGCCGAACGTCAGCACGTTCGACTTGGCGGCCTCCTCAATCCAGCGATCAATCTCTTCGGCCCGGCCCTCCGGCAAGAGTGGACCGACGAGTTCGCGGATTTGCTCAATCGTGCGTGTACCATCGCACAATTCCGCAATCAACGCGGCGAGCGGGTTCAGTTCGTGCAGTTGATCGGTAGCGGGATCATAAGCAACGTACCCGTTCTCCACCGGGGAGATAAGCAGTGCGGGATTCAAAGTGGGGGCGGACATTTCAGCCAAGGGGCCGCTCGGACGTCACGTACGGCTTGCCGGACTTTGAGGCGTCGCCCAACTGCCTCCTTCGCCCTATTGCGCCACGACGAGAGTGTATGCGGGATTTATTCACGGCAGAGCGCTTTGTCGCCTACAGGATACTGGACAAGCCTTCAAACGAAACGATGTTCCGAGCAGCGAGTCAATGCCTTACGTCGCCTTTACGTCGTCGGCTCAGGCTTTTTCTTCGCCGCCCCCCAAAAAACCGTACAGTCCTGAATATCAGCTGTCTGAGCGTAAACCTTCCACTCTTTCAGCGCATTTACTCGATCGTCGTCTCCACAAACCACGGCCGTGGAAAAGACTCCTGCCTGTAGCTGCCGATCCAACTCCGCCTTGGGCATAACGTGCAGCAAAGCGTTTTCCGCAGGCGCTAATTTAAGCTTGTGCGCATCGGCATGTTCCATACCTACGGGTACAGGCCAGCGCGTAAGAAAATAGATTTGCGCGGGAGCCCACAATGCCCCGTCCTTCGGCGTCACTTGCTCCACTTTCGTTGCCACCTGTTCGAGTTCAGGCCACGTATAACCATAATCATTGTAGATGGTGTTGCCCAGGCACAGGGCGGTAATACTCAGCAGTACCAGGGTGGCGGTCGGAAGGCTGCCGGGATTTCCCAGACGCTCCACCGCCGCGCAAAATCCAACGGCCGCCAGTACGGTTAGAAATGGGATCGCAAAAACGAAGTACATCGGGAACGTCGGATGCGCCAGCAGGTTCTGCGCGACAATTGCCACCGAAAGCCAGAAACAGAGCCGAAGCTCGCCGCGCCGCGGAGAATCGAAAAGATTGTTGTCGATGAAAAACAGGCCGGCGGCAGCCAGCAGAACGAGTAGAAGAGTGGGTGAACTGTTTACCCAGTCGGTGACCACACCAATGTCGTGGCTGGTGGCTCCTGGCCACGCCGCGCGACGGTAAAGGGTATGATATTTAAGGATGTTAAACACTACCTGATGTGGTCCCCGTGCAAACAACAGGAGTAGGGGTGCGAAGGCCGCTACGGCGCCACCCAGAAATGCCGCGGTTTTGATCCAGCGGTTTCCGGCCCGATTGTAGAGCCAGATCCAAATGAGCAGAACCGGGGAAACAATGGCCGTCAGCAACGACGATGCGGCTGCGGCGCCGGCGCACAGACCGGCGAGGGCGCTCATGCCGAACCGCGGCCGTCCCGCCGCCACAACAGCCAAACGAAATGCGGCTACCACCAGCAATAGACATAACGGATAAGCCTGCGAGATCGTTCCCACTATCCAAACCTGCGCGTGTAGTCCGAATAGGGCTAGCCCGGCGAACGTGGCCGCCGATTGCCAGCGGCGATCGGGAAACAACGTACACAGATACTCCGCGATCAAAACAACCGAGCTGATAGTTACCAGCGCCGCTACGACATGAATTACGCGCCAGCTAGGGCCGAAGATTGCCATCCATCCAGCGTTCCAATAAGCGTTCAATGGTGTCTGCGGGAAGAAGAAGTCGAGGTAAGGACGCTTACCAGTATCGATAAGGTGTGCCGCCAAAATGTGGAAACCCTCATCCCAGAAAAAAGACCTGGTTTGGGAGAAAACCACCATCCCCAACGTCAAAAGCGCAACTGCGCCATACAGGGCGCGCCTGCTGTTGGCCGCTGCGCGCGGGAGGGATAACGCTTCTTCCGCCATGAATTGTGGAGGTGAGGACAAGGGAGGAATGGGCAATCGATACAGCGCCTGCTCGGTATTTTTTCGGCTAAACCCTGGCTAGCAGAACCATCGCGTTGGGGACTGCACAATCAGTGGCAACTCCGCGCTGTTTGACTCTGCGTTGGCGACATTCGTTAGCGATGATCGAGTGCTGGTGGGCAGAACCTCCTGCCCACCAACTCATAATCATCACTCGACAGCGTGAAGACTCGATGTGCAGAAACATACGGTTTACAAAAAACACGCCGTGCACGCCAAATCACAAACCCGTTGGACCTGCTGGGCCGGTCTACCGAGTTGGTGACAACTACCGCTGGTTCCCGGTGCTGTCATCGGTGCCCTTCTTCTTCTTCTTCTTCTTGGTAGTGTCCGACGTATCACCTTCGGTTTGTTTCGCCACCGCCGTCGAGGTGATCAGCGGCAGAGCTGCCAGAGCAGCGGAACCCAGAAGCAGATTCTTCAGGAATCCACGACGCTGGTTATCAACTTGAGCCAACGCTTTTTCGACTGAATCTTTCGACATAAAGGGTAGTCTCCTCATTGCGGTTAGAATTTTGGTTCAGTTGCGCCGGTTACCGGCTTTCGCTTTCCCCCACCTGAACAGAGGCTGCCCAAGTCGCGGTACCGGCCGAGGGGTATCTTAACAAATATCGTGTTCACGCGATGCCATTTTTGAGCGACATTTTGGGGACCACCGTCTGGCCGACTTAGGGCTTGACACCACCCAGAGTGTTCATTCGGAGGCGCTTCGTACCAGTACCACCTTGGCTGGGACTCGCATCAGCGGCTCCGAAGAGGATCATTTTGCCTGAGCGCCAGCCAGCTCATCGGCCAGGGAAGCAGCACCATAGATATGGCGCAACGCCTCAAGTATGCC
>Ga0182024_10016897_pt1 | contig 13769 bp, 7 predicted proteins | sample P32metaG_FD_120480 | JGI IMG/M metagenome (GOLD analysis project Ga0182024, IMG submission 120480) | Permafrost microbial communities from Stordalen Mire, Sweden - P3-2 metaG (Illumina Assembly) | ecosystem: Environmental > Terrestrial > Soil > Wetlands > Permafrost | place: Sweden: Stordalen... | reverse complement strand
CCTCCGCCGCTCGGACCACCCAAGCGATGCTCTATTCCGCCGGAAGTGGTAATGCTGCCGTCCGCTGTGCCGGCGCAAAGTTGCGAGCGGCCGTAGTTGACCGATCCGAAAGTGACACTGGTGAGACCCGGAACATTCGAATCGGTGCCGAAAACTCCGTAGGCGGTACCAGCCTTGGCATCGGTGAACGTCAACGGAGTTCCATCTTGAACCGCGGTAACTCCGGAAACGGTCCAGCCCTCCGCAACCTTGCTTAGCAATCCTTGCGGATGACCAAAGGGCAGATCCCAGGAATAATTCAACACGAACCGCTGCGGCCGATTAAAGTACGCCGGTCCGTATTGTTGCGAAAGGTTGGTGGGATTGTTCCAATTTGCGCCGTAGCCTTCGAGGTTGGTCAGGTTCTTACTAAAGGTGTAGGAACCCTGCAGTGAGAAGCCATGCGAGAATTGCTTCCGCACGGTGGCTTGCAGGCTGTTGTAGTTGTAGATTCCGTCGAAGCCCGTTTCTTGAAGGCCCGCCGGTTGATAGCCCAGGTACGGAGTGCGCAGCGCTACGTTTTGCGTCGTGGTGGTGGTGATCCCCCAAATCGGATTTGCCGCGCTGGCAATGTACGCCGAGTTCACGTTGTGGTTGTAATCCGTTTGGTTGATCCCGCTCGACCCGACGAAGCCCAATTCCAAAACCCAGCGCGGCACGAATTCATATTGAACCGTGAGGTTGTACTGGCGGGTGAGCGGCGTGTGCAGAGTTTCGTCGAGGAAAGGAAGATTCAGGTTGGAGGTTTGCAGCGTTGAAAAATTCGTCCAGCGGGAAGCAAATCCAAGCGTCGCAGCCGGGAAAGGCGTCGCGAGACTAAAGGGATTGGCTCCGCTGCCGCCGTAGTCCAGCGTCACGGCATATGGGTTGCCTTGTTCCACTGAATGGACAAACTGATTGCCGCCCACGCGATCGTAGAAAAGACCCGCGCCTCCCCGCACTACTAATTTCGAGGATGCTTGCCATGCGAAGCCCAGGCGTGGACCAAAGTTGTTGAGCGGCGGCCCGCTCTTCACCGGCAAAGTTCGGCTGCTTTGGTAAACACCGGCCGGAACAGCTCCGTGGAATTGCGCATAGTTGCTCGGGACCACATAGCCCGTCAAGTTAGCTGCAGTCTGACCCGGCGTACTTGGAGGAACCGGAACCTTTTGCAGCAAACTGGCCCAGACGTTGGTCAGATTGCCGTACACGTCGCTGAGCGTGCCATCGTATTCCCAGCGCACACCCAGATTCAACGTTAGCTTCGAAGTGAGCTTGACATCGTCCTGAACAAACCAGTTGATGTTATTCGAGCGGTATCCGTGCACAATGCCCGTGGGTCCGCTGAGCACGCAGAACAGGCACTGAGAAATATTGCTGTTCGGTCCGCCGTTTGTTGCGCCGGGATTCGCGACGTTGCAACCCGAGTTGCCGGGTGCGCAGCCGGAACGGCCAATCAGAAAATCCTCGAAGGTCTGGAAAGTCAATTGGCCGCGCTCGATGCCCTTGTAAGTGATGTCCCATTGCACGTTCTCAAATTCGAAGCCGGCACGGAAGGTCTGTTTACCGTGGGACCACGAAATCGTATCGGAAAGCTGCAACTGATTGGTGGGATCGAAAACATCGTCGCCGATGCCGCCGCCCAGGTTCATTTGCCCGGCGATCGTGATGGGAGTCACTACCGGAATGGCCGGATTGATGGGCGTGATTCCGAACTGTGTATTGGTGAAGGGATCGTTGTTATTGCTGGCCGCCAGATTCCGTTGCAGCGAAGCCCGGGCTTCATTCACGAGAGTATTGGTCAGAATAGAAGTCAGCTTCAACACTGCATTGGTATTGGCATAGAGATAATTCACGGGCGTGCCAGGCACCTCCACCAGACCTGTGTTGCTGAAGCTCAACAGCTCCGGGTCTTGAGTGGTGAAGAAACGCGCGGATAGCGTCTCTTTGGAAGTAATCAGATAATCTACGTTCGCCAGCGCCTGGTGCTCGGTGAACCGGGCGGGCTGGGAGAACGGGATGGTCTGGAATCCAGCTGTACCGGAACCGGGAATGTAGTAATTGCCGTTCGAAAGCTTGGCCTGCAGATAAGAAATCGCAGCGGGACTGATGTTTGAACCGTCACAAGCCACTTGCATTCCTCCGGCAACTGTTTGAAACGCTGCACTGCCAGGATGATTCTGCGGGCAGAACGCCCCGCCCAGGGCTTGCTGGAACGCAGCGGTATTGGTGCGATCGCCGGACGGAATGGGAGGCAGCGTAGGAGTGGAGTAACCCTGGTAGCCCACGCCGTTAATCTGCCGGCTTTCCTGATAGCTGAAAAAGAAGAAGAGCTTGTCGCGCTTGAGAGGCATGCCCAGCGTGCCCCCGAACTGGTTCTGGTTCAGCACCTGGCGTACGCCGCCTGAATCCGCGCATAAAATGCGATTGAGCCCGCAGCCGCGGTTACGGAAGAAGTCCACTGAGTTCAAATCGGTGTTGCGGAAGAATTCAAACAACGATCCATGAACGGCGTTGGTGCCCGATTTCGTGACGACATTCACATTGGCGCCCGGGTTGCGCCCATAGCTTGCATCGTAGGTCGAGGTCTGGATTTTGAACTCTTGCAATGCGTCGGGATTGGGAATTCCGATACCGACATAGATTCCGCTGTCTGCGCCCAAGCCCGCACCGGCGAAATTATCGATGTTCACACCGTCCATCTGATAATTGTTCTGGTTGATGTTTGCGCCATTCACGCTGACGTCTTGCGACCCCTTGCCCAGCAGCGATGCATTGTTCACGCTAACGTTGGCTCCCGCCGACATGCCCAGGATCTGCGTGTAATTGCGAGTGGTAAGGGGAAGGTTCGTCACGCTGCGCGATCCCACAGTGGTGCCTAAAGCCGAGCTGGTGGTTTGCAGAGTTTCCGCCGAAGCTTCCACGGTCACCTGTTCGGTTTGAGCGCCAACTTCCAAAGACCGGTTGACTTCAGGCGTTTCCGTGACGTTAACATTAACGCCGGCCACTTCGGAAGTCTTGAAACCCGCCGCCGAGAAACGCACATCGTAGCTACCAGGCGGCAGCAGCGTGAATTTATATGTGCCGTCCGAGCCGGTGATAACGCTGCGGGCTTGATTCGTCTCGGCGTTCCTCAAGGTGACGGTCACCGCGGGCACTACCGCACCCGAAGCATCCGTCACGGTTCCTGTGAGTGCTCCGGTGCCGGCCGATTGGCCAAACAGCGACGGTGCGCACGTGGTAAATGTCGCGACAGCAGCGAGCAACAAAGCTCGCAATTGCGTGAATCTCATATTCCCCGCTTTCCTGGACGAGCACCCTCTCGCCAGAAATCAAATTCTTTTGGGGGAACTATATCATCGCGATTTGCCGATGTCCAGGGGGTGTGCGGTGAAAATTGAAGTGTCGTGCGGCCATCTGATATACTTCGGCGCATGCGCAAGAGCTCCGTTGTCCGATTGTCTGCCGCCGTGTTTGCATGCGGCGCCTTGTTCACGGCCTACACGCAGTTTGGCAACCAACCGTCGAAGCTGAACACCATCAAGCTCAAAGACGATCTGTATGTGATCCACAACGACTTTGTGCCTGGCAACACCACCGTCTTGGTCACAAATGACGGAGTGCTGCTGGTGGACGATAAGTTCGAAATCGATCACGACGGCATCATGGCCGAGTTGAAGAAGATCACCAATAAGCCAGTGAAGTACGTCATTAACACGCATCATCACGGCGATCACAGCGGCGGCAATGCCAAGCTGCAGGCCATGGACGCGAAAGTTGTCGCTTCTCAGGAAGCTCGCGAGCAAATGGTTGTGGCCAATCAGCCCGGCCTTCCGGACATCGTGATCGAGCATCACGCCCACATTTTTCTCGGCGGGAAGAACGTGGCGCTCTATCATTTCGGCCGATCGCACACCAATGGCGACCTGGTGGTTTTGTTTCCGGCAGACCGGGTGTTGGCGGCCGGCGACATGTACACCAAGGGTGACGACGTACCTGAGTTGATCGATTATTCAGGCGGCGGCAGCGCCGTGGAATGGCCCGGTACGCTGCGTTCTGCCCTGCAACTGGACTTCGATACTGTGGTTCCTGGCCACGGACCCATCGCCACCAAGCAAGAGATGTCCGATTACCGGCAGAGCACCATGAGGCTGGTGGCGCGCGTTCGCGAGATGAATCGCGCCAAGAAATCGAAGGACGATATCGCGCAGATGCTGAGGACGGAGTTCCACTGGGCGGATCTGCATCTGGCGCGCGGCCTTAACGGAGTGATCGAGGAAGCACAGTAAAAAGAGGAAGCGCAGTAGAAAAGAAGTCAGAATTCAGAAGTCAGAAGTCAGAATCAGGATTTGCATCGCACTCACCGGATCGCGCATGATGGATCATGCTATCCACCCGGCGGCTTTGGCTGTCGCAATGCGCTGGAATCGCGGCTTTGGCCGATATCGCCGCGGCGCAACAGCACGCCCACGAAGCTGCTCAATCGTCTAACCCGCCTCCATTTCTCGCGCTAGATCCCGCAGACGCGGCCGAGATTGACGCGATTGCATCGCTGATTATTCCGTCGACGGATGGGCCGGGCGCACATGAGGCCGGCGTCGTTTACTTCATCGATCGCGCGCTGTCTACTTTCGATGCGCATCTTCGCGAACCCTATCGCTTAGGAATGGCGGACGTACAACGCAAACGCCACGAAATGTTTCCAGCCTCGGCCAGCGTTAGCGCGCTCCCTGGCGCTCAGCAGATCCAATTGATCCACGCGATCGAAGCGACCGATTTCTTCGAACTGCTGCGCACGCACACCATGTACGGCTTTTTGGGCAACCCCAACTACGGCGGCAATCGCGATCACATCGGCTGGAAGCTGATCGGCTTTGACGATCGGATGGCGTACCAGCCTCCTTTTGGGTATTACGACGCGCAGGAGCAGAAGTGAGCGTCACGTTTCGCCCTTCCGACGCAGTGGATTTTCTAGTGATCGGCGCGGGCGCGGCCGGCGGCGTGATGGCGAAAGAGCTATCTACCGCCGGGTTTCGCGTGGTAGTGCTGGAGCAGGGTCCTTATCTGAACGAGCGGGATTACAAGCACGATGAGATCGGGTACATCTACCAGCCGGGGCTGACCAACGATCCCAAGATCCAGCCGATCACGTATCGCAAAAACGAATCCGAAAAAGCCCGGCCGATCAAGGCGATCCAGTATGGGCGGCAGGTTGGCGGCGGCAGCGTCCACTTTACCGCGAATTATTGGCGATTTCACGAAAGCGATTTCGAAGAGCGCAGCCTGTTTGGCGAAGTGGCGGGCACCGGGCTGGCGGATTGGCCGATTAAGTATGCCGACCTGGAACCGTACTACACCAAAGCCGAATATGATTTAGGCATCTCGGGACTCGGTGGTGCGAATCCATTTGAGGCGCCGCGCTCGAAGCCGTATCCGCTGCCGCCCATGCCGGTGAAGTCCTCGGGCGTTTTGTTCGATCGCGGCGCCAAGAAGCTGGGGCTGCATCCTTACCCGGCGCCGGTGGCGATCCTTTCGCAACCGTATCAAGGCCGTGCGGCCTGCGTAAACTGTGGCTTCTGCGAATATTTTGGGTGCGAGATGCGCGCCAAATCGAGCACGTTGGTTTCAGTAATTCCGCAAGCCGAAAAAACCGGCCGCTGCGAAATCCGGCCGAATTCGTACGTACACACCATCCAGACCGACGCGCATGGTCGAGTGACAGGCGCGGTTTACTTTGACGCGAATCGGCGAGAGGTTTTTCAGCGCGCCAAGGCCGTAGTCCTGTGCACCAATGGCGCGGAAACCGCACGATTGCTTTTGCTTTCCAAATCGAAACGCTTTCCGCACGGCCTGGCTAATTCGAGTGGATTGGTGGGCAAGTATCTGATGTGGGATAACGGCGGTTCCGCCATGGGATTGTTCGAACATCCCTTGAACGAATACAAAGGAATTCAAGTGACGCGGGTGATCCACGATTACTATCGGGCGGACCCCAAGCGCGGCTTCTACGGCGGCGCGGGCATCGATGCGCGCTTCGATTATTACCCCGCCAGTTTCGCGCTGCAAGGCATGCCATCCGACGCACCGAAATGGGGTGCTGAATACAAAAAGATGCTCGCCACTTACTTCACCCACACCATGACGCTGCTCGCGCACACCAGTTCCCTGCCCCAACCCGGCAACAGCATTTCGCTCGATCCGGATTTGAAGGATGCCTGGGGCTTGCCCGCCCTGCGGGTCACCTTCGACTACCACCCCGATGACGTCGCCACCATGCAGTGGTCGCTCACCAAGCAAATCGAGATTCTCGATGCTGCGGGCGCCAAGAAGACCTGGACCAGCGGCATCGCGCTAACCGATAACATGCCGTCCAATCATTTGATGGGCACCTGCCGGATGGGCAACGATCCCCAGCAATCGGTTGTAGACCGTAACAATCGCGCGCACGACATTCCGAATTTGCTGATTGCCGACGGAAGCAGCTTTGTCACCGCCGCCCGGCAGCAGCCGACCGCCACCATCCAGGCACTGGCCTATCGCGCGGCCGATTACGCGATACAAGCGGCCAAACGCGGCGAACTGTAATCGCACCTTTCACTGACCGGGAAGGTGCGCCACATCGCGATTGTTTTCGTTGCAAATGAATTCGAGCAGCTCGGTATCGGTCAGCAGATGCACTTCTTCGTGAATCGTCCATGGCTTGGTGTACGCCTTGGGATCGTCGATGGTGATCTCCAGATCCATGTGGCCGAAATCCTTACGACGGAAACGTTCGGTGACATGCAAGGCTTCGGTGGACGGCTTGCCTAACTGATCCAGCCACGCCTTGCCGTTGAATCCGCGCGAATCCACCACCAGCGTATCGCCGTCCCATTTACCGGTGGAATAACCCATCCAGGTGGGATTGGCATCGCGTTCGAGCTCGCGGCCATCCAAAAACACCTGCCGCCAAAGATTGAAGGCCTCGTAAACAATCACAATAGTTCCGGGCGTCTGGACTATTTTCCAGGGTGCGGGCGCGGCGTCGATTTTGGGCACCCCTTGCGGCAGACAGTTGGCGTCGGGATCTTCGCGGGAATGCGAGCCGTCGGTTCGCTGATCGTAGAGCGCCCTGGCCCAGGGCTGAAAAGGCACGTCGCCCGGTTTCTGGTCGGCGGCAATATCACGGAGATACTTGTTGGCGCTCGGCTCCCAGATGCCCGAAAGATCGGGATGCCCATCGAGACCTCGGGGCGCGGCCGCTGAAAGATTGACTTTGCCATCGGCAGTTTTGGGAATACCCTTCGACGGGAGATTCTTCCATTGCGCGGCGAGTGGACAGCAAAGCAGCAGTGCCGCGGCAAGACGGGGACGAAACCTTGAATGCATGGACGCCTTTCGATTCGCGTCTGATTATATGCCTGTTTGAAGTGAAACGGGCTACCGCGGGGTCAGGGCTGCGAAGGTGGCTTCGCGGTCGGCTGCGAAGGAATCGTCCAACAACCGGCAGCTGAGATGAAGCAGGTCGGCGATATCGGGCCGCACCATCGCGCAGCGGGCGATTGTGGTAAGGCGTTGCGCGATGGCTTCCGCGGTTACCACCTTGCGGGCAGAGGGAGGCCAGCGCTGAATCACCTCTAAGCGATACCCCAGAAAGCGCACATCTCGTTCGGCCGGCGAGTCAGCGACCCTTGGCATGTCGATGGACTTATCGGCCACAAACGGAGAAGCTCTAACTCAAGTCCTCAAGCTCCCCGCGCTCGGGTCGATAAGCAAATCTGGAGGGACACGCTGGCGCTGACCAAGCACGGCCTCCCATCAAACAAGGAGAAGTATGACCGAACTTCAAACAGAGCCCGCCCAGGACACTCCCGTAAAACCTACACCTTGGGCCTTGGATGAGCTGCCGCCGTTCCCTTGGGTGGCCAAACGATTGATGGCGACGGTATCAAAAGAGGACGTCGACATCCATGAAGTCGGCAAACTGATTGCCGCCGAGCCGGTGTTTGCAACTCGCGTGTTGCAACTCGCCAATTCACCTCTGTTCGCGCTGCAGCGGCAGGTACGAACCATTTCGCACGCCATCATTCTGCTGGGATTGGATCGCGTAAAGGCCATCACTTTCACGCGCGCCTTGGAAGATTTCGTCACACCCGCGCTGAGCATCAAGGCTCTGAGGATGTGCTGGCAAAACTGTCTTGCCGTGGCGCTGTTGTCTGAAAAGCTGGCGCGCGCCGCCAGAATGGATGCCGATTTCGCCTACGTGGCCGGCCTGCTGCGCGATATCGGACGCTTGGCCCTGCTGGTCAAATATCCCGAGCCCTATTCCAATTTGCTGGCTGTTTCCGGCGAGCAGAAATTCGATCTCCTCATGATGGAGCGCGAGCTGTTCGACATCGATCATTGCGAGGCCGGTGCGTGGCTGATGCAGCAGCTGCCGTTTCCGCCGGAACTGGAAGAAATTATCGCCGGACATCACCGGCAGCTGGATCACGATTCCTTCCGCATGGTCCACCTGGTGCAATGCGCGGACCGTCTGGCCGACGCACTGGGGTTCGGCGTCTTGGCCGACGCGCAGGCCCCTTCCATCGAGGATGCGCTCGAACATCTTCCCGAAACCGCGCGTGCCCGTCTGGGCGACGACCACGAACAGTGGAAAGCCGATATCTCAGCGCGCCTGCAGGCTTGGCACTAACGCCGTACCACCCATGCCTGCTCTTACGGCAACGCAAATACAACCAGTGCATCGGTCGCCATAATGGCCACGTATTGCTTGCCGTTCTTGCCCTCGTACGTCATCGGATTCGCATTCGCCGTCTTCGACAGCATCCCGGTCCACAACTCCTGGCCGGTCTTGGAATCGAACGCGCGAAAGCGATGATCGTTGGTGGCGCCGATAAACACCAACCCGCCGCCGGTTGCCAGCGGTCCCGCGCTCCCGCTCTGCCCCGCGTTCTGCTTGCCCTCCGGTAACCCTTCCACCAACCCCAGCGGCGACTGCCACGCAATGTCGCCGGTGTTCGCGTTCACCGCAACCAGCCGCGCCCACGGCGGCTTTTGGCAGGGCCATGTTCCAAGCACGTGGCCGCTGGCGTCCTTCGCCGTCGCGCTGAATCCGTGATACGGGCCTGGACCATCCACGCTGCCGCGATCGTACGGCTGGCTGGAGCCCTCCGTTCCGCGACCGTAGTTTCCGCCTGCCTTCTTCTTCTCAACCCATCCCGTTAACGATCCATCGTGGGTATTCATGAAGACGTAACCCGTTCTCGGATCCGCCGCAGTCCCGCCCCAATTCACGCCGCCGGTTCCGCCCGGAAACTGGATGCTGCTCTTGGGAGGCTCGCCATCCTTATGGAAAAGCCACGCGGTAAATGGACCGGCATTGTAAAACCCGCCATTCTTTTCGTAAACTTCGTGGCACGCTTTGGCATGCTCGGCCGTGGTGTCTTCGGCTGTGACGATATCTTCCGGCGTGAAACTCACGCGCGCCAGTGCCGGCGGCTTCAGCGGAAAGGGCTGCGTGGGAGAATACCATTCGCCCGGCACATCTCCCTTGGGCACGGGACGCTCTTCCACGCCAAATACCGGCTTCCCGTTGGTGCGATCGAGAATGAACATCCAGCCGGCTTTTCCAATCTGCGCCAGTGCCGGAATCTTCTTGCCGTCTTTGACGATGTCGATCAAGCTGGGCGCGGGCGGAAGGTCGGAATCCCAAAGATCGTGATGGATGGTTTGAAAATGCCATTTGTATTTGCCAGTGACAGCATCCACCGCGACCACCGAATTGGCGAACAGGTTGTTGCCCGGACGATCGCCGCCCCAGTAATTGGCCGCCGGAGCGCCGAACGTCATGTAGACGATGCCGCGCTCTTCATCCACGGTCATGTACCAGGCCCACACGTTCACGCCCGATCGGTTCTTCCAGCCATCGTCGAGCCACGTCTCGTGACCCACTTCGCCCGGCCGCGGCACGGAATGAAAATCCCACAGCTTTGCGCCGGTGCGGGCATCGTATGCGCGTGAATCGCCCGCCGGACCCTCAGGGACTTCGCCAACCGTTGCGCCGATCATCGCGACGTTTTTGTAAACGGTGGGCACGCCCGAGTACGGTACCACCATGTCCACTTCGCCTTCGTTGCCGAATCCGGGGTCGATTCTGCCTGTGTTTGCATTTAGCGCAACCAGCTTGCGCCCCGCCGTAAACAGGATGCGCGGCGGATTCTGTTTATCGCCCGGCCAATAGGCCACCCCTCGTTGCGACGCCGTGCCGGCCGGCAAAGCGTAGCTCCACATTTCAGAGCCGCTCACTGCATCCAGGGCCACCACGCGGGTGCCTTCGGGCAAATACATCACGCCTTTGACGACGATGGGCGTCGCGGCCGACGTGGTGACACGGGGCGCGCCGGGTAATGCAAACGGGTCGTCCGAAGGCGAGCTGGCGCGCGGCGGGTCCGATCGCAGAGGGTATGTCCAGGCAGGAGCGAGCTTACTGACGTTCTTAGGCGTGATTTGATCGAGCGGCGAATACTTGGTTCCGGCCAGGTCGCGCGCGTAATTGGGCCAATCGGCGGGAGCGATTTGGGCGGCCATCGGCAACGTTGCTGCGGTCAGGAGCAAAATCCATCGGAGATGCATGAAACGTGCAGTATATCAGCGATGGAGATTCACTGGTCGGCGAGAAGTCGGACGACACCGAGACAAAACCTGCATGCAGACCCATCAATCCATTACCCGATTGTATTCCGGGTTCCAGTCTGATTCGTCAAAACAGCCGTAACTTTTGACTGGGATTAAAGATTGCCGGGCGGAAAAGGGGACTGTAGGGGGAACTAAAGAAAAGTTGAGTTGGCCGCGGCGGTCAAGCTGCGGCCAACCTTGTGAATGACAACCTAGAAAATCAACTTCAAGCCGAGCTGAATCACGCGGGGATTCACACTCGTGCTAGTGATCTGACCGAAGTTGGGTGCGGTGACAGTGGGCAGGGTTGGCAGTCCAAAATTAGGTTGGTTGAACTGCGGGTGATTGAGCAAGTTGAAGAACTCAGCCCGGAATTGCAGCGACGTCCGCTCGGTGATGTTGGTTGAACTGCGGGTGATTGAGCAAGTTGAAGAACTCAGCCCGGAATTGCAGCGACGTCCGCTCGGTGATGGAAGCCGCCAGACATGCGCCTGGCGGCCTTAAACGAAGAAGTGTCTAGAATATGAACTTCGCCCCGAGCTGAATAATGCGCGGGTTCACACTGGTGCTGGTGATGGTCCCCTGGCCTGCGACCAGAGCCTGCGGCAGGGAGGACAAAGTACCGCCAGTCCCCCCACTAGGATCGATAGAGTTGAACTGCGGATGGTTGAGCAAGTTGAAAAACTCGAAGCGGAGTTGGAGCGTGGCCCTTTCGGTGACACGCGTGGTCTTGATCACCGAGGCGTCGAAGTTGAATTGGCCGGGTCCCAGAAGGATGCCCTGTCCGGTATTGCCGAACAGAGTGGCGCAGGTGGGACATGCGGCTTGGGTCGTTGTTGTCACTCCGTCCGGCATAATCGCCGGCGCGGCGCAGAAAGCATTGGCGTTGAAATAGCCTGGGCCGCCGCTCTCTCCTCCCAAGCGAGATTCGATGCCTCCCGAGGTCGGGATATTGCCATAAGTCATTCCGGGGCACAGTTGCGCGCGGCCGAAACCGGATTGGGTACTGAATCCGTTGGTTCCGTAAGCCGTGCCCGCGTTGGCATCGATGAAGGTCATAGGCGCGCCATCCTGGATGGTAGTCACGCCGGAGATCTGCCAACCTTCCAGCAATTTGCCTGTGAATCCGTTGTGCTTACCAAACGGAAGATCCCAGCTATAGTTGATGATGAATCGCTGGGGCCGGTTGAAATACGACGGGCCATACTGCTGATTCAGAACGCCCGCGTTGTTGCTATTGGCCCCGTCGACGGTGAGGTCAGTGAGCGACTTGCTGAAGGTATAAGAGCCCTGTAGCGTCACGCCGTGTGAATACTGTTTGCGGATCGTGACCTGGAGGCTGTTGTAGTTGGAGCTACCGTCGAACGCCGTAACTTGCAATCCAGCCGGAGCATAGCCGACGTAAGGCGTGCGGAAAAATACGTTCGACGTCGTTGTGGTTGTGATCCCGTTGACCGGATCGGAGGCGCTCGCAAGTTGAGCGGTATTGACGTTGTGGTTATAGTCCAGCAGGTTGATACCGCTGGAACCCACATAGCCCGCTTCCAGCACCCAGCGAGGAGCAAATTCGTACTGGAAGTTCAGGTTATACTGTCTCACCAACGGCGTGTGGATGTCCGGGTCGAGGTAGGGCACACTCAGGTTCGAGGTGCAGCTCTTCAGGATGGGCGCGGAGTCTGCCAGGCATGCCGCACTCGGATTGGAATAGCGTTGGGCAAAGATGCCCGGCGGAAGGGTCGGGTACGGATTCTGGATAGTGAAGGGCGCTGCCGCGGCACCGCTATAATCCAGCGTCTCTGCATATGGGTTACCTTGCTCCACGGCGTGGACGAAGCGATCGGCGCCGATACGGTCGTAGAAAATGCCCGCGCCTCCGCGGATCACCAGTTTGCTATTGACCTGGTACGCAAATCCCAGCCGCGGACCGAAGTTGCTCAGCGGCGGATGATCTTGTATGGCTCCCGTGCCGCTGCTATTGATCAGCACGCCGGCGGGAGGTTGAGGATAGTGGGACAAATAATTGGCTGCGGTGACCCAGCCGGCGTAGTTGGCCGGCAGACCCTGCGCCGAAGTTGGCACTTGCGAATTAGGCGCCAATTGGCTCGGCCAGGTGTTAGTCAGGTTGGCGTACTTCTCCGAGAACGTGCCGTCGTATTCCCAACGCACTCCCAGATTTACGGTGAGTTTCGTACTGACCTTCCAGTCGTCCTGAACGAACGCATTCATGTTTGGCAGGCGATAGGCGTGAATGATACCGCCGGCCGAGGGAGGACCGCTCGCCACGCAGTACAAGCACTGGGCGATATTGCCGGGGTTGTTTGCAGCCAGCAGGTTGGTGAAACTCCCCATGAGCAGCCATCCGCGCGTCAGGCCGGCGAAATCGAGGTTCCATTCGGTTTTTTCCATCTCGTAGCCGGCTCGGATGGTGTGTTTTCCGTGCGACCAGGAGATTTGATCCTGCCATTGGAACTGGTTGGTGGGACTGCTTACGGGCTCCAGGAACCCGCCTATACCGAAACCGTTAATAAGGAAGTCAATCGGAGGACCCTGGGTCTCGCTGGGAACGATGGGGGTAATGCCGAGATTCTGGGGCGTCCAGCCGGCCGGCAGAGAATCCGACGACTTAGTGTACAGCCGTTGAAAAGACCCGCGAAGTTCATTGACGAAAGTATTCGTCACAATACTGGTCAGTTTTATCACGGCGTTGGTGTTGGAGTATTGCGATAGTTCCGGAGCTCCTGGTATCGCTTCGCCGATCCCTGTGTTGAACTGGGTGGTACGCGGATCCGTGCTGTACATGAACCGCATCGCGAGCGTGTTTTTCGCATTGATTAGATAGTCGCCATTCACCAAGGTCTGCTTTTCCGAGTACAACGCCGGCTCATTGAAGGCGACGTTGCCAAACGTGGGATTCGAAGGGATGTAGTAGCTGCCATTCGCGTTCTTGACGTTGAGCATGTTCAGGGCGACCTGACTGACGGTGGTAGACGAGCACGGAAGCACTCCGTTGGGGCCAGGGGGGCCGAAGGATGGAAGTTCACAATTACCCGCGATCAACGCGGACACGAACGACTGGGTATTGCGGGGACCCGCGG
>Ga0182024_10016896_pt1 | contig 13769 bp, 12 predicted proteins | sample P32metaG_FD_120480 | JGI IMG/M metagenome (GOLD analysis project Ga0182024, IMG submission 120480) | Permafrost microbial communities from Stordalen Mire, Sweden - P3-2 metaG (Illumina Assembly) | ecosystem: Environmental > Terrestrial > Soil > Wetlands > Permafrost | place: Sweden: Stordalen... | reverse complement strand
CGGCACCAGGAAAACAAGGGTCACCTTCCTAAGCCTCCCGGGCTTTGCTGTGGCAAACGAACGAGAACGTTTCATTCGGAAGTGTTAACCCGAGCGCGATAAAGCGTTTACATCGCAGGTCTGCTCGCAACATCCAACAGGCCGGCGCGAAGGCGAAGAAGCAAGGGAAAGTAGCGCTAAGAACGATTCCAATAGCCATAGACAGTGCAGTGAGCCCGCGCAGACCAGTATCCAAAACGGCACAATCTCGCTATCTGTGCCAAATTGAACAGGCGGAATTCCCGTGGTGTCACAGAGTGTCGGGGACGAAGCACTCAGAGTCTCACGAGCCGGCCGGTTATAGCTATCGAGTGGGGCCAGACTCTTGGAGACTCGAAGGAAGTTGTGCGATGCCGCAACCCCAACAGAATGAGACGGGTCCATTCCATCACGCTCCAGCAGCCCGCACCATCGCCACCTACCGACGGCGAATCGTACGGCTGCTGATTGCTCACGACCATGCGGCTGATGTAGAGCCGTGGCTGCAGGAGCTCAAGAAAGTGCAATTCGCGGTCTCCGCGGATGTGGTGCAGACCCCGGAAACATTTGTTACACGGCTGCGGACCCGAGAGTATGACGTCGTCCTGGCCACTGGCGGAATGCCCAATTGGACGGGCCTCCAGGTCCTGGAGTCCCTACGGCTGGAGGACAAAGACACACCCTTCATTTTCCTTGGGAGCGACTCTGCAGAAGCGTCCATGGAGGACTCCATCGGAAAAGGCGTCTCCGACTGCGTGTATCGGAATCGGCTGGCTCGTCTGCCGATTGCCGTGGCTATCGCCATCGAGCAAAGATCGAGGAGCGAAGAGCGGGATCGCGCGGAAACAAAGTTGCGGTGTTCGGAAGCACACTACCACGCCCTGACGAAAAACCCGCACTACGGGATATTCCGGTTTGACCTGAGCGGCCGGTTTCTCGCGGTCAACAAGGCGCTCGCGGCCATGCTTGGTTATGAATCGACAGACGAATTGATGGCTCGGAACCTGGCCACGGACATCATCCGCGATCCGCTCGAGCGCGCTCAACTGTTCGAGGCCTACCGAGAGACAGGCTGCGTCGATCGAATCGAAATGGAGTGGAAAAGGAAGGATGGCACGCCGATGAAGGTCCGGCTGAGCGGCCAGCGCGTCGAGAACGCGCAAGGTTCACCGGAAGAAAGCTGCGAGATTATTGCCGAGGACATCACCGCGCAACGCGCTTCGGAAGATCACCTCCGGCATTTGGCGGCGACGGACGCTCTCACAGGCCTGGCCAACTACCGCAAGCTTGCCGAAACCCTGGAATCGGAGATGAAGCGCTCGGATCGAACTGGACGATCGTTCGCGGTGCTGGCGTTCGATCTGGACGGAATGAAGCGGATCAACGACACCCACGGCCATCTGACGGGAAACCGGGCACTCCAGCGTCTGGCGAATGTTCTGCGTTTCTCCTGCCGGTCGATCGACACTCCGGCGCGATATGGCGGCGATGAATTTGCTATCGTTCTCCCCGAGACGGGCGCGGAAGAGGCGGGCGTGGCTGGGCTGCGCATTTGCGCATGCCTGGCCGACGATCGTGACGAGCCACGGATTTCGGTCAGCGTCGGTGTGGGCGTCTACCCTGAGAATGGTGCAACCATCGAGGCCTTATTGGAAACGGCGGATTGCACACTGTACAAGATGAAACATCAGGGAAAGAGCGGCGGGTAAGGCCCGGGGTCCAAGTTCGCCGGTGACCGGTTTCATCGGCCGAGCAAGAGCGTCATTCGTGCAGGACAACACTGAGCAGCGAATTATTCACCTGTAGCCCGCCGTTGTACTTAATGAAGCCCATTTGCCGGAATCTGTTCATGAAGAAATTCACTCGCGAGCGCGTGGTGCCAACCATTTCCGCCAGCGTCTCTTGGGAGATCTTGGGGATGACCCTTTGGGGCTTGTCTTCCTTGCCGTAACGAGCCAGGAGCAGCAGGGTGCGCGCCAGACGCTTTTCGCTGGAATTGAAGAGCTGATCGATCAGGTCTTCCTCGGTCCGGATGTTGCGCTGCAACATGTAGGTGATGAAGCGGTCCGAGAGCGTGTGTTCCGCATGGAGCACGCGGAACATCTCCTTCTTGTCGATCACCAGTACGGTCGCCGGCGTGACGGCCATAGCCGTGGCCATGCGTAATGGCTGCCCGGCCAGGCCCCCCTCGCCGAGAAAATCGCCTGGCCCCAAAATGGCCACGACGGCTTCCTTACCGGTCTTCGAGACAACGGAAAGCTTTATGCCGCCTCTTTGGATGTACATGACGCTCCCGGAAGCGTCACCTTGAGAGAAAATGGTTTCTTTTCTTTTGAACTCCACGATCTTTCGTGCTACACCAGCCGAATCCAAAAAGGCTTGCGCGTCGAAGTGAGGATCGATTTGCTTGATTTTTCTGGCTTTTTTCATAGCGGCATCCAAGTCCTGCGAGTCTCCATTTTACTAGACCGAGAGCGGCGTTACCACACAAATCGGGGCCAATTGCCTTCCTAGCCAGCAGCTTATCTGATTATCTGAGCCGGAAGTGCGAAAATGTTCAAAACAGGACAGTAAGCCATCTTCGTGGCCCCCAAGATATGAGAGTACTAGAATTCAGCTAAGCCTCGAAGTGGGAACGCACTTCCATGAAAATGAGATCGCTAGAAACGTTGGGATCGAGACGTGTATCCAAACCTCGGGTAATCACTCTGCAGGAACGGGCCATAGCGGACCATGACCAGGCGCAAGGCGGCGAAGCTTGCTCGCAGACATATTCTTGGGTTCGTCCAAGCAACTATACGTGGGCGATTGGCGCTGTGGGCGTCACTGCCGTGGGGCTCGGCTTACACTTTTGCTACTATTACCTGCGGGACACGCTGGTTTCTCTGGCTTTGTTTAGCTTGCTCTTTTTCTCGTTGAGTCTCGTGGTGCTGAGTGCGTGCTGCATTTGCTACGCAGGCAACCAAGCCGCGATCTGGGCTGGCCCGGCGTCGCGGGCAGTTGTCGTGTTTTTCCGGCAGCAAGGCCATGGCGAAACAGAACTTGCGCCAGTACTCGTTGTCGAAGATAGCCGGCGTCCCTCCGACCAGCGGAACGAAGTCTAAACGCAAAAACGTGCAAGGAAAGCGCCGTGAGTTGGGGTCGCGCGGAAGGTGCAAAGGTTCGCGCGCGGCCGCAGCACCAAAGTAAAGGCTGGACTGTGCACAAGTGAACAGACCGCAGCGCTTGCAGCATCTAACATGCGCTCGGGGGATAGACAATGCCCATACTTCAAATGCTGGTAATTCTGATCGGAATAGGTGTTCTGCTTTGGCTGGTGAACAACTTCATTCCGATGGCTGGATCGATCAAGTCCATCTTGAACGCGGTTGTCGTAATCGGTGTAGTTATTTGGCTCCTGAACATTTTCGGAGTCCTGCACTCTCTGTCCCGAATTCGCATTGGAGCGTAAGCAGGCTCCCACTTGGGCCGATGCTGACCACCAAGGCTTCGATCGCCGATATCAACGAAAACACGCAGTGGCTGCTGGCGCAGGCGGCGCTTCCTGATGCCATCGGTTCTGCGGGACTCACGAGGACAAGAACATAATGTCGCAGCCGAAGCGCTTCTCTGAAGCAACGAACAAATCCGTGGTCAATGTATACGCTCACGAAGAACTGGAACTTGTGTGCGCTCCCGAAGTGCTCACCCTTCGCCCGTCCGCCATAGGAGAGAACTCCGCGCCTCGCTGGCCGATCCATCCGCGGCCCGTGCTGCCCGGCAGGATCGCCGTCGTCGGCAACTATCTTCCGAGGCGGTGCGGGATTGCCACGTTTACAACGGATTTGTGCGACGCGATTCACGCTGAATACGGCGCGACGGAACTGCTGGCGTTGCCGGTGAACGACACGCCGGAGGGCTATAGCTATCCGGCACGCATACGCTTCGAGCTCTCGCAGGACGAGTTGGCATCGTACCATCGGGCCGCCGACTTCCTGAACTTCAGCAACATCGATCTGGTTTGCCTGCAACACGAATATGGCATTTATGGCGGACCGGCCGGATCGCACATCCTGGAGCTCATGCGGCGTCTGCACATGCCGGTGGTCACAACGCTGCACACGGTGCTTCGGGAACCGAATCCCGATCAGCGCGCTGTGATGCTGGAGATTGCGGCTCTGTCGGACCGGCTGATCGTCATGAGCCGGCAATCCGCGGACATTCTGCAGGAAACATTTCAAGTTTCGGCTTCGAAGATCGATCTTATTCCTCACGGCATTCCCGACTTGCCCTTCACCGATCCTCACTTCTACAAGGATGCATTCGGAACGGAAGGCAAGGATGTTTTGCTCACGTTCGGTTTGCTCTCGCCGAACAAGGGGATCGAAAACGTTATTCAGGCGCTGCCCAGCATCCTGGCCCACCACAGTAATGTGGTTTATATGGTTTCCGGCGTCACCCATCCGCATATCCTGCGGCGAGAGGGTGACGCGTACCGGCTGTCTTTACAGAAACTGGCGAGGGATCTCGGCGTTGAGAACCAGGTAATTTTCCGGAACCGCTTCGTAAGTCCCGCGGAACTAGTCGAATTGATCGGGGCCGCGGATATTTACATCACGCCTTACAAACACAAGGGGCAAGTCGTTTCCGGCACCCTGGCTTACGCCTTGAGCGCTGGGAAAGCAATCATTTCCACTCCGTATTTACATGCCATCGAATTGCTGGACGACGAGCGCGGGGCGCTTGTTCCCTTCGATGATCCCTCGGCGATTGCCGCAAAAACAATCGAACTGCTGGACAACGGCACCGCGCGCCATGCCATGCGGAAACGCGCGTACCTCTACGCCAGGGACATGGTGTGGAACCGGGTAGCCCAGCTATACATGGGCAGCTTTGAACGCGTGTACAACGAGCGCTTGCGGAAACCGCGCGCGACCTTCTCGGCCCAGAACACGGAAAAGACTCTCGACCGGCTTCCAGCCGTTAAGCTCGATCACCTGTATCGCATGACCGACCATACGGGAATCATGGAACACGCTGTTTTCAGCGTGCCGAATTACCCCGAAGGCTACTCGACCGATGACAACGCCCGGGCGCTGATTGTCGCAATCCTGCTCGAGGAACTTGGCATCGACACTCGGAGCGGGCCGGTGGACTTGGCCTCGCGCTATCTGGCCTTTTTATGGCTGGCATTCGACCCCAGCACCAAGAGGTTCAGAAATTGCCTGAGCTATGAACGCCAATGGCAAGAACCGGGAGGCTCGGAAGACAGCCACGGACGGGCTCTCTGGGGTTTGGGCACTGTTCTCGGAAGAAGCAAGGACGCGGGACTTCGGGGAGCTGCGGGGCGCCTGCTGGAGTTGGCTGTTCCTGCAGCCGTAGAGTTCAGGAGTCCCCGGGCTTGCGCTTTCGCTTTGCTGGGACTGGATGAATATCTCGAATCGTTCCCCGGGGATCGCGCCGCAGTGCATGCGGCGAATGCGTTGGGAGACCGCTTGCTCGAATCCTACCGCGCCAACAGTTCGAAGGACTGGAAGTGGTTTGAAAGCGCGCTGTCGTACTCCAATGCTCGATTGCCGCAAGCACTGATCCGGGCGGGAATGCGCAGCGCAAACGATGCCATGGTCTCGGCCGGCCTCGAAGCGCTCGATTGGTTGACGAGCGTTCAGTGCTGTGACGCAAAGGGCCACTTCGTGCCGATCGGGTCACACGGCTTTTACTCGAACAAAACGGAAAAGGCTCGCTTCGACCAGCAACCGATCGAGGCTTGCGCGGCCGTTTCAGCCTGTCTCGAAGCGTATCGGGCAACGGGAACAAACCGTTGGCGGAAAGAGGCGTGGTGTGCCTTCAATTGGTTCCTCGGCGATAACGACTTGCAGATTGCACTGTACGATTCCTCGACGGGCGGATGTCGAGACGGATTGCATCCTGACCGGGCAAACGAAAACCAGGGAGCTGAATCGACCCTGTCCTTCCTCATGGCCCTGCTGGAAATGCGCAAGTTTGAAGAATCACCCGTGACAGACAGCGTGTCCTGACTGCACTCGACTGCCTTTTTGCCCGATTGCGCTGCGCCAGAATCTGCGGTCCCTGGTGTCACTTTGTTGCTGAGAGATCTTAATAGATAACCCGAGAGATGATGATGACCCAACACGACGCGTTGCTTGTCCGGCACCCTGAAAATCCAATCTTGACGCCAAAGGATTGGCCCTATTCCATGAACAGCGTCTTTAACCCGGGCGCGACACTATTGGCCGATGGGACCACTCTTCTGCTTTGCCGGGTGGAAGACCGGCGCGGCCTTTCTCACCTGTGCGCGGCGCGCTCGGCAAACGGCGTGGACCAGTGGCAGATCGACCGCCAACCGACACTCTTGCCCGACCCCGAGCGTTACCCCGAGGAAATATGGGGCATCGAAGATCCGCGCATCACCTACGTGCCGGAACTCGAGCAATACGCCGTGGCCTACACATCCTATTCGCGCGGTGGTCCCGGCGTATCGCTTGCACTCACTCAGGATTTCCGCACCTTCGAAAAACTTGGCGTCATCATGCCGCCAGACGACAAAGACGCAGCTCTGCTACCCAGGAGAATCGACGGGCGTTGGGCTTTGATTCATCGGCCGATGACCCCTCTGGGCGCTCATGTTTGGATTTCGTACTCGCCTGATCTGCGGCATTGGGGCGCTCATAAGCTCATGCTGGAAGCCCGCCGGGGCGCGTGGTGGGACGCCAACAAGATTGGCCTGTCGACTCCGCCGATCGAAACATCTCGCGGATGGCTGATGCTCTATCACGGCGTCCGACGGACGCCATCGAGTTCCATCTATCGGCTTGGACTGGCCCTGTTTGATCTCGAAGAGCCCGACAAGTGCTTGAATCGAGGAGATTCCTGGATGTTTGGCCCCGAGGAAGACTACGAGCGTCAGGGAGATGTGCAAGACGTGGTGTTTCCGTGCGGCTACACAGTGGCATCTGACGGAGACACCATCCATATCTACTATGGCGCTGCCGATTCTAGCATCGCGCTGGCGACCGCCAGCATCCGCTGTCTTCTGGCCTGGCTGGACGCCAACGGCCATTCCGACCAAGAACGGGATCGCAGGTTGCGCCAGGCAGCCAGGTAGATCCAAGTTCGCCAGTTGACGAACGAACCTCGCCGCTGACGACGTAGTGAGCGTGCCTGGTCACCGACTCACCGCCATCGTTGCGAACTTCGTCGTTCCGCTGCCGCGTCTTGCCTAGGTCGCTGGCATTGCTTGCAGAGGCAGTTCCCCCCCTGTCAAATAGCCCATTCCTGCTTTCGCAAGAACGGGCCATTTGGCGAACCCTAGTAAACCGGTAATAAGGAAAGCGCTACAGGATGCTGAGCGAAATGCGCAAGCCAGGATGAAAGGCGTCGTACATGTAATAGCCGCCATCGGCATACACTACGTAGACGTCGTCCGAGTAGCCCCAACCGATTGGCCAAGCATCGATGAACCCGAACGAATAGCCACCGTACTGGAAACGCCGGTGAGCGTAGTCGCCTTGGTTCACGTGGAAACTGTGCCCACTGCCAAAACTGGTGGTGTAATGGGCGTTAGAAATGCGGCCATGCTCGGAAGATCCGTTGTTTGTACTCTCAGTCCGTGACTGCTGGGTGCGCGCCGGGGAGGTTCCCGCGTTGCCTTGCTCTGTGCGACTGGCCGTCTTTGCTGGTTGCTGCTCAGGAGTTGCGGCCTGCTGCGTGTGTTGCTGCTGCGCCGTCTTGACGCTCTGCGTCTGTTGCCGTTCCACGGGCTTGGCTTGCGGTTGTTGCTGTGGCACCGTCTTGGCTTGCTGCGCTGGCTTGGCCTGGGCCTGCGGTTCTGGCTTGGCGGCCTGGGTCTGTTGTCGTTCCGCGGGTTTCGCTTGCGGTCGCGACTCTGCGGGTTTGGACTCCTGCTTTGCAGGCTTGGCCCCCTGCGGATGGTCGTCCTGTCCCTTTTCCTGCCGTGCGAACATCGAAGCTGTGGTTCCGAGAAGCAAAAACGCTGCTGCCGTAAGGATCGGAAGTTTCATTGGATCACCCTCAAATGTGGATGCGTCCGCAGTCTAGCGAAGCGAGACTTGGCCGTCTGTCTCCAATAGCACACGTTCCAACTCATTGCTCCGGTGTGTCCATCACGCGGCCATAAGACTGCACTGATAGGCTCGGCTCGGGAATGTCCCACAAGTAAACAGCCGCGCGACATTTCTAGAACAAGCCCATGCAATTTGAGCGATACTGATTGCGTAAGAAGCGCGCAGCCGTTTGGCTTCTTTGCGTGTTTGTTCGCACGCCCCCTTCCGTTGGATTCCTAACACCTACGCCTGTGGAGTCTAGATTCGCATGAAAAAAACCGTTCAGGGACACCCCAGAAAAAAGCCGCGCGCCAATTCCTGCGTCGTGTCCCAGGCTCCCAGCGCCATCCGCGACATCACCGTGCGCGACGAGGCTCAGCAACAACTGCGGGTAAGCGAGGAGCAATTCCGGTTGCTTGTGAATGGCGTCGAGGACTATGCAATTTTCATGCTGGATCCAGCGGGGCACGTGGTGAGTTGGAACACCGGGGCACAACGCATCAAAGGTTACCGCGCCGAGGAAATCCTCAATCGTCACTTTTCCTGTTTCTATCCGCCCGAGGATGTCGCATCCGGGAAACCGGCCAAGGAACTGGAGCGCGCGGCCGCGACTGGCCGGTTCGAAGATGAAGGATGGCGAGTCAGAAAGGACGGCTCCCTGTTTTGGGCCAACGTCGTTATTTCTGCCCTGCGCGACGAGAGTGGAAAACTGCGGGGATTTGCGAAGGTCTCGCGCGATGACACCCTTCGCAAACGAGCGGAAGGGAAGTTTCGGGGGTTGCTGGAAGCCGCGCCGGACGCGATGGTCGTTGTCAATCAGCAAGGCCAGATTGTTCTGGTAAATGGACAGACCGAGAAAGTATTTGGCTATCCGCGGCAGGAACTGCTGAATCAACCGATTGAGATGCTGATTCCAGAGCGGTTTCGAGGGAAACACCCCGGCCACCGCACCGGCTTTTTTGGCGATCCCAGGGTACGTCCGATGGGGGCGGGTCTGGAGCTGTTGGGTTTGCGCAAGGACGGCACTGAGTTTGCGGTGGAGATCAGCCTCAGCCCGCTCGAGACCGAGGAAGGCGTGCTGGTCTCCAGCGCGATCCGCGACATCACGGAACGCAAGCAATCGGAAGAAGTCAAGAAACTCAACAGGGAGTTGGAACGACGGGTAACGGAACGCACCGCCGAACTCGCGGCAGCGAATAAAGAGCTCGAGGCATTTGCCTATTCCGTTGCGCACGACCTTCGCGCGCCGCTCCGGCACATCGATGGCTTTTCAAAGCTTCTCGCGGAAGAGCTAGGCGCTTCCTTGCAGGAAGGCGCACGGCATTTTCTGAACTGCATTCAGGACAGCACGCGCAACATGGGCGAGATGGTCGATGACTTGCTGAATCTCTCACGGGTAGCCCGCAAGGAGTTGAACTTGCAGGTGACTGGACTGAGCTCGTTGGTCGAAGAAGTACTGGCGGATCTCCAGCCTGAAGTAAAGGACCGGGATATCGAGTGGAAGATAGCCGCTCTACCCTTTGTGGAGTGCAATCCCGTCCTGGTGAAACAGGTGTTTGCCAACTTGCTCGCGAACGCCGTCAAGTTCACCCGCAAGCGCCCGCACGCCATCATCGAGGTGGATCAGACGGATGCCGGCGGCCAGTCCACGATCTACGTCCGAGACAATGGCGTCGGTTTCAGCATGAAGTACAGCGAGAAGCTATTTGGCGTTTTTCAGCGCCTGCACCGTCAGGAAGATCTTGAGGGAACCGGGGTGGGGCTGGCGACGGTCCAGCGCATCGTCCAGAAACACGGAGGACGGATTTGGGCCGAAGCGAAACTAAACGCGGGCGCGACTTTCTATTTCACCTTGGGGACGCAGGCACCGGCAGTTGAAATCAAGGGAGGCACGGCGTGAAGAGCGACGAAATCGAAATTCTCCTGGTAGAGGACAACCCCATGGATCTGGAGTTGACCCTGCACGCATTGCGCAAGGAAAACCTGAGCAATTGCATCCAGGTTGCTCGCGACGGTGAGGAAGCTCTCGAGTTTCTATTCTGCCGGGGAGCGCACAGCCAGCGCTCCTTCGATCGCCCGCCAAGACTGATCGTCCTGGATTTGAAGCTTCCCAAGGTCGATGGCCTGGAAGTATTGCGGCAAATCAAGAATGACAGCCGCACGCGGGCCATTCCGGTCGCCATACTTACATCCTCAAAAGAGGAGCGAGACCTTGTGGAAGGGTACAACTTGGGCGCGAATAGCTATATTCAGAAGCCAGTGGACTTCGACCAGTTCCGGGACACCGTCAAACAGTTAGGACTCTATTGGTTGGTCGTGAACCAGCCGCCGCCCTCCAGTACATACCTCAAGAAGTGACGCGACCGAGAACAAAGACTTAGGGAGGATTTCCGCGCGGACCGCTCAGGAAGCCTCAGACGCGTACCTTGCACGAGAGGCGTCACGAGGGCTATCCCTCTTTGCGCCCAGGACCTCGCGTACCTTGCGCGCGAGTTCGTCCGGGCTAAACGGCTTCTCGATGAAGGCTGCTCCGGAACCGAGGAACCCGAAATTCACCACAGCCTCTTCCGTGTAGGCCGACATGTAGAGTACGCGAATACTCGAATCGAGCTTCGCCAAGGACTCGCCCAACTCCGATCCCTTCATTCCGGGCATGATCACGTCGGTAAGCACCAAATCAACGCGCCGGTTGTCGTCCTGCAGCAGATCCATGGCTTCCGCGGCGCTGCGGGCTTCAACAATGGTATACCCTTCAATTAACAGAAACTCGCGCGTCATCCTGCGCACCGCATCGTCGTCTTCGACAACCAGAATGGTCTCAACGCCCCGCAAGGGCCGCGACAATCCTTGGGGCGCCTCCACCTCTTCTATCGCTTCCTCGACGCGCGGGAGGTAGATCTGAATCGCAGTACCTTTGCCGAGCGTGCTGGAAATGGTGACGCATCCTCCGCTCTGGTGCACCGTCCCATACACGGTGGCCAATCCCAGTCCCGATCCTTGGCTTTGATCCTTGGTCGTGAAAAAGGGCTCGAAGACATGCGACTGGGTCTCGCGGTCCATGCCGCATCCCGTATCGTGAACCGCCAGCATAACGTGGGGACCGGGCCGAACCTCGGGGTGAGCCAGCACCCAACTCTCGTCCAGATCGGCGTTTGCCGTACGGACCGTCAACTCGCCCCCCTCAGACATTGCGTCTCGGGCGTTGAACACCAGATTCATGATGATCTGTTCGATTTGCGAGGCGTCCGCCCGTACCCGTCCGAGATCGGGATCGAGATCCATAATCACGCGGATGTCCTCGCCTAGCACCGGCGGCAGCAATTCCGCCACTTGAACGACCAGAACGTTTAGGCTGAGCACCCGTGGTTTGAGCACCTGCTTGCGGCCGAGAGCCAAGAGCTGTCTCGTCAAGGAGGAGGCTCGACCCGTGGTCTTCACGATCTCGCTCACTTCCGTGCGCTGCGGGCTCTCGGGACTCAAGCGGCTCAGCAAAAGCGTTGCATGGCCGCGGATGACCATGAGCATGTTATTAAAATCGTGCGCCACGCCACCCGCCAGCCGACCGACGGCTTCCATCTTCTGCGCTTCGATCAATGCTTCCTCGGCCTGTTTACGCCCGGTAATCTCTCGTTTTAGTTCTTCGTTGGCGGCAGCCACTTCCTTGGCCCGGAACCGCTCTGTTCCTGCGGCATAGGCGGCCAACCCAATCCAGGTGGCCATCACTAGACCGCCCATCAAAGTTACCTGTGGCAAAACGGATTGCGAGGATACGGCCTTTTCAGGCGCCGGCCAGACTTGTGCGCGCCAAGTCAATTGTTGAAACTTGATATTTTCCCCCTGGGCCGGCGCCTCCTTCAGAGGTGGAGCGGCCCCTGTTCGGCTGTAGATGTCCTCATCGCCATCGTAGACCGCCACTCCGTAACCGGGGGCTACGTCTCGCAAGATAGGGTCGAGCAGGTCCTGATAGCCCAAGACTCCGACGAGAAAGCCGCCGCGTTTCAGGTTTGGGCTTACGGGAATGCAAACCAATAGACCCCGGCCTCCCTGCCGCAAATCTACCGCGTGCGAAACCATCACGCGCCCGCTGTCCGCCGCGGCGTGGAGCAGTTGGCGCAGTCGCGGGTCGGCGCCCGGATCGACACCTAGGTCAGCAACATTGCCGCCTTGCGGCGCCACCCAGCGCAAACGAAGCTCCGGATCCGCCCACTCGATGGCCTGGTACGCGGGGTAGCCGCTCATCGCCAGCACGGCGTCGGATTCCATCTCGTTCGCATCCAAAAAGTTCAGCTTACGCGACCGCCAGCGGTCGCCCAGAAGCTGTAACGGCTGGATGCGCAATTTCAATTCTGACTCCATCTTATTTTTCACGAACAATACTTGTGCTTTCGTCGCAGCTTGGCCGTCAGCCTGCTGTTGCGCAAGTTGCCGTTGCATCAGGACCAGCGAAAACACAACTGTGCTCAAGCCCAAAACAGCGGGCAACCAGAGCCGATCGATGAGGTTCTTGCGCATCTGCTTCCTTCGACGAATGCTGTGGCCTACCTCGGTGGCAGCGACGCGAGGGACGGGCTGGCCACCGCACCATTAGAAGGCTGCGCCTCTTTGCCGGGTAAAGTCAAGCTTGGAGAAACGGGGGTAGTGGGTCAGTTTGAAATACTGGGGGATTGAACCGCATTGGGTAGAACTGTAGACTGGTTTTCCAGAGGCCGCTTTATGACTGCGGACAAGGAAGAACAAATCAAAAAGGACCTACTTTGGAATTACACGAAGGGGTTGACCGCATTAGAGGCATTTCGGGTTTCGTTCAGGACTTTAGCGGGTAGGTTTGAAACGACCGCAAAAATTCTTCGCAATAGCCCCGAAGACCTTGCCAATTTTGATTTTAGCGACCTTCGCAGCGAGTTTGAAGCTGCCATCGCTTCGGCCAAGGAATATAATATCCTGCTTGCTGAGAATGCCGAACGCAAGCATTCCCTGATAACTATGGGTGTCATTTCGTGAAGATACGCTCAAAAGGAACGAAATTGGACTTTACCGCAACCGCCGCCAGCGTGGTCAGCCGCGCTATAGGCGAAGACTTGTTCGACGGTTCACCCTTACCCGCCAAGCCTGAGCCAACAGCCGCAGAACTACGGGGCAGGGCGGGCGGTCTAAAGGGCGGTAAGGCTAGAGCCGAGAAGCTATCTCCTACCCAACGCAAGAAGATCGCCAGGAAAGCCGCTAAAACCCGCTGGAAGAATTAGTTAATTGGTTTTAGACCTACCAACAGTTCTACCCAAGCTGGGGAAGATGCTGCTTGTATGATTCTGACGGTGAGCGGTATTTGCGCTTTTTTGAGGGCCGCTATCAGTGCTTCTGCTCCTTCGTCAGGTTTTGATGAGGTTTGGCATACAATTCCGTAAATGGGGGGTGATATCATCCCTACATGATTTATCTGAATACTCCAATTGGCCTTTCTTAGCACACCGATGATACTGTCCCCGTAGGGTCCGGCCTCTCCATCCCCGAGTCTGTCTACGATGATCTGGTGTCCAGGGAAAGGACTGATGCCACCAAGAATGGTGCTTTGTTCGGTGGTTGTCAAAAAACGGGGGTTAATCCTCCGTTGAAGCTCAAGGTTTTGGTTCCTTAATTCCTCGGTTTCCTTCCCCAGTTCTGCGGCTCTTTCGTTCGCCTGAGCCGCTACTT
>Ga0182024_10016895_pt1 | contig 13770 bp, 16 predicted proteins | sample P32metaG_FD_120480 | JGI IMG/M metagenome (GOLD analysis project Ga0182024, IMG submission 120480) | Permafrost microbial communities from Stordalen Mire, Sweden - P3-2 metaG (Illumina Assembly) | ecosystem: Environmental > Terrestrial > Soil > Wetlands > Permafrost | place: Sweden: Stordalen... | reverse complement strand
GAGAGGATGAGCCCGGAGGAGCCGTCGAGGGCGCCGGCGATGATGAGGAGCTTGTTCTGGAGAACGAATCCCATGGCGGCGGCAGAGAGACCGGCATAGCCGTTTAATAAAGAGATAACGGTAGGCATGTCGGCGCCGCCGATGGGGATGATCAGGGTGATGCCGAACAAGAAGGACAGCGCGGTGATAGCCCAGAAGGCCCAGTGCGGCTGGTCCATGGTGAAATAGACTACCAGGCCGACGATCAACAACGCGATCAGGAGATTGAGCAGATGGCGGGCGGGAAGAAGGATGGACGCGCCCGACATGTTACCGTTGAGCTTGGCGAAGGCGATGATCGAGCCGGCGAAAGTGACGGCGCCGATGGCGACACCGATGCTCATCTCGACCAGGCTTTGGGCGCGGATGGCGTTCTCGGCCCCGATGCCGAACGCCCCCGGCGAATAAAGCGCCGCCGCCGCCGTCAAGACCGCCGCCAGACCGACCAGCGAATGGAACGCCGCCACCAGTTGCGGCATCTGGGTCATGGCGATGCGTCTCGCCGTCACCGCGCCGATGCCGCCGCCGATGGCGATGCCCACCACGATCAGGCCCCAGGTGAGCGGATCGGAGACGCCCGCCACCCACAGCGTGGTCAGGATCGCGATCAGCATGCCGATCATGCCGTTGCGGTTGCCCGCGCGCGAGGACGCAGGCGACGACAATCCCTTGAGCGCCAGAATGAACAGGACGCCCGCGATCAGATAGAGCAGCGCGGCGATGTCGGCTTTCATGCCGCCACCTCATGTTTCGGCACGCTCGACATGAGGGCGGCGGAAAAAGAGGGGCCGCTCATTTCGCGCCTTTCTTCTTGTACATGGCGAGCATGCGCGCGGTGACCAGGAAGCCGCCGAAGATATTCACCGAAGCCAGGATCAAGGCGACAAAGCCCAGGATCTTCGAGATCCAGGACGCTTCGGACAGCGCGGTGACCGACACCGCGATCAAGGCGCCTACGATGATGACGGAGGAGATCGCGTTGGTGACGCTCATCAAGGGCGTGTGCAGCGCCGGCGTCACGCCCCACACCACGAAATAGCCCACAAAGATCGCCAGCACGAAAATCGAAAGCCGGAAAACAAACGGATCTATAGCTTCCATTGCTTATCCCTTTACGGCGGCGTGAACGACGTCCCCGTCTTTGGTGACCAATGCGCCTTTGACGATCTCGTCGTTCCAGTCGATGGCGAGCTGGCCGGTCTTCTTGTCCACCAGCAGCGAAACGAAATTGAAAAGATTGCGGGCATAAAGCGACGAAGCGTCCACCGCCAGGCGTCCCGGCAGGTTGGTGTAGCCCATGATGGTCACGCCATGCACCGTCGTCACTTCGTTCGCCTTCGTGAGCGGCGTGTTGCCGCCTTGCTCGGCCGCCAGATCCACGATCACCGAACCCGGCTTCATGGATTTGATCATCTCTTCATTCACCAGGATGGGCGCCTTGCGTCCGGGGATCAGCGCGGTGGTGATGACAATGTCCTGCTTCTTGATCGTGTCGGCGATCAAGGCCGCCTGTTTGGCCTGATATTCCGGCGACATTTCCTTGGCATAGCCGCCGGCGGTCTGGGCATTCTTGAATTCCTCGTCCATCACCGCCACGAAAGTGCCGCCCAGGCTTTCCACCTGTTCCTTGGTGGCGGGACGCACGTCGGTGGCGCTGACGATCGCGCCCAACCGTTTCGCCGTGGCGATGGCTTGCAGGCCCGCCACGCCCACGCCCATCACCAGCACGCGCGCGGGCGCGATAGTGCCCGCCGCCGTCATCATCATGGGCATGGCGCGGCCGAACTGGGCGGCGGCGTCGATCACTGCTTTGTAACCGGCGAGATTGGCTTGCGACGACAGCACGTCCATCGCCTGAGCGCGGGAAATGCGTGGCAAAAATTCCATCGCGAAAGCCACCGCGCCCTGGCCCGCCAAAGTGGCGATGGCGGCTTTTTCGCTGTGCGGCGCCAGAAGTGCGGCAACCACCGCGCCTTTTTTGATCAGGCCGCTTTCGGCGGCGCTTGGCCCGCGCACCTTGAGGACAATGTCGGCGTCCGCCAGCGCGGCCCTGGCGGCCGGCGCGATGCTGGCGCCCGCGGCCACATAATCGGCGTCGGAAATATGCGCCGCCGCCCCGGCGCCGGTTTCCACCGTCACGTCCAGGCCAAGGCTCTTGAATTTTTTGACGGATTCCGGCGTCGCGGCGACGCGCGTCTCACCGGTTGCTGTTTCCTTGGGGACCGCGAGCTTCATACCCTCCAGCCCCGATCCGTTACCCGTGGGTCCGGAAAATGGCCAGGAAGAGCATCACCAAGGCGATGAAGCCCAGTGAATATTTTACGAAGGTCAAGAACCCCGCATAGGACCGCTGATGTTGGCTGATATCCATCGAGCCGGGTGTGTAGTGATCGTCTTTGGTGGCCATGAGATGGATTCGCCTGAAAGTTAAGCGCGGGCAATATAGCAAAGACGACTTATCCGGCAATCGTTTAAGCGCCACTGACTAAGCGCCAATGGGCGGGTGCGACAGAATGGTCACTTTTGGCCGCTCCGTCGGGAAAAGGGGCCCGGGGCGCGCGCCCCTGGATTGTGCCGCAGAAGGACAGGTTTAAACCCCCCATTTACCCCTGAGGCACACAATGCGCCGTCCCATTTCAGGAAAAGCCCATGGCGCAAACGATCCTAGTGGTCGACGACGATCCGGTCCAACGCCGCCTGCTTGAGACCGTGATCGGCCGCGCCAACATGGCGGTGCTCACCGCCCCGGGGGGCCAGCCCGCGCTGGATCTGGTGCAGGGACCGCGCGGCGACGAGATCAGCTTGATCCTGCTCGACCTGGTGATGCCCGACGTGGACGGGCTGGAAGTGCTGGCCAAGCTCAGGCCCACCCATCCCGACCTGCCCGTGATCGTGCTGACCGCCAAGGGCGGCATCGAGGCGGCTGTCCAAGCCATGCGCGCGGGCGCCAACGATTTTCTGGTCAAGCCCGCCAGCCCGGAACGCATCACGGTTTCGATCCGCAACCAGCTCAAGATCGGCACCCTGTCCGGCGAAGTGAAGCAGCTCAAGAAGAAGGTGGACAACCGGCTCACCTTCGACGATCTGATCGCCGCTTCGCCGGAAATGCGGCAGGTGCTGAAGCTGGGGGCGCGCGCGGCGCAATCCGACATCCCCATCCTGATCGAAGGCGAGTCGGGCGCGGGCAAGGAATTGATCGCCCGCGCCATCCAGGGCACCTCGGCCAGGGCGGGCAAGCCCTTCGTCACCGTCAATTGCGGCGCCATTCCGGAAAATCTCATCGAGTCGCTTCTTTTCGGCCATGAGAAGGGCTCCTTCACCGGCGCCTCCGACAAGCATCTGGGCAAATTCCAGGAGGCGCATGGCGGCACCCTGTTCCTGGACGAGATCGGCGAACTGCGCCTGGACATGCAAGTGAAGTTGCTGCGCGCGCTGCAGGAAGGCGAAGTGGATCCGGTGGGCTCCAAGCGCCCGGTGAAAGTGGATGTGCGCATCATCTCGGCCACCAATCGCGATCTGGGCGAAATGGCCCGCGACGGCAGTTTCCGCAAGGATCTTTATTACCGCTTGAATGTCTTTCCCATCATGCTGCCGTCGTTGCGCGACCGGCCGGGCGACATCGCGCCCCTGGTGCGCCATTTCATCGCCCGCTTTGCCGCCGAAGAGAACAAGAGCGTGACCGGCATGACGCCGGAAGCGGCAAAGCTGGTCGAACGTTTCCCCTGGCCGGGCAATGTGCGCCAGCTGGAGAACACGATTTTCCGCGCCGTGGTCCTGTGCGACAGCCAAGTGTTGGACATTTGCGACTTTCCCCAGATTGCCGCGGCCATGGGAATGGAAGCACGCCAGGCCGCAAGCCTTCCCGCGCCGCGCGCGGCCGGCGCCGCGTCATCCGCGGCGTCGCCTTATGCGCTCTCCTTGACCGATGATGCCGGTCAGTTCCGCAAATTCGACATGTTGGAATCCGACATCATCCGCATGGCGATCGGCCGCTATGACGGCCACATGTCGGAAGTGGCCCGCCGGCTGGGCATCGGCCGCTCCACGCTCTACCGCAAGCTCAAGGAGTTCGGCCTGGAACCGGAAGGCGGGCATCCGGATGGCGAGCCGGACGATGTTCTGCGCGAGGCCGGCTGAGAGTTCAGGGATTCTTGAGCCAGCTCAGCGCGCGCGCTCAGCGCATTCCCAGCGCGTTCAAATAGAGATCCAGGATGGCTTCCTGTTCCTGGAAATCGGCCTTGTCCAGTTTCCGCATCCTGACCACCTGGCGCATGATCTTGGCGTCAAAGCCCTGACCCTTGGCCTCGGAATACACTTCGCGGATATCGGCGGTGAGCGCGCTGCGCTCTTCCTCCAGCCTTTCGATGCGGTCCACGAAAGACCTCAAATGCTCTTTGGCGAAACCAGATTTTGCCATGACCAGCCATTTCCGGAAAAGGGCGCGGACCGTAACCCCCGCCGCCGCGCGAGGCAACGCGGCAAGATTGTTTAACTGTGGGTTTTCTGCGACCGCTCGAAGGCGGCGATTTGTTCCGGCGTCGCGTCCTTCTGGTGCTTCTTTTTCCATTCCGACGGATGCATCCCATAGACCAGGCCGCGCGCCTCATCCTTGTCCAGGGCGATGCCTTGTTCCGCCGCCGCTTCGCGGTACCAGTCGCCCAGGCAATTGCGGCAAAAGCCGCTCACGATCATCAGGTCGATATTCTGCACGTCGGTGCGGGCCCGAAGATGTTGAACCAGGCGGCGATAGACCGCGGCTTCCAATCCGATGCGGGTTTTATCGTCCATTCAACGCTCCATCTGGGCCAAGCTCCGGTCCAACACCGGCTTGAGGCGCGCGGCGAAAGCCTTGGCCATCGTCGCATCGGGCAGAAAATCCTGGCGTATCTCGATCAGCACATTGGCGTGGCCGGTCTTGGTGCCATGAGTGTCGAGCGTATCGCCTTCCAAGGCTCCCGTGTAAGGCTCATTGTCGCCCACCGTGAAGCCTTCGGCCGCCAATTGCCGCATCAGAGGCGCGGCCAGCCTTTGATCGCGGCCATAGAGCACACCCACTTCCCATGGCCGGGCCACAGTCTTCCAAGCGGGCGTGAAACTGTGAATCGAGATCAGGATCGCGCCTTTGCCAATGCGCGCGATTTCTTTGCGGATCGCGGCATGATAGGACGCATGAAACAACCGAAGCCGGTTTGCCACTTCCGCGTCGTCGGCGCCGCGATTGCCGGGAATGATGCTTCCATCCGACAGCTTCATCACCAGGGTGGGATCCTCAGGCCCGCGATTGAGGTCGATCAGAAGACGCGAGACCCCTCCCAGAATGGCGGCCGCGCCATAGGCCTGGGCCAGCCAAGTGGCGATTTCCGCCGCGCCGATGTCATACGCGATGTGAGTCCCGAACAAAGAAGCCGGCAGTCCCAGATCGCCATAGGGCGCGGGCACGAGGTTCGACGCATGGTCGCACAGGAACAGGAGCGGACTTTGCCTGTCCGGCGCGGAAGGAATCAGCGTGAAGGGCACGTTCATTGTGCCGGGCTTGTAAAATGAGCCTCCCTTCCGGGCAAGCCGCCTCTTGACGAGGGCCGCCCGACGCCAAATGCTCTGTTTCATGCGTCGCGCGCCGCTTCTGATCCTGTTCACCGCATGGGCCGTACTCCTGGCCGCGCCGCCGGCGGACGCCGCTTTCAACGTCTGCAACAAGACCGACGGCAATACGCGGGTCGCGCTAGGCCGGTTCGACGGCACGCACTGGACCAGCCAGGGCTGGTGGACGGTGACGTCCAAGACCTGCGCCCGGCTTCTCACCGGGCCGTTGCAGGCGCGTTACTATTATCTCTATGCCGCCGACAGCGCGGCGGGAACCTGGGAAGGAAAGACGCATTTCTGCATTGCGCCAGGCGCGAAATTCCTGATCTCTGGACGGGAAGATTGCGCAAAACGAGGTTTCGACCGGCGCGGTTTTTTCGAAATCGATACCGGCAACGCGCCGGACTGGACGCAGACCCTTTCCAATTAGGCCCGCATGAGACGCCAGCGCAAGACCAAGATCGTCGCCACACTCGGTCCTGCCTCCAACACGCCGCAGATGATTGCGGCGCTGTTCGATGCGGGCGCCGATGTCTTCCGCATCAATATGAGTCACACGCCGCATGATCTGTTGAAGCGCCTGCATGGCGATCTGAGAGCGCTGGGCGAGGAGCGCGGCCGCCCCATCGGCATCCTAGTGGATCTGCAGGGCCCCAAAATCAGGCTGGGTGTCTTGAAGGGCGGCCCCAGGCAGCTCAAGGAAGGCGAAAAGATCAAGCTGGTGCTGGCCGAAACCAGCGACGATCCCGACGAAGTGCCCATCCCTCATCCGGAAATCTTCCAGGCGATCAAGCAGAAACACGCGCTCCTGATCGACGACGGCAAGGTGCGGCTGCGCCTGACCAAAAGAGCCGACACCTATGCCGACGCGGTGGTGGTGGTGGGTGGCGAAATCAAGGACCGCAAGGGCGTCAACATGCCGGACACCCTCTTGCCCGTTTCCGCCATCACGCCAAAAGACCGCGCCGATCTCGACGCGGCGATGGCGCTGGGCGTGGACTGGGTGGCGCTGTCCTTTGTGCAGCGGCCCGAAGACATCGCCGAAGTGAAGAAAATCGTGGCCGGGCGCGCCGCAATACTGGCCAAGATCGAAAAGCCCAAGGCGCTGGCCTGCCTGGATCATATTCTGGAATTATGCGACGCGCTGATGGTGGCGCGAGGCGACCTGGGAGTGGAATTGCCGCTCGAAGCGGTGCCCGGATTGCAGAAACAGATCACGCGCGCGGCACGCAAGGCGGGCAAGCCGGTGGTGGTGGCGACCCAGATGCTGGAATCCATGATCCAGTCGTCCACCCCCACCCGCGCCGAAGTCTCCGACGTCGCCACCGCCGTCTATGACGGCGCCGACGCGGTGATGCTGTCGGCGGAATCGGCGGCAGGCGCCCATCCGGTCGAGGCGGTGACCATGATGGATCACATCGCCGTCAAGGTGGAATCCGACACGCTCTATCAGAGCCTGATCGACGCCCAGAGAAACGCCCCGGAAGCCACCATAGCGGACGCCATCATGGCGGCCGTGCATGCGGTGACCGAGACCATCCAGGCGCGCGCCATCATCTGCTGGACACAATCGGGCTCGACCGCGCTTCGCGCCGCGCGCGAACGCTCCCGCGCGCCCATCATCGCGATCACGCCGTCGCTCGAGACGGCGCGGCGCCTGTCCCTGGTATGGGGACTGCATTGCCTGACCGCCGAGGAAGTCCATAGCCTGGACGAGATGGTGGATCAGGCGGTGGATTTCGCCGAGCGTGAGGGCTTTGCCGCAAAAGGCGATCGGGTGGTGATCACCGGCGGCGTGCCCTTGGGCGTCACCGGCACCACCAACATGCTGCGCGTGGCGATGGTAGGAACCAAGTAAAAGCTGCGACTACTTTCCCACCATCACATCGCTGGCTTTGATGATCGCGGTCGCCGCGTCGCCGGGCTTGAGGCCGAGTTCGTCCACCGCTTCATTGGTGATCGAAGCCGTGAGGATGACACCCTGGCCCACATCGATGCGGACATGGGCGGTGGTCTGGCCTTTTTTGACGTCTTTGACGGTACCACGAAGCTGATTGCGCGCGCTGAGTTTCATCTGGACCTCAAATCCCTTGTCCTTCGACTTGCTTGGTGAGCGCTTTTTGGCGCTCGGCGGCGACTTTCAATTGCGGGTCCAATGCCAGCGCGCGGCGATAAAGCTTCAGCGCGCCCGGTTTGTCGCCATAATCTTCCAGCATTTCGGCCAGTTCGGTCATCGCGGCGAAATGGCGGGGATTGAGCACCACGGCGCGTTGAAGTGAGATCATGGCGCCGGTGTCGTCACCCGCGGCCTGCTGCATGCGGGCCCGCATCCGCCAGCCTTCGGCATAACGCGGCGCCACATGCGTCACCGCATCCACCAGGGTGCGCGCGGTGCCATTGTCGGTCTGGCCCAGCGCGGTCTGGGCCCGGCTCATCAGAAGATCGACGCTGGGACTGCCCGAGACGCGGAACAATTGCGTGAGCTTTTCCTCGATCGGCTTGGCGGTCTCGGCGGAGGAGGCCTGCTTGAGCTGTTGGAACAGCTTGTCCTCGTCGCTGGGCGCGGCCAGCGCACCGAGCGGAATGAAACAAACAAGAGCGAGGAATGCGAGTTTGCGCATGGGGGGCCAAATCTAATCCCCCCGATGCGTTGCTGTCACTCAGCCTTGGCGGGCCTTGAAGCGCGGATTCTTCTTGTTGATCACATAGACCCGGCCCTTGCGGCGGATGACGCGGCAGTCCTTGTCCCGCTTCTTGAGCGACCGGAGGGAATTGCGAACCTTCATGACACTGCCTTTTCACCGTCGGCCGGACGGCGATGGCCGGGTCCAGCAAAGAGGCGCGGAAACTATTCAGGCAGCCCCCACCTGTCAACCGCGCAAAAGCGCCGGATTCGTAAGGGAAAATTGGCCTGAAAGCGTGCTAAAAGGGGGCCATGCGCCGCCTTTTCCCCGCTTCCGCCGTCCTGGGCCTGATGGTCCTGGCCGGTTGCGCGGCAAGACCCGTCCCAACCGCTCCGCCGCCGCCGCCGCCTGCCCCCGCGGCACAGGCCCCGAGCCTGCCGCCTTTGCCCCCGATGGGCGGCGATGAAAAGTTCCAGGCCTTTGTCCGCAGCTTCGAGAGCGTGGCGCTCGCCGATGGCATCACGCCCGAGACCTATAACCGGGCTATGGCCGGGGTCACACCGGTTCCCGCCATCCAGAGCATCATTGACGAGCAGCCGGAATTCGTGCGGCCAATCTGGAGCTATCTGGACAACACGGTGTCGGCGCGGCGCCTGACGCTGGGCAGAGAGCTTCTGGCTGAAAACGCGGCGCTGCTTTCCGGGATCGAAGCCAGGACCGGCGTGCCCAAAGAGATATTGGTGGCGATCTGGGGCATGGAGACGGATTATGGCCACGACGTTGGCAGCTACAATCTGTTCGCTACCCTCGTCACCCAGGCCTATGACGGTGGCCGCCAGATTTATGCCCAGCATGAATTGATCGCCGCGCTCCGGCTGCTGCAGCAGAATGATTATGCGCCGTCCCAGATGGTGTCGTCCTGGGCGGGCGCCATCGGCCAAACCCAGTTCATGCCCTCTACCTTCTTCAAATATGCCACCGACGGCGACGGCGACGGCAAGATCGATCTTTGGCATTCGGCGCCCGACGCCCTTGCTTCGACCGCGGTTCTGTTCCAGCGCGAAGGTTGGGAAACGGGAAAGCCCTGGGGCTATGAAGTGCGCTTGCCCGCGAATTTTGCCTACCAGGATGCCGATCTCGGCAATCTCAAGCCCGTGTCGGAGTGGGCTTCGCGCGGCGTGACATTGGTGTCTGGCGCGGCCTTGCCCCAAGCGGACGACATGGCCGCGCTGTATCTGCCCGCCGGCGCGCACGGGCCGGCGCTTCTTCTGCTCGACAATTTCCGTCAGATCATGAAATACAACAATGCCGCCAGCTACGCACTGGCAGTGAGCCTTCTTGCCGACCGCATGATGGATCGCCCCGGCATCCAGGCACCCTGGCCGCGCGGCGAGAAACCTTTGTCGCGCGCCGACCGCTTGCGCTTCCAGACCGACCTTGCGGCACTGGGTTATGATTCCGGCCAGCTTGATGGTCTGCTGGGCCGCAAGACCCGCGTGGCTTTGCGCCAGTATCAGCTGGCGCACAGCCTGCCTGCGGATGCCTATCCCACCGCCTCGATGTTGGCGCTTCTGGACAGTGACGCCAGCAAGGCGCCGCCGCCCAGCCAATAGCCGGCATGTCCATCGGCGTGCTGTAACCGGGAACAAAATCCCCGCGAATAACTCCAATGGCGCATGGCTGGCAGCCTGCGCTTGGCAGCTTTGATGTACGCCGTAAACGTAAAATTCGTTGCGAAAGGGATTTGGACGTGCCGCGCGTTCTCACCGACACCGACATTGCTGGCTTTCGCGAAAGACTATGCGAATTGGCGACCAGGATTTTCGTCGAGCGCGGGCCGGAAAATTTCAACATGCGCCTTTTGGCGGCGGAGCTGGGCGTGAGCGCCATGACGCCCTACCGCTATTTCAAGGACAAGGACGAAATCCTTTCCATCATCCGCGCGCGCGCCTTCAGCCGCCTGGCCGATCAATTGGAACAAGCGCTGGTCTCGCCAGGCAGCCCCCCGGAAAGAAGCGCTGCGGTGCGACGCGCCTATATCCGCTTCGCGCTGGAGGAACAGACCTGCTACCGGCTGATCTTCGATTTCGCGGAGCCCAAAGGCATCCCCGCGCCCGAATTGGTGGAAGCGGAATCCCGCGCCCGCGCCGCCATGACCGATCATGCGCGGCTGATGGTGGATCACGGCTATTATGACGGCGATCCCGAACTGATCGGCCATGTGTTCTGGGTCAGCCTGCACGGCCTGGTGGTGCTGCATTTGGCCGACAAGCTGGACGGCGACTTCGACACGCTGTTGCGCGAAATGTGCCGGATCCTGCAGAACGCCTATCGGGTCAAAATGCCCGCTTAATGGTGATGCGCCAGGTGCGGCCTATGCCGGGAAGCGCCGCCAGATTGGCATAGGTGTCGGCGTCGGGCGTGAAATAGCGCGCATCGGCGAGGTTATCGACATTGGCTTCCACCTCCCATGATCCCATGCGCACGAAACTCGACGCGTTCATCACCACATAAGCGGGGAAGAGAATCGGATCGGGCACGGTCTGCGCCGTTTGGGACACATAGGTGCCGCCGAAGGTCGCGCCCCAATTCTGGTCGTCGCTGGTGTAAGTGAGATAGGGACTGATCACGGCATGGGGGATCAGCGTGTCCTCGTAATTGCCCCCCTTCCCCGGCAGGCTGGAGAAGGCGAACACCACATAGGCGCCGCCAAAGCCGTTGGCAGGCGAAACGCCGGCGTCGCGCGCGGGAATATAGGCGAAGCTCTGGTCGGGACCTTTCACGATGGTGTGCTGCAGGCTTCCCGCCAAGGTGAAGCTGAGATTTTGGTTCATCACATAGCGTATCTCGGCCTCCGCGCCCTGGGAGCGTGTGCCCATCACGGTGATGACGCCGCCGCCCTGCTGCAACTGGGTGCGCTCCTGCCGGTACCAGGCCAGCGATCCCACCAGATGCTGATCGAGAAACGCGAATTTGCTGCCGATTTCGTTGAGGAACGACGCGGACAGCCAATCGTCATTGGCAAGCAGGGAGGTGAGGACCTGGCTCGCCTGGCCGATCTCGATGGCGGAATCCTTGGCTTGGGTGACATAAGGCACCAACCAGAAGTCGGTCTGATAATCCAGGCTGGCGGAATAGGTGAGCGCGCCCTTGCCGCCTTCGCCGCTCCCGGGCTCGAACGGCAATACGCCCAGATCCACCGAACGGACATTATAGGCGTCATAGCGCCCGCCCAGGATCAGATTGAGGCTTTTGTCCCAGGCGATGTCGGAAGTGGCGAAGACGCCCGTGTCCGCCGTGGTGCTGTGGACATTGTTCTCCCAGCCCAATCCCTCCTCGCCGGGCGGCAAACTCTGGAACGGCGCAGCGAAAATATCGTTGGGCAACGCCGGCACGCTGATGTCGCGCCGGTCCAGCGCAATCACGCCGCTGTTGAAACTCTCCTTGCCGATCGCGCCCACATAGCGATAGGAGGCGCCCACCACATTCAAGCTGGTGAGACGCCCGAAATCTTCCGTGAAATCGTAACGCGCGCGCGTTTCCGCGATCAGAGTGCGATAGGAGGCGGGAAAGCCGTAGGAGACAAAACGGTCATTCGACAGGGTATCGACAAAGCCCTGCAAGCGGATGCGGTCCCCGTCATCCAGGCTGCGGCTCAATTCGGCGAAGCCGGTGTGGGTGATGGTGTCGGAGAAATCCACTCCGGGATCGATATAGATGGTGCGGCGATCCAGCGTGGTAGTGCCCAGGCCGCTGTCGAGCATGTGGGTGGCATCGCTGCACGTGCCGCAGCCCGGCGTGGCGATATAGAGCGGCGTGTAGGTGGGACTGAAGGCATAGGGATTGCCGCCCAAATCATTGAAAGTAAGTTCGGGCTTTCCATGGGTTGAAAGCGATGTATTGCTGCCGGTGATGTAGGTGCCGTTGGCGATCAGATCCTGGGTAAGGCGGTTCCAGCCCGGCGTCTGCACGTCGCCGTTGGAGTGGAAATACATATAGTCCGAGGTGAGCGCCCAGGCGCCGGTCGCGAAATCGCCGGTGAGCTCCAAGAGCTGATGACTGGGATGGATGCCGTGATAATAGCTGAATGAGTCGTCGATCTCGCCATAGGCATGGATGCCGCCTTTGACATCGCCGAGCGTGAGTGGCGCGCCGATCTGGCCGGCCAGGTTGCGCTTGGAGTAGCTGCCATAGGTGGCGGCGACTTCGCCCGAGACATCGCCCGCGTTCGAGGCTTCGCTCTTGGGCACGAAATTGACCAACCCGCCCACTTTGCCGGGACCGAAAATCACCGAAGGCGGTCCGCGCACCAATTCGATCTCGGCGGCGTCGCCCAACGGTGTGGTGTAGGTGCCCCGGTCTTCCGCCCGCTTGAAGCCTTCGAAATAGGATTCGGCCAAGGTGCCGCGCAGATTGACCGCGCCCTCCACGCCGTAATAGCTGGCGGTATAGGCCGAGGGCGTGATCGCGGTGAGCGTGTCCACGCCGGTGATGCCATAGCGGTCGAGGGTGGTGTCGCTGACGGCGGTGACCGCGCGCGGCGTGTCAATCAAGGGCAGTTCCAGACCCACCGCGGTGTCGTCGGGCCGGATTTCGATCAGATGCGCGCGGTCGCCGGTGACGATGACGGTTTCGATCGTGTCGTCGGCGCGGGCGGGCAGGCTGGCCCATAGGCCAGAAACAAGGATCGCGGCGAAAAGAATGCGCAACATCAACGCCATGGCGGGAAATGCGGGTGGAGAATGTCACATTTCTTCTAACATTTTACAGCGGATTGCCAAGCGTGGCTCCCGGCCGCATGTCAAGCAATTGTAATCGCTGACTATTTCCAGGCCGCCGCAACATCTTCGGTGGACGCGAGCAGGGCGCAATTCAATTCCAGTGCCTTGAGCGAAGCGTTATGCAGCGCTTTCTCATAGGCCGCCACGGCGTCGCAAGCGACGACGACATGGAAGTCCCGCTCGAACGCGTCGCGCACGGTGGACTCGACGCAGCATTCGGTGGTGAGGCCTGCGATCATCAGCGTGTCGCGTTTGACGGACCGCAGATGCGCGTTCAATTCCGTGCCGGCAAAAGCGTTGTAGCGGGATTTGGAGAATATCGCCTCGCCGGCGATCGGCTTCACGCCGACAAATTCGGCGCCTTTGGTGCCTTCCTGGCAAAGCAGAGGATCGCTTTCATGGCCGTGGCGCGCCTTCCACTCCCGCATTATTTGCGTCTCATCGCCGGGCCGGGTGATCAGGCGTGCGAAGAGGCAGGGCACACCGGCGCTGCGCGCCGCATCGGCCAGCCGGGCGGCGTTGCGGATCGCCGCTTGTGCCGCGCCCACGTCATGGCCCTGTCGCGCCATGATTCCTTCCGGGGATGCGAAATCCACCTGGCAATCCACCAGGAGAAGCGCGGTGCGGGACGGCGCGATCCACTCCTTGAGCGCGCTCATGATTTCAGGCGCGGCAATATCTCCCGCCCCATTACCCGCAAGCCTTCGGCATAATCGGCGAAGATCAGCATCAACCCGTCCAAG
>Ga0182024_10016894_pt1 | contig 13772 bp, 12 predicted proteins | sample P32metaG_FD_120480 | JGI IMG/M metagenome (GOLD analysis project Ga0182024, IMG submission 120480) | Permafrost microbial communities from Stordalen Mire, Sweden - P3-2 metaG (Illumina Assembly) | ecosystem: Environmental > Terrestrial > Soil > Wetlands > Permafrost | place: Sweden: Stordalen... | reverse complement strand
TTACTGGAGATCACCGGGCTGCTGAACGAAATCGAGAACAGCACGTCGCGGATTTCCGATCTGGTCAGCGCGATTAAGGAATACACCTTCATGGACCAGGCTCCTGCGCAAAACGTTGATGTTGTAAAGAGCCTGGAAAACACCCTTACCATTCTGAACCACAAGCTCAAGGCTGGCGTGGAGGTCGAGCGTGACTACCAGCCAGTCCCTCTTCTGGTGGATTCTTTCGGCAGTGAGCTGAGTCAAGTTTGGACTAACATCATTGATAACGCCATTGACTCTATGCACGGCCGCGGCAAGCTTCGGGTACGCACATATCGCGACGACGCGTGTGTTGTCGTCGAGATCGGGGACAACGGTCCCGGGATTTCCACTGAGGTCCAGCCTCATATCTTTGAACCATTTTTCACGACCAAGGGAGTGGGAGAGGGTACCGGCCTGGGTTTGGATACAGTGCAACGAATTGTAAGGAAGCACAGGGGTAACATCGAGGTCAGCTCAAGACCGGGCGATACGCGGTTCCAGGTGTTTCTGCCCCTGGCGGCGGGCCAAGTTCCGAAGCAATGAATCACAGTGACAGCAACGCAAGCTCCCCAGTGAAAGTTGTCCCGATGAAGCCCAGTATCGGCGCTCATGTTTTGCTAAGCGTGTGGATCACTTCGTACTAGCACGCGGCACCAGAGATAGTGCTCAGCCCATCCTTAATATTCCGTCATTTAACCCAATCCACGAACTCACCGCCAGAATCCACTTGAGTACGCTCCGTGGCTTTGTCGCTGCTGGCTGTCAGCATCCGCCAAAATGCCCAGAGGTAGAATCGCGCTTATGGGAGATTATGCAATGATCCAAGAGTTAATATGACTAATATGTTAGTCATATAGTTGAAAAATTTATGTTATGGCTAGTATATTAGGCTTTAAATGTTGAACCTGCACACCATTGGCTCACAGATCGCGTCTCGGCGGAAGGCTCTCGGGCTTAACCAATCCGTATTGGCCCACAAGGCCGGTGTGAGTCGGGCGACACTCGACGCCCTGGAGAATGGCCGCTCCGGTGAACTTGGTTTTTCTAAAGTCGCCAACATTTTGTCGGCACTCGGCCTGGAGTTGAAAGTACAAGAGGCAAACCTCCGACGGCCCACTCTGGACGAACTCTTAGAAGAGGATCGTGATGATAAAGGTCTGGACAGACGCCGCTGAGGCAGGACTGTTGGACAGGCAGCGGGATCGCGGAAGTGCTTTTGCGTACTTGCCAGAGACAGTCCCAAAGCGCGCTGTCTCCGTTACCATGCCTGTGCGCCTTCCCTCCTGGGACGTGCCCTTTGGCCTTCCCCCCATCTTCGAGATGAACCTCCCGGAAGGCGCGTTGCGGGAACGGTTGCGTCTCGCCTTTGCGAAGGCGACTGGAACATTCGATGATTTTGATCTGCTTGCCATTGTTGGCCGCTCACAAGTAGGCCGCATCCGGTACACCGGCGACAAGGAGCAGCTCAACGAGGATGTTCCTTTTCAGTCGGTCGACGAGATTTTGGCAAGTCGTCGCGATGGGGACTTATTTCGGTACCTCATTGAGAAGTTTGCAGTCTTTTCCGGTATCAGCGGTGTCCAGCCCAAGATCCTCGTGCGAGACGAGGGCGCATCTGCCACTTTAGCGAACAGAGAGCCCCGTCTTTCTCCGAGCTACAGGGGTGCAACTCACATCGTAAAGTTCTGGGAGCCCAACGAATTTCCTCAGCTCGCTGCGAACGAATACTTCTGCCTGAAGGCCGCTGAGCGTTGCGGCCTCGACGTACCTCGGTATCGACTCGCTGAAGAGGGGATGGCTCTTGTCGTTGACCGTTTCGATTTGCACCCAAATGGCACCTGCCGGGGATTTGAGGATTTTTGCGTCCTGAACGCGAGAAGAACTGACGAGAAGTATCGCGGCAGCTACGAAACTTCAGTCATGAAGCGATTTCAGCAGTTCGCAAATTCACCCGCCGTACTCGCAGATGCTGAAAGACTATTCACGCTGATCGTGCTGAATTGCGCGCTGCGCAACGGCGATGCACACCTCAAGAATTTCGGCATCGTCTATGACGACGTGCTCGGTGAAGCTCGTCTCGCACCAGTCTATGATCTCGTGACGACTGCCATTTACCTGCCGAAGGATAGTCTGGCGCTTACGCTCAATGGAACAACCCAATGGCCGGACAACAAAGTGCTCCGTCGGCTCGGTGAAACACGGATGACAGGCACGCCCGCTAAGATTCGCCAGATCCTTGAGCGTGTCTCCGACGCCCTCTCGCAAACCGAGATCGATCTTCGGTCATACATCAAGGAACATCCCGATTTCAAGGAAGTGGGTGAGCGCATGCTGCAGGAATGGGTAAAGGGGCGACAACTCTCGCTTCAAGGAAGCTAGTGGTTCGTATTTCCGACCATGCTACGACTACGGGACCGTAGCTACAGAAAACCGATCCAGTAAGTGCAGCGGAAGGCCCTCAGGGCTTTGCGGGCAGCGGCTGCCAGAGCTCAATCTTATTCCCATCCAGGTCGTAGATCCAGGCAAAGCGACCGTAGGATTCATCCATTCGTTTGGGGTCGATCTTTACTCCCTCTTGTTTTAAGCGGTCGAGCAAAGCATCCATATCGTCCACGATGTAGTTGATCATGAACGGTTGAGTGGCGGGGATATAGTCGGTGGAGGCGGAAAAAATAGTCCAAACTGTAACGTGTTCCTTTTGCGGGTCGTCGTGTTCGCGCCACGGAAGCATCGCGCCTTGGCCTTGGTCAGCGAGTCCAAGATGCTTCGAATACCATTCGCGCATCTGATCACGATTCGCGGATTTGAAGAAGACACCGCCAATTCCAACGACGCGCCCGCGCTGCTCCGTTTTGGCGGGCGGCTTCGACTTTTCAGGTTGCGGAGATTTCACGTCCTGTCCTCCTATTGAGCGGGCCGAGATGAGCAACAGCGAGCCGAGCGCAATTGTGCTCCACGGTATTCCTTGCATGTGCGGCATTATACAAGTTCGATTCGAGTGGAGAAAACGGGTCCGCGTGCCAACTGGAAAAAATTCAATTCCAGACATGCGTATGAGTCGTTGTCCTTTAGCGTTCTTGCTTTCGTCAAATTTAGGTGCAGAGTCATTGCGAGAGGCACCCCGTCTGGATGCCCAAGCCGATCTAGAATTCGTATCGGTTAAACCGAGGAAGGGATTGATATGCCCAACTCGGAGCAAGGGTTGGCCGTCAAGGCCGATGACAGGGCAACGACTTGAAGAGCGCCTCGCCCATTTGAAAGCGGTCATTTCCGGCAAGGGAGAAAACGAATCCCTTGAGTTCAGAGCCGCGAAGAAGTCGAAATATGCGGAGTCACAAACGGGGCGTGAGAGCAATTGAACTCTCATCTGTGCGAACCCAGATCGGCCGAACCCAAATCAGTCGATTTCTGCATCAACACGGCTGGGGAGATCACGGGATCATACATTGACGCGGACAATGCGTATCATTGCTTCGTATACGATGCCAATGGCACCCGAACCGAAGGTTGTGTTTCCAGAAATTCAGGTGCGCAGTCGGCTGAAAGATGAGCCACATGTAGCGATTTACGCTTGGGGGTTCGCCTGTTTGTGTAGAGTATTCACTCATCGACCCTCAATGAGTGTAACGGCGATGTTACGTCACTTGCCCTAAAAACTCGATGGTGTCCTGACCGAGCGCTGATTTTCACCAACGGGTGTGAGCCTTGTTGCAAGAAAACTTGCCGAGGTTATAATGGATCCCGTTTGGGGGAGGGATTCATGAAGCCGTCGTCGCGACCGCCTAGAAAGCCTTCCAGGCTCTCCGATTCAGTTCATCACCAGCTCAACTTATATGTGCTCGCTGCTAGTACTGCGGGAGCGGGAATGCTGACGCCAGCCGAGCCAGCCGCGGCGAAGATCGTCTACACAAGGACCCATCAGGTGATCAAGCTAAACGGCACCTACCGCCTCGATCTCAACCACGACGGAACCGCGGACTTCGTTATTCACCAATGGAGCTTTGGCAGTCATTCTCTCCTCGCAGATGCAGCCTTCGGGAACGCTGTCCAAGGCAGCGGGTATGCCGCGGCTTTGAAGTCGGCCGCATGGATCGGTGCGAGCCAAAATTTTGTCCAAGGCGGCTTCAACGGCGAAAAGATGGTTGCCGTCCGGTACAACACCCAGTTGGGGACAACCCACATCAACGGCCCTTGGATCAACGTCAAGAATCGCTACCTTGGACTCAAATTCCAGATTCATGGCAAGACCCACTACGGCTGGGCACGGTTGACCGTCAGGGTTCAGGCAGGTCAACGTCCCGTCACTATCACTGCCACTCTGACGGGCTACGCCTATGAGACCATCCCGAAAAAGCGGTTGCGTGCCGGCCAGATGGGAAGCTGGGCTGACACTTCGGTGGTCTCGGTCATCGGCCCGGTTCTGGGAACCCAGCAGCCTGCATCGCTCGGCGCACTGGCCCTCGGCGCTAACGGTGTGGCGCTTTGGAAACGACCATGACCGCCAGCAGGACACAATCGGGCACCTCGATCTCACATCCTCGACTGGCTTGTAGCGCGCTCATGTTGGCCATCGCATTCAGGCTAATATTCGGCTTGAACTCGCTGGCACAGGCGCAGACTTTCACCGTGCTCCACAAATTGAGCCGTGCGGGAGATGGAGCGACGCCCCGGGCGGGCGTAATCCGCGACGCAAAGGGCAACTTGTATGGAACGACCTTCGACGGCGGCGCGTTTTACTACGGAGCGGTCTTCAAGGTACAAGCGAACGACACGGAAACCGTGCTACACAGCTTCACTGGCGGGGATGGGCTGTGGCCCGCTGCGGGTCTGATGCGGGACGCTGAGGGGAATTTGTATGGAACCACTACGATGGGTGGCACTTCCGAAGGAGGAATGTGCACTTACGGGTGTGGGACAGTGTTCAAGTTGGACACACGGGGTAAGGAAACCGTGCTCCACGCTTTCACCTGGGAAAATGGCGATGGTGCGCTCCCCATGGCTTCCTTGGTCCAAGATGGAGACGGGAGCCTCTACGGTACTACCAGCGCAGGCGGATCTGGATGTTCCGGTTATGGGTGCGGCATGGTATTCCGAATCACCAAGAGCGGTAAATGGACGGCATTTTACAGCTTCACCGGGGGAACTGACGGGCTCTTCCCCGCCGGTGGTTTGGTCCTGGATGCAACCGGAACCCTTTATGGCGCAACAACGGACGGCGGAAGTCCCAACTACGGCTACGGAACGGTCTATAAGGTGGACAAGAACGGGAAGCACACCGTGCTCTACATGCTGAACGGCGGGAGTGACGGATCGAACCCCTTTGGTAGTTTGGTCCGGGACGAGGCAGGCAATCTGTACGGCACCGCTCGCGGTGGTGGGGCCAGTGGCTGCGGCGAAGGCTGCGGGACCGTATTCAAGGTGGACAATACCGGCAAGTTTACCGTGCTGTACACCTTCACAGGCGGGGCTGACGGGGGTAACCCGGAGACGGGTTTGGTCCAAGACAGCGCCGACAATCTGTATGGAACCACATTCCAGGGCGGCGATGTCGAGTGTGCTAACCAAGGATCGTACGGCTGCGGGCTCGTTTTTAAACTGGACCCCAAGGGCAACTACACCGTACTGCACAACTTCACTGGCGGAGCCGACGGCGTATTTCCCAACGGCTTACTGCTGGACTCTGCAAGTAACCTTTACGGGACAACGCCAGAGTTTGGGATAAAACAACACGTCATTGGGTCCGGCGTGGTGTTCAAACTGACTCCTTGATTGCCTGCATATACCGCCTACGGAACTCTCCAACAAACCCATCATTGCAGGAGGAAAACAGGGCTAGGGCGGTTCCTGTCGGTAACACATTACGTAAACTGAGAATTGGATTACACGAGTCAATGAGTGAAATGGCGATGTTGCAACAGCTGCGATTTCCTCCCCAAAGACATTCCCTTGCTTCTCGAAGTTTTGTACGAAGGGAACAAGCGGGCATGCCGGATGCGCTCTGCCGGGGATGAAGAGAGTGCCAGAAATCTTGAGAAGGGGTCAGCATCCCTGATGCCGGTGATTAATCGCCTGCTGGATACAGAAACAAAAGTGAATTCTGTCGCGTACCCTACGAAGCGCGAAGACTGATGGAGAGCGGCGAACGGCTGAGCAAGGCACCAGTCTCTACCGCTCTCCATTTCCATTACGGTGTCAGCTCAAAAATCACGCCGCACCCGGTACCGTGCTCACGCGGACAGGAAAGATCGCCACCGGATATAGCCGTACCGTACAAATTCCCTTTGCTGTCTTCCAGAATTGCTTCTGGACGGCCACCGTCCGACTTTCCCGTGAAGTTGTACAACACCGATTCTTTGCCAGCGGCATTCAATTTGTACAACACACCACAGCCGCGTCTGGTACAACCGTTGCCGCCAAAGCCGGTTGTCCCGTAGATGTTTCCATGAGCGTCTTTGATTAACGGTCCGGGAAAGTTGCCATCGGCACTATCGAATTTGAAAATCACGGAAAAGGCTCCCGCAGTGTCGATCTTAAAAACGGTGCCACATCCTACAGGCGAACCGACAAGGTCACAATTTCCCTTCTCATACCCACCTAAGGAAGTGGTGCCATAAAGGTTGCCGGCTTTATCTATAACCAATGCGCTAAGAGGAAAATCTCCGTCTGACTGCCCATCGAAACTATACAGTACCGTCTCCTTGCCAGCGGGATCGACTTTGAACACGGTTCCATACTCGTAAAGGCCGCCTTCGGGAGTCGTGCCATAAAGGTTGCCTTTGCTATCTCGAATCACTCCGTTGGGCCCTCCTCCGTCATTACCTCCGCTAAAACTGTAAAGGACCTCCAACTTACCCGAACTGGTTAACTCGAATACCTCTCCATAGTTCGTGTAGCCACCATTCGTCGTGCCGTAAAAATTCCCTTTGGCATCTCTGATTAACGAGTTAGGACTTGCTCCATCTGAGCCGCCGGTGAACCTGTATAGCAGCGTAAAGTCGCCCGCTGGGGTTAGCTTGAAAATCACCCCACACCCCCCATGCTGGCAGGCTGAATTGCCACCCCGCGTGGTTGTTCCGTAGAGATCTCCGTTGGCATCCTGCACTGAGACGATAGGGTTTGCACCCTCGCTAAAATCGAACGTATGCAGTACGCTGAATTTTGCCTCAGCATTTAATTCAAACACGACTCCGCAGCCATTTTGTATATAACCGGACCCACATTCGCCACTCATGTTCCCGCCAAACGTGGTGGTTCCGTAGAGATTTCCTTTGGCGTCCCGCAAAAGTGAGCCCGGTTGCCACCCATCGCTTTTGCCAGTGAAAGCGTGCAGAACTTTTTCTTTGTAACTGGCTGCTTTATTGGGTTGGGTTTGGGCCAGGGTTGAAACGGTCAAAATGCATACAGCCGCAACGGCTGCTAATAGACGAAGCAACTTACTCATAACTATTCCTCCTGACAGGACACCTGACACCCTCGGGAGCGGACAAAAACAACGGACAACTAGACGTGGTTTAGACCTAGACGCAGTTGGCGCGGCAGTGCTTATTACAATTCCCCTCCCGATGGAGCGCGGATCCCCTTTCGGGCCAGACAACAACAGCAGTATCGGCTTCGTCATTTCCGTCCTCCTAAAGCGCTGGGTTCATCAACGCGCCAGTTCTAACCTGAATTTTCCTTTTGACCATGAAAACGACCCGATTTGTATGGCTATCTCGCCTGCTCCCGACTTGCTGTGTAACTCCGGGATCTTGCGATTGCACGCTCAGGAAACGTGCGTTGGCACACGTCTGCGCCCCGATGGCGGGTCGAGATCACAACTAGGGCGAACAAGCTCCATAGTTCTTGCTCATCTGGCTTGCTTCCCAGACAAGCGCCTTATCGGGGGCCTTCGGCTTTACTTTCTTGCCCTTCAACTTTATTCGATCGCCCAGTTTGATACCTGTCGTGTCGCCGGAGAGCATGTAGATCTGCTTGTCTTTTTCGTCGATGAGGGTCATCCCGTTTTGTCCCGAGACAACGCAACCCGTGATCGCTCTCTTTTTCGAATAGTGAATGACTAGAGCGGTCACGACCACCAAGGCCACGGCTGTCACCACGATTCCCACTACGATCGGCCCCCCGGAGGGGCCTACCTGTCCATTTATTAATTGCGCCTCAGCGGGCTTGGCGAGGGCCAGGCCGAGAACGACAATCAAGACTCCACACCACGCGCATTTTGAGGTCATGCTCACTCCTTAATATATGCGAATGTTTAGTTGCTCCCTACAACCACACCAGCCTCGAGCGCGGCGTGATCTGAGGGCCAGAGTCCGTCGGGCAGCCGGCTTCGCGGATTCGTTCCAATCAACAAGGCTTCCCACGGAGTTACTTTGCCATGTGTTAGCACCAGGTCTATTCGCTGATAAAGTTCTGAGACCGGATTGTTGTCTGCTTCATCCTGACAACACGTTAACCCCGCGATCCTCGGAAAGAGCTTGGACCAAACGTCGTTGTAGCCAGCCGACATGAAATCCAGATAAGTCGGGTCTTGTGGCAAGGGGAAAGCCTGCGCGTTTGAATCCATCGCGATGATCAGTGGCAAGGAAGTATTTGCCGGACCTGCACGCAATTCACCACCTTGCAATTCCCGGATATTCGCGTCAAAGGACTCTAGATGGGTGTTGATGTAGAGGAATGTGTGTCCGAAAAACTGCGCATCGACCGAGGCCCACGCCCTTGGGTACGGCAGTGAGCCGACCGGAGTTTGAAAAACGAGTTCATTGACGAATTGTCCGGATTGCGGGTTGCTCCATTGGAATACCCAGGAAGGAAGATCCGTGCGGGCCAGGATGATGTTGTAGTCAGTCAAGGCAACGCAAAAGTAATTGGTGGGCGGAATCAGTCCAGGTATAGGCGGGAATACATTTTGAGTGACTTGCACGGCAACCTCGTAGTGCCCACCCTGTTGGGCCAAGGCACTGAGAAGTTCCTGCAACATGTCGTACTCGAGCGTCATAGTTCCGCACGTGCCTGTAACCGGGTCGAAGGTTCCGGTATACCACTGGTCTACTTCTTGCAGGCTTAGCAGCTCCGGCTGGACCGAGAGGATTTGTCTCGCAACCGCCTGCATCCGTTCTGGAGGATTGGTGCCTTGAACCTGCGTAAGTATTTGACCGACATCGAGCAGGAATTGTTGCTGATTCTGGGCGCCCACCGCCTGCAGGAAATCGGTTCCTTCGTTCACGTTGTAAGTCATCACAATGCCGACACCAGGGAAAGATTGGGCTGTGGCAGGAGCGGCCACTGCCGCCCAAATCGTTGCGGCGGAAACGATCACAAGCGTTGCCCGTGCGATGTTGCGTTTCATGATTGTGCTCCTTAGTTTGTAGTTTTGAAGCCAAATCGAGTTTGCCCCACACCCACCCAGCACCAAAGCAGCGATCAGCGTAATGCCCATTCGTCCTCTCGATTTCATATGGTTTCTCCCCCCGCCCGCCAAAGGGACGGGCGGGTGGCCGGGAGTTAGTGTTTGGGAAACCGCCTCTTTCCGATGCTGCCAGTGGCGAGGATCCCCTGCTCCCCACCCGCACTGATCACGACGGTGTCGATTTCGTCACCATTCACCGCAACGACGAAGTTTGCGACCACCGCTGGCCGGTTATCGGTGAAGTTGATGGTGAAGGTGCCGGTGCAATCGGAGTTCACCGAATAAGTGCCAGTGGCTCGAGTATGGGTCCAATCCGCGACGACTTCGCCATCAATGGTCACGGTGTCGATCTGACTGAGCCCGCCCTTGCCGTCAAATTGGGTCATGGCCACGCCCACCTGTGGGCCCGTGGGTCCTCCGCCTCCCAATTTCGTTCCTTGAACGGTGAATCCATAGTTGCCGGCGATGAGTTTGTCATTGCAGGCATTGGAATTGCTCTGTGCGTATCCTGACCCCAAAGCCGCGAGCGTCAACATGACTAGCGCGGCTGCACGCGTTACCAGCTGTTTCTTCATAACTCTCCTCCTTCTGCGATCGGATTTTCGCTATTCTTCCTCAGCCCGTTCGCTTGCTTGCGAAGGAACTGTGGAAGCTTGGGTTTCTTAATGCATAAGGCGGGCCATGGTTAATTGACAGCCCAACTTAGTTCCCACTTGGCTGTTGCGCTTAGTTCCAAGCCGCCGTAGAATGTGCTGCGAATGGCTTACCAAGCCGCATCCATGCCCGCCCGACGTGAACCGTAATTCAGCTGCGGTTTAGAAGTCCTTCCGAAATCGCGGAGAAATCTTGAAGAATTCCTTCCTTGGGCTATGAACGAGAAAACAAGAGACTTCTACAGCTTCGGTCCGTTTCGGCTCGACCCGAGGGAGTGCCTGCTGATTCTCGACGGCAAGCCCGTTCCGCTCGCGCCTAAAGCCTTCGAAGTCCTGCTTGTGCTGGTAGAAAACGCTGGGCACTTGGTGGACAAAGATGACCTCATGAAGCGGCTCTGGCCCGGTACCTTCGTGGAGGAGGCGAATGTCGCTAAGCACGTCTCCTTATTGAGAAGGATATTGAGCGAGGCGACAAACGGCCGGGAGTACATCGAAACCGTACCCAAACGCGGCTACCGATTTGTGGTGGAGGTGAAGAAGGTAGCGGTGCCAGAGGCTGGCCCCCAACCTCATGCCATTCCCGGGGCAAATCTGACCGGCAAGAAAGTCTCCCACTATCGCGTGCTGGAAGTGCTGGGTGGCGGGGGCATGGGCGTGGTGTACAAGGCGGAGGACCTGAAGCTGGGCCGCCTCGTAGCCTTGAAGTTCCTGCCGGAGGAGATAGCCAGCGACGCGAAAGTCTTAGAGCGCTTTGAGCGCGAAGCGCGAGCTGCTTCCGCGCTTGATCATCCCAACATCTGCGCCATTCACGAATTCGGCGAACACGAAGGCCGGCCCTTCATCGCCATGTCGCTGTTGGAGGGGCAAACCCTGCGCGAACGGATAGCCGCCAGAGCAGCCCCGTTTACGACCGACGAATTGTTGATCCTGGCGATTCAGATCGGGGAAGGCCTGGCTGCAGCGCACGAAAAAGGGATTATCCATCGTGACATCAAGCCGGCGAATATCTTCATTACCAATCGGAGCGAAGCCAAGATTCTGGACTTTGGTTTGGCAAAGATGGCGTATGCCGATGATCGCGAAGGCCTCCAATCGCATGAAGCCCGATCCCAGGACGCCACGACCGCAATGGCCCTTGATCTTAGGCTCTCACTGACCGGTGTGACCATGGGCACGGTTCCCTACATGTCGCCGGAGCAAGTTCGCGGCGAGAAGCTGGATGCACGCACCGACCTGTTTTCTTTTGGCCTGGTGATCTATGAGATGGCGACCGGTCGGCAGACATTCAGCGGAGACACGGTGACTGCACTACACCAGACGATTCTGAATCGTGCGCCCGTCCCGGCACGGGAGTTGAATCCGGAACTTCCACCCAAGGTTGAAGAGATCATCAACAAGGCGCTGGAAAAAGACCGCAATCTTCGCTATCAGCACGCAGCCGACATGCGAACCGATCTGCAACGGTTGAAGCGCGACTCTGAGAGCGGACGCAGTTCTGCGGCAACCTCGGGCCCGGTGGTCGTGCCAGAACCCCCTCCCGCTCCGGTTAGGAAGGTCTGGCAAATCGCGGTTCCTGTCCTGCTCATCGCCGTACTCGTCGCGGGCGGCTTTTACTATCGGTGGCATCAGAACATGCGCCTGACCGACAAGGACACTATCGTTCTCACCGATTTTGCCAACAGCACGGGTGATGCGGTGTTCGACGATACGCTGAAGACCGCTCTCAATGTTTCCTTGCGGCAATCGCCCTTCCTCAACGTGCTCTCCGACGGCAGAGTAGTGAGGACCTTGCGACTGATGACCCGTCCAGCTAGCACGAAACTCACCCCCGAGGTGACCCGCGAGGTTTGCCAGCGGACGAGCAGCAAGGCTTACATTGCTGGATCGATCGGCAGTCTGGGCAGTGAATATGTGCTGGGGTTGAAGGCGGTGAACTGCCAGAGCGGAGACACGCTGGCCGAGGAGCAGGTGACGGCAGCATCTAAGGAGAGAGTGCTGGACGCGCTTGGCAAAGCGGCGTCCAAGTTGCGCAGTGAACTGGGAGAGTCGCTGGCTACCGTGCAGAAATTTCATCTTCCAATGGCGGAGGCCACCACGCCTTCTCTTGACGCCCTGAAAGCTTACAGCCTTGGCACCAAGACCGCGCACGAGCAGGGCGACGCAGACCTACAATATTTTCAACGGGCAATCGAGCTGGACCCGAATTTTGCCATGGCCTACCTTGAAATGGGCCAATATTACGCCACTCGCGCCCAGATAGGACGGGCCAGCGAGTACTACACGAAGGCGTTCCAGTTGCGGGAACATACCGGTGAACGGGAAAGGCTGATTATCACCTCCAACTACTTCGAGAGTGTGACTGGAGAACTGGATAAAGCCGCCCAAACCTACGAGGAGAACATTTCTAACTACCCGCGGGATTACGTAGCATATGGCAATGTGAGCTTGGTGTACTCCGGACGGGGGCAATATGAGAAAGCCGTCGAGTCTACCAAACAGACCATCCGCCTTGTGCCCGATCAGCCAGGTCCGTACCTTAATCTCGCCAATTTCAACCTGGCGCTGCAGCATTTCGACGAGGCGCTGCAGATCATTCACCAGGCGCAGGCGCGAAAACTGGATCATGCGATATTCCACAATGCTCTCTATGCGCTGGGATTTCTTGCGGCGGACTCCGCCGCGATGGTCGAACAGCAACAGTGGTTTGCCGGCCAGCCCGACTTTGAGAACAACGGACTTGCGCTGGCCTCCGACACTGCGGCGTATGGCGGTCAACTACGCCAGGCAAGGGAACTGACGCAGCGGGCAGTGGAGTCCGCCATCCGGGCGGACAGCAAGGAAAGGGGAGCCATTTGGCAGGCTATCGCGGCGCAGCGGGAAGCCGCTTTCGGCAATGCTGCGGAAGCGAGGCAGGGAGCGGCAGAGGCTTTCAAGTTGGCTCCCGCGAGTCCATTTGTCGCGGCGGAATCAGCCCTGGCCTTCGCGCTAGCGGGCGATACGGCACGAGCCGAGTCTTTAGCGCAAGACCTGGAGAAACGCTTCCCACTCGACACCCAGATGCAGTCGATTTGGCTGCCCTCGAGTCAGGCGCAATTGGCGCTGGACAGAAAGAACCCGGCTCTCGCGCTGAACATCCTGAAAGCTCCTTCAGACATCGAGTTGGGACAAATCGAGGCTGTCATTAATATGTCCTGCCTCTACTCGGTGTACGTACGCGGGGAGGCATACTTGGCTGCCGGAAAAGGTAGTGCTGCGGCTTCTGAGTTTCAGAGGATTTTCGACCACAGCGGGATCGTCTGGAACTGTTGGACGGGAGCATTAGCTCATCTGGGAGTAGCTCGCGCCAACGCCTTGGAGTCGAGAACTTCACAGGGAGCGGATGCCGATGCCGCCCGCGTCCGGGCGCTCGCCGCCTACAAAGACTTCTTGACTCTCTGGAAAGACGCCGGTCCCGACATCCCCATCCTGAAGGAAGCCAAGGCGGAGTACGCGAAGCTGCAATAGCAGCCTGGCGATCTTCCAACCATGCCCGACTTGCTTGCACAAAAATTGTCAACTGACGCTATCAGATGGGATGAGAAGGCCGGTCTCCGACGGGATGCTGTAGGCTCCCAAGTTATCGACGTGCTTTAAGCACAAGAGATAAAGGAGACCGGCAATGAAAAAGATTAGCACCGTGGCAGTGAAGC
>Ga0182024_10016893_pt1 | contig 13772 bp, 25 predicted proteins | sample P32metaG_FD_120480 | JGI IMG/M metagenome (GOLD analysis project Ga0182024, IMG submission 120480) | Permafrost microbial communities from Stordalen Mire, Sweden - P3-2 metaG (Illumina Assembly) | ecosystem: Environmental > Terrestrial > Soil > Wetlands > Permafrost | place: Sweden: Stordalen... | reverse complement strand
TCGGTCAGGTCCCGCACGCGGGTGTCGCGTGACATCCCGGTCGAGTCGCAGACCTGCTGCGCGACCGTACGGCCGACGCCGTAGATGTAGGTGAGCGAGATTTCCAATCGCTTCTCGCGGGGGATGTCGACACCGGAGATACGAGCCATCGTGCTCCTCAGCCCTGGCGCTGCTTGTGGCGCGGATCGACGCAAATCACCCGTACCGCGCCATGGCGGCGGATCACTTTGCACTTGTCGCACATCTTTTTGACCGAAGGTCGAACCTTCATCGCGCTTCTTTCGTCGCTGTCACAGCGGCCAGAGTTATTTGTATCGGTAGGTGATGCGGCCCCGCGCCAAGTCGTACGGCGTGAGTTCCACCTGCACCTTGTCGCCGGGAGCGATGCGGATGTAGTTCATGCGCATCTTCCCGGAGATGTGGGCCAGCACCTTGTGCCCGTTCTCCAACTCGACACGGAACATGGCGTTCGGCAACGGCTCGACGACGGTGCCTTCGACCAGGATCATGTCGTCTTTGGGCTTGACCAGAGCGAGTCACCACCTCAACGCTAAACGGGGTCCGGCCGTGACGTTTCGGTGGACGGAGGCCACGGAAACAGGGACTGGACCAAGGGCGCGCCGAACGGGCATTCGGCCGACCGGTAAGAATACCCGAGACGACCTCGAAACGACAAACACGCCCCCTACATGACGGTGAGGACCTCGGGCCCGTCCTCGGTGACGGCCACGCTGTGCTCGAAGTGGGCGGACCGGCTCCCGTCGGCCGTCACGACGGTCCAACCGTCGGGGAGGACGCGGGTCGTCCGCCGCCCGACGTTCAACATCGGCTCGATGGCGAGCACCATCCCCTCGCGTAATCGCAACCCGCGCCCGGCCGAACCGTAGTTGGGGACCTCGGGGTCTTCGTGCATGGCGGTGCCGATCCCGTGCCCGACGTATTCCCGTACGACCGAATAGCCCCCGCCGCGGGCAACGCCCTCGACCGCGGCGCCGATGTCGCCGAGCCGGGCCCCCGGCGCACAGCAGACAATCGCGGCGTCGAGGGCCGCTTTGGTGCACGCCAGTAGCCGACGCGAGGCGTCGTCGATGGAACCGACCGGGACCGTGATCGCGGCGTCGGCGTGCCACCCTTCGACGATCGCTCCGCAGTCGATGGACACGATGTCGCCGTCGTCGATCACGCGCCCGCCCGGGATCCCGTGGACGATCACCTCGTTGGGCGAGATGCAGGCCACCGCAGGGAACCCGTGATATCCGAGGAAGTTCGAACGCGCACCTCGCCGCTCGAGGACCTCTCGGGCGGCAGCATCGAGATCGGCGGTCGTGGCGCCCGGCTTGGCCGCGCGTGTGCACGCCTCGTGCATCTCGGCGACCACCCGTCCGGCCTTGCGCATGACCGCGATCTGTTCGGGTGTCTTGCGCAGCACCACGCCTCGTCCGCGCCTAGTCCGGGCGCGTCATCGACGTTCGGACTCGGCGCGCGTCGACAACCTTGACGAGACGTTTGAACACGTCGTCGCCGTCACCGACTCCGCTGACCTGTGCGAGCATGTCGCGCTCGCGGTAGTACTCGATGATCGGAACGGTCTGCTCTTCGTAGAGCTGGAGCCGGCGGTCGATCGCTTCTTCGGTGTCGTCGTCGCGTTGGACGACGCGCCCCCCGCAGGTGTCGCAGGTCCAGTCGACGATCGGCGGCAGATTCACGTGGTAGACGCGCTGACAGTTCTCGCAGACGCGCCGGCCGGCGAGCCGGTCGAGGACGATGTCGCGCGGCACGTCGAGATTGATGGCCAGGTCGAGCGTATGGCCGCCGATCACGCGGTCGAGCTCCTGGGCCTGATGCAAGGTCCGCGGGAATCCGTCCAGCACGAAACCGTCACCGAGCGGACCGCCGGGGATCAGGCACTCCTCGATGACGCCGACCACGATCTCGTCGGGCACGAGCTCGCCGGCGTCCATGTACCTCTTGGCCTCGAGTCCGAACGCGGTTCCCTGCGACGCCTGCGCGCGAAAGATCTCGCCGGTCGACAGATGTGTCGCCGCGTAATACTCACCCAGGCGCGCCGCCTGCGTTCCTTTGCCGGCACCTTGCTTGCCGAGCAGCACGAGGCGCGGCTTCGCCAAGCTCCCGCTCAGCTCAGGAACCCTTCGTAATTGCGCATCATCAGTTGGCTGTCGAGCTGTTTCATCGTCTCGAGCATGACGCCCACTGTGATCAGGATCGATGTGCCTCCGAACGGGAACTGTGTGATGTTCCAGAACTTGAGTACGAACATCGGGATCAGCGCGATGAACATGAGGAAGATTGCGCCCGGCAGCGTGATCCGGTTCAACACCTTGGCGAGATACCGCTCCGTCGGTGGTCCGGGACGGATGCCGGGGATGAACCCGCCCTGTTTGCGGATGATGTCAGCCTGCTGGGCGGGGTTGAAGGCAATCGCGGTGTAGAAGTACGCGAAGAACATGATCAACGCTCCGTACGCCGCGATGTAGAACCAGCTCAACGTGTTCTGGCCGACGAGGTTGTTGTTGATCCAGGTCTTGGCGCCGTTCCAGGGCAGCACCGTCGCGAGGATCGCCGGGAACGAGAGCAGCGAACTCGCAAAGATCACCGGGATCACTCCCGACTGGTTGACCTTCAACGGGATGTAGGTGCTCTGACCGCCGTACATCCGACGGCCGACGACGCGTTTAGCGAACTGTACCGGTATGCGCCGCTGTCCCGACTCGACGGCGACGATCCCGAGGATCATGAACAGGGCGATGATGATGATCACCGTGAACTTGAAGCTGCCCGCCTCGGAGAGCACGGACCCGCCCTGGAACGGCAGGCGCGACACCACCGACGTGAAGATCAGGATCGACATGCCGTTGCCGATGCCGCGCTGGGTGATGAGCTCGCCGAGCCACATGACCAGGGCGGTACCGGCCGTCCAGGTGAGGATGATGAGTCCGGCTTTGTATGCCGTGAAATTGTGGATCAAGACCAGTCCGGCCGGCAGCTGCGCGAACGATTGGCCCAACAGGCCGCCCTTGCCGCTCTTCAACACGAACACGAGGGCGGTCGACTGCATCAGGGCCAGCGCGACGGTGAGATAACGCGTCCACTGGGTGATCTTCTTCTGCCCGGTCTGACCTTCGTTCTGCCACTCTTCGAGTTTGGGGATCACGACGCCGAGCAGCTGCATGATGATCGACGACGTGATGTACGGCATGATCCCGAGCGCGAAGACCGCCGCGCCGGTGAGTGCACCGCCCGAGAACAGATCGAGGAATCCGATCGCGCCGGTCGGTGCCTGGTTCTTCAGCGTCGCGAGCGCGTTGAAGTCGACGTACGGGACGGGGATGTAGGACCCGATCCGGAATATGAAGATGATGAAGATCGTGAAGAAAACTTTGTTCCGGAGGTCAGGGACACGGAACATGTTTCGCAGGCGCGAGAGCCCAGACATGGGGCTGACGACCTCCTGTCGACGCGGGAATGCGAGTGTAGCTACCGGTTGGTGAGCGCGTTCCCTCGGGCCGGCGGGCGCCGGTCGCCCCAGGGGGCGGGGATCACGTGGGTACTGCCGCCCGCCGCCTCAATCGCGCGCACCGCTGCCTCCGAAAATCCGTGCGCGCGGACGGTGAGCGACTTGGTGAGATCGCCACGGCCGAGGACCTTCACCAGGCCTCGTTTGGCGACGAGCCCCTGCGCCCGCAGGGTGTCGGGCGTCACGTCCGCCCCGGCCTCGAACGTCTCGAGGGTGTCGAGGTTGACGACGTGGTATTCCACCCGGAACGGGTTCGTGAAACCCTTCGACTTCGGGGTCCGGCGGTGGAGCGGGGTCTGACCGCCCTCGAACCGGGGCGACACCGTGTTGCGGGCACCCTGGCCCTTGCTGCCCCGACCGGCGGTCTTGCCGCCCTTGCCGCCGATGCCGCGGCCAACTCGACGCCGGGCCCGTTTCGAGCCCGGATCCGGCTTCAAGTCATGGAGCTTCATTGGATCTCCTCCACCCGGACCAGATGCGGGACCCGGGCGAGCATGCCGCGGATCTCGGGCCGGTCGGGCAGTTCGTTGCTGGAACCGATCTTGCGCAGGCCGAGCGCACGCAACGTACCCCGATGCTTCGGCTTGGTGCCGATGCGCGACCTGACCAACGTGACCCGCAGGGAACTCATGGTTATGCGACTTCCGTGATCTCGTGTTTCCCGGCCCGTTCGCGTTCGCGGTACGCGCTGAGCATGCCCTTGGTCGAGACTTCCTCGGCCGACTTGCCCCGCAGCTTCGCGACGTCGTCGGGGCGGCGAAGCGAATGCAGACCTTGCATCGTCGCGCGCGCGACGTTGATCGCGTTCGCGGAACCCAACGACTTGGCGAGCACGTCGTGGATTCCTGCCGACTCGAGAATCTGACGGGCTGCGCCGCCGGCGATCACGCCCGTACCGGGCGCGGCGGGTTTGAGCATCACCCGAGCCGCGTCGTGCTCACCCATCACCTGGTGGGTGATCGTCGAACCGGCCAGCGGTACCGCGAACAGGTTCTTCTTGGCCTCTTCCATGCCTTTTTGGATCGCGGCCGGGACTTCTTTCGCCTTGCCGTAGCCGAGACCGACGTTGCCGTTCCCGTCGCCCACGACGACGAGCGCGGTGAACGAGAACCGCCGGCCGCCTTTGACGACCTTGGCGACTCGGTTGATGGCGATGACTCGCTCATCGAGCTGACCTTCAGGCATGACGTCCTCTCAGAGCTGCAATCCGGCCGCGCGTGCGCCGTCGGCGACGGCGGCGACCCGGCCGTGATACTTGAATCCACCGCGGTCGAACACCACGCTGGTGATCCCTGCGGCTTGTACCCGTTCGGCGATCAGCCGGCCGACCTGCGTCGCCGCGTCGACGGTCGCCGTCGCGCCGGCGCGCTGGTCCGACTCCATCGTCGACGCGCTCGCGACGGTGCGTCCGGCGATGTCGTCGATCGCCTGCGCGTAGATGTGCTTGTTGGACCGGAACACCGCCAGGCGGGGACGCACCGCGGTTCCCAGAACCTTCTTGCGCACCCGGCGATGCCGTCGGATGCGATGCTCGGATTTGGTGAGGGCCATCGCGAGATCCTGTTACTTGGCGGACTTGCCGGCTTTGCGCAGCACGCGCTCACCGGCGTAGCGGATGCCTTTGCCTTTGTACGGCTCGGGCTTGCGGAGCTTGCGGATGTCGGCCGCGACCTGGCCGACGACTTGTTTGTCGAATCCGCGAACAGTGATGCGGGTCGGTGCGGGAACTTCGAACGTCACCCCGGGGGGTGCCTGGACGTGCACGGGATGGGAGAACCCGACCGCGATTTCGATCTTGTCGGGACCCTGTGCCTGCGCGCGGTATCCGACGCCGACGATCTCAAGCTCTTTCACGAAGCCGTCCGACACCCCGATGATCATGTTTGCGATCAGGGTGCGCTGGAGCCCGTGCAGCGAGCGGTTGCTGCGAGTGTCGTCGGCGCGTTCGACCAACAGTCCGTCGTCGTTGTGCGAGACGGAGACGCCACCGACGAGCGTGTATTCGAGCTGACCTTTCGGGCCCTTCACTGCGACGCGGCCGCCGTCGATCGAGACGTCGACGCCGTTCGGGATCGTGATGGGCTGCTGTCCGATACGTGACATGGGATGGCTACCAGACCTGGCAGAGGACTTCGCCGCCGACTTTGCGCTCGCGCGCCTCACGGTCGGTCAGCAAGCCCACGTTGGTGGACAGGATGGCAATGCCCATGCCGCCGAGCACACGGGGCACGCCGTCGGCCTTGGAGTACACGCGCAGACCCGGCCGCGAGACGCGCTTGAGTCCCGAGATGGTGCGGCGCCGGTCGCTCGAGTATTTCATACGGATCGTCAGTCGACGGCCCGGGCGGCCGGGCTGGTCGTCCACTTCGTACCCTGAGATGTAGCCCTCGCGCTCGAGGATCTTGGCGACGGCTTCTTTCAGCTTCGAAGACGGCATCGGCACGTCGTCGTGGAACGCCACGTTGGCGTTGCGAATGCGGGTCAGCATGTCGGCGATCGGGTCGGTCATCGTCATCGCGAGCCGCCTTTGCGCCCGAATTTCCGCGGCGCGCTCACCAGGAGCTCTTCGTCATGCCGGGGACCTCACCGGCGTGGGCCATCTGACGCAAGCACAGTCGACACAGACCGAAGTCTCGGTATACCGAACGCGCGCGTCCACAGCGCCGGCAGCGGGTGTATGCCCGCACCTTGAACTTGGGCTTCCGCTGCTGCTTTTGGATGAGAGCCTTCTTTGCCACTGTTCACCCCTGCCCATCACGGCGGAACGGGAAACCAAGCGCACGCAACAGCGCGCGTCCCTGGTCGTCGGTGTCTGCCGTAGTCACGATCGTGATGTCCATACCTCGGACCGAATCGATCCGGTCGTAATCGATCTCGGGGAACACGAGCTGTTCGGTGAGTCCGAACGTGTAGTTGCCGTGCCCGTCGAACTGCTTCGGTGACATGCCCCGGAAGTCGCGGATACGCGGGATCGCGAGGCTCACGAGACGGTCGTAGAACTCCCACATGCGATCGCCGCGCAGCGTCACCTTGGCGCCGATCTCGTTGCCCTCACGCAGCTTGAAGTTCGCGATCGACTTCTTCGCCTTGCGTACCGATGGTTTCTGACCGGTGATCGTCGTGAGATCGGTGACTGCGCCGTCGAGCAGCGAACGCTGCTGCGTCGCCTTGCCGACACCCATGTTCACGACGATCTTCGTGAACCGCGGGACCTGCATGACGTTGTTCAAACCGAGCTCTTGTTGCAGACGCGGCTTGATCTCGGCGTCGAAGCGTGTCCGCAGCCGGGGCCGTTCCGCGGTCTGCGTTTTGGCCGCCATCAGATGTCACCCCCACAGCGCCGACAGATCCGGACCTTCTTGCCGTCGTCGGCGAAGCGGTACCCGATCCGAGTCGCGCCGCACTTGTTGCACCACAGCGCGACGTTCGAGACGTGGATCGGCATCTCCTTGTCGATGATGCCGCCCTGCATGGTGGCGCCGCGCGGCTTCTGGTGACGCTTGACCACATTGACGAGTGCCGTCGAGGTGACCACGACCTTGTCGCGTTCGGGCAGGACCTGCGTGATCGTCCCGCGCTTGCCGACGTCTTTGCCGGCGAGTACCACGACGTCATCACCTTTGCGCAGCTTCATAGCTAGAGGACCTCCGGCGCGAGCGAGACGATCCGCATGAACTTCCGATCGCGCAGCTCCCGGCCGACCGGGCCGAAGATGCGTGTGCCTCGAGGTTGCATCTGGTCGTTGATCAGCACTGCCGCGTTCTCATCGAAGCGGATGTAGCTGCCGTCGGGACGGCGCTTCTCCTTCTTCGTCCTGACCACGACGCACTTCACGACGTCGCCCTTCTTCACTGACGCTCCCGGCACGGCGTCTTTGACCGCGGCGACGAAGACGTCGCCGATGCTCGCGTACCGGCGCCGAGTGCCTCCGAGCACCTTGATGCACAGCACCTCGCGTGCTCCCGAGTTGTCCGCGACCCGAAGTCGGCTCTCTTGCTGGATCATCGGGCACGCTCGAGCACTTCCACGACACGCCAGCGTTTCAGCTTCGACAGCGGTCGCGTCTCGCTCACCCGTACCCGGTCGCCCTCGCGTACGTCGTTGGTTTCGTCGTGCGCGTAGAGGTGTTTGGTGCGCTGGACTGTCTTTTGGTAGCGGCGATGGCGGACACGGTCGACAACCGCGACGACGACCGTCTTGTCCATCTTGATCTGCACGGCGATGCCCTCGCGGACCTTGCGGCTGTTTTCCCTCGGCTGCGGCGCGTCGTCCGCCATCACGTTTCCTCTCGTATCGCTTCGTGCGCCTGGATCTCGCGCTCACGGAGCAAGGTGTGCATCCGTGCGATCTCACGTCGGGCAAGCGGAAGCCGGGTCGTGTCGTCGAGCTGGCCGGTGGCGTGGCCGAAGCGGAGTTTGAACAGCTCGTCCTTCGCCTCGGTGAGACGCATCTCGAGCACGTCGTCGGTCAATTCGCGTAGTTGATGGGCCTTCGTCACCGCTACGCCTCCTCTTCGCGCATGATGAACCGGGCCTTGATCGGGAGCTTGTGGATTGCGAGGCGCATCGCTTCGCGTGCGATCGGCTCGGTCACGCCCGACAGCTCGAACAGGACCCGGCCTGGCTTCACGACGGCGACCCATTGCTCCGGATTTCCCTTGCCGGATCCCATGCGCGTCTCCGCCGGTTTCTGGGTGACCGGCTTGTCGGGAAACACGTTGATCCACACCTTGCCGCCGCGCTTGATGTAGCGGGTCATCGCGATTCGTGCGGCCTCGATCTGGCGGTTCGTGAGCCAGCCCGGATCGATGGCCTGAATCCCGTACTCGCCGAACGCGAGCCGCGTTCCGCCGGTCGCGTTCCCTCTCAACCGTCCACGCTGCTGTTTGCGGTGGCGGACCTTGCGCGGCATGAGCATGGCTAGTCCTCACCTCCGCGGAAGTGTGGAGTCTCGTGATGCTCACGCGTGCGACGTTCGATCTCTTCTTCTTCTGCGAGCAGACGCTCGAGTTCAGGGTCGGCCTCGCCGAGCAGCGGCTTGGCGGTCGCGGCGTCGTCGTCGCCGTCGGCCGGCTGGGGTGCCGCGCCGGCCGCGCTCTCGTCGGTCGCCTCCGGACGTCGGCGTCCGCCGCCCGCGCTGATGACACGTCGACCCGGACCGGCGGTCTCGCCGACAGCCATCGCGGCTTCTTTGGCGATTTTGTCCTCGACCGCGCTCTTGTAGGGGAGGATGTCGCCTTTGTAGATCCAAACTTTCACGCCGATACGCCCGAGGGTCTTCGCTTCGGCCAATCCGTAGTCGACGTCGGCGCGCAGTGTGTGCAGCGGCACCCGACCCTCGCGGTACCACTCCTTGCGGCTCATCTCGGCCCCGCCGAGGCGGCCGCTGCATTGGACCCGCACGCCGAGCGCGCCGGCTTTCATTGCGGTCTGCACCGCACGTTTCATCGCCCGGCGGAACGACACTCGTCCACTGAGCTGGTCGGCGATGCCCTGCGCCAACAGCATCGCGTCGACCTCGGGCTGCTTGATCTCTTGGATGTTGAACTGGATCTTCGGGTTGCCGCTGATCTTGCGCAGGCCTTCACGCAGACGTTCGGCTTCGGCGCCACGCCGACCGATCACGATCCCGGGTCGGGCGGTATGCACGTCGATGCGCAAACGATCCCGGGTGCGTTCGATCTCAACTCGACTGACCGCGGCCCGTTCGAGTTGTTTGCGCAGGTAGTCGCGGATCTTCCAGTCCTCGATCAGGAATTCGGTGTATTCCTTCTTGTCGGCGATCCAACGCGACTTCCAGTCGGTTGTGATGCCGAGCCGGAAGCCGTAGGGGTTGACCTTCTGGCCCATGAGTTACTCCTCGCCGGCTTCGTCGGTGTCCGCGGTGGCCGAATCGTCTGCGGCGGTTTCGTCGACCGCCGCGTCGGCCACGACCTCTTCGGCGATCGGTTCGTCCCGGTCAGCTTCGGGCTCGTCGTGATCGTGATCATGGTCGTGGTCGGGTGCCTGGTCGCGCTGACGCGACCTGCGCACACGCTCCAAGCGGCGACGTTGGGCGGTGGCCGCACCGCGACCGCTGCTCTCGTCGCGCCGGCGGCGCGCGTCGAGCTCGTCCTGGTCGTACCGGGCCAGAATGATGGTCAGGTGTGAGGAACGCTTGCGCACCCGGAAGTAGCGGCCACGGGCGCGGGCCTGACCGGACTTGCGGGTGGGACCTTCGTCGCACCAGATGCGCGCGAGGTACAGCTCGTCGGCCGGGAGTTGCCGGTTGTGTTCGGCGTTCGCGACCGCGGAGTCGAGCAGCTTCAACACGTTGTCGGCGGCGTCTTTCTGGCAGAGCTGCAGCACCCGGATCGCGTCGTCGACCGGAAGTCCGCGCACGAGGTCGAGCACCTGGCGGATCTTGTACGGCGAGACCGGCAGGTAGCGGACGGTCGCGCGGGCGTTGGGAGTGTCGATCTCGACGGCCATCAGCGACGAACCGACCGTTCCTGACCGGCGTGGTAGCGGAAGGTGCGCGTGGGTGCGAACTCGCCGAGCTTGTGACCGACCATGGCTTCGGTGATGTACACCGGGACGTGCTTGCGCCCGTCGTGCACGGCGATGGTGTGGCCGACCATGTCGGGGATGACCGTCGAGCGTCGCGACCAGGTTTTGATGACCTTGCGGTCGCCGGCCGCGTTGACCGCGGCGACCTTCTCGGCGAGATGGTCGTCGACAAACGGACCTTTTTTGAGGCTCCGGGGCATGGGTCCTACCTCCGTGCGCCGCGCGTACGACGCCGGCGGATGATGAGCTGATCGGAGGCCTTGCCCTTCCGACGGGTGCGACCTTCGGGCTGACCCCACGGCGACACCGGATGACGGCCGCCCGAGCTTTTGCCTTCGCCGCCGCCGAGCGGGTGGTCGACGGGGTTCATGGCGACGCCGCGCGTATGCGGACGCTTGCCTTTCCAACGATTGCGACCCGCTTTGCCGATCGAGATCAGTCCCGCTTCGCTGTTGCCGACGGCACCCACCGTGGCGCGGCAGTCGATCGGGACGCGCCGCATCTCCGTCGAGGGCAGGCGAAGCGTCGCGAACACGCCCTCCTTGGCGATCAGTTGGATCGCCGCGCCCGCGCCCCGACCCAGCTTGGCGCCCGCGCCGGGCTTGAGTTCGACGTTGTGCACCGTGGTGCCCACCGGAATGTAGCGCAACGGCAGCGCGTTCCCGACCCTGATCTCAGAGCCTTGGCCGCTTTGGACGACGTCACCGACATTGAGCCCGGCGGCGGCGATGATGTAGCGCTTCTCGCCGTCGTAGTAGTGCAACAGCGCGAGACGCGCGTTGCGGTTCGGGTCGTATTCGACCGCGGCAACCTTCGCGGGGACGCCGTCCTTGTTCCGCTTGAAGTCGACGAGGCGGTAACGCTGCTTGTGCCCACCGCCGCGGTGACGTGACGTCATGCGACCGTACGAGTTGCGCCCGCCGGTTTTCGGCTTCGGCTTCGTCAGCGACTTCTCGGGCTTGGATTTCGTGACCTCGGAGAAGTCGGAAGCCGATTGGAATCGGCGCCCCGCGCTGGTCGGCTTGCGTTTACGGATCGGCACCGTCAGCTCCCGAAGATATCGATGGACTCGGCGCCGTCCGCGAGCGTGACGATGGCCCGCTTGTTGGTCGCGCGGGTCGCCCACGCGCCCGACATGCGATTGCGCTTCCGTTTGCCCTTGCGGTTGATCGTGCGCACCTTTTCGACCTTGGTTGCGAACAGCTCCTCGACGGCTTTGCGTATCTCGATCTTGTTGGCGTCGTGCGCGACGAGGAACGTGTACACGTTCCCGTCGAAGGCCGCGTACGACTTCTCCGACACGACGGGGCGGATGATGATGTCGCGGGGATCTTTCACGACACGTCCACCTCGCTCGACTCGTCGGACGCACCGGCGGACTGAGACAGACGTGCGATTGTCGCCTCGAGGGACGGCTGCGAGAAGACGATCCAGTCGTTGAGCAACACGTCGTAGGTGTTCAGCTCCTCGGGGAGGAGGATCTGCACGCGTTCGCCGAGATTCCGCAACGACTTCCACACGGTCTCCTCGGTGCGGAACAGCACCAGGAGCACCCGGGGATTGCGCACGAAGCCGCCGTGGTTGGTCTTGCGCTTCTCGCCCGCTTTCGGTTCCGTGTCGGCGGCCGGCTTGGGGATGTTGCGCAGGCCGAGCGAAACGAGCAGCTTCACACCCGACTTCGTGCTCGGCTCGGTGATGCCCCAGTCGTCGACGACGACGACCTTGCCCTCACTGGTGCGGTCGGAGAGCGCGCTCCGCAACGCGAGGCGAACCATCTTCTTCGGCGTTCGTTGCGAGTAGTCGCGGGGCTGGGGCCCGTGGGCGACACCGCCACCTCGCCACTGCGGCGCCCGAATCGAGCCTTGTCGGGCTCGGCCGGTGCCTTTTTGGCGCCAAGGCTTGGCGCCACCGCCGCGCACCTCGGAACGGGTTTTGGTGCTGTGCGTTCCGGACCGCTTGGCCGCGAGTTGCGCGGTGACGACCTGGTGCATCACCCCGACGTTCGGCTCGATACCGAAGATCTCGTCGGGCAACTCGACCGACGCGCCCGACGCCCCGTCGGCCTGGGTCATGGCGAGCGTGCTCATGCGCGCACCTCGGATTTGACGGCGCTGCGTACGAACACCAGCCCACCCGATGCGCCCGGGATGGAGCCCTTGATCAACAGGAGCCCGCGTTCGGCGTCACCTTCGACCACTTCGAGGTTGAGTGTGGTGACCCGGGCGTTGCCCATCTGGCCGGCCATCTTCATCCCCTTGAACACCCGCGCCGGAGTCGCGCACGCGCCGATCGATCCTGGCGAACGGTGCTTTTTGTGGTTGCCGTGCGATGCGCCCTGACCGGAGAAGTTGTGGCGCTTCATGACGCCGGAGAATCCGCTGCCTTTGCTGATTCCGGTGACGTCGACGCGCTCACCCGCCGCGAACACGTCGGCCGCGATGATCTGGCCGAGTTCGAAGCCGGAAAGAACCTCGACCCGCAGTTCGGCCAGGTACCGCTGCGGCGGACCGCCCGCAGCTTTGAGATGACCGAGTTCGGGCTTGTTGAGCCGCGTCGCTTTCGTCTCGCCGAACGCGAGCTGCACCGCCGAGTAACCGTCGCGTTCGGGTGTCCGGAGCTGCACGACGCGACACGGTCCGGCCTCGATCACGCTCACCGGTATCACCCGGTTCGCGTCGTCGAAGACCTGGGTCATGCCGAGCTTGCGGCCCAGGATTCCTTTTTGCGGCATCGTTCGCCCTTGATAAGAGATCGGCTCGAGAGTGTTGACTCACGCGAACGCTCCGCACGGATCATCCCGGCGGAGCGTCGACTCGGTTGTGCCGCGCGGTTCCCCGTCGTTGGGGCCTGCGCGGGCCTCGGTTGGCTTCGCGGACGGCCCGAGGCTGAGGGGCGTCACGCGTGGACCACGCAATCGTGGTCCTCAGAGCCCGGTGATAGTAGCGCCTCGCCTCACAAGACGCTACCCGGCTCGACCCGGGGCCGTCCGGGGTGCGCTGGCCCAGCGCGCGACGCGAGCAACCGTGTTGCGCCTCCCCAACAGGCCGTGCGGGCCGTCGGGTCGGCGCCCACGAACGTGGCCCGGCCGGGTCTTGGCCCGCGACCGGCATGGACCGCAGCGCCGGCGGCCCGAGGCACGAACGCACGGGTCGGCGTTCGCCGACGGGTCGGCCGATACGCGACAGAGGGCGACGGGCCGTGTCCGGGCCGTCACCGTCGGCGGTTCGCCGGGTTCAGACCTGCTTGATTTCGACGTCGACGCCGGCCGGGAGGTCGAGACGCTGGAGCGAGTCGACCGTCTTGCCGGTGATCTCGACGATGTCGATCAGGCGCTTGTGGATCCGCATCTCGAAGTGCTCGCGGCTGTCCTTGTCGACGTGGGGTGATCGGATGACCGTGTACTTGCGGATCTCGGTCGGCAGCGGGACGGGACCGCGGACCTTGGCCTGCGTGCGCAGGACCGTCTCGACGATCTTCTTCGCCGACTGGTCGATGACCTCGTGGTCGTAGGCCTTGAGCCGGATCCGGATCGTCTGCCCTGCGGTGGCTGCCATGGTGCCCGACCCTACTTCATGATCTTGACGACGCGGCCGGAACCGACGGTACGGCCACCCTCACGGATCGCGAACCGCAAACCCTCATCCATCGCGATCGGCTTGCCCAACTCGACCGTCATCTCCGTGTTATCG
>Ga0182024_10016892_pt1 | contig 13773 bp, 14 predicted proteins | sample P32metaG_FD_120480 | JGI IMG/M metagenome (GOLD analysis project Ga0182024, IMG submission 120480) | Permafrost microbial communities from Stordalen Mire, Sweden - P3-2 metaG (Illumina Assembly) | ecosystem: Environmental > Terrestrial > Soil > Wetlands > Permafrost | place: Sweden: Stordalen... | reverse complement strand
GAAGCTGATCGGGCAGTCCACCGCGCGCTCGCTCACTCCCGTCAGCTTCGAGCTCGGCGGCAAGTCTCCTTATATAGTGTGCGCCGATGCCGACCTCGACTTAGCTGCGCAGACCGCTGCCGGCCAGTACATCAATGCGGGCCAGGTTTGCCTGGCGGGTACTCGTCTGCTCGTTGACGCGTCGGTTGCCGACGAATTCCAGAGTAAGTTTCGCGCGGCGGCCGGACATATGACGGTCGGCGATCCGCGCGAGAAGAGCACGCGCGTCGGCCCGCTTATCACGCCCGAACATTTTCGACGGGTCGAGGGATTCGTCGATCGCGCGCTCAAGTCCGGGGTCAAGCCGCTCTGGGGCGGCAAGCGTTCCAGCGTCGGTGAACTCTACTTCGAACCGACGCTGCTCGAAGGCGCGCGGCAGGACATGGAGATCGTTCAGCGCGAAGTATTCGGCCCCGTACTGACGTGGCAGACGTTCCGCGACGAGGAGGATCTGCTCGAACTCGCCAATGGAACTCATTACGGTCTCGCCGCGATGGTCTTCAGCAGGAACGAGGCGCGCGCGATGCGAATCGCAAGTCGGGTGACGGCTGGAACAGTATGGGTAAATTGCTTCTTCGTTCGCGACCTCGCAGCTCCGTTCGGCGGCAGCCGCGATTCCGGGATCGGACGCGAAGGCGGAAACTGGAGCTTCGATTTTTATTGCGACGTCAAAAATATCGCGGCGCTGAAGGGTTCATTTGCATAGCCGCTGCGCCATTAACTGAGTAATCGGAGAATACCTAATGAGTGTACTAGACGGTCCGAGACAAGAATGGCGGCGCGTCCTTCACGAAGGACAGCCGAAGTGGGTGCGCCCCGACGGCGATCGTCTTTTGCTCGGCGACGGCCGGCATATCGCCGATTCGGAGGCGGTCTATTTGCCGCCGTGCGATCCGACCAAGATTCTCTGCATCCATTTGAACTACGATTCCCGCCGCGTCGAGTTCAAAGCGCCGATGCTCGAAACTCCGACCTACTTCCAGAAGCCGTGCACCGCCCTGAACTCTCATCGCGGCGTGCTGTGCCGTCCCGCGGGTCACAAGTATCTCAACTACGAGGGTGAAGTCGGCGTGATCGTTGGCAAGCCGATGCGCAATATCAGTCGCGAAGATACCTGGGACTACATCGCCGGGTTCGCGCCCGCCAACGACGTCGGATGCCAGGATTATCGCGACACCGATGCCGGCTCGATGCTGCGGGTGAAGGGTCAGGACGGCTTCTGTCCTATCGGGCCCGGAATAGTGAGTGGAGTAGATATTCGCAAATCCACATTGCGCACGTATATTAACGGCAAGATGGTGCAGGAGGGAGCAATCTCGGAAATGCTATTCCCGATTGACTACATACTTGCCGATCTCTCCCGCTTCATCACCTTGCTGCCCGGCGACATCATACTATCCGGCACGCCGAAGAATTCGCGCCCGATGAACGTGGGAGACCTGGTCGAGGTCGAGGTCAGCGGCCTCGGGCGCCTGTCGAACAAGGTTGTCGAAGCCCCCGCGCCCGTGCATAAAGTTGGCCATCAGCCGACTGATACGGATTCAGTGCGGCGCGTCGCGCAGGGTTCCGATTGGGTCCGAGCCGACGCTCGATAAACTCTCGGAGGAAGAAATATGATCCAGGTAACAGAGTTGAGCTACATGGGAGTCGGGGTGAAGGACCTCGATGCGTGGAAAAATTTCGCGACCAGTATCATTGGATTTGAACTGGCCGACGAAGGCGAGTCCGATCGATGCTATCTGCGGATGGACTACTTGCATCATCGGCTCGTGCTGCATGCCGACGGCAGCGACGACCTCGCATACCTCGGTTTCCGCGTCGCGGGCGCCGACGAATTCGCGCAAATGCAGCGTCAGCTATCCGAAGCAGGAATAAAGTTCCGCGTCGGTTCCGAGGACGAAGCTAACGAGCGTCGCGTGCTCGAACTGCTCAAGCTCAACGACCCCGACGGCAATCCAGTCGAGATCTTTCACGGCCCGCTGATGCAATTCAGCAAACCGTTCCATCCCGGCCGCGCGATGCATGGGCGGTTCAAGACTGGAAGCGGAGGCCTGGGTCACTGCATCATTCGCGAGCGCGACGTCGAGGCTGCCCGACGCTTCTACTCGCAACTCGGGATGCGCGGCGGCGTCGAGTACAAATTCGGTGGCGGCAAGCGGACCGTCGCGCTGGTCTTCATGGATTGCAACGACCGCGACCACTCGGTTGCCTTCGGAATCCCGGGTGCCGATCGCCGGCTCAACCACATCATGCTCGAGGTGGACAACCTCGATGACGTGGGTATGACCTACGACCTGGTGCGCAAGAATAAAATCCCGGTGACTATCACGCCCGGCAAGCACTCGAACGATCACATGTACTCATTTTATTTCCGTAATCCCTCGGGATGGATGTTCGAATATGGATGGGGCGCCCGTCCGGCTACCTACCAGTCAGAATACTTTGTCGAAGACGTTTACGGGCATCATCCTGAAGCGGGCGGCTTCGAGATGCCGAGCGAAAAGAAGTGAGACTGTTGGGGATGAACTTTTTAGCCTTACGCTGAAGCGGCCGCGCTGCTAACTATCTGCTATGGTCAACGACCGCAGTGCCACTAGCTCGCCTGATTGCCGCAAAAGCTACCGCGGCCTTCATGCTGCACGAAATACTGATTTTGACGGAACGAACCCACCGGTAGTACTGGATCGTCCCGAAACCACAACCTATTGTGTATTGCCCCGTATTTTCGGCAGATCGAGCGCACGCAAGCGCCTCCTCCGTCATCCTGACGACCCGAGCAACGCGAGGGGAGGAAGGACCTCGGACAGCTTCGCGCAAGCGAAGCCGGTACCGATTCCGATTCGCTGCTACAAACCTTGAATCGCGCGGGCGGACCTATTAGGACCAGACGTAGCTATGGAAAATCTTGAAAACTTTCGGAAAGAGACGCGCGCGTGGCTCGAGGCGAATTGTCCTGCCGAGATGCGGCGCCCAACGCAGACTGAAGAAGACACCTGCTGGGGCGGCCGGCATTGGAAATTTCAATCCGACGACCAGCGCCAGTGGCTCGAGCGCATGGCGGCGAAAGGCTGGACGGTGCCGGAGTGGCCGCGCGAGTACGGCGGCGGCGGACTCTCGCGCGACGAGACGAAAATTCTGCGCCAGGAAATGCGCGCGCTCAACTGCCGCTCGCCGCTCGACAGCTTCGGCATCTGGATGCTCGGTCCCGCGCTGCTGAAGTACGGCTCCGAGGAACAGAAGCGCGAGCATCTGCCGAAAATTGCGCGCGGCGAGATTCGATGGTGTCAGGGCTACTCAGAACCCGGCTCGGGCTCCGACCTCGCTTCGCTGCAAACCCGCGCTGAAGACAAGGGCGATCAGTTCCTCGTCAACGGCTCGAAGATTTGGACTTCCTACGCGGACCGGGCCGACTGGATTTTCTGCCTGGTGCGCACGGATCCCAATGCGCCCAAGCACGAAGGCATCAGTTTCATCCTGTTCGACATGGAAAGCGCAGGGGTCTCGACCAAGCCGATCACATTGATCTCAGGGGCATCGCCGTTTTGCCAGACATTTTTCGACGACGTGCTCGTGCCGAAAGCTAATCTCATCGGCAAGCTCAACAAAGGCTGGGACATCGCGAAGTACCTGCTGACGCATGAGCGCGACATGATTGGCGGCATGGGCAGCACGTCGGAAAACCGCTCGCTCGGACAGATTGCGGCCGACACGGTCGGAAACGACAACGGGAAGCTGGCGGATACCGTGCTGCGCAGCCAGATCGCGGCGTTCGAGATCGACGCGCTCGCGTTTCGGCTCGCGATGGATCGCGCGGGCGACATGGCCAAGGTCGGGCAGGCTCATCTCGCGGTATCTTCCCTGCTGAAATACTACGGCACCGAGCTCAACAAGCGCCGGATGGAATTGGTGATGTCGGCTGGCGGCACGGACGCACTGGAATGGGAAGGCGAGCGCTCACGCGAAGGGCGCACCGCGCGCGCCTGGCTGCGTTCCAAGGCCAACTCGATCGAAGGCGGGACCAGCGAGGTTCAGCTCAACATCATCGCCAAGCGCATCCTGGGTCTGCCCGGTGCGTAGCCGCCGATGGCGTTAGTTCTCAACGACGAACAGACGATGCTGCGCGACAATGCGCGCGGCTTCCTGGCTAAGAACGCGCCAATTGCGCATCTGCGCGCGCTGCGCGACAAGCGCGACGCCGATGGATTCTCGCGCGCGCTGTGGAAGGACTTCGTCGAGATGGGCTGGGCCGGGATTCTGGTTCCGCAAGACTACGGCGGCCTTGGACTCGGTCACGTCGAGGCGGGCGTCGTTATGGAAGAGCTGGGCCGAACGCTCACGCCCTCTCCTTTCTTATCGACCGCAGTTCTCGCCGCGACCGCGATCGCTCGTCGTGGCACCGACCAGCAGAAAGAAAACTATCTGCCCAGGATTGTCGCCGGCGAATTGATCGCGACGTTGGCCGTTGACGAAACCGCAAAGCATCATCCCGATCAAACCGCGATGACCGCCGCGCGCGCCGCCAAGGGCTTCAAGCTCAGCGGCGCCAAGACATTTGTGATCGACGGCCACGTTGCGAATCTTCTGATCGTGGCCGCTCGCACCGCGGGTAAGGCGGGCGATACCAGCGGACTCACGCTGTTCATCGTCGATGCGAACGCGCCCGGAGTTCGCGCCGAGCGCACTGCGACGGTCGATACGCACAATGCTGCGCGGATCACGTTCGAGGACGTGAGCGTCGGCGCCGACAACCTGCTCGGCAAAATCGACGCGGGTTGGGACGCGCTCGAAGGCGTGCTGAACGTCGGCCGCGCCGCGGTGGCAGCCGAGATGGTCGGCGCCAGCGAGGAAGCTTTCGGCCGCACGACAGCCTATCTGAAAGAACGCAAACAATTCGGCAAAGCGATCGGCGAATTTCAGGCGCTGCAGCATCGCGCCGCTCATCTTTACTGCGAACTCGAGGTCACACGCGCGGCCGTACTCAAGGCGCTGCAAACACTCGACGATTCTTTCGATCGGGCCGGCGCGATTGTGTCGGTGGCAAAGGCTCGCGCGGGACTTAGCGCCACACTCGCGGTGAATGAAGCAGTGCAGATGCACGGCGGCATCGGGATGACCGACGAGTTCGACATCGGTTTGTTCATGAAGCGGGTCCGCGTATGCCAGGAACTGTTCGGCGACTCGAATTTCCACGCCGACCGGCTCGCGCGGCTCAACCACTACTGAAATTCCGCAGGCAAATTTGGCAAGGGGTGCTCCGATGAGCGAGCGAGACTCCGTGACCGTTGCGATCGTCGGCGCGGGCGAGATGGGTGCCGCGGTGAGCCGCAGGCTGCGCGAAGCCGGCGCGCGCGTGGTGACGTCGCTCACGGGGCGCAGCGCGGAAAGCGTCGCGCGCGTTCGCGATGCCGGCCTCGAAGTAGTCAACGATGATGATTCTCTAGTTCGCGACGCGAACTTCGTCTTGTCGATCGTTCCTCCGGGCGTCGCAGTCGAGGTAGCAAAGCGCCTTCGCGGTCCGCTCGGCCGCGCGCATGCGACCCCCGTCTTTGTCGAATGCAACGCTATCTCTCCTACGACGTGCCGGCGTATCCGCGACCTGCTCGCCGCGATTACCTTCATCGACGCTGGCATTATCGGAGGCCCGCCTGTCGCAGGAACTCAGGAGCCCGCAAAAGGTCCGCGCTTCTACGCGTCTGGCGCCAACGCTCAATTGCTGAAGCGCTTGTCCGGCTTCGGTCTCGACATCGCGCTTCTCGACGGTCCCGTAGGCGCCGCGTCCGGCCTGAAACTCTCATACGCGGGCCTGACCAAGGGCTTTACCGCGCTATGCGCGACGATGCTCGGAGCCGCGGAACGCGAGGGTCTTGCCGGCGCACTGCGTACGGAACTCGCGCGCAGCCAGCCGAGTTTCCTCGCGCGCATGGATCGCGCGGTTCCTGAGATGCGCCCGAAGGCTTACCGCTGGGTCGCCGAGATGCAGCAGATCGCGGAGTTCGTCGGCGGTCCCAACGATGGCTCGACAATTTACGAAGGCGCCGCCCTGCTCTATCAGAGAATCGCCGAGTCATGTTGACACTACTGCACTCCGCAAATAGCTACAGGTTTCGTCAAACACGACGATCGCGAGCATTCGCCATCGGCTTCGCCGTTCTAATCCTGTTAGCTGGATGTTCCATCGGTCTCGCCCAGCAGACCGCGTCGGCAAGTCTCACCGATGAAGCGCTGGCGGTGAAGGAATACGATCCGACCGCGGACCTGACCCAGTTCAAGATCCAGGACATCTACACTCCCTCCGAATACGGCACCAATGCGCAGCCGAACACCCTGCAATTTCGGCCGCTCTTGGCGGTTCGGCCACAATTGTTCACGCCGCTCGAGCAGCTCATCCGGCCGACTATCCAGGTCGTGACGGTTCCTCGCAACAAGGGCGCGACAACCACCACCGCACTCGACGACTTCCAGCTTTTGGACCTGGTCGTGATGCCCTGGCCGAACGAAAAGCAGACTCTCTTCCGATGGGGAGTAGGACCGTACTTTGTATTTCCAACTTCTACCAGCCAGTTCACTGGGCATGGGGCATGGCAGATGGGTCCGGCCTGGGCTTTCTCTTTCCGGCAAATTCCAGGACTGAATATTGCGGGACTGTTTCAGCAGGCTACTTCGTTTGCGTACTCGTCGTCGCACTCAGTTCCGGTAAGTTCGCTCCAAATTCAACCGATGCTGTCCTATCAGCTAGGACGCGGGTGGTATGTGAAGTCGAGCGACGCGACCTGGACAATCAACTGGCGTCATAAGACTTCGACGCAAATGCCGCTTAGTGCGGGCTTTGGGAAGGTCTGGAAATTCGGCGAAGGTTACGCAATAGACACCTCGTTCTCCGGCGAGTGGATGGCTTATCGACAATTTTCCACCCAGACCCAGCAATTTTCCCTGCGGTTTCAAATGAACCTGTTGCTGCCGCAACTGCAACTATGAGAGGAGTAAGCACTATGAGGTCTAAGACACTTAGAGGGATGTGCATATGGTTCGCCCTGGCGGCGTTCGGATGCGCGGGGGCTCAGGTTACGCAGCAAAGTTCGGCCGCGCCGATCACTGCGACGCCGCCCACCGCGGTCGTCGTCTATCCGTTTGCGGTAGATGCGTCCGATGTCTCGCTTAACTCCGGTATTTTTCAGGTGGCCTACAGAAACATGTCTGGCGAAGACCAGAGTGCCCAACAGGTCCAGCTAGCTCACCAGACGGCGCAAAATATTTGCGTCTCGGTCGCGGCTAACCTGACGCAAAAGGGCATCACTACTACATGCCTGCAGCGTGGAGTGCCTCCCACGGGCAACAACATCCTGGTGCTGGATGGCCAGTTCACTGACATAAGCGAAGGAAACCGGTTGCGCCGGATGGTCATCGGGCTGGGCGCAGGAGCTTCCAAAGTCGATACTGTGGTCCAGGTTATTCAGAAGACCCCCCAGGGTTCGAGTGAACTGCTCGACTTTGCCACGAGTGCCGACAGCGGCTACATGCCAGGAGCGGGCATAACAGGACCGGCAGGTGCAGCAGCGGGCGGCGCAGCGGCGGCCGCATCGATCGGCGTGAACATCGCGGCCGGCGGCGTCAAGAACTACACGTCGTCAACCGGATATCTCGTGGATAAGACCAGCGACCAGATCGTTCAGCAGATGGTGAACTACTACAACCGTCAGGGATGGTCGTCCTAGACAGCGGCCTGACGAAATTCGGCGGAGTCGTATCGGTCGTTGTTAGATGACTATCGATAGGACTCTGGTTCTCAGAGTGAGTCAACGACGGACGCGAAGCGGCGGATGCCTTCGGTGATTTGCTTTTCCGGCATCGACGCATAACCCAGCAGCAGCCCTACCTCCTTCGGCGGGTTCAGATAAAAAGGCTCTACAGGGTACACGCCGACGCCTGCACGCGCCGCACGCATTCGCAGCTCGCGCGATCTGGAGGCGGGGAAGTTGCGCAGCCATAGCATCAGATGAAGCCCGGCATTGATGCCCGATGCCTCCGCGCGGCCGCCTAGGTGGCGCTCGATTGCTTCGAGCATCGCGGCGCGGCGACTTGCATTGCGGGTCCGCGTGCGATGAAGATGCCGTTCGAAGTGTCCCTCGCGAATGAAATCGACCAGCGCCGCCTGTGCGAGACTTGGCCCTCCGGTGTCCATCAGCGCCTTGACCGATCGGATCGGCTCGATCAGTTGCTCGGGAAGAATCATGTATCCCAGTCGCAGCGAAGGGAACATCACTTTCGAGAACGTCGCCGCGTAGAGCACGCATCCGCTGTCGTCGAGCGCCGCGAGCGCCTCGATGGGCCGGCCCGAGTAACGGTACTCGCTGTCGTAGTCGTCCTCGAAGACGCAGGCGCCGGCGCGCCGCGCCCACGAGAGAAGCTCGAGCCGCCGGCCAAGCGGCATCACCGCACCGGTGGGGAACTGATGCGAGGGAGTAACGATGGCGAGACGGCTGTGCGTGCGGCGCTGCCCGAGTTCCGCGGTGCGCAGACCATGTTCGTCCACCGCGATTGTTTCAATCTTCGCGCCGGCCGCTCTCATGACGGTGCGCGCGCCCCGATAGTGCGGCTCTTCCATCAGGACGACGTCGCCGGGATCGACGAGCACCCGCGCGGCGAGGTCGAGGGCCTGCTGTGAGCCGTTGACGACGAGAATCTGCTCCGCGTTGCACGCGAGCGCCCGGGCACGGCCAACATATTCGGCGATCGCCTCGCGCAGTGCGGGCAATCCCTCGGGCGAGCCGTAGTCGAGATCACGAATCGTGACGCGGCGTGAGCGCCTGGCCACGACGCGACACCATGTTTCATGCGGAAAATCGGTGAACGAGGGCGGGCCGTAGCGGAAATCGTACGGCAGGACGTCGCGCCGCGGCGCCCAGGTAAACTGCGTGCCGTTCGAGGCCTCGCGCACGCGGCGCGCGTACGCGGAGAGGTGGACAGGCGCGGCCGTTCGCGCGGCAATCGGACGGCGTCGAGCGGCGACGGTCGTGAGATGACGTGGGAGTTCGCGCGCGACGAAAGTGCCCGCGCCTGTGCGCGCAGTCAGGTAGCCTTCGTCGAGCAGTTGCCGGTAGGCCATGATCGCGACGTTGCGCGAGACGCCGAGTTCGAGTGCGAGGTCGCGCGTGGCCGGCACTCGTGCTGCCGCGGCCAATCGCCCGCCGAGAATCTGGCCCCTGAGCGCGCGGTAAATCTGATCGTACAGAGCGCCGTCCGCATCGAGCTTCAGAAACATCGGAACACCTCCGGTAAGCGACCGTACTACGCGCGCGCCGATACCGGAAGTGGATCCTTAGTTATTTCCTAAAGTGGAACTATCGATGGTCCACTCACAACCGCCTGCGAGCGCATAGTGAGGCTCATGGATGCAATCGAACAACTCAATCGCGATATGCTGCCCTTCGCACAGCTCCTCGGAATCAGGTTCGTCTCCGCGACGCCCGAATGCGTGACGGCGGAAATGAAGGTTCGCGAGGATATGTGCACGAGGCCCGCAATCCTGCATGGCAGCGCGATGATGGCGCTGGCCGATACGCTCGGCGGCTGCGCGACCTCGCTGAATCTGCGCGACGGCGCGATGACCACGACGATTGAATCGAAGACCAACTTCATCGGGCCTGCGATGCTTGGCACAACCGTCCGGGCGGACTGCGTCGCGATACATCGGGGACGGCGCACGATGGTCTGGCAGACGCGGGTGACATCAGAAGACGGCAAGCTGCTCGCCGTGGTTACACAAACGCAGATGGTACTGCCGGCCGAGCCGAAAAAGTGATCCGAAAACTTTTGCATGGAAAGGAGAAAGACGATGAAGCTCTATTACTCACCACTCAGCGTTTATAGTACCAAACCGCGGATCGCGATGTTCGAGAAGGCGATCGGGCACGAAACCCGGGTCGTCAACTGGACGCCAGCCACCGGCTGGATCAAGCCCGAGGAGCTGCCGCGGCTCAATCCGAAGGCGCAGATTCCGGTGCTGATCGACGGCGAGGCGGTGATCTACGACTCGACGATCATCCTGGAGTATCTCGACGAGCGCGTACCCAAACCGGCGCTATTTCCGACAGGCGGCGCAGAGCGCGCGCGATGCAGGATGCTCGAGGATCTCGGCGACACACTACTTGCACCCAACCTCGGCGTGCTGGTGCGCGAGGTGCTGTTGAAGCCCGACCCCTCGACACGCGACAGCGCCGCGGTTGCGCAGACCAAGGCTGAACTTGCGCGTCAGTATCAGCGGCTGGATCGCGAGCTGAACAAGCGCGACTACCTGTGCGGCGAATTCAGCGTCGCCGATATCTCGTGCTTCTCGCCGATCAACATCGCGTCGTTGATGGAGGGCGCGCCGTCGGCGGAGTTTGGCAACCTGGCGAACTGGGTGACGCGAATGAGCAAGTGGCCGAGCGTCGAGCGCTACCTGGCGGAATTTTCCGAGGCAACCGCGCCGCTGAGAACTCCGGCGCCGGCGCTCTCCGCGCACGCGTAAAGATTCGACAGACAGCACCTTGAAACTGAAATTCGAGTGAGCGAGACCCCAGACAGGGTTTCGCTCACTCCGCCCTGTCAATTGGTACAAAGCAAAAGCCTGATTCGGTTTGCGCGGACGCTGCGCCCGTTCGATGATCCAATGTGATGGCGGCGATGCTTGTCGATGGACCGAAGACGGCGGCGAAATCATTCTTGTTTGCGCATAGCGCTGGAGCGCCGATGGATTCGCCTTTCATGCAGCGCGTCGCTAAAGGAGTTGCAGCGTCGGGCGTTCGTGTGATCCGGTTTGAATTTCCCTACATGCAGCGGCGCCGGGAGACTGGCAAGGGTGGCGCACCTGATCCGCCGCGCATCTTGATGCAATCGTTCCGCGACGCGATCGAGGAGGTAGGTAACGGCAGCAGACTAGTGATCGGCGGCAAGTCGATGGGCGGCAGGATTGCGAGCATGGTCGCTGACGACGCACGGGTTCTCGGCGTCGTGTGTCTCGGCTATCCGTTTCATCCGCCGGGCAAGCTTGAGAAGACGCGAACGAAGCATCTCGAAAAGCTGCTAACCCCGACCTTGATTCTCCAGGGAACGCGAGACACCTTCGGACTCCCGGAAGAAGTCGGCAGCTACAAGTTATCGCCCGCGATTCGGATCGAATGGCTCGAAGATGGTGATCACTCCTTCAAGCCGCGCGCACGCAGTGGCCGGACCGAGGCTGGCAACGTGGGAGCGGCTATCGCACTGGTCGCCGAGTTCATAACCGCATAAAGGGCCGTCAGTTTCTCTCGGTACGATCCGCTATCGAATGCGTCGTCTCAGTGCGCGCCACAGCGCGATCACGATCTACTGCGTTTGCATGCTGGTCGGCAGCGCGGTCTTCACGATGGTCGCGGTTCGCATCTGCTCGTACTCCGTTCTGATAGCCGGTGTTGTAGGAATTTCCATAGCTTCGCGGGTACGCATTGCCACCGTTGTTGTAGCCACTATAGGGATAGGAGCTTCCGTAGCTGCTGTAGCTGCTATTGTAGCCGTAAGAACCGTTGGAATAGCCCGAACCGCCGCCGCCGTAACACCCGACGGCGAGCGTCGCGATAAGGATTCCACCAAAGGTCATTGCGATTTTTCGACAGTTAATCGTTTTCATTTCTCTTCCTCACAATTCACGAGGCGTTCTTGACCGACGCTTCGGCTTTTATCGATGCCTTTAGTCTCTCATTCTTTGCGGCCTCGAGTGCTGCCGCTTCTGAACGATCGGTCCCGCCGTCGCCATAGTGCCGTCCGTGGAATCGGTCCGAATCGCCAATTTGGCCGCGCGTCCCGGCGTAGTTCTCAGTCCATTCCGGGTGATGCGAGATGACCCATTTGTGCTGGTTCTGCAGCCACCAACTCGCGTCATGCCATTGCTGTTGATTGTCATAGTCGCCCCACGACTTCTGCCATGAAGTAGCCGCAGCGGGTGCGGCGAAAGTGAGGAGCATCGCTCCAGCGACGGTTAGCGCGGCCAGAGTATTCCGGAATGGATGGAAACGAGGTCGTCCCATTGGGGTCTCCCTCAAGCCTTGATGTCCTGAGATTTGGGTTGGTCTAGCGGAGCGTGGTCAAAGGCGAGCAGAAGGGCCACAGGTCGGGCTGGATCAAAGTCGGGCTCGATTCATTTGCGATTCCGACGAATCAAAGTTTATCTCGTTCGCTAGAGGCCTGTCAAATTAGCCACGCTAATTAGCTAGTGAGTATATCCAGTGAGTATGTAGTTAGTACTATGGAATCGGGCCGAACGTCAGCAGCGAAGGTTGATTGATGTTAATTCCGAAGATATCGGAATCAAGGAACACGGCGGGCGATGGGCTGCCCGAGCTCGCCAATTGCGACGCCGTGAATTCCGCGAGGCTGCCGGCGTTGTCGCTCTCGAGATTAGCAACCCACAGGTTTCCAGCGGGGTCGAAGGCAACACCCTCAGGAAAATCGAGACTCAAGGCGATCCCGTCCAGCGTCACCACCGGAGTCGCGGTGATTATCACCTTCGGTGTCAGAGTGCCGCTCATGCCCAAATCGGCGGCGGCAAACTCGAGCAATTTGCCGGTCGCATCGGCGAGCCAGAGATCGCCGGTTCCGTCGAAGGCAATTGCGCGAGGGTCGCCGAAACTCGACGACGAGATGGTGATGTCGGGATTAACCTGGCCAGAATGACCTAGCGCGGCGGCAAGAGTAGCCGCCTTATATGCAAGGATTTGCTGGTTCTGGTTCTCGACAATCCAAAGATTCGAGCTAGCGTCGAAAACGATTCCTCTGGGACTGTCAAAGGAGGTTGAGGTTATTGTGGTGTCAGGAGTTAGAGCGCCACCAACGGCGAGTTGCGCGGGACTGTAGCTGACCAGGTTAGAGAGCGCCCGGTTGGTTATCCACAAGTTGCCGGCCGCATCGAACTGCGCGCCCCATGGGCAGCCAAGAATCGTTAAGGAGCCGTCGTCGAGCAAGGTCTTGTTTGGGTCCGGCATGCTGTTGCTACCGAGGTTCGCCAACTGCGCGGCGGTGAACTCGGCAATGGCCCCGGTCGCCAATGTCCGATCTGAGCAATTCGCAACCCAGAGATTCTGCGAGCTATCGAAGGCCAACCCGGCCGGCAGAAGCAGAAACGCGCTTTCGTTGGAGAATTGCGGAGGCGGGTTACCGCTAGCGGCGCGCGCAGGAGGATCAAACTCGTTTACCGATGGTCCGAAGAGATTCGGCACCCACAAGCCATCAGTTTTGGAAGGAGTCGAAGTGGGAGTAGCTGTTGGAGCGATAGTCGTAGTAGCAGTTGCAGTCTGGGTCGGAGTCGGCGCGATAGTCGGCGCCACTGTCGGCGTCGGCTTGGGACCGCGATGCGACGAGTTGCTGCTACTCGAATTACATCCAACAAGAGTGAGGCCGAGCGCTACGACCGTCAAAAGAACGCCCAGCGGCAACCGCGGGAACTGAGCGCTAGCAGGAGGTTTTCCACGATTTTGCATTTCGTAACCGCTCGATGGTTGGCCTCTATTCCGAAAATACAACCCTTAGTTTGAATCATCAGGTCCGATCGCGTCCGGACCATTACCTGGATCATCTGGACCAGCGCCGGTCGGATTCGTGCAGAAGGTTGACGGAATCGTCGACGAGTAGGTACACGCTGAACTGTTAGTCGTCAAAGTCCAATTGACGTCGTAAGGCGACAATGGCGGAGGCTCTGGCGGCGGAACAGGCCTGGTCAAACAT
>Ga0182024_10016891_pt1 | contig 13775 bp, 17 predicted proteins | sample P32metaG_FD_120480 | JGI IMG/M metagenome (GOLD analysis project Ga0182024, IMG submission 120480) | Permafrost microbial communities from Stordalen Mire, Sweden - P3-2 metaG (Illumina Assembly) | ecosystem: Environmental > Terrestrial > Soil > Wetlands > Permafrost | place: Sweden: Stordalen... | reverse complement strand
GGTACTTCCCCCAAAGGGGGCAGAGAGCGCTTCAGCCTAGCCCGCCACGCGCTCGTCGAAGGTCTGGCGGGCCTGGGCGATGGTCGGGTGATGCTCGAAGGCCCAGGAGCCCAGGGCCTGGACCGGGACGCGAAGGGAGTGACCGAGCTTCGTCAATTCATAGTCGACGCGGGGCGGAATGGTGGGGAACACCGTGCGGGTCACCAGACCGTCGCGCTCAAGACCGCGCAGGGTTAGCGTCAGCATGCGCTGGGAGATGCCGCCGACCAGTTTCTTCAGTTCATTGAACCGCTTGGGACCATCGGCCAGGAGCATGACGACAAGCACGCTCCACTTGTCGCCGATGCGCGAGAGGATGCCCGAGACCACCTTGCAGCTGCCCGAGAGGTGGACGCCGGCGGGGCCGGTCACATCGATGTCGCCAGGTATCAAAACTGTGCCTCCTTGTTGGGCGCCCTTGGTCGCATATGTAGCGTCGGTCACTAATCAATACCACCCACGGAGACCGACAATGAACCTTCTGCATCTCGATTCAAGCATCCTTGGCGCCCATTCGGCCAGCCGCGCTTTGTCGGCCGCCGTGGTGGCCAGGCTGACGGCGGCGAACCCCGGCCTGAAAGTCACCTATCGCGACCTCGCCGCCGAACCGATCACTCACTTATCCGGCGAACACTTCGCCGCCAGGGGTGGCGACGGCGAGCATGACGCGCCGCTCAGCCACGACCTGGCCATCGGCGCCGCGGTGCTGGAAGAGTTCCTGGCCGCCGACATCGTGGTCATCGGCGTCGCCCTCTACAACTTCACCATCTCAACCCAGCTCAAGGCCTGGATCGATCGAATTGTCATCGCCGGCAAGACGTTCCGCTACGGCGAGAAGGGCCCCGAAGGGCTGGCGGGCGACAAGCGGGTGATCCTGACCATCTCGCGGGGCGGACTCTATGGACCCGGATCGCCGGCGGCCTCGCTGGAACACGCCGAATCCTATCTGCGCGGCGTCTTCGCCTTTCTGGGCGTGACCAAGCTCGAGGTGATCGTCGCCGAGGGCCTCAAAGTCAGCGAGGTCCAGCGCCAGGCCGCCATGGCCGGGGCGCGGGAGAAGATCGCCGAGCTGGCCTGAGCGCGGCGCCTCACTTCCAGAACGGGCCGCCCTTGCCGCTCGCCCTGCGCCGGCGGCGGTACATGGCCAGGTAAACCCAGCCGCCGGTGAGCGAGAGGATCACCAGAGCCAGGCCCCAGAGGATGCCCAGGAAGACGCCCGGCTCGCCGAGGACCTCGCCGCTGTGGATGCGCAGGATCAGCGAATCCTTGTCGCGACGCTCGTCGCCGATGAGCCGGCCTGAGCGGGCGTCGACGGTGATGGTGCGCGGCGGATCGCCGGCGAGGACCACCGCGCCCTTGAGGTCGTCGGCGTCGCCGATGAGGGAGACCGAGCTCACCGCGCTGGCCGGGGCCCGGGAGCGGGCGGCGTCGAGGGTGCGCGCGATCAGGGCGGCGTAGACCGGCGAGGGCATGGCGGTGGTCAGGGCGCCCGCGCGGCCGCCTTCTTCGCGCCCGCCGGAGTCGGGGTCACCGCCGGTCAGCTTCTGGACCTGCAGGATGACCCCGGTCGCCGAAACGATGAGCAGGAACACGGCCGCCAGGGCGGCCGCCCATCGATGGTAACTTCGCATTCGGTGCTCCTGGGGACTCGTCCTAACCGCGCGGCCTATGGTGGAAATCTGTCGCCGCTGTGGCGCCTTGCGCCTGGGCGCATTTATCTTCCCCCGGTTTACGCGGTGCGGGGGGTGAGGGGGCGACGGCCGCGCGGAGCCGCTCTTTCACCCGCCCCCTCCACCCCTGCGGGGTCCCCCTCCCCCGCTGCGCGGGGGAGGAATTAATCTGACAAGCACCCTTGACATTCCGTTCTCAGCCATGAGACAAGCACACTTGTCATAACGACAAGGAGAATTGTCATGTGGAAAGATTGGACTCCGGCCCGACGGCGTCACGAGGTTCGGTTGATGAGGTCCATGGCGGTCTATGTCGTCGCCCTGTTGAGCGATGTGTGGCTGTTCAAGCATCATACGCCACAAAGCCTCGCGAAATACTTCCTGGCGATCCTGCCCGCCCTGCCGCTGGTCGCCGTGGTGGCCAGCCTGGGCGCCTATCTCGCCGAGGAGACCGACGAATATCAGCGCGCTCTGATGGTCGAGGCCATCCTGTGGGGCACCGGCGGGACCCTGGTCATCGCCTCGGTGTGGGGTTTCCTCGAAGGCCTGGCCGGCGCGCCCCACGTGGAAGCCTATTGGGGCGTGGTCATCTGGCTGTTCCTGTTCGGTCTGGCGCGCTGTTTCCGCCCGTGGGGGCGGCGATGAACAACCGCCTGCGCGTCCTGCGCGCCGAGCGGGACTGGAGCCAGGCCGACCTCGCCGAGCGCCTGGGCGTCTCGCGCCAGAGCGTCAACGCCGTGGAGACCGGCCGGTACGATCCCTCCCTGCCCCTGGCCTTCCGCATCGCCGCCGTCTTCGCCCTGCCCATCGAGGCGATCTTCAGCCAGACGCCTTGAAGGGATGCCCCCGCCCCCTCCGTCGTCCCGCGGGAGCGCGGGCCGCCACCTCCCCCGTAAGAGGACAGGGGAGGAGTAAAGTCTTCCTATTCCTCCCCTGCGAAGCGGGGGAGGGGGACCACGAAGTGGTGGAGGGGGCGGAAGCCAGCTCCGGCGCCTCCGTCAAGCGCCGCGCGCGATCCGAAAAAAACCCCTTGCATCCCTCTTAGTGTTGTGGTTGACTACATCACCAACATGCCAGAACGGTCGCTGTCGAGGCGTCCTGTCCGGCGGGCAAGCGGCGCGAGCCGCGATCTGGAAGACGCGTATGGACCCTGATTGGAACGATGTTCAGCCGATCTACCGTCAGGTGCGCGATCGCGTGGTGGCGGTGATTTTGGACGGCGTGCTTGGCGAGGGCGATGCTCTGCCGTCGGTGCGCACCGTGGCGGCGGAAAACCGGGTCAATCCGCTCACGGTTCTGAAAGGCTATCAACAACTGGTCGACGAGGGTCTTGTGGAAAAGAGACGGGGACTGGGCTTGTTCATTATCGCCGGCGCGCGCGAGGTTCTGCTGAAAGACGAGCGCCAGAGGTTTCTCGCCGAACAATGGCCGCCGATCCAGGCCACCATCTCGCGCCTGGGCCTGACGCCCAAAGAGCTGCTGGCGGCCGCGCCGCCCGCCGCCCGCAAGGAAGGCTAAGAGAAAATGCCCAGCCCCATGCCCAGCATAGACGCCCGCGGCCTCGTCAAGATGTTCGGCTCGACCGTCGCCCTGGCCGGCGTCGATCTGAAAGTCGAGGAAGGCCGCATCCTCGGCCTCATCGGCCCCAACGGCGCGGGCAAGAGCACGGCGCTCAACGCCATCCTCGGCCTCGCCTCCTACAAGGGCGATCTGAAAGTGCTGGGCTTGGATCCGTGGACCGATCGCGACAAGCTGATGGCCGATGTCTGCTTCATCGCCGATGTCGCCGTCCTGCCGCGCTGGATGCGGGTCTCCCAGGCCATCGACTATGTCGCCGGCGTGCATCCCAGGTTCGACAGGGCCAAGGCCGAAGCCTTCCTCGCCCGCACCGACATCAAGCGCTCCAGCAAGGTGAGGGAGCTTTCCAAGGGGATGGTGACCCAGCTTCACCTGGCCCTGGTCATGGCCATCGACGCCAAGCTGCTGATCCTGGACGAGCCGACCCTCGGCCTCGACATCCTCTTTCGCAAACAGTTCTACGATTCGCTGTTGAACGACTATTTCGACCGCAACCGCACCATCGTGGTCACCACCCACCAGGTCGAGGAGGTCGAGCACATCCTCACCGATGTGGCCTTCATCAATCGCGGACGCATCGTGCTGACCACCAGCATGGAGGACTTCGAGACCCGCTACTGCGAAGTGATGGTGAGCCCCGAGACCATCGCCGCCGCCCGGGCGCTCGGCCCCATTCACGAGCGCCAGGTGTTCGGCCGCGGCATCCTGATGTTCGATTCCGTCGACCGCGCCAAGCTCGCCCCCCTGGGCGATGTGCGCACCCCCAGCATCGCCGACCTGTTCGTCGCCGTGATCGGCGGCCCGGGCTCCCCGGCGCAAGGAGCCGCCGCATGACCGTTTCCACCGACGTCGCCGCCCCGCCCGCCGCCGCGCCGGCGCCCGCCCGCGCCACCCGGCCCTTTTACTGGTCGGTGCGCCGCGAGCTTTGGGAGAACCGTTCGCTCTACATGGCCCCGCTGATCGCCGCGGCCGTGGTGCTGTTCGGCTTCACGCTCAGCGCCCTTCATCCGCGGAACTTCCACTTCGGCGCCATGGCCCTCGATCCGGCCAAGCGCGACGCCCTGGCCGTGCTGCCCTACTACATCGGGGCCATGGTCATCATCGTCACTGGGGTGATCGTCGGCGCCTTCTATTGCCTGGGCGCGCTGCATAACGAGCGTCGCGACCGCAGCATCCTGTTCTGGAAATCCCTGCCGGTCTCCGATCTGGTCACCGTGGCCTCCAAGGCCTTCGTCCCGCTCGTCATCCTGCCGGCAGTCGTCTGCGTGGTCGCCGTTGTCCTGCAGCTGATCATGCTGGCGCTAAACTGCGCGGGTCTGCTGCTGCATGGCGTGGTCGACACCCCGGCGACCCAGATTCCCTTGTTCGATATCTGGGGCGTACTCGTCTACGGCGTCTTCGCCCTGGCCCTGTGGTACGCGCCGATCTGGGGCTGGCTGCTGCTGATCTCCGGCTTTGCGCGGCGCGCGCCCTTCCTGTGGGCGGTGCTGCCGCCCCTGGCGCTCAGCGTCATCGAAGGCCTGGCCTTCGGCACATCGTACGTTTCCGACCTGATCAAGTACCGCATGGGCGGCTTCGACCAGGCGTTCACCGTCCACGCCGCGGGCAAGTACATGATCGGCCAGCCCCAGATCGACGCGGTCAGGTTCCTCTCCACGCCGGGCCTGTGGACCGGGTTGGCGGTCGCCGCCGCCTTCCTCGCCGCCGCCGTCTGGCAGCGCCGCTACCGCGAGCCGACCTGAGCTAAGGCGCCCATTCGGATCACTCCGCAAAAGGAGAAACGGCCATGATCCTTAGATCTTGCGACACGCGGTTGGAACATTCGTCGTCGCCATGCCCATGTGGCGAACGCTTCTGGGGGTTCATGAAATGGACGAACGGATCGAAGAAACTTCGCCACGCCTGAAGGCGCGGATCGCCGGGGCCTTCTACCTCGCCGTCATTCTCCTGGGTGTCTTCGCCGAGCTCTTCGCGCGCGGCTCGATCATCATCTCCGGCGACGCCGCGGCCACGGCGCGCAACATCGTCGCTCACGAGCCGCTTTGGCGGCTGGGCCTAGCGGCCGATCTGGTCGCGGGCGCCTGCTATGCCGCCGTGACCGTGCTTCTTTATGAGTTGCTCAAACCGGTGAACAGGAGCCTCTCGCTGCTGGCGGCGGTCTTCAGCTTCGTGGGCGTCTCGGTCGGGGCCGTGAGCGACCTCATTCAGATCGCCCCCCTGGTCGTCCTGAGTGGCGCGCCATATACGGCCGCGTTTCGACCCGACCAGCTGCAAGCCCTGGCCTACATGGCGGTGCGGCTTCACGGCCAAGGCTATCTCGTCGGCCTGGCGTTTTTCGGATTCTATTGCCTCCTGCTGGGGTGGCTGATCTTCCGCTCAAGGTTTCTGCCGCGGATCGTCGGCGCGCTGATGGCCATCGCGGGAGCCAGCTATTTGATCAACAGCTTCGCGGGCTTTCTCGCGCCGTCGCTGCATCTCTACCCCTACATCCTTGCGCCGCCCCTGCTCGGCGAAGGCTCGCTCACGCTGTGGCTTCTGGCGGTCGGCGTGAACGCGGCGAGATGGCGCGAGCGGGCCGCATGACCGACGCCGCCAGCGTCATCGTCCAGCTGCCGGCGACGAGCCCCCTGCTGCTGCGCCTGGCGGCGGATCTGGCCCTCGTCCTGCACATCGGCGGCGGAACCGTCGGCCTCGTCTCGGGCGCGGCGGCCATCGCCTTTGCCAAGGGCGGACGCGCGCATCGCTGGGCCGGCAATGTCTTCTTCGTCTCCATGCTGACCATGGGCAGCGTCGCCGCCATCGCGGCGCCGTTCACGGCGCGGCCCTCCAACACGGTGGGCGGCCTCTTCACCGTCTATCTGGTGGCCACCGCCTGGGCGACCGTCCGGCGCAAGAGCGGTGGCGTCGGTGTGTTTGAAGTCGGCGCGTTCCTCTACGCCTTGGGCGTCATCGCGGTGGGCGGGGCCCTGGTCCAGCTGGCGGCCGCGGACCCGGCGCGCATCCTGGACGGTCAACCGGTGCAAGGCATCTATTTCGCCACGGCTGTCGCGGCGCTGGCCGCCGCCCTGGACCTCAAGGTGATCCTGATGGGCGGCATTGACGGCGCGGCGCGCATCACGCGGCACCTGTGGCGCATGTGCCTGGGCCTCTTCATCGCCAGCGGTTCGTTCTTCCTTGGCCAACAGGAGGTCTTTCCCGCGGCCCTGCGCGGATCGCCGATTCTCCTCGTCCTCGCCGTGGCGCCCTTGGGGGCGATGGTCTTCTGGCTGCTTCGCGTTCGCTTCACCCGACGGTTCAAGTCCGAGCGGACCGATGGCCGGACGCTTGGCGGCGCCGTCGGCGCTCATCTGCCCGCCTAAGGAGCAAGGCGCATGCTGAACCGCATCTTTCCCCAATCCCTCGACAACCGCTTTCGCGGCCATCGGCTGGCCATCTGGCTCCTAATCCCCGTGGTGATCTTGAAGCTGGGGATCGGCGGCAATTCGATGATCAACCCCCGCCACGTGGCGACCACCGCCGATGGCATCGACCTGGCCAGCTTCAACGCCGGCGGCGCGCAAGAGGTGGTTTCGCTGTTCGCCCTGCTCGGGCTTTTCCAGTTCCTGCTCGGGGCGCAGGGCGCCCTCGTGCTCATCCGCTACCGCGCCATGATTCCCTTGATCTATCTCCTGCTGATCGTCCAGCAGCTTGGCGCCCGGGTGCTCAACCTCGCCCGCCCCACCGCTTCGTCGGCCGCCGCCGGCGCCCATTTCGGATCGGCCCTCACCCTGACCATTCTGGCGATGACGATTGTCGGCTTCGCGCTTTCGGTGATCGGGAAGGGATATGCGACCGCGCCCAATTCCCCTCTCCCATAGGTAACTATATACGTGCTTGACCCAGCCGGATGATTGGGGTATGATCGTTTCACTGGAGAAGCGATCATGTTCAAGACCTTCAAAACCCTTCCCGCCCTGTTCGCGGCCTTCCCGACCGAACAATCGGCTATCGACCATTTTACCGCAATCCGCTGGGCGACCGGGAAATTCTGTCCCCTATGTGGAAACGCGAATGGGGAACGTATCGGGACCTTGACCGGGACCAACACGCACAAGTGCTATGTGTGCCGCAAGCGCTTTAGCATTCGTGTCGGCACGATCTTTCAGGACACGAAGCTTCCGCTCCGCACTTGGTATGCCGCGATCTGGATGATCACGAATCATCCGAAGGGCATCGCCAGCACGACGCTCGCGACCGATCTGGGCATCACCCAAAAGTCGGCTTGGTTTGTCCTGCATCGCCTCCGCCACGCGGCCCGCACCGATAGCTTCAACATGCCGCTTATGGGCCAAGTCGAGATTGACGAAACCTATGTCGGCGGAAAGGGCGACAACCGGCATAAAGGGCATAAGCGGATTTACGGCACGGCGGGAAAGACCGCCGTGATCGGCGCCGTGAGCCGTCAAGGTGGCTTCGTGGGCCGCGTCATATCCAACACCGATACGCGCACGCTGGATGACTTCGCCCACGAAGTCGTCTCATCTCAAGCCGAGCTGGTTTCGACCGATGAACATTCCGGCTATCGCCACCTTGGGCGCACCTTCAATCACCAAGTCGTCCGCCATAGCGCTGGCGAATATGTGAAGGGCGACGCCCACACAAATTCCATCGAGGGCGTCTGGGCGCAACTTAAGCGCCAGATTATCGGCGTGCATCATTGGGTGTCGCCGAAGCACCTAGACCGCTACGTTGGCGAGATGTCCTATCGGATCAACCGCCGCGAGATGGCCAAGGGAGATCGTGTCAACGATCTGCTGGCGCACACGGAGGGACGGCTCACTTACCGCCTGCTGACCGCATGACCAGCAAGACGAAGGAACCGCCGCTGTTTCTAAACATGGACTTCGGCGAGGCCCTGGCGCGATACGCCCAGACTAAGCCGGAGGAAGTGAAGCCGCCGGCCGGACGAAAGCGAAAGGGCGCCAGGCCGAAGCCTGGCGCCCCCAAGACCGACTAGCGCCGCTGGTGCGGCCTTGGCCGGTAGTGCTGGCGGACGCGCTCGACGCGTCCCCCGCGAATGCGCCGGTGCTCGCGCACGCGGACTTGGTGAATGTCCATGGGATTGCTCTCTTTGGACTTGAACCATGGGCCGCGCCGTGGGATTCTCTAGCTTCTCAGGGCGTTGAGACGTGCCACGGCGCGGACCGACGAACGGGACGGCCTCGCTCATGCGAGGCCGTTTCCGTTTCAGGGCCTAGGATCACATCGGCAGGGTCCTCCAAAATCTAACGCCCCGCACTCGTGCCACATCTTCGCGTCGGCGCCAACGGCCCTATCGGCTATTTTTGTTCCATTCCCCATTTTTTATTCGACGAATGCTGGAACTTTGAGCGAACATCGTGTACGGAACCCGTATAAGGCAAGGAGGCCGACAGATGGAACGTCAGAGAAGCCCGGGTTACCCGTCGCTTACCCTTGAGCAAGCGATTGATATGGTGGCTAAAATCCATAAAGCCAACCGAACAAATGTGATCAGCCGGGAAACTGCCGCCAAGGACATGGGTTACGCTGGGCTCACTGGCCGCTCGCTGACGGTGATCGGTTCCCTCGCGCAATACGGTCTTATTGAGAAGGCCGGCAAGGGCGACATCAAGGTAACGCGCCGATCCGTGGAAATCCTGCACCCTGTGGAGGAAGCTCACCGCTCCGAAGCTATTGTCGAGGCGGCTTTGGCGCCAACTCTCTTTCGGGACCTCCGCGAACGGTTCCCGGAGGGAGTACCGTCTGAGAATGCGCTCCGCTCGTTCATGGTACAGAATGACTTCAACGACGTGGCCATCGGCCCGGCTATCTCTGCCTTCTTGGAAACAAACGCCTTCGCCGAGAAAGCGAAAGAAAGCGGAAGAACTGGCCCTGACCGCGCCGAGGCGGGAGAATCACCATCACAGACCCCCACGAAAGAGGACCAAGTGATGGAAGCCGCCAACCTAGCGCCGCCCCGTTATCAGCCGCCGTTCGCGCCGCCGCCCTCAGACGCGGACTTGAACAAGCCCGTTATGAACATTCGGGGCGACCAAGTTATGATCAGCGGTCTCTTCGACCTGAGGGGGCTTCGCCAACTCAAGAAGCGCATCACCGGCCTAGAAGCCTTGATGGCTCCGGACGACGAGGATCGGGATGGCGACCCTGAGCCAAAGAGCTAGAAAAGCTGGCCGTCTGTAAGGGCGGGCGGTTCGCCCTCGGCAATGAGCATGTCTACGTTCACCGGACTTCCGGCACCCAAGACGCCGAGTTGCGGCGTCCACTTCTTGAGAAACGCCACAACAAAATATCCTGACGCGCCTCCAGCGGGCCTGACCAGTACTAACAACGAGCCGTCGCCATGGATTATTACGCTTTCTAGAATCCCAGAGACGCGCATGCGTTTTCCGACATAAGGGCGCAGGAGAAGATCAACCTGAAGCGGGGTAGGATCGGTCTTGTGCAGGGATAGGAACTTCTCCGCGAACCCTTCGGGGACGTAGTCCGTCGAATTTGAAGGCTGGGTGGTTGTGGCGGATGAGGTGGGCGCACTCGGCGGCGCGCTGGCTGCTATCCCAGGTGCCGACACTGCGCCTGCTGTTGGTGGTGCGGGAGAAAGGAAATGCCGGTTTATCCAAAGGCCCCCGGCGACCAGAACCAAGACCAGTGGCGCGTAGTTGACCCATCCAGGTAGCAACGGGAACCGCTCGCGAAGGGCCGGCGAGTCTTTGATCACCTGATTGATGGCCATACCTATAGCGGCCACGGCCAGACATGCGAATTCGATGAACCCACCCATGTCTGGGTCATACCACGACTCCCCAGCGCATGAAATGGGTCAAGCACGTATATAGTTACCTCTCCCATAGGGAGAGGCCGCCAACGCCCAGCGAAGCTGGGAGGGTGAGCGGTTAGGCGGCCAGCGGTGTAACCCCTCATCCTCCCGCGCCTGACGGCGCGGGCCCCTCCTTCTCCCTATGGGAGAAGGGGTTTCCTCCCCGCCCGCCTTACCAGAAACACCATGGCGATGGTGACGAGGCAGGGGAGCGGAAGGAAGAGCAGCCCGGCCTGGAAGCTTCCGGTGTGATCCTTGGCCAGACCCCAGGCGGCGGGGCCGAGGAACGCGCCGATCATGCCGATCGAGCCGATGGCCGCCACCCCCACCGCCGCCGCCCGGCCCTCCAGCACGTCGCTGGGGATCAGATAGAAGATCGCCTGCACCGCATTGGTGCAGATGACCACCAGGCCATAGGCGGCGATGACGATGAGCGGCGCGCTCGCTGTCCCGATGACCACGAAGGCGACGGCCGCCAGCGTCATGGGGATGGCCAGATGCCAGTGGCGCTCGCCGCTGACGTCCGAGTGCCAGCCGTTGCCGACCATGGCCGTCGCCCCCAGCAGGGCCATGACGGCGATGAGGAAGCCGACCTTGGTCGCGCCCCAATGGGTCACGCCGGCGAGCACGGCGGGCGCCGACAGGGCGAAGGCGTAGAAGGCGCCCAGCATGCAGAGATTGGCGACGCCCAGGCGCCAGACGCGCGGATCGAAGAGGGCGGCGCGCAGGGTCTGCTCCCCCGGCGGCCCCAGCGCGGCCTTGTCGGCGGCCAGGCGACCCTCGATCCAGGCGCGCTCCTCGGGCCTCAGCCACTTCGCCCGCGCCGGACTGTCGGGCAGGAAGATCAGGATGGCGACGCTCAGCAGCACGGCCGGCAGGCCCTCCACCGCGAACAGCCACTGCCAGCCGGCCAGGCCGAAGGTCCCGCGCAGATCCAGCAGCGTCCCGGCGATGGCGCCCATGACCACCGAGCTTAGCGGCAGGGCGACGTAGAAGCGGCTGATCGCCCGGCCGCGCTGGGCGGCGGGAAACCACTGCATCAGATAGAAGACCACGCCCGGAAAGAAGCCGGCCTCCGCAGCGCCCAGCAAGAAGCGCATGACGTAGAACTGCGTCGGCGTGCGCACCAGCATCATGCCGGCGGCGATCAGGCCCCAGGTCAGCATGATGCGCGCGATCCAGCGGCGCGCGCCAAAGCGCATCAGCATCAGGTTCGAGGGCACTTCCAGCAGGGCGTAGCTTAGGAAAAACAGCCCCGCGCCCAGGCCATAGACCGAGGCGCTGAAGCCCAGATCGCGGTTCATCTGCAGGGCGGCGAAGCTGATGTTGAGCCGGTCCATATAGGCGATGCCGTAGCCCAGCCCGATCAGCGGCAGCAGCCGCCAGGAGGCCTTGCGCAGCGCCGCGCGGCCGATCGCGGCGTCGCGCGCGGAGCCCTCGGTGTCGTCGGCGGCGGCCACGCGCCTAGAGCGCCTCGCCCTTGAGGAGCCGGGGCAGATCGCCCACCGCGCCGCCCGCCTCGGCCATGAAGAAGCGCCGCGCCGGCCCGATGCGGTTGACCAGAGCCATGCCGGCGCCCCGCGCGGCCCGCACGAGCGGGTGGTTGTTGGAAAAGAGGCGCGTGAAAAGATCGGTGGCCAGAGCCACGCCGACATTGTCCACGCCACGCCAACGGCCGTAGCGCTCCAGCACCGCCGCCCCTCCGAAGTCCTCGCCCAGGCGCACCGCCTCGATCAGCACCTGGGCCAGGGCGGCGGCGTCCTTCAGCCCCATGTTCAGGCCCTGGCCGGCGATGGGGTGGATGGCGTGGGCGGCGTCGCCGATCAGCGCCGTGCGCGGCGCGGTCAGCTTGTCGGCGAGCTGCAGGGACAGGGGATAGACAAAGCGCGGCCCGACCACTTCGATCTTGCCCAGGAAATCCCCGAACCGCCGCCGCAGATGCGCTTCGAAGGCCTCCGGGCCGACCTGCTTCAACGCCGCGCCGCGCGCCGCGCTCTCGGTCCACACCAGGCTGGCCCGGCGCTCGGTGAGCGGCAGGATGGCGAAGGGACCGGACGGCAGAAAGTGCTCATAGGCGACGCCCTGGTGATCGCGCTCCAGAGCGACGGTGGCGACCACGCCGGCCTGCCGGTAGTCCCAGCCGGTGACCCCGATCCCCGCCTCGCGTCGCACCCGCGAGCCGCGCCCGTCGGCGCCGACCACCAGGGGCGCGATCAGCACCTTGCCGCCCTCCAGGGTGACGCGGGCGGCGGCGGGCGTGACCTCTACGGAAGCGACCTTCGCCGGCGCGAGAACCTCGATCCCCGCCTCGCCGACGGCGCGGGCCAGGGCCGCGCGGATGCGCCGGTTTTCCAGCATGTAGCCGAGCGGCTCACCGTCGGTGCGGTCGGCGATCTCCTCGGCGTCGAAGCGCAGCCAGACCGGCGCCGGACCCTTGGCCGCCGCGCCCGGCGCCTGACCATCGGTGACCAGGATCTGCTCGATGCGCTGGGCATGCGGCTCCAGCAACGGCGCCACCCCCAGCGCCCGCCACTGGCGGAAGGCGGAAAAGGAGATGGCGCTGGCCCGGCCGTCGAAGGTCTCGGCGACCTGGTCGGCGAAGGGCTGCGGATCGATCAGCACCACCTTCAGCCCGCCGCCGGTGAGCGCCAGCGCCACCGTCGCCCCCGCCATCCCCGCCCCGGCGATGATGACGTCGGCGTCGTTCTTTCTCTGCCCCCCCTGGGGGAAGTGGCTCGCGCCCTCTCGCGCGAGACGAAGGGGGCCTTGCCCGGCCGCCGAAGAGCCCCCTTCCCGGCCTTCGGCCGGACTTCCCCCAGAGGGGGCAGAGAGGGGACTCGATCGGCGCATCCCCTCACCCCTCGTCTTCGCTCGGCAGGCCCATCATGTGGAAGCCGGCGTCGACGTGGACGATCTCGCCGGTGGTCGAGCGGCCGAGGTCCGAGAGCAGCCACAAGGCCGCGCCGGCGACGCCCTCCATGGTGGTGTCCTCCTTGAGCGCGCTGAGCGCCCGGCCCTGGGCGAGCATGCCGCGGCCGCCGGAGATTCCAGCCAGGGACAGGGTGCGCATGGCGCCGGCCGAGATGGCGTTGACGCGGATGGCCTGGGGGCCCAGGTCGCGGGCGATGTAGCGCGTGGCCGCCTCCAGCGCAGCCTTGGCCACGCCCATGGTGTTGTAGTTGGGGATGGCCCGCTCGGAGCCCAGGTAGGTCAGCGTGATCATCGAGCCGCCGTTCGGCATCAGCCGCGAAGCCCGCCGCGCCGCGTCGACGAAGCTGTAGGCGGAGATGTCCAGCGCCTGGGCGAAACCGGCCCGCGTGGCGTTGTCCACGAACGAGCCCCTGATCTGATCGGGGCCGGCGAAAGCGATGGCGTGGACCAGAAAATCGATCGAGCCCCAGGCGTCCTCCACCACTTTGAAGGCCGCTTCCATGGAGGCGTCGCTGGAAGCATCGAACGTCGCATAGACCTTGGCGCCGATGCTTTCGCCCAGCGGCCGCACACGCTTTTCGTTGGATTCCATATAGGCGAGCGCCACCTGCGCGCCCTGGGCGGCGAGCTGGGCGGCGATGCCCCAGGCGATGGAATTCTTGTTGGCGACACCCATCACCACGCCGCGCTTGCCGGCCATCAGCGCGCCCTTGGGCAGATCG
>Ga0182024_10016890_pt1 | contig 13775 bp, 9 predicted proteins | sample P32metaG_FD_120480 | JGI IMG/M metagenome (GOLD analysis project Ga0182024, IMG submission 120480) | Permafrost microbial communities from Stordalen Mire, Sweden - P3-2 metaG (Illumina Assembly) | ecosystem: Environmental > Terrestrial > Soil > Wetlands > Permafrost | place: Sweden: Stordalen... | reverse complement strand
TGAGCGGGGTGTGGAAACGGAAGCATGGTGGGAATAGTGAGGCACCGGCAAACGAAAGAGCCGGCAACCGATAGGTTCCACCTAAACCACCGCGCCACACCTCGACTCCACTGATTTAGAAACGCGCAACGCCTCGCTATGGTACAAATCCGTTATCTAGGCGGGTTTGATGCCAAAAGTGAGGCCTTCGCTTGAGCGAACATACCACAACAGAGTGCCTTCTTTTTTCAGATATCGTTGACCGACCGGTGGTCGCGAAGTTTGATCAACGGCAGGACAGTTCCGATGGCGGATGGATTCTCCCGCAGGCCGCCGAGCGGCGCTTAGGCCTGACTCCGGCATTGGCCACGGCTCTGAAAGATGACCCGTAACCCGGTAAGGTGCAGCATGCATTGCGGGAGTTGCTGACTCAGCGAGTCATGGCCATGGGTTGGGATATGAAGACGCCAATGGTGGTCCGCAGCAGGTTCTTAATCGGAACTAGTGCCGCGGAAGTCATGTGGCCTCCGCGATCCACAGGAAGCATTGGCCCACGAGCGCGAGGCCGAAGGCGTAGGGGAGGATGCGGGGAGTAATTGCGGTCGCGGTTTCCGTGATCGTGACCTTCAGCGTTGTTCCCTTCTTGGTTCTGAGCATTTGCCACTACAACCGTTTCGCTCTCGATCGAGCGCGCCGCATAAACCGTTGCGTTCGCCATCCGCCCGGCGAGTTGCTATTCCCGAAAACCGACGCGCATTTAAAAAAAGTACCTTACATCTGCAGTTCATCGACGGCCAACTCCCTTGGTTCGCGGCCCTCGAGAAAGCTCAGTTGTTCGCGAAGCTGATTCACCCCATTTCCGGATTCGCGCCTTTATGGTGCCTAGCGGCAGGCCCGTTCGGCGGGCAATTTCGCTGTGGGTGAGACCGGAAAGGAAAGCCAGCTCGATCACCTTCCGTTGATCGGTGGGCAGATGAAATAGAAATCGGCGGACGAACCGAACGCGCTCAGATTCTGAACTGGCGTGCTCGGGATCAGGACTTGGATCGTGAAAAGTGTCCAGTACCCCGCTGTTGTCCTCCCGGCTCAGACGCGCTTTCGAGGAGCGCACCCTGTCGATCGCCCGGCTTCGGGCGATAGTGACGATCCAGCTCAAGACATTACCCCGCGCCGGGTCAAACGTGTCCGCCCTGCTCCAGCGCCTTTCCTTTCCCTAGCGAGGAGTCCACAGCGGATGGGTGGTGAACAGGCCGTCGACGAAACCGATCTGATAGGACAGGAACAAGCCAAAAACGAGACTCAACAACCCCGAAGCCACGGCCATTCCACGGTTCCAGCCGGAAAATCTTCTTACCGTAAAGGCAAAGGGCATGGCGATCACCGCGGTGATTATCATCATTCCCGCAATCGTGCCGATACCAAAGAGAAAAAGATAGGTGATGGCCCACCACGGATCGCGGATCGTGGTCATAACCAAGAGTGCCACCGCTGCTGAACCCGCAAGACCGTGGACGATCCCAATGACGAGTGGTCGCAAAGCGTTGTAAAGGCCCAAACTTTTCAAGGTTCGGTGTATCCAGAATTTTGACTGCACGACCTCTCTTTGGGCTTGTGCGAACGTGTCGCAGCACTGCAGGCCGACGAGGTCGGCGTCACTGCGAAGGCCCGCTGCAGTGGGGACCCCTGAGTTCGGCGTGAATTTCTCTTGCAGCCAGCGCAGCGTCCCGGTCAGATTCAAGACACCGAGAAGAATCAGCATCGCGGCCACGGTGAGCTCCATGGACAGACCGACTCGCGGAGGGATGGTCACCTGGAAAAGGATGATCATGGTCCCCACGACAAATATCGTGAAGGTGTGGCCGAGGCCCCAAAGTACACCGATGAGGCCAGCTTTCGCGATCCCGGGCTGCTTGGTAACGATGGTCGTAACTGCGACCACGTGATCTGGATCGGTGGCGTGACGCATGCCCAAAAGAAATCCCAGAATTAGAATGGCCAGAAATGAGAGCACTTAGCCTCCTTGGTCAAGACTACATTCGAATGTGCACGATTCCCGCGGCCATCAAGCCACGGACTGCGATACCACAGCCCAATGCCGAGATCATCAGCGCCGATGCCATGGGCAACCACCGCTGGATGAGCGGAGCCTCGAACGGCAGCTGAGACATCATGCGTCCGGCGTAGACGGCTACGAAACCCATGGCAATGAGCACCGCCGCCAGCCCAATGCTGAAAGCGACGATCAAGAACAGCCCAAATCCCGTGCGATGCAAAGCAACGGCGCTGAGCAGCACCACCAAAGCCGCAGGACACGGAACCATCCCACCAGTCACGCCGAGGACCAGCAACTGCCGTGCAGAAACTCGCGGACGACGCTGAGGCTTCTCTGTTGTTCGCGCCTGTGCGCTCGTGGAAATGTCCGTAGCGTGGGAATGCGCGAATTCGCCGCCCACCAAACGCTGCAGAAATAGGAAACAACCCGTTCCGGCAATCAGTATTCCGGACAGCACGCCGAGGAAAGGATAGATGCGGTCCGGAAGAATATATTTCTGCGCGTAAAGCGTGATACCACCGAGCAAATAAACTCCAGCGGTATGCGAGATCGTGACAACCATCCCGAGGAGTAACGCGTGGCGCGCGCGGCCCTTCGAACCGACCAGATACGCCGCCACAATCGTCTTGCCGTGGCCCGGTTCGAGAGCGTGCAGTGCTCCGAGTCCTGCCGCGACCATTGCCGCCAGCAGTGCGATGCCAAAGCCGACTTGTCTTGTGGCTATCAATTCGGTGAACGCGTTGCGCGGCGTCGCTTGCTGATTGGGTTTGACCGCAACGTCTCTACTGGCACCGTCCGTGAGCACGTCTTTGGACGACGCATCGGAAGACGCGGGCGCAATCCTATTGCGGACCGCGCCTGGTCCATGCGGAGCCCCACTTCTAGTTGCCACGATACGGGAGGCAGGAGCATGGGGTTCGGCGCCAGTTGCAGAAAAAACGAGCTTGGCTTGTAGCAGTTGGGGCGGGTTATTGAGCAAATCGGTGGGATAGTTCGATAGCTGCTCACTACGATCGCGATCAGGCGCGGTGCTGCTAATCAGCGATATTTCCTGCCCCGTTGCGACCACGATTTCTTTCCACCCGGCACGGTCCGGGAAATTGGCATCCTCGTAGTCGAGGTGGCAAGGCGCAGCTGAACAGTTGAGGCCAGTCTGTGCCCGGTAGACCAACCCGAACTTCATCGTCGGAAGATTTCCCGCGCCAGTCGGGAAGATCACGTCTTGAGAGACAACACGGAGTGGCAACGCGCGTCCGTTGAGTGTTAGGTGTAGGCCTTGTACAAATGCAGCCGCTTTGGCGGACAGGTATGCGGGCAGACGCGGCTCATCCGGGCGAGCTGCAATTCCGTATTGTTGCATCTCCTGGAATGTGGGGATTTCCGCCATATCAATCAAGTAGCGCACCTCCAGGTAGTCGCGCCCGATGCTTATACCGGAGTAGTGGCTAATACTGAAATTGCCCATCGGATGCGCGAAAACGTACGCAGGGAAAAACAATAGTCCGATCGCTGCGAGTGCTGAAGGCGATCTTCGCAGGGGGCGCGCAAAGCACATTCGCCAAATGGTCGCGTTACTGCGCATTGCCAGCCTCCTGCGCACTTACTTCCGCTTGGCGCTTGTTCATGCGATCCAACGTTTGTCTTGCAGTTTCGGCGTAGGTGATATGAAACTCGGAATTTGTTTGCAGTGCGCGCTGCAGATATTCTTTTGCCTTCAGGGAATCACCGAGTCTGTCGTAAATCATGCCCGCGTGGAAAAACAGTTGGGGGTCCCTTGTTCCTTGCTCCAAGGCGTGAGAGATCGCTTCGGCCGCCTCCTGAAATTTGTCATTCTTGAATAACGACCACCCCAGCACGTCCCAGGTGTAAATATCACGCCGAACTTCCAGCTCCTTCTGAGCCAAGGCGAGAGACTCACGCAATTTCAGGTCGTGGTCGGCATAGAAGAGCGCCAGATCGCGATTATGGATTTGCTGATTGAGTTGACTCAGATAGCCGATGAACTCCACCAGCTCATATTGCTTCTTGGCATCCTCGATCTGGCCGAGTTTGTGATAAATATCGCCAAGCGCGGAGGCATATTCCGGATACGGCACTCTCGCGATGGCTTGCTTGTAGAGTTTGATCGCATCGATGTATCGGCCCTGCGAGGTGCGGACCTTAGCGAGCCCGGCGAGAGCGCGATAGTAGTTGGGACACTCGTCGAGCGAGGCAAGGTAAGCTTTCTCCGCGGCGTTAGTTTCTCCGGCCAGGAAGAGCTCGTCGCCAAGCTGATACTGACTCCAGGCAATATTCTCGAGCGGCATGTGCGTTTCCATCGCCGTGCGCACCGCGCTGCTCATGAGCTGGATGGCGCCCTCGGTATCACCAGCCACGAATCGAAGAAAAGACATGCGGCTATCCCGCTGATAGGAGAGCGCTAACTTCTCGTCCTCCGAGCCATAGGAGATCTTTAGTCGTGAATACGCATCAGAAGCGCCTTGGTAATCACCCATGTCCGCGAGCGCGTCTCCTGCAATCGCCCAGGGAGATGGATCGCCGGAGCCCAATGCCAGGGCCTTCTGAGCCCAAGTCAGCGCATCTTCAAACCGGTGCTCAACCATGCCGACGACTGCCATTTGGGTCATCGCAAATGCCGCTGCTGGATCGTTCGAAAGCAGATCGAGTGACTTCTCGAGCGCACCCTTGGCCAGCTCATAGTCGGCGGCATCGGCGGTCTCTCTACCCTTCTGCAAGTAAGCCGCACCGAGTCCGGCATAGCCCGCGTGGTCTTCCGGGTTTCTCTTGACGCGAGCTTGGAGACTCTTGATCAAATCGTCGGTGGCATTTTGCTGCGCGCGCAGCGGAGCCGATCCCGCCAGATAACCCATTAGCAAGAGCAGAAATAGGATCTTCTGAATCACGTCATCACCGGAGCCGCCCGCTCACTTCGCGCCGCGAGCGGTGGCTGACTTGGGCACGAGCTTCTGGAGAACTTCGCGCGCCGACGCGGCACTCTCGGACCATGGATCGACTTCCACTGACTGATTCAAATAGCGGGCCGCTGACGCATCGTCATGCAACTTCGCGGCGATGGCTCCCGCGTGGTAAAAGATTCTTGCTTCGCGGACACCAACCGCGAGCGCCACGGCGATTTGCCTTTGCGCTTCTTCGTCTCGCCCATTACCACAGAGCGCCCAGGCATATGCGTCCAACGTATTGACATCGTGGCGCCTGGTGATTTCGAGTTGGGCGATGCGGAGGGCTTCTGCGGGATCGTGCCCGCGCCCTAGATAATAAGAGATGAGTTCCTCATTGGCGTTCTCGCTGCCATTGATCAGGGGCCGTGCCGTTGTTGCGAAGTCTCTGTATGCCAAGCCGGCTTCCGTTGTCTGACCGGCGCGCTCAAGAGCTTGCGCCAGTGCGTAGCGGCTCGTGGCAGTGGGAAATTTCAGGTTGCGCTGGCGGAGCAAGTCAACGGCTTCGGAATAGTGTTGCCGCGCCGTCTGAACGCGGGCCAAGTCTTCCAGAGCTGCGTAGTAGCCAGGGAATTCTTGCAGCGCCGAATGAAGGAGTTTTTTCGCGCCGTCGATATCACCGGTGGAAAGCTGCAAATCCGCCATTTCGGTCAATGTCCAGGCAAGCTCTTCCGTCTGCGTCGGAGCCATCTGTTGGTACGCCTGGGAAAAAAAGTGCGTGGCGCCATGCGTATCTCCATATAGCCGCCGCAAGGCGGCGCCCCGCAAGAGGCCCGGCACGTTTCCTGGCCGCATGTCCAACATCCACTGAGCTGCTTCTTCGGCATCACTGTAATCGCCCAGCCCGATGGCTGCATCCGCGATGAACCCATAGACCAAAACGTCATCGGGGGTGTTCTTGTTTAGCGCTTTGGCAAGACCAAGCGCTTGCCCAAACTCGCCACGACCGAGCAAAATCATGAGCCGCGCCTTCTGCCCTTCGAGACTGTCTGGCGCAATTTGGAACGACTTCTGAAGAAACGTCTCGGCTTGAACGTAATAACTGGGATCAGCCGTCTCGCGAACTCGCTGCACGTAGGCAACTGCGAGATCGTTATAGGGCTGGCTGTGATCGGGATGCGCTTTGATGGCCGCTTCGGCCCAAGCGATTTTCTGTTGGGCGGGCGTGGCCGTGTTAGTCGGCACCTGCGCAAAAATGATCGGAGCTACAAGGAGCGAGAGCACAGCCAAGCCAAACGTTTTCATTTTATCTCCGTTTTTCTCGAGCAAGAGCTCAGAGCCGCACGGGTTTGCCGTGCGGCCCCGAGGTTGAGATGACTACGAGATGGGCCCGCCTCCGGGCTCTCCTGGATCGATGTGACGACGATTGCGGCCGCTCGGACAATCCGCCAGATAGGGGAATTGCGTCCGAAAAGGCGCATCGTTCACATTGACTCCGTCGCCGAGACGGTTGTTGGGGAATTGGTTGAAACCGGGGACCAAAACACCTCCCACGGCCACCCGCAGGGTGATGTCCACGGCGTCGTCCATCAAACGCCGTCCGTTTGGATACCCAGCTGGATCGCCTCCAATCAAACCAAGACGGTTGGCGCTGGCAGGAGGCGTTGCTGAAACGCCCGTGTTGAGCCGAAGCAAGTCTGCGATCGGCCCGGCGGGAGTTCCCTTGGCCGCGATGGGTGGCGCGTACGTCACCAGCGGAAGCAAATCGGTTCGGGGCGCTGGAGGAATCTTCAAGGCTCCTCCGTATATTGCCGCCACGATATGCGCGATCTGTGGATCGAGGTCGAAGTGAGCGAACTGTTGGTCGGTGACCGGCTGCTCCATGCTCCAACGATCCTTCGAGCCGATTCCGATCACCAGTTCATTGATCAGCGGGTTGCCGAATCTTTGCACTTGGCGGAACGGACCGAAACTCACGGCGGGGTTAGGGGTTTGACGAATGGTCACGCGCGGCCTGGACGTAGTTCCCCAGACGCCGATCGTTGCGTTGGGCGAGGTCGCCGGCTCGACTTTTCCGGTGCTGGTTAACATCGGAATCGGTACCTCGAGGGCGATGGTGTTGACGGCGTAGCCGGAAACCGAATCGCTGGCAAAGTTCTGCGTCGCCGCATCCTCTGCGTCGGTCAGGACTCCGGGGATGCCGCTAGCGAGAGTGCGGTAATTGACGGTGTCGAAGGTAGCGCCGAGATCGATATAGAAAGGATCGTCCACGGTACCGGCGAAAACCGATATGCCGTTCGCAAGATGATAGGTTCCGGCGTCGAATAGCTTGTCGTAATCCATGGTGCGGGGTCCGTTGTTAGCGGGCACAGCAAAGAAGGGCGAGCCGTCGGAGTTAGTGAGCGGGATGGCTTCATCTCCGCCTTTGCCGCGCCGAACCATGGTTACGGTGTAGGTTTGCCGAAGATTCAGGCCTGGACTGTTGAAATCCTGAATCTGAGGGGGCACCACCAGGTTCGACGTCCCCGGGGCATTCGCGCCGTTGTCGCCGATTCCGGCGAGTGCTACCGGAATATTGGGAAGCTGGAACTGCTGCGTCTGGAAACGAATCTGGAAACTGATGTCCGCCAGAGCGTCTTGATCGTTGTCCACGTGGATCTCGTACAGGATATCGGGATCGAACGGAAACCAGTTGGGTCCATTCGCAGGCTCCAAAAAAGGATCGACGTTGAGAATAAACGTGACCTTTGACGGAGTCGTGTTTGGCGTCTGGTTCGCACTGTAACTCACAAATGCGTACAGGTCGGTGATATCTGCCTTGTTATCTAGCGCGGTGATCGGAGCCTCCCGGTGGCTGGAAGCGAACAACCCGGTTGGCACTGCAATCCCCACCGCCAGGAGCAAGGCTAGGCAACTTCGGAACCATTTCATAGGTAATCTCCTTTTGGTTTGGTGCCATCCGCCCACTCCCCGGGAAAACTCCCGCAGACGGCTGGCAGAGTGATGAAGGCAGACCGCGCGCGCTGCAAGTCCACCGGAACCCATTCGATTGGAGTTCGTGTTAGTAATACGCACAGGCATAAAGATTCGGATGTGCCGGGAGGAAATATTTCCTGTTCTTAACATTCTTTTTCTAACAGAGGATTTCGGAATGTCAGCAGTACTCCAGAGATTTTAGGAGTTCTGGTCCCCACAAAATGCCCGCCAGGAGCGAGCCTCACATCCAAAAGTGAGGTTCTCGCGTATATGTAGTGTGCGTTTGTTCGTCCGCAAAACAGGGCCACAAATTAGGAAAGGCCAGTTAATGCATTCACTTCCAGAAGCAAAGCCAAACACTGCGAGAAGGGCCAGGCTGAGTACGTGCATTGCGGGCACGGTAATTCTGGCTTGTTCGGCAGTCTGGTTGTGGGCAGCGGCCGATGGCAGCGTCTCCGGAACGCTCAAGGATCCGAGCGGCGCAGTTGTCCCCGGCGCGACGATTACGTTGGTCAACGCCGCACTTAAATCGGAATTCAAAACGATTTCAAGCGTACAGGGAGGGTATTCGTTCCGCATTGTTCCAGTTGGTCACTACGACCTAATGATTGAAGCCGCCGGCTTCAAGACCCAGAAAAGAACGGACCTGGCGGTCGATACCGATGCCGCGCTCAAAATTGACGCGATGCTCGAATTGGGCCAGCCATCTGAAACTGTAACTGTGGCGGCCACTCGTGCAGCCACCGCGGCACAAGTCGACAGGGTGTCCACGCATTTGGGAGAACTCGTAACCGGCTCGCAGATGACCGCGCTCCCATTGAACGGACGTAGCTATACCGATCTACTGCCAATTCAGCCCGGAGTCATCCCGGTCACGACGTTGCTGCCCAATTCGGTGATCATGGCAGGAGTGACGGGAGGTCTCTCACCATCGGGCGATTTGAATCCAGGGAATTTGTCGATTAACGGACAAAGAGAATCGTCGAACGGCTTCCTGGTGGACGGAATTGATGTACAGGAGCACATGAATGGCGGAACGTCCATCGTGCCGAACCTGGACTCGATCGATGAATTCCGGATGCTGATGAATAATTTCGATCCAGAGTACGGCAATTATAACGGCGGTATGGTGACCGTGGTCACCAGGTCGGGAAGCGATTCCTACCACGGCAACGCCTTCGAATTCGTGCGCAACGCAATTTTGGATGCCCGCGGCTACTTCGATCCGAGGCGGCCGGACTTCCGCCAGAATCAGTTTGGCGGGACGCTCGGCAGTCCCGTCAAGCGCCAGAAGGTCTATTTCTTTGGAGATTATCAAGGCACACGGACAACCGAAGGTGTGGAAACGGGACTGATCTCGGTTCCTTCGGCGCAAGATCGTGCTGGCAATCTGTCCGACATTGCCAACTCTTTAACGCGAAAGGTGAGTGGAAGCTACTTCGCAAGCTTGCTCGCGCGGAAGCTCGGTTATGGAGTTTCCGCCGGAGAGCCATACTACACGCCAGGATGCGTGACCAGCTCATCCTGCGTATTCCCGAACGCAGTGATTCCCAAGAGCGCCTGGTCCTCACCTGCTCTCGGCCTGCTGCAATACATTCCCTCACCCAACATTGGAACCGATCAATTTTTCACTTCCGCTTCTCCGCAGACGGTACGCGACGACAAGGGTTCCGGGCGAATCGACGCCGACACCCGCTGGGGCCAGCTTTCCGCATACTATTTCTTTGACGATTACCGGCTCGACAACCCGTATCCGGGACAGCAGGGTGGCGCGAGCATACCTGGCTTTGACGCGCTGACTTTCGGACGGGCCCAGCTCTTTAGCCTGGGAGACGCGAAAGCTTTCGGGACCGGGAATGTCAATGAGCTCCACATTGGGCTCCTCCGTAATGCCCATGTGATTGGACAACCGAAAGGTGGCCTTGGGATCAGCCTCGCATCTCAAGGTTTCATGACCGGCCCGGGGACGCCCGGGATTGTGGTGCAAGCGCCACAGTTTGAAGGCGTGGAGAACATTGCTTTTCCTTCCTTTGTGATGGGGGTTCCGATCACCAATGAAACGCAGGTCAACAACACTCTGTATTTGAGTGACACGTTTTCGAAGGCGATCGGATCGCACACTCTGAAATTTGGTGGCCAATTTCATGTGGATCAGGTGAACGAGCATCCCAATGCTACGTTCAACGGAACCTTCAACATCGATGGAACCGAAACAGGGTCGGCCTTTGCCGACTTCTTGGTCGGCGTGCCGAGCAATTTCACGCAATCGTCAGGCCAGCCTTTCTACTTGCGGAATCGATATGCGGGAATCTTTGGGCAAGACAGCTGGCGGGCACGCACCGACTTGACAGTCAACTTCGGGCTGCGCTGGGATTACATCATGCCGTTCTGGGAGAAGTACAACCAGGTGCAGACGATCATCCCGGGAAGGCAGTCCGTCCTCTATCCGGATGCACCAGCAGGCCTGGTGGTTCCCGGCGATCCGGGAATCCCGAGTACGATTTCGCCATCCAAGGGGGATAACTTCGCTCCACGGCTGGGTCTTGCCTATGCCCCGAGATTCGGTCGAGGAATTCTTCAGACAATTTTCGGGCCGAGCGGCCAGAGCGGCATTCGGGCAAGCTATGGAATCTTCTACACCGCGTTTCCTGGGCTGTCGGCTGGCGTCATGTATGCGGTTCCCCCATTTGGTTACAGCTACCTGACTCCCGAGCCGCCACTATTTGCGACGCCCTTCATCAACGCTGCGGACGGCGGACAGAATATCAATCCGTTTCCATTAACATTTCCTCCGCACAACGTCTCGGCGAAGAATCCGAACACATCGTTTAGTTTTGCGAATGTAATCCCCATCAGCGCGGACCCTTACTTTTACTACCGCAATGATGTGCCTTACTCAGAGAACTACATGCTTTCGTTCCAACGGCAGATCACCACAGGTACGCTGCTGACGATGAGTTATGTTGGGAATCAGGGGCACCACATTCTCGCGGTAGTCTCGACGAACCCAAGCAACCAGGCACTTTGCCTAAGCCTAAGCCAACTAAATGCGGTAGCGCCCGGCAGCCCTACCTGCGGCCCTTTTGGTGAGGATGCCGTGATTAGCAGCCGCAGCGGCCAGGTATATCACGGCACGCGAATAGGGCTAGGTCCCAACTACGGAGAAGATACCGCTCAAAAGACTATCGCGAACTCGAATTACAACGCGCTGGAAACGAATCTTCGCTACGTCGGCAGGAGGTCGGATTTTCTGCTGGGATACACCTACAGCAAGTCGATTGATCAATCCTCGAATCTGGGGGAACAGCTCAATCCGTTGGATCTCAGAGCGACCCGCGCGATTTCGGCTTTTGATATGAAGCATAACTTAGTGGCAAGCTACCAGGTAAACCTGCCTTTTGATCTGCTTTTTGGACGAAATAATCGCTTGACCACTCGATGGAGCATCGCCGGCACCACCCGATTCAGTACCGGCCTGCCCGTGACTCTGTACGACGACTCGGACAATTCGCTGCTGGGAACGCTGGGGAATGGCGTAAACAACTACCTGCTGGATGCACCGGACTACAACGGGGCACCGCTCCATATCAATACCAATCCGAGGAACGGGCGGCCTGGGTTCAATACCTCGGCGTTCAGCCCGGAGACGCTTGGGCAATTGGGGGATGCGAGCCGGAGGTTTTTCTATGGCCCCGGGATCAACAATTTCGACATGACGCTTACCAAGCTGCTGCGAATAACCGAGTCGAAATCGCTGGAATTCCGGCTGGAAGGATTCAATGTGTTCAATCATGGCCAGTTCTACGGGCCAGCGTCGGTGGACGGCGAGGTGAACGATCCGCACTTTGGGGATATCGTCGGTGCGGCGGCTCCTCGTCTGGTCCAGCTCGCAACAAAATTCACCTTCTAGAAATGAGTTCTGGTAGGTCGCTCCCGTGCGACGCCAGAGAATAAACTTGCTCCACTTCTCATGAGCTCGAGATCACGTCGAATGGAGTCGAACCGGGCGGTCTCGATGTCTGGGTTAAGAGCAAGCCGTTCGGCCAAGCCCAGCGCGGCGGCGATGTCTACTACCTCTCCAGTTGCGCTTCCGGTCGCATCAGCCGCTTGCTCCTCGTCGATGTCTCTGGTCACGGCAAATCCGTCGCTTCCACGGCGGCTGAGCTACGCTTCCGAAGTGACGCTTGCGAGCGAAGTCGTTAATACAATTGCCAGGAGTATTTTCATTCGAGCGCCCCAGTTTTGAACAAGGATCCTCGACGTCGTGTTTGGTACAGGAGGCGGTCCCTTCCCAGTCCGGAAAAGTTCACAATGAAGTTGACGCTAGTCAATTTCCGCTCGCGGCTGGGCGCACCAATGGCAGAATGGCACTGTCAATCGCGTCGTCCGTTAATGCAGTGATGTGCACGTCGCGATGCAGACTCCAGTGCTCGACCTGCTCAGCAGTCTTTCCAGGCAGCACCTTGTTCAACGGTCCGAGTGTCTCTATCTCCAAAAATTCGTTGCTTGTAAAGAACTCGAAGGAGCACCCGAAATCCGGGTATGCCTCGCCAGGATTCGCCTGAGCGCGTTTGACAAATGCTTCGCCATCCAAAACGTACGCGCCCCAAGTATTGGGGTTGAACATCCCCAGTTTCTGCGCTTCGGAGTTACCAGGATCCTGCTTCAAAACCATGTATTTCTTGGTAAAAACCGACCGACTGTCTGCCAGGTTGGTGTAGGCCCACATCACCAGAGGATTGGTGGCTTCCAGGTTGGCAGGGTGCCTGCCGCGCGGCGGAAAACCGGTGATAGCCACGCCTCCCGGCGCCATCATCGTCAGCGCCCATACCGAGTATTCCAGCGAGAATAGCGAGCCGTTGGTAATCCGATGAAGAACAGTCACCTCGGCACCCGAAGCAGCCATCCTCACCTCAATCTCTTTCTGGAGACGTGTGAGTGGCTCGACAGGAGCTCGCGCAATCAGTCCACTTGCGGTAATTGTTATTTCAACCGGCACATTGTCCGGTGCCCAAGTCGCAATCGGGTCCTCTGGAGCCTTCCAGACGCGGTCGCCACCGCGTAGCTGAAACTTTTCTTCGCCCGTTTTTCCGAGTTGATCGGTGAATTCTTTGAAAAGGTTCTGGCCACCCACGAATCCAAATCGGATCACTCGGGGTCCAACATCACCGGTCACAACGAGTTCCACTTCACCGTTGCTCACTCGGTAACAGTTGTGCCAGCCTTTGTACTCAATCTTCTCTACCTTAACCCCTGCGTGAACACTCGAAGCAAGAATCAGGCTGAGAAGAAAAAATAAAGTCAGCTTTGACATCGGGCCACTCCGTATCGACGTTGTTTGGGAAGATGGGTTCACCCATCACGCTCTCTAAATTCTCAATTTAAGTGGCGTGTTCATCGTGACGAACGGGCAGTTGGCCCGTGCCGAGGATCAAGGTGGACGCGAAGAACATGGTGGCGAGCACATCAGGAATTGAGCCGGGAAACTGCAATTCTGGTTCGGGCCGAACTTACTTTGAGAAATTGGGACCGCGAAAACGTGATGATGGTTCGGGCCGGAGCTACCTGGTTGAGTTCACGTGCTCGGTGTGGACCGCACGCCCCACGACAATGTCGCGTGCATCATAATGCCGATCATTCCAAGGTCAAGCACTATTAATTTCATTCCAGGGCAGCAATCACGGCTCCAGAGTCGGACCGCGTTCTGAGTCCTATTGGGCTGATAACAGCGGTTATCCCCGGAAGCAACGAAGGCAGGACTTTCTCCAGCTACTTCAGTCTCGCATACTCTGCCGTGGCTTGTTTCAGGACGGCGATATCGGAATCGACACCCTTCAAGAGGGCGAAGAACTCCTGATAAGTAGCACGCG